>Ga0187893_10013028_pt1 | contig 11666 bp, 10 predicted proteins | sample MA1701074metaG_FD_139574 | JGI IMG/M metagenome (GOLD analysis project Ga0187893, IMG submission 139574) | White microbial mat communities from a basaltic lava cave in the Kipuka Kanohina Cave System on the Island of Hawaii, USA - MA170107-4 metaG ... | reverse complement strand
GTGGGTGAAGTTCGAGAACTACCGCGCCGGCGTTCACGAGAAGATTCCGGTCTGATGAAATCGCTTCTCGGCTGGCTGGACCAGCGCACCGGCTACAAGCAGGTTCTTCATCACGCGCTCTACGAAAACGTCCCCGGTGGCTCGCGCTGGCGCTATGTCTGGGGCAGCACGCTCACCTTCTGTCTCGTCGTGCAGTTCATCACCGGGGTGTTCCTCTGGATGGCCTACAGTCCCAGCTCGCAGACGGCGTGGGAAAGCGTCTTCTACATCCAGAACCAGATGTGGGGCGGCTGGTTCCTGCGCGGCATCCATCACTTCACGGCGCAGGCGATGAACGTCCTGCTCGTGCTGCACTTGATGCAGGTGGTGATCGACGGAGCGTACAAAGCGCCGCGCGAAATCAATTTCTGGTTTGGCCTCGGCTTGCTCTTGCTCGTGCTCGGCCTCTCTCTTACCGGCTATCTCCTGCCGTGGGATCAAAAGGGCTACTGGGCCACCAAGGTCGCAACCAACATCGCCGCCATCACGCCGCTTGTCGGGCCGGAACTCCAGAAGCTCATCGTCGGCGGGGCGGATTATGGTCATCACACGCTCACGCGTTTCTTTGCGCTGCACGCCGGCGTGTTGCCCGGTGCAATCATCGTGTTGCTCGTCGGACACATCTACCTCTTCCGCCGCCACGGCCTGACCGCGAAGGAGCCGAAACGCCGACCGGACGCTGCCTTCTGGCCCGACCAGGTGTTGAAGGACGCCGTGGCCTGCCTGGCCGTGCTGGCAGCCGTGTTGTTCCTCGTCATCAGGACCCGCGGCGCGGACCTGGGAGCGCCGGCGGATCCCGCCGAGCCGTTCGATGCGCGCCCCGAGTGGTATTTTCTCTTTCTGTTTCAATTCCTGAAATACTTCCCCGGCGGAACGGAAGTCCTGGGCGCCATCATCATCCCGTCGCTGCTGTTGGTCGTGATTTTCGCCATGCCGTTCCTCGGCAAATGGCGGCTTGGCCATCGTTTCAACCTCGGCCTGCTCTGGTCGCTGATCGCGGGCGTCGGATTGCTCACCTGGCTGGCGATTAACGAAGACCGCCGCAATCCAGACTACGTTGCCGGATTGAAGGCTGCTGAGTTCGAGGCGCATCGCGTGAAGGAACTGGCGCAATCACCATCGGGTATCTCGCCGCTTGGCGCGGTCAATCTGCTGCGCACCGACCCGCTGACCCAAGGGCCGAAACTTTTCGCCCGGAACTGCGCCAGTTGCCATCGCTACGACGGGCACGACGGCCTGGGCCGACAGCCCAAAGATCCCCAATCCGCGCCAGACCTGAAAGGTTTCGCCAGCCGTGACTGGCTCGCCGGTTTGCTCGATCCGGAAAAAGTGGGCGGCTCGAATTATTTCGGCGGCACGAAATTCAAGGACGGCAAGATGGTGAAGTTCGTGAAGAAGGACGTGGCCGGTTTCTCCGCGCCCGAAAAGCAGCAGCTTCAGAAAGTAATCATGGCCCTGTCCGCCGAGGCGCAACTCAAGTCGCAACGCGAAGCCGACCAGCGCGACACGGCCGCCATCACCGAAGGCCGCACCCTGCTGGCCAATGACACCATGCGCTGCACCGAGTGCCATCAGTTTCAAAAGAAGGACGAGGACGCCACCGCCCCCGATCTCACTGGGTACGGTTCGCGTGACTGGCTCATCAGCATCATCAGCGATCCCAAACACGACCGGTTCTACGGTAAACGTAACGACCGGATGCCCTCGTTCGCTGCCGACCAGATTCTCGACGCCGCGTCACTGGGTCTGCTGGCCGACTGGCTTCGAGGTGATTGGTATGAGCCGTCGAGCAATTAGTCGGCAACCAACTATCGAGCGACGATGGCATCTCCCGAAACCAACCTAAAGAAGGAGCGGTTTGTTTCGGTCGTGACCTCCAGCGGCGATGTCGCCGGTGACACCAGATCGACCCACACCGGGGCATCGACGTTCAGGGCGGTCTGCAAGCGATAAGGCCCGGTTCCTCCGCTCCACGCGAGACTCAGTTTATTGCCCGAAAGTGCTGCGGTCAGATGAATCGGGGACTGGTAAACCAGACGCACGAAATCGTTGACGGTGGTGGATCCACCCAGGCCCGGTGTAAAGCTGGAAGTAGACCCGACCACCAGCACAGGATTTGTTCCCGTCGGCAGGATGGGGAGGTTCTCGATGATCCAATCGGATATTCCTATGCCCGTGCCGCTCGCCTGGGACAACAGATTCGTCCAGGTGATCGCCGTCAGAGGGGCGTCGAAGACATGCGATTCGCCGGAAAGGAGAAGGTTGGTCGTGGCCGTAATCGCGACATCTCCGGTGCGGACGAGGTTGGCAATCACGAGACGAGGAGGCAACGGTGAGGGTTCTGCCAGCCTTTGGGACAAAGTCCATTCCACCAGGCCGGGCGTGGCCCAAGCCTCTGCCCAGATGGCATGGGTGCCGCCGGCATATTCCGTGTAGATCGGCCGCCCACCGGCGGCACGCACGGCCCGGATCATGTCGCGCGAGAGGTTCACCGGAACAATGCTGTCCGACGCCGAGTGAAAGTTCCAGATGGATAAATTCTTGAGAACGTTCGCCTGCGATGGCGTCCCCCATCCCGCGATCGGCACGGAGGCGGCGAAAAACGAAGGGCGCAGCCGCGGGAGTTCCCAGCTTCCGTAGCCTCCTATGGAAAGGCCGGTGACGTAGATGCGATTGGTATCGACGGGCAGTTCTGCGATGAGAGCGTCAAGCAGGTCGAACAGCCGCTGGCTCACTGGCGAGTCCTGGGGAGCGACGAAGATCAGCGGGAAGCGGAACTGGTTCGTATAGGAGATGAAGACCATCGGGTGAGGCCAATCTTCGAGTTGAGCGAGCGCGAGAACCAATGGATAAGGTCCAGGCGTGGCATCGGCCGAGGCGGTGGGCACGAACAACCTGTAGGGCAGGTCGATCGCGGCCCCGCCACTCAGCACACGCGCTTCGAGGCTTTCGGGAGGTGGCGTCACGCGAAGGCGCGCCACACGGCTGGTGGACGCTCCGTAAGGATTGGTGGCGACGGCGTAGTAATCTCCTTCATTCGTCCTGAAAACCCTGCCAAGCGCCAGGCTGGTGTTGGTCTTGTCTGGAAGCGCCAGGCCCTCAAAATGCCATTGATAGCGAATGGGCCCCAGGCCTTGCGCATGCACCGCGAAATTTACATCGGCGCCTTCAAGGACGATCGTCGATGCGGGATTGGTAATGAACGTGGGAGGGCGCAGCACGGTCAATATCGCCAGCCGGCTGGTGGCCGACCCTGCGTGATTGGTGACATGGAGTGCGAACCTGCGGGTGGTGGGCTGGATGTTGGTCAGGGTCAGCGTGAAGTTGGTGGCTCCAGGAACGTTGGTGAACTGGTTGGGCAGATAGGCGCGCCACTGATACCGTAGCGGCGCATCTCCCTCGGCAATGGCAGTGAACTGCACAGTCGAACCGATGAGGTTCGTCTGATCCTCCGGCTGAGAGATGATGCGGGGCGCGGCTGCGAAGAGGGGGCCGACGGACAACCAGAGAAACATTGCAGTTGCGGCGAGGTCGGTTTTCATATCGCGCGGGTAGTTTCGGAGACGCAGCCTGGCAGACCCGGAGCGAGATGTCACCCTCACTCGTTCCGGGGTAGCGGTACAGTTTGGTTTCACTACCCGTTCCGGGATTCTCGGCGTAACGACGCGCTCCAGGAGGATGTCTCGCGTTTGGATTCAATGCGCGTTCGGGCACCAAACCACTGATCCTTGCTAATACGCCTGGGTTCTTGTTTTCTCTCCGCGTGCTTGAAGCAAACCCAGCCTGACTGTATGCGCATTCTTATTGCCACCGTCACCGCCGGGGCCGGGCATGTGCAGGCGGCGGCTGCACTGGAGGAAGCGTGGAAGGCGTTGACTCCGCGTGACACGGTTCAGCGGCTCGACGTGCTGGAGTTCACGCCCAAGCTCTATCGCAAGATGTATGTCGAGGGTTATGTCAAGCTGGTGGAGCACGCGCCGGAGTTGTGGGCGATGGTTTTCAAGAAGACGGACAATCCCGCCCTCGCGCGCAAGCTCACGCGGGTGCGCAGCGCCATGCGCAAGCTGACCACCGAAAAGTTTGTCCGGCGCCTCTGGCAGTTCAAACCGGACGTCGCGCTCTGCACGCACTACATGCCGCTCGAGATCATGGGCCGGTTGAAGAATGATCCGAAACTCGCGCTCTCGCCCGGACCGCGGACGGTCCCCGTCCGCAGCGGGTGCGCAGAGAGTGACGATCTTCGAGGATTCCGAAGCGAATCGACCAGCCGGGCTGCTGCGAGCCGGGACGGCTCGCGGTCCGACGAGAGCGGTGCTTGCATTCGTCCGCCGCTCACGGTCAGCGTCGTGACTGACTTCGAGGCGCACGCGCTGTGGATGGAACCGGCGGTGGACTTGTATTGCGTGGCGGCGGAAGAGACGAAGGCGCGGCTCGTGGCTCGCGGGACAGAACCGGAGCGAGTGGTGGTCACTGGTATCCCCATCGCGGCCAGGTTTTCCAGCTCGGTGGACGTGACGGCAGTCCGCAAGCGTTACGGCTTGCGCGATGATCTGCCGGTGCTCCTGGTCTTGAGCGGCGGCTTCGGCATGGGGCCGGTCGCGGAAATCCTGAGCGAGTTGAACAAGCTGGCGACGTCGGTGCAGATCGTCGTAGTCTGCGGGCGGAACGAAGAACTGCGGCGCGAACTGGCGGTGCAGGAGCGGCGGCATCCAACGCATGTCTTTGGTTTCGCGACGAACATGCACGAGTTGATGGCGGTCTCAGATCTTATCATCACGAAGCCCGGCGGACTGACCAGCTCCGAAGCGCTGGCGATGGGCAAGCCGATGTTCGTGTTGAATCCCATTCCCGGTCAGGAAGCCGCCAACAGCGATTTCCTTCTGGAACACGGTGCGGCGGCCAAGGCCAATCGTGTCGAGGACCTGCCGTTCCGGCTGGAGAAACTGCTCAACTCCTCAAAGCTGGCCGAGATGGCCGCAGCGGCGAAGTCTCTGGGCAAACCGCAGGCGGCTTCCGCTGTCTGTCAGGCTGTGCTGGCCCGCCTGTCGTGAGAACGTGTCCGAAATCCCGTAGCCGCCGACGTGAGGAGATTTTGATCGATTGCCGATTGCCGATTGCCGATTGCCGATTGAGAAACCAGGGCTTCCTCGCGTCGGCTGTGACGGGTTGCTGGACACGCCATCTGCAAGTGCTCGCCTGCGGCGGCTTACTCGTGTCGGCGCTCTTCCTCCGCGCTGCCGAACTCAAGCCGGACGAGCGCGTGGTTTTATACCCGGCGCTGGCATCGCCTGTCGCGAAAGGCTGGGAAATGGAGTTGCACGGAATTGTCTTCGAGCCGGAGCGGCGGCGCCTGATGGTGGGCACCCTGTGCAAAGTGCTGGGCATCGATGAAGAGAGTCTCACGCCCGCGGAGATGGCGATCTTCAACGAACGCTGCCGGTATTTCCTCGTGGACAACGAACGCGGCAAGAGGCTCACGGCCGCTTTGGGAGGTGACTCGCTCGCGTTCGGCACCTCGGCGGCAGACGGCCACTTCCATTCGCGCCATCTGTGGAAGACGAATCAAGCTGACTGGCGGCCGAGAATCAGAAACGGAGTTCTGACCGAGAACGTTTCCTTCCAGGGCGCTCAAGACCGGATTGTGCCGCTGGAGATTCATTTTCTGAAAGGGCAGGGGATCTCGGTCATCTCCGACATCGACGACACCATCAAGGTGAGCGAGGTGCTCGACAAGTCGGCGCTGTTAAAGAACACCTTTTGCCGCCCATTCAAACCAGTGGATGACATGGCCGGTGTCTATCGCGGCTGGAAAACTTCACATGGCGCGCAGTTCCATTACGTGACCGCCAGTCCGTGGCAACTATATGTGCCCCTGTCCGACTTCACGCGCAGCAACAATTTCCCCGCGGGCACCTGGCACATGAAGGACTTTCGCGTGAAGGACCGCAGCGTCCTGGACCTGTTCACTTCGCCGGAGCGCTACAAACCTGGCGTCATCGAGCCGCTGCTGCGCAAGTTCCCGAAGCGGCAGTTCGTGCTGGTCGGCGATTCCGGCGAGAAAGACCCGGAGATTTACGGCGCGCTAGCCCGCAAGCATCCCGCGCAAATCCGCCGCATCTTGATCCGTGACGTGACGGGCGAGAGCGCCGAATCCGTGCGTTACACCAAAGCGTTCGCCCGCCTGCCGCGCGGACTCTGGCAGATCTTCAAGCAGCCTCGCGAAATTCAGGACGCGCTGCCTGCCGCCCCTTGAAATGTGTCGGCCAGACATGCCTGCTTTGTCCGTGCTCGGAGGACGGGTTGGAACGCCGGTTTCCGACGCGGCGTAAGCGGCTGATCACGGCCAGGCCCGCCGGGCCGGAGGTCGGCGCTCCAATGGAGAGTGCGGATGCGCTCCGCCCAGAAGTTGCTTGATTTCAAAGCTGGGAATCCGCATTTATCAACCCTCGTAAGGTCCAACTCGTTCTTCCAGCGGCGACGCTTTAGTCTGGAAACGGGTTGGAACGGACGAACCGTTTCAGCGCGTGGCGAAAGAAGAACCGATTGCGTTGCAGGGCACGGTGACACAGGTGTTGCCGGGGACGATGTTTCGCGTCGCGCTGGCCAACGGACACGAGGTGCTGGCCCACATCTCCGGCAAGATGCGCAAAAATTTCATCCGCATCAGTGTGGGTGACAAGGTGGACGTGGAAATCACCCCCTACGATCTGAGCAAGGCGCGGATCACTTTCCGTCACGCTTGAGCAGTTGCTGGGCTTCCTTCGGACGCCTCAGCAGAGACCATCTGGATTAAGAAAAAGATTACGATTACGAGCAAGCAGCTCATTGAGTTGACTCATAATCCTACTCGTAATCTTAATCTCGATCGTCCCTAGTACGTCGCCCGTCCGCCGGAAAGATCAAAGACCGCGCCGGTGCTGAACGAACATTCCTCCGAGCAGAGCCAGGCCACGAGCGCGGCGGCTTCCTCCTTCTTGCCAAATCGATCCATCGGAATCTTCGAGCGCATGTAGTCGATGTGTTGTTGCGTGATCTGCTTGAGGATGTCCGTCTCGATCACCGCCGGCGTCACGCAATTGACGATTACGCCTGACTTCGCCAGCTCCTTGCCCAGCGATTTGGTTAGCGCCATGACTCCGGCCTTGGCGGCGCTGTAGTGCGATGCGTTCGGATTGCCTTCCTTGCCGGCGATGGACGCGATGTTCACGACGCGGCCGTAACCGCGCTCACGCATCCCTGGCACCAGCGCATGACAGCATAAGTAAACGCCGAAGAGGTCAATCTGAAGGACCTGCTGCCACTCGGCAGGCGTCAATTCCCAGGTCGGCTTGGACGCGCCCGCAATGCCGGCGTTGTTGACGAGAATGTCCACGCGGCCGAAGTCGTGCAGCGTGGCTTGCGCCGCGGCCTGCACGGATTCCGCTTGTGTCACGTCCACCGTGGTGCGATGAACCCGCCCCTTGGGCGAAAGCGCCTCGACGGCGGCATTGAGCGCGTCGGCGTCACGATCCCACAGGCTGCACGCCGCACCCGAATCGAGCAACCGCTCGACAATGGCGTAGCCGATGCCACGAGCAGCGCCCGTCACGACCGCGCTTTTCCCATTCAGGTCAATCTTGTTCATGCATTTGAAGGTCTAGGTCCCTGACTATTCGGAGTTGCGTGCTTCGGGTCAATGCCACACCAGCACAACGCGCCGAGGAAGCAAATGACTCCGCCAAGGCCGATGGCCCAGGGCCAGCCGAGATGGCTGCCGACCCATGGCGTCACCACTGGCGCCAACAGCCCACCGAGGTTACCACCGGTGTTGCAGATCGCCGCGGCCGTGCCGCCTTTGCTCCCGCCAATATCCACGGCGGTGGCCCAGAACGGGCCTTCACTGGCGCCCAGCGTCGCGTGGGCCAGGGCGAACCAGAGCACAATCCAGACGGGTTCGCGCGCTAACACCCCGAGGCCGAGCAGAAACGCGCTCGCAAGCATGCCGCCGCCCGACACCCACGCACGTCCGCGCCGGACGCCGGAACCCAGCGAAAGCCAGCCCGAGAGCCAGCCGCCCAGCAGCATTCCCAGCGCGAGCGCCAATTGCAGAATGCCCGCGTAATACTTGCTGGCCGTCTCGCCGAGGTGCAGCACTTTGTCGAAGTAAAACTGCATCCAGTAAACGAACAGATACTGGAAGTACCCGACTGCCGCATAGCTGACAGTGATGAGGATGAGGCTGCGGTTGCGTAAGAGTTTAGACCATCCCTCCGCGCGGCTGCCGGATGGTGGAGAGACGAGTTCCACGAGTCCCTGTTTCTCTTTTGGGCTTGAGAGATCAGGGACTCGTGGAACTCGTCCCTCCAAGGTTTGTGCAACCGACTCATCGATCAACTCCTTCTCAGCCGCGTTGACGCCACGATGTTGCGCTGGCCAGTCGGTCGCGTGCAGCGCCCAAAGTCCGCTCAGCAATGCGGTGATCCCCGCGCAGACGAGAAACGCGCCGGGCCAGTCCAGCAGTTTGATGAGTGTTCCGAATCCCGGATAGCTGACCGCCACGCCGACGATGGCTGCGCAGGTCACGATGCTATTGGCCAAACTTCGCTGCGGAAATGGAAACCAGTTGCCGATGGCGCGTGCCGCCGCCGGATGCAGTGGAGCACTCAACAGGCCCATCGTTCCCCGCACGAGCAGCAACGCCAACACGAGTTGCGCGCCGCTGCTGAACATCCAGCCCATCACACCGGTCATCACGCCGAAGAGCGCCGATCCGAATCCAACGACCAGAAGCGCCCGACGCGGACCAAACCGGTCGATGAACAGTCCGCCGGGAATCATGCAAAGCGAATAGACCAGCAGGAACGTCGAATACACCACACCCATTCGTGTCGGGCTGATCGAGTACTGCTCCATGATCCGGTCTGTGCCCGCAACGGACATGCTGGCGCGGTTGACGTGACTGATCAGACAGAGGCCCATCAGGAGGCAGAGGATGCGCCAGCGAACCTGGGTGGGAGCCGCCTGTCCGGTGCCGCTCATGTCACTTGCCGGACTCGGCCACGAGGTATTCCTTCACGAAGTCTTCATTCAACGTCACGCCCAGGCCGGGCCGGTCGGGCACGGTCATCCAGCCGTCCTTCGCATCGATCACTTCCCGCGTCAGCTTGTGACGCATCGGTGAGTCCTCCACGCAATTCTCGAAGATGAACGCGTCGCGGCAGGTAGAAAGCCAGTGCAGGCACGCGGCCACCGTGACTGGGCTGGTGTAACAGTGGTTGCAAAGACGCGCGCCGATTTCCTGGACGCGCTCCTTGATGTAGTTCGAATCGGTGAAGCCGCACCGGGACAGATCGACCTGATAGACATCGAGCGCATGACGGTCAATGAGCGGGCGGAACGATTCGCGTCCACATTCGGCTTCGCCCGCGGCAATCGGAACCGGTGAGCGGTCGCGGAGCCAGACGTAGCCATCAACGTCACCGGGGCGCAGCGGTTCTTCCAGCCAGCCAATGTTAAACTCAGCGAATTGCTCCGCACGGCGCAGAGCGGTGCGCGCGTCCCAGACGCAGCCAGCGTCGATGAGCAGCATGGCATTGCCTGCGCCCTCGCGCGCGTCGCGAACGAGTTCGAGGTCCAGCGCCTCGCTCTGGCCCATCGGCTCCCAACCAAATTTGATGGCGGAATAACCGGCTTTGATCCAGCGCCGCGCGATGTCGGCAGTTTGCTCGCCGTTCTTGCCGAAAAGAATCGACGCGTAAGCCTTGATGCGCTCGTGCTGTTTGCCGCCGAGCAGGCGGTGAATTGGCTGGCCGAACACTTTGCCCTTGAGATCCCACAATGCCATGTCCACTGCGCTCATGGCCGCGATGGCCACCGAACTGCGCCCAAAGTATTGCGTGCGGCGATACATCTTTTGCCAGAGCCGCTCCGTTTCGAGCGGGTTTTCGCCGAGGAGGATTTCACGGAGTCCGCACGCGATGTTGTGGCTGAAGGGCGCGTCCACAATGGCCTTCACAACTTCGGGCGAAGCGTCGGCCTCGCCGATACCCTCCAGGCCGTCGTTGGTGATGACGCGCACCAGCACGACATCCTGGCTGCTGGCGGTTTTCTTCTCGACGGAGGGGACGCGAAGAACCTGGCAGATGATGTGGTCGATTTTCATAGATGTTTGGCAGTGCCGCGAGAATGAGTGCCAACCCCCGCCGCGAAAAGCCTGAATTTCGCAACCGCCGGAATCCGCCTCGCCGCCTTCAAATGAATTGGCACCGTGTGACAACAACCAATGCGTGAGATTTTTGGGCCCTTCGGGGCTCTGACGAGCGGCGACCGGCTATTGAGAGATAGGGCAACGAGCCGCGAGCAGCCGCCGGTTCAATGACCAATCGCGATTGGAGGACCAGGCGCCCTGGCAAAAAGATTCGGGTGACATCCGAGGGGACATGAGGAACGCCACTCGAGGAACAACGACAGCCCCCCGAATCAATTTCCGACGCCGGGGAGAGCCGAATTCTCTCGTCTTGAGACCGCTTCCGAGAGGTATACACTCGCGCCGATGAGCTCGATGCCCTTGGTCGCAACTCGGGCTACGTTGAACAAGCCGAGAGTTCACGTGGGCCACGGTTCATGGATGCCCGGATGCCCGGAGGTAGATGTCATCGATCTCTGGCACCCGGACAGCGAAGCGTTTTGCCATTGTGCGAAGTGTACTCGGGCCGCGACAACGGAGGGTGAAAAGCAATCGGCGTCACTCACGCCCGATGCAGTAAAGTCCGCTTACGTCATCACATACGTCGAGTTCGTGAATCGAGTCGCGGCGGCGATCGCCCGGAGCCACGCAAAAGTCATGGTTGGTCCGCTCATTTACAGTCAGACGGATCGCGCGATGCCGGACGGTTGTCCGGCACCGGCGGACAACGTGTTGATCGGCGTGGCTCACTTTTTCCGCGACAGCTATCGACCACTGATTGGTGAACCGAAGTCAGCGGTCAATTTGCGATTCTTGGGCAATGACCTCACCTGGATGGCCAAATCGAAGCACTTCTATGCTTACGAATAATACAATGGGTGGACGCCGCCGTACGTCTATCCCGGAGCGCAGGTGATCGTGCGCGACTTGCAGACGTTGCACGAGCTGCAAGTGCAGGGAGTCTCATCGGACAGTCCGACTCGCTCGGCTAGCGGACGTTTTCTGGAACAGCAACGTCCCGCGCAGGTCGCGTTTTTGAAAAAGATGATCGAGAAAACAAAAGATCCGCAGGTTAAGGTGCGATTGGAACGCGCGCTGAAGCCGTGGTCGTTGTGGAACAAGGAACCGCGCTTTTGGGCCTTCCCTGAATTTACGGACTCCAAATAGTTATGCATCGGAACGCTTTGCCAACAATTCGGACAGTCGCTGTTGTCTGCTCGTTCTTCTTAGCGTTGCTGCCCGCAAGGCCTGCCGACGACCCAATCGTTCTCGACTCTCGCAAGCAATTGTTCCTGGACGATTACCTCATCGCCTCGATGACTCGAGTAAAGCGAACGGTCGAGCTGGCGCAAAAATTTCCAGGCAATCCGGTATTGTGGCCGGCGGAAAGTTGGGAGCCATCCAAGGCGATCGTTTATGGCTCGGTGATTCGCGACGAGGGCAAATTCAAGCTTTGGTATCT
>Ga0187893_10013026_pt1 | contig 11667 bp, 8 predicted proteins | sample MA1701074metaG_FD_139574 | JGI IMG/M metagenome (GOLD analysis project Ga0187893, IMG submission 139574) | White microbial mat communities from a basaltic lava cave in the Kipuka Kanohina Cave System on the Island of Hawaii, USA - MA170107-4 metaG ... | reverse complement strand
GCATCGATCTTGCCGGCCATCGTCAGGAAGCCGTGAATCACCCCTTCGTAGCAGCGGTAGGTGACCGGGACGCCGGCCTCGGCCAGACGGTCCGCGTAGGCCTTCCCCTCGTCGAGCAGCGGATCGTAGCTGGCAGTGACGACCAATGCCGGCGGCAGCCGCGACAGGTCCCGCGCCTTCAGCGGTGAGGCCCGCCAGTCGTCGATGTCGCGCGTGTCGCGCAGGTAGGCGTCGCGGAAGAACAGCATGCGCTCGCGCGTGAGCATGTAGCCCTGCCCGAGCCGGTGGTAGGACGGCATGGTCATGGCGAGATCGGTGACCGGATACAGCAGCACCTGCAGCGCGAGCTGCGGGCCGCCCGAAGCGCGGAACTCGATGGCGGCCACCGCGACCAGATTGCCGCCAGCGCTGTCGCCCGCCGCGGCCAGGCGCGTACCGTCGATGCCCAGCTCGCGGCCCAGGCGCGCGACCCCGCGCAGTGCAGCTACCGCGTCCTCGAACGCGGCCGGGAACTTGTTCTCCGGCGCCAGCCGATAGTCCACCGCCACCACCGCGCAGCGCGCGCGGTTGGCGAGCGCGCGGCACAGCGGATCGTGGCTGTCGAGGTTACCGAACACCCAGCCGCCGCCGTGAAAGAACACCAGCACCGGCAGCAGCTCATCGGCTTTGCTTCCCTGCGCACGATAGATGCGCACCGGGATCTCGCCGGCGGGGCCGGGAAGGGTCCGGTCCACGCACGCGGCGACCACCTCGGGCGCAGCGAGGAATGTGGCGCGGGCGCGCATGAATTGCTCGCGCGCCTCGGCGACGGGCACCTGGTCCGGAGGCGGCAGCTTCATCGCCGCCAGCGTGTCGAGCACGGCCTGGGATTGGGGGTGTAGCTTCATGGGCAGGGTCGCGATGGGACGGAGAACGCAGAGTCTAACAGCCGTCACTCCTCGCCGAGCGAGAGCAGGGTCGCGTTGCCTCCGACCGCCGCGGTGTTGACCGACACGGTGCGCTCGCTGGCGAAGGCGTGCAGGTAGGCCGGGCCGCCGGCCTTCGGCCCGGTGCCCGACAGGCCGCGCCCGCCGAAGGGCTGGACGCCGACCACCGCGCCGATCATGTTGCGGTTGAGGTAGACGTTGCCGACGCGGCAACGGCGCTGCAGCGCCTGCGCCTGCGATTCGATGCGCGAGTGCACGCCCAGCGTCAAGCCGTAGCCGGTGCGATTGACGCTGTCGACGACCTCGTCGAGCGCGTCGGCGGCGAAGGTGATCACGTGCAGGATCGGGCCGAACACCTCGCGCTCGAGCAGATCCAGGGATGGGATTTCCGCCGCCACCGGCGCGAAGAAAGTGCCGCGCGCGCATTCGCGCGGGAGCGGCAGCTCGCGCACGATGCGCCCCTGCTTGCGCAGGAACGCGAGATGCGTTTCGAGCGCTTGCTTGGCGTCGGCGTCGATCACCGGGCCGACGTCGGTATCCAGCCATCCCGGATCGCCGATGCGCAGCTCGTCCATGTAGCCGGCCAGCAGCTCCAGCACGCGCGGCGCGATGTCGCGCTGCACGAACAGCACGCGCAGGGACGAGCAGCGCTGGCCGGCGCTGTTGAAGGCGGAGGCGACCGCATCCAGGACCACCTGCTCGGGCAGCGCCGAGGAGTCGGCGATCATCGCGTTCTGCCCGCCGGTCTCGGCGATCAGCGCCGGGATCGGCCCCTCGTGATGCGCCAGCGCGCGATGGATGATCCTGGCGGTCTGCGTCGAGCCGGTGAAGGCCACGCCGGCCAGATGCGGGTCGCGCACGATCGCCGTGCCCACCGTGTGCCCCGGCCCGGGGAGGAAGTGCAGCACGTCGCGGGGCACGCCGGCCTGGTGCAGCAGGCGCACCGACTGCGCGCCGATCAGCGGCGTCTGCGCCGCCGGCTTCGCCAGCACGCCGTTGCCGGCGGCCAGCGCCGCGGCGATCTGCCCGGTGAAGATCGCCAGCGGGAAATTCCATGGGCTGATGCAGGCGAACACGCCGCGGCCTTCGAGCCACAGCTCATTCGACTCGCCGGTGGGGCCGGGCAGCCGGCGCGGCGCGCCGAACCCCTCGCGCGCGAGCACCGCGTAGTAGCGCAGGTAATCGACCGCCTCGCGCAACTCGGCGACCGCGTCGGGCAGCGTCCGGCCCGCCTCGCGCACGCACAGCGCCAGCAGCGCGGCGTGATCGCGCTCGAACAGCTCGGCCGCGCGCTCCAGGACGGCGGCGCGCGCCGACGCGGGGCAGGCGTCCCAGTCGGGTTGCGCGGCGCGCGCCAGCGCCATCGCCCGGTGCACATCGGCTTCGGTTGCGTGGCGCACGGTGCCGATGGTCTCGCTACGGTCCGCGGGGTTGCCGACCGGATCGCCGGCGGTCTGGCCCGAGTCCGCACCCACGATCGGGGCGGCGCTCCAGCTGCGCCCGAACGCCTGCCGCATTCCGGCGGCGAGCGCGTTCAGCGCCACCGGGTCGGCGAGATTGAAGCCGCGCGAGTTGCGCCGGCTCTCGCCGTAGAGATCGCGCGGCAGCGGGATGCGCGGATGCGCCCGGAAGGCCAGCGTCTCGGCCTCCGCCACCGGGTCGGCGACGATGTCGTCCACCGGCACGCGCGCATCGACGATGCGGTGGACGAACGAGGTGTTGGCGCCGTTCTCCAGCAGCCGCCTTACCAGGTAGGGCAGCAGGTCTTCGTGGCTGCCCACGGGCGCGTACACGCGGCAGGGACGGCCGCTTTGCGCGATCACCTGCGCGTACAGCTCGTCGCCCATGCCGTGCAGGCGCTGGAACTCGAAATCCGTGCGCGCGCCCGCGACCTCCAGGATGGAGGCCACCGTATGCGCATTGTGGGTGGCGAACATGGGATACAGCGCTTCGCCTGCCGCGAGCAGCCGGCGCGCGCAGGCCAGGTAGGAGACGTCGGTGTACACCTTGCGGGTGAACACCGGATAGCCGTCCAGCCCGCGCTCCTGGGCGCGCTTGATCTCGGCGTCCCAGTACGCGCCTTTCACCAGCCGCACCGGGATGCGGCGGCCGGTCGAGCGCGCCAGCGCCACCACCCAGTCGATCACGCCGATCGCGCGCTTCTGGTAGGCCTGCACCACCAGACCGAGGCTCGCGTAGCTCTGCAGGCTCGGATGCCGGCACACGATCTCGAACAGGTCCAGGGACAGATCGAGGCGCTCGGATTCCTCGGCATCCACGGTGAGCGCGACATTCGCCTGCATGGCGCGCTGCGCGAGCGCGAGCAGGCGCGGCGCCAGTTCGCCGAGCACGCGCTCGCGCTGCGGGAACTCGTAGCGCGGGTGCAGCGCCGAGAGCTTGACCGACACGCCCGGGGCCGCCAAGGCATCGTGCGCGCCTTGCGCGGCCGCACCGACCGCCTCGATCGCGGCATAATAGCTGGAGAAGTAGCGCTGCGCGTCCGCGGCCGTGAGCGCGGCCTCCCCCAGCATGTCGTAGGAATGGCGATAGGCGCGGTGCTCGTCGCCGTCGGCGCGCTGCAGCGCCTCGTCGATGGTGCGGCCCATCACGAACTGCCGGCCGAGTACGCGCATCGCGTGCCGCAGCGCCTGCCGCACCACCGGTTCGCCGGTGCGCGCCACCAGCCGCCCCATGTAGGCGGACAGGTCGCGGGCGACCTCGTCGTCCAGCCGCAGCAGCCGCCCGGCCAGCATCAGCCCCCAGGTCGAAGCGTTGACGAACAGCGACGAGGTGCCGCCCAGGTGCTCTTCCCAGCGGCCCTGGCGCAGCTTCTCCTCGATCAGCCGGTCGGCGGTGGTGGCGTCCGGAATGCGCAGCAGCGCTTCGGCCAGGCACATGAGCACCACGCCCTCCTGCGACGACAGGTCGTACTCGCGCAGGAATGCGTCGATGCCGCCGGCGCTGACGCGCTGCGCACGCACCGCCTCCACCAGCGCCTGGGCACGCGCGCGCGCACGCGCGCACGCCTGCCGCTCGAGCCGCGCGTGGGGAATGAGATCCTGCACACAGCGCGCCTCGTCGGCCAGCCACAGGCGGTTGATCTGCGCGCGCGCGGCGTCGAGCGCGGCCAGCGGCTGTCGCGAGACGAAGCGGCGCGGACCGGGGCTCGCAGTGTCGGCTCGTGGACCCTTCTTGGCCGGCATGCGCTCAGGTCGGCGCTACTGCAGGTAGCCGTAGTCGCGCCACAGCGCGTACTCGGCGCGGAACTTGGCGTACGAGTCGTAGATGCGCTTGAAGTTGGGGTTCTTGGCCGACTCCTCGGCCACCACCTCGTTCCACGCCTTCTCGTAGGCCTTCATGATCTCCGGGCGGTCGGATTGTCCGGGCATTAGAGGCGCATTCCCGGCGCTTGTCCAGTGTCGCCAGGCGTCGAACAGCGGCGCGGACAACGGCGGCGCTTGCCCTGGCGCATGCGCTGCTCTATTCTGGCCCAGGGAAACTCTGAGCGAGTACTTGTGCAGAGCTTCCCCAGGTTTCGCTTCGAAGAAAAGCGCCTGCAAACTCTACAACATGGCCGAGGAGGAGATCATGCTGCGCAACTCATGCTTGGCGGCCGCCGCGCTGGCGGCGGTCGTGTCCGCGGCGCCCGCGGGCGCCGCCGAGGTCAGCTATCAGGACCTGCTCAACGCAGGCCGCAACACGCGCGACTGGTTGAGCTACGGGCGCACCTACGACGCCCAGCGCTACGTACCCCTGTCGCAGATCACGCCGCAGAACGTGCAGCGCCTGCAGGCGGCGTGGGTGTTCGCCACCGGCGGCGACAACCGTGGCCTGCAGGCCACGCCGCTGGTGCACGACGGCGTCATCTACCTGTCGGCCGACCAGTCGCGGCTGTTCGCCGTCGACGCGCGCACCGGCATGCCGAAGTGGCGCTACGACCCGAAGATCGCCAAGGACGTGGAACGCGTGTACTGCTGCGGCTCGAACAACCGCGGCGTGGCGCTGCTGGGCAACCTGGTCTACATCGGCACCATGGACGCGCGCCTGGTCGCGCTCAACAAGGACACCGGCGCGGTGGCCTGGGAAGCCAAGGTGGCCGATTGGGAGCACGGCTACAGCATCACCGGCGCGCCGCTGGTGGTGAAGGACATGGTGCTCACCGGTGTGGCCGGCGGCGAGTTCGGCATCCGCGGTTTCGTCGCCGCCTACGACGCCAAGTCCGGCGCGCAGCGCTGGCGCCGGCACGTGATCCCGGGTCCCGGCGAGCCCGGCAACGACAGCTGGCCGGGCGAGACCTGGAAGCACGGCGGCGGTTCCACCTGGACCACGGGCGTGTTCGACCCGGGCATGAACACCGTGTTCTGGCAGACCGGCAACGCCGGACCGTGGAACTGCCAGGTGCGCAAGGGCGACAACAAGTGGACCGCAGGAACCGTAGCGCTCAACGCGGACACCGGCGAGATCCGGTGGGGCTTCCAGTACACGCCCTGGGACTGCTGGGACTACGACAGCGTCAGCACGCCGGTGCTGGCCGATGTGCAGCTCGGCGGCAAGGCGGTAAGGGCGCTGTTCCACTACGACAAGAACGGCTTCTTCTACGCGCTCGACCGCAGCAGCGGCAAGTTTCTGTACGGCGAGCCGATCGTGCCGGGCATCAACTGGACCAAGGGGCTCGATCCGGTCACCGGGCGGCCCAACGTCAACCCGGACATGGTCGCTCAGTCCGGCGGTCCCGAGATCGCGCCCATCATCCCCAGCCTGGAAGGCGCGATCGACTGGCAACCGCTCGCCTTCGATCCGGGCCGCCGTCTGATGTTCTTCATGTCCAACAACTGGGCGATGGGCTACAAGTTCTGGGCGGAGGACAAGTTCGCGCCGCCGGCCAAGGGCGAGTGGTACCTGGGCGCGGACTATCAGCAGTACATCTCGCACGGGGCGAACACCGGCAACTTCGTCGCCTTCGACGTCGGGAACCGAAAAGTGGCGTGGCGTGTGGCGAGCCCGGCGCCGTTCTGGTCCGGCGCGCTCGCCACTTCGAGCGGGCTGGTGTTCGCCGGCGACATGCGCGGCTACTTCCTGGCGATCGACGCGGTGACCGGCAAGGTGCTGTGGCACTTCCCCACCGGCTCGGGCATCATCGGCAGCCCCATCTCCTACCAACTGGACGGCGTGCAGTATGTCGCCGTGCCTTCCGGCGGCATGGGCGGGGACATGGGCTTCTATTACACCGAACCGAAGGCCGGCAACCTGTGGGTGTTCGCGCTCGACGGGCGCAGGCCGCCCATCGGCAAGGACAGCAACCTGATCAGCATCCCCGGTTCCACCCCGGAGGTCGGCGAGCCGGGCACCACGCTCGGCGGCCGCGTGCTCCCCGGCTACGGTTATCCGGAGAAACCCGAGCGCGAGCCGATCAAGAAGCAGTGAGCGCGCCCCGGTGACGCGCGCGAGCCGCGATCAGGCGAAGCGCATGCCGGGAGCATCGGCTCCCGGCGTGCGCGGCTGGATCGCGGGCGCGCTGGCGAGCGCGGCGCTCGGAGCCGGCGTCGCAGGGGAGCAGGAAACGCCGCCCGCAGCGGAGAACCCCTACTTCGATCAGAAAGAGGCCCTGGACGAGGGCGAGAAGCTCTACCGCATCCGCTGCTACGGTTGCCACTTCCGCGCCGGCGGGCGCGGACCGAATCTGTTTCGCAGCAAGCTCACGCTGGTGCAGTTCGTCGAGATCGTGGCCAAGGGCGGGGGTCCCGGCATGCCGGCCTGGGGCGGCACCCTGTCCGGCGAGGACATCCTCAAGCTGCACGCGTTCGTGATGTCGCGCGACAGACTGTAGAGCTGCAGTAGATTCCCCTCCTGGTCGAGGAGGGGTGGCGCGCGAAGCGCGACGGGGTGGTTCAGCGCGGTTCTACTCCACACCGCCTCGCCGGCTGCGCCGGCACCCCGCCTCGCGAGAGGCGGGGAGGAGTAGGCGGTCTGGCGTCGCCTACAACGACTCCACGAATTTCACCAGCGCCTCGCGATCGGCCTTGCGCATCGTGCGAAAGGCTTCGCGCGAGTTCTCCGCTTCGCCCCCGTGCCACAGGATGGCTTCGGTGACGCTGCGCGCGCGTCCGTCGTGCAGCAGGTCGCTGTGGCCGTTGACGGTGCGCAGCAGCCCGACGCCCCACAGCGGCGCGGTGCGCCACTCTCTGCCGTCGGCCTTGAAATCGGGGCGGTGATCGGCGAGTTCCTCACCCATGTCGTGCAGCAGCAGATCGGTGTACGGGTGGATGGTGAGATCGCCTGCCGCGCGCAACGCGGGCTTCGGTCCGGTCTTGAGTTCCTGCACATGGCAGGCGGCGCAGTTGGCCTGCGCGAACAGCGCCTCGCCGCGCTTCACCTCGGGGTCGCCGACGTTGCGGCGCGCGGGCACGGCCAGCGCCTGCAGGTAGAACGTGATGTTGGTGAGGCGGCTCGGCACCACCTCGGGCCGGAACGTGTTGCCCTCGCATCCGCCCTGGCCGCCGCACTTGCTGGCGGAGGGGATTTCCAGGCACGCGCGCTGCACCGGCGGGCAATTCTCCTCCTGGAACATGAAGGTGGTAGCGCCGATGTCGCCGTGGAACGCGGCCGCGGTCTGCTGTCGCAGGCTGGGCTGGTTCGCCTTCCAACCGAAGCGGCCCAGCGCAGTCGTTTCGTTCTCCACGTCCCACACGTAGTTGGGGCGGCCGCTCACCCCGAGCCGCTCCTGCTCCTTGGCGAGCGCGAGGATCGCCTGCTCGGGCACCGCCTCGAGCAGGCCCAGCCCGACCATCGCCGGGGCCACTCGCGGCGAGCGCATCACTTCGGGACCGATGTCGCCGAACTGCAGCTCCGTGAAGCGGAGCTTGGGCACGCGCAGCGCGACCACCTCGCCGTCGCCCAGCGTGACCTCCTTCGTCTCGTAGTCGAATACCGCCTGTCCTTCCGCCGGCACGCGCCCCTGGGTGCCGCGGTTCTGCAGCTGGTCGCCGTAAGCGGGGTGCGGCACCGGCGCGCCGTTCGCGGCGGCGCCGGCCACGCTCAGGCGCACCAGCATGCCGCGCGCGGCCGGCTCGCGCTCGGCGGGAGCGCGCGCGCGGCCGTTGTGCTCGTGGCAATGCGCGCAGCGGTCCTCGTTGAAAGTCGGGCCCAGGCCCCACACGCCGGTGGGGTCCGGGGCCATCACCCAGGCTTCGTTGAACTGCTCTCGCCCCAGCGCGAACACCTCGCGTTGTTCCTTGTCGAGCATCGCGACCGGGACCGAGTACGCCGTGGGCCCGGCCTCGGCCGTGGTGAGCGGACCCGCGCTCACCGCGGCGGGGTCGAGCGCGTCCATGCTCGCCGCGGCAAACAGCGTCGCGCCGCATGCGAGCGCGACGATCGCCGGCCGGGCAAGCCGTGTCACACCGCGCCTCTCAGTGCCGGTCCCACGGGCTGTGCTTCACGCCCTCCGGCAGCCAGATGGTCTCGTAGACCTTCTGCAGCTCCTTCTCCTTCTTGATCTCGTCGCTGACCGACAGGTTGGCGTACTTGGCCTCGGTGGGGCTGGTGAAACGCGCCGTGTTGAGGCTGGGCGCGGCGATCACCTTGCGCAGCGCTGCGCTGCATTTGGGACACCGGTCGGGGCCGGGCTCGCTGATCTTGTGACGCGTCTTGTAGATCGTGCGGCACGGATCGCATGCGTATTCGTAGAACGGCACTGGCAAACTCCTTCTGCTCGAAGCGAAAGGGGCCGGTCCCCGGGAGGACCGGCCCCGCGAACGCGAACCGCTAAAGCGATCAGGCGAGCGCGGTGCGCACGATCTCCGCTTTGGCCTGCATCGCGGCGGACTTGTCGATGTTCCACAGGCGCGCGGCGTTCTCGCCGAAGACCTTGCGCCGGATCTCCGGTGTGATCTTCGGATAGCCGTAGCCCTCGACCAGCTGGTCGGGGATCTGGAACTTGCGGAACGCGTCGATCTGCCACTGCGGATTGCCCCACAGCAGCGAGTCGGTGCCCCACAGCACGTAGTCGGGCCCGATGTCGCGCAGCAGCGTACCGAGCACATGCGCACACTCCATCGGCCGGCTGGTGACGGTGGCGGCGAACGTGGAGCCCACCTCGCAGTACAGGTTCGTGCGCTGCGGCTTGAAGCCCTTCAGCGCCGCCAGCTCGTTGTGATATGGCCACGCCGAGTGGTAGGCGATGAAGTTGAGATCCAGGAAATCATCCGCCGCGGCGTCGAAGTCCTCGGCGTGCGCATAGCGGGCGTAGAACTGGCCGAACGGGATGCCCTTGTGGCAGCCGACGTTCTTGATCCCCAGCTTGCGGCACTCTTCCCAGATCGGGTAGGCGACCTTCTCGTCGTCGAACCACCAGCCCTTGTTGCGCGTCGAGTCGAAGGTGTACAGCTTCAGGCCCGAGATCTTGTTCTGCGATACGTACTGGCGCAGGCGATCCAGCGTCACCGGCAGCCCCTGGTTCGGCGTGAGGCCGCCGGCCAGCATGACGGTGTTCTTCGGCCAGCGGTCGCGCACCTGTTGCTGGTACGCCATCGGCACCATGTCCTCGCCGCCGTAGTCCTCGCGGAAGCCGAACGGATTGAACACGCCCACCGTGGTGTCGCTGCCCTCGAGGAGCAGCTTCCCGTAGTTGTCGATGTTCATGTCGCTGGTGCCGTTGGGCAGACCCATCGCCTTGCCCAGGCCGTCCAGCAGGTCCACGAACCACATGCCGCGCTCGGTGGTGTTCACGCCCTTCTTGTAGCCTTGCGGCCGGGTACAGACGTGGGTGTGCACGTCCATGATGAAATCGGCGCTGGCGCGCGCCACCTGGATCGCTTCCTTCTTGGCGTCGATGTCGGCGGCTTCGGCTTTGCCCACCTCGAAGAACTTCATGCCGGTCACTTCGTTGGCCGCCAGCATCGCCGCCGAGAAGCCGAGCGACGACTTCAGGAAGCCGCGCCGCGACATGCCGGCGTGCTTCGCGTAGTCGTCCATCTTGGTGGAGATCCGGTCGCCCATGTTTCCGGTGAGGAACAGCGACGTGCCGATCTCATCTGCGTTGAAGGGGTTCATCGGCTGGTGCTCGAGCCCCTTGAAGTGCTGGAGAATGTTGAACTCCATAGCGTTCTCCTCCGTTCGTTGTTGGAATGGTCTCGACTCCCGGCCACCCTTGCCGCACCGCTGGCCAGGATGATCCATCCCATACTGTAGTCCCGTCGCCCGCACCCAGCAAGGGTCAGTTTCTTTCCGCCAAGTCCCGGGGCGACAGCAGGTTACGGTGCTTTGCAGCATTGGCAGTCGCAGTCCGAGACTGCCAGCGGCGCAGGGGAAGTCGCTAGCGGCGTTCGCCGCGCGCGCCGAGGTAGATGCCGGCCAGCAGCAACCCGAAGCCGGCGAGCTGCAGGGCGGTGAAGCGCTCCTCGAAGATCAGCCAGGCGAGGATCGCCGAGCCCACCGGCTCGCCCAGGATGGCGAGCGCGACGAAGGTGGCCGAGAGGTGGCGCAGCGACCAGTTGAACGCGGTGTGGCCGATCAGCTGCGGCCCCAGCGCCAGCGCCACCAGGCACGACCAGGCGAGCAGCGAGTGGCCGAGCATCGCCGTCTGCGTCCACAGCACCCCCGCCCACAGCAGCAGCGCCGCGGCGCCGTACGCCAGCGCGACGTAGGCGAGCAGGCCCAGCCGCGCGCGCAGCGCCCGCCCGATGATCAGATAGCCGGATGCCGACACCGCGCCGACCAGCGCCAGCGTGTTGCCCAGCGCCGGGTTGGGCGAGGCGGTCGCCGCGGCGGTGTCGGCCGCGAAGGTGAGGATCATGCCGCCGAACGACAAGCCGATGCCCGCGAGCACCCAGAGCGGCGGTCGCTCGCGCAGCACGACCAGCGAGGCGAGCCCGACCCACAACGGGTTGGTGGTCACCAGCACGGTGCTGCTCGCCACCGAAGTGAACTCGAGCGAGGCGATCCACGACCAGAAATGCAGCGCGAGAAACGCCCCGGATGCCGCCGTCAGCAGCAGGTCGCGCCGGGGCAGCGCGGCCAGCTCGCGACCGGTGCGCGCCCAGGCCAGCGGCAGCAGCACCAGCGCGGCGAGGCCGAGCCGGACCGCGGCGATGGCGAGCGAGGGTACGCCTTGCGACTGCGCCAGCCGGATCAGGATGGCCGCGGTGGAGACGACCAGGACGCCGGCGGCCAGAACCGCGTAGGGGAGGGACCGCCCGATTCGAGGCCCGTGCGCTGCGACCGGTGGTGCAGGGACAGCCATGCGCCGGGTCCCGGGCCGTCGATCGGCGGTGGCGCAGCGCGACTTACGCCCTCAATGCAGCTTGTCCTTGGGCACCGCCGGCGCGGGCAGGGAGAACACGTCGATGCCCTCCTCGCGCAGCTCCTTGGCCTGGGCGCTGGTCGCCAGCCCGCGGATGGCGCGCTCCGGCGCCTCCTTGTGGTGGATCGCGCGCGCCTCCGTCGGAAAGCGCGTGCCGACATCCTCCGTGTTCTGCAAGACCACCTCGACCAGCTTCTTGCGCACCTCCTCCATCAGACCGGGGTGAGCCAAGACCGTGTGCTCGCGAGGCTCGCCGCCGGCAGTCTGCACGTGGGGAGCGGAGAGCTGCTTGCGCACGCTGGACGACCCGCACAGGGGGCAGGACAGGTGGCCGGCCTCGTGCTGGTGCGAGAAGGCCTCGGCCGACGCGAACCACCCCTCGAAGCGGTGGGCGTTCTCGCAGAGCAGGTCGTAGACGATCATTTCACGGGCTTGCGGCGT
>Ga0187893_10013024_pt1 | contig 11669 bp, 9 predicted proteins | sample MA1701074metaG_FD_139574 | JGI IMG/M metagenome (GOLD analysis project Ga0187893, IMG submission 139574) | White microbial mat communities from a basaltic lava cave in the Kipuka Kanohina Cave System on the Island of Hawaii, USA - MA170107-4 metaG ... | reverse complement strand
GAATTTGGCAATCGGATACGTTTATTTCTGTTAGTTGTTCCAGATACTATCACGATAGCACTTGGCAACTTAAACACCAAGTTTGTATTGTCAAGCTTTCGGGGTGTAGCGCAGTTTGGCTAGCGCGCTTCGTTCGGGACGAAGAGGTCGCGGGTTCGAATCCCGCTACCCCGATTTTTGCTACTCAGATAATCATACTTGACTTAAATTCACAAAAATCATTTAATAGACGCAATTTTTGGCCCGATTTTTTTTCTTTTCACATCCCTGGCGTAGTAAATGAGTAAAGAAGATACTGTCCGTGTTGACGGCTCTGTAGAAGAGCTCTTACCGAATATGACATTCAGAGTGCTTTTGCAAAACGGTATTCGCGTGACTGCGTACCTGTGTGGCAAGATGAGAATGAAGAACATCAGAGTTCTTGTAGGAGATATTGTGACTGTGGAGATGTCTCCCTATGACCTTACAAAAGCACGTATAATCTATCGGCAGAAGTAGAGAGTCAATTAGCATTTGATTTTATTTATTTCGGTAGCTAGACTGATGCGGCATTATGCCCAGATAGCTCAGTGGTAGAGCACTTGCATGGTAAGCAAGCGGTCGTAGGTTCAATTCCTATTCTGGGCAGAGCCTGATTTTTAACTAATTGTTGTTGCACTAGAGGAACAAACGTATGGCAAAAGAAGCATTCCAAAGAAATAAGCCTCACGTCAACATTGGTACCATTGGTCACGTTGACCATGGCAAAACCACGTTGACAGCGGCTATCACGAAAGTGTTGGCGAAAAGAGGTGGCGCGAAGTTTCGCGACTACGCATCGATCGACAATACACCTGAAGAAAAAGCACGTGGTATTACGATCAACGCGACACACGTTGAATACGAAACTCCCAACCGTCACTATGCACACGTAGACTGCCCAGGCCACGCTGACTATGTCAAGAACATGGTTACCGGTGCGGCGCAAATGGATGGAGCGATCCTCGTTGTTGCGGCTACCGATGGTGCGATGCCTCAAACAAAAGAACACATCCTTATCGCTCGCCAAGTTGGCGTTCCTGCGATTGTGGTTTATCTCAACAAGTGCGATGCGCTTGGCGAATCAGATCAAGAGCTTCTAGACCTCGTCGAAATGGAAATGCAAGAACTTCTCGAAGCCAAAGGCTACCACAACTGCCCAATCATCCGTGGTTCAGCTCTGAAGGCCCTTGAAGGGGATGCCAAGTGGGAACAGACGATCGATGAGTTGATGAAAGCTGTCGATGAGAAGATCCCAACGCCAAAACGCGATGTCGATAAGCCATTCTTGATGCCTATCGAAGACGTGTTCTCCATCTCCGGTCGCGGAACTGTAGCTACAGGCCGTGTGGAGCAGGGCGTCATCAAGATTAACGATAAAGTGCAAATGGTCGGCTTGAAGAAAGACGTTGCCGAAACTGTTGCCGTCAGCTTGGAAATGTTTAACAAGACGCTCGATGAAGCTCGCGCCGGTGAAAACGTCGGTGTGCTCTTGCGCGGTCTTGGTAAAGATGATGTCGAGCGCGGTATGGTGCTTTGCGCTCCTGGTTCTGTAAAACCTCACACCAAGTTTAAGGCGGCTGTGTACGTCTTGACGAAGGAAGAGGGTGGTCGCCATACTCCATTCTTTACTGGATATCGTCCACAGTTCTTCTTCCGCACGACAGACGTTACAGGTACTGTAGATCTTCCAGCTGGCGTTGAGATGGTTATGCCTGGCGACAACATCGAGGTGGTTTGCACTTTGATTGCGCCTATTGCTATGGAACCACAAATGCGCTTTGCAATTCGCGAAGGCGGCCGAACGATCGGTGCAGGTACTGTATCGCAAATCATCGAGTAAGATGATCGACAATAATTCCAAAGTGTGTGCGGGATGTTCCTGCACACACTTTTTGGGTGTGTAGCTCAGCTGGCTAGAGCAGCGATCTCCAAAGTCGCCGGTCGGGGGTTCGAATCCCTCCGCACTCGTTATAAACGTAAGAAGTGAAAAAACATGACAATCAGCGGACGTATGAGTTTAAGTCAAAAGCAAGAGGGGGCAAGAATCCCTTCTCGGCCGATAAAGCGCGCCATTGAGTTTTTTGAAGAGATCAAGGCCGAATTTCTCAAAATCAACTGGACTGAAGGCGATGAGGTGTTCTCATATGCCAAGGTGGTTGTAGCAAGCACGTTTGTCTTTGGGATGGTTATCTATTTGACAGACCTGATCGTAAACCGTGCGCTCTTTGGCCTCGACACACTGTTCAAACTCATTGCTGGCTAATGGAGAATGTTCATGCATAAATGGTACGTTGTTCAAGTGCTCTCTTCCCAAGAAAAAAAGGCCAAAAAGGCTCTGGAAGAAAATCGCGATGCACATGGAATGGCCAGTCTGGTTGACCGCGTAGTCCTTCCCACTGAAAATGTCTCTGAAGTTAAGCGTGGACAGCAGCGCATCGTTGAGAAGCGCCTCTGGCCTGGCTATCTTCTGGTGAAGATGACGCTCAACGAAGATTCATGGATGTATGTAAAAAATACCACTGGTGTGGTAGACTTTTTGGGCGGTGAAAAACCCAATGAACTTACAGATAGTGAAGTCGAAGAGTTATTAAAAGATATCGAAGATCGCAAAACCAAAGTAAGCCAGAAGCATAAGTTTGAAGTTGGAGATCGCGTCAAGATTACCGATGGTGTGTTTGTGAACTTCGTTGGTACTGTCGTCGAGCTCTATCCAGACCGTGGCCGCTTGAGCGTGTTGGTTTCGATCTTTGGTCGCGATACTCGCGTTGATGACCTTGAGTTTTGGCAAGTAGAATCTGCTCAAGACGAAGCGAGTGCAGGATAAGAGAAAATTAAACGCAAAGGCGCAAAAGCGCAAAAACGCAAAAAAAGATGAAAACAAAAAAAGATGAAAACAAAAAAAGATGCAAAAATGATGTACAAGGTGGGGCAGAAATCGGACTTGAATGTTCTTTTTGCGTTTTTGCGCCTTTGCGTCTTTGCGTTTAATTTTGTTGTTCCAAATGAAAATTGTAGGTGACGAAAACAATGTCAAAAAAAGTTCTTAAAGTAATCAAATTACAGATTCCAGCTGGAAAAGCCAACCCAGCACCACCGATAGGCCCTGCCTTAGGTGCGGCCGGTGTGAATATCATGGCGTTTTGCAAGGAGTTTAATGCCAAAACGCAAGATAAAGCCGGAGATACTCTACCAGTAGAAATTACCGTTTATCAGGACAAAAGTTTTACGTTCATCACCAAGCGCCCACCAGCTTCTGAGATGATCAAGAAGTCGCTTGGTAAAGAAAAAGGTTCGAGCGTGCCAAACCGCGAAAAGGTCGGCAAGCTCAAAAAGTCTGATCTTCGCAAAATTGCCGAAGACAAGATGCAGGATATGAATGCTGCAAGTGTTGAAGCTGCTATGAATGTCGTAGCAGGAACTGCCCGTTCAATGGGCGTTGATATAGTGGATTAAATATATGAGTCGATTGACTAAAAGAAATCGGGAGATAGCTTCAAAGGTTGACAAAACAAAGTTGTACAACGTTCAAGAAGCTATCGCATTGTTGAAAGCTTGTCCGCCGGTCAAATTTGACCAGACGGTCGAAGTGGCTTTCAAACTAGGGGTCGACTCCCGAAAATCTGATCAGAACGTGCGCGGAACAGTATCACTACCGAGTGGTACTGGTAAAAAAACCATCGTGCTCGTGCTTGCCAAAGGGGATAAGCTGAAAGAAGCTCTCTCCGCTGGTGCAGATTTCGCGGGAAGTGATGATCTAATCGAAAAAATTACTGGCGGCTGGACAGGCTTTGATGCCGTGATTGCCACCCCCGACATGATGCGGGAAGTGGGCAAACTCGGTAAAGTCTTGGGTCCCAGAGGCTTGATGCCAACACCAAAGGCTGGAACTGTAACGACAGATGTCGCCAAAGCGGTGCAGGAGATTAAGGCTGGAAAGATTGAGTTTAAAACCGATCGCTACGGCATTGTCAATTGCCCGGTAGGAAAGCTCTCCTTTTCAACAGAAAATCTCTTAACAAATTTCCGCACCTTGGCACACGCTCTCCAGAAATCGAGACCAGCAAGTGTCAAAGGTCACTTTATTGAAAGCCTGTTTCTCTCATCGACGATGGGGCCAGGTCTCAAGATTGACCTTCGCGAAATTGAAACGGCGGCATGAGGTAACCTATGAAACACGAAAAACAACTTCTTCTTGATGAGATCAAGCAGCAGATTGCCAAAGCGTCCTCTTATTTAGTCGCCAGCTACGTGAATCTTTCGGCAAATAAAGCGAATAAGTTTCGTCGCGAAATGGCAAAGATTGGCGTAAACTTCGAAGTAGTTCGCAAGCGCGTGCTTGTGAAAGCAGCAGAAAATGCAGGAATTAAGCTGAATATCGACGATCTTCCAGGCCATATTGGGATATTGATGCCCCAAAATGACCCGATCGAAGCGACAAAAGCTGTTTTGCAATATAGCGATTCTAACGACGGCTGCTTCCAGTTAATCGGTGGAAGAGTTGAAGGGCATATGGTAGGCGCAACCGATATGAAGCGCTTGTCACAACTTCCGTCTAAGAATGGTATGCGCGCTCAGTTTCTTGGCCTCCTCGAAGCACCACAGGCACAAACGTTGGCTGTCATCGAGGCACTCTTGTCAAGTGTTGTCTATTGCCTTGACAATAAGAGCAAAGAAGCGAGCTAGATCATCAAAATTTATTTTAACTTTCAATCGTAAGAGGAAATACCGTGAGCAAAAATATTGAAACACTTGCAGAAGAACTTAGCAGTTTGACAGTTCTTGAAATGTCCAAACTCAAAGAGATGCTTGAAGACAAGTGGGGCGTAAAAGCTGCTGCTGCGGCTCCAATGGCTATGGCCGTTGCAGCGCCGGCACAAGGCGCTCCTGCTGCCGCTGCTGAAGCGACAGACTTCCAAGTCACCTTGGCAGAAGCTCCTGCCGACAAGAAAATCGGCGTCATTAAGGTGCTTCGCGAACTTACAGGCCTCGGCTTAAAAGAAGCCAAAGAGCTTGTAGACGCAGCGCCAAAAGAGATCAAGGCCTCAGCTCCAAAGAGCGAAGCTGAAGAGATGAAGAAGAAGCTTGAAGCAGCTGGTGCAAAAGTTACTTTGAAAGCTCTCTAAGACTTTCTTACACATCCAGGCAAGGTGTTGCCTGGATGTGATTTTTTGTGAAACTCACACTATGACTCCTCAAAAGTTGGGGGGTCATAGTGTGTGTTTCATTCTATTTTTTTGATACTAAGGAGACAAGGATGTTGCGTCAACCGCCGCGTCGTTTTAGCTTCGCCGAAAAAGAAGATATTCTCGATCTTCCCAACTTGATTGAAGTGCAGATCAAATCGTACAACCAGTTTCTCCAGGCAGATGTTTTGCCGGAAGAACGTGAGAATGTCGGACTTCAAGAGGTCTTTACAGAGATTTTTCCCATCAAGTCGTTTGATGAGAAAACAGTGTTAGAGTACCTCTCATACAACCTCGGTGTGCCCAAATACACGCCAGAAGAGTGTATTCGTCGAGGAATTACCTACAACGTCACTTTGAAAGTCAAGTTTCGCCTAACGGATGAGACTGGCATCAAAGAAGAAGAGGTCTACATGGGCACAGTGCCCGTGATGACGGATAAGGGCACTTTCATCATCAATGGCGCAGAGCGCGTCGTCGTCTCGCAGCTGCACCGCTCACCTGGCATCTGTTTTGAACAGGATCGCCATCTTCGCGGCCAGATGATCTATTCGTTGCGCATCATTCCCTACCGTGGAAGCTGGCTCGAAGCGGCTTTTGACAGCAACGACTGCATTAACGTTTACATCGATCGCAAGAAGCGCAAGCGCAAAATCCTCGCCACTACATTTATCCGCTGCCTCGGCTTTTCTTCCAATTCCGATATTCTCGAAGAATTCTTCGAAACACGGAAAATCAAAATCAAGTCTGAAAAGGACTTTGGAAAGCTCGTAGGGAAGATCTTGGCGCAAGATGTGGTCGACGAAGAGAGTGGTCTCGTCTTTGGAAAAGCCTCTGAAAAACTTACTACAGCTATGCTCAAGCGCATGGTGGATGCTGGCATTGACTTGATCCGCATTGCAGAAGATGCAGATGAGACGAGCCCAATCATCAAGATGCTTGCAAAAGATGCTTCCGATAGTTACGAATCGGCTTTGAAGGACTTTTACCGCAAGATTCGTCCAGGCGAGCCTGCAACGCTGTCAAATGCACGTGCAGCCATGATGCGCCTGTTCTTTGATCCAAAGCGCTACAATCTTGGCCGCGTTGGTCGCTACAAGATGAACTCCAAGCTTGGTTTTGAGATCAACGACGAAGAACTCACGCATGTCACCCTGAGAAAAGAGGACGTGATCCATGCTCTTAAGTACCTGATCCGCCTTAAGAGCGGCGATGACAGCGTCAATATCGACGACATCGACCACTTAGGCAACCGCCGCGTAAGATCTGTAGGGGAGTTGGTGCAAAACCAATGCCGCATCGGCCTTGCCCGCATGGAAAAAATCATCCGTGAGCGCATGAACCTCTTTGATTTTTCGTCAGATACCTTGACGCCAGGAAAAATTGTCTCTGCAAAAGCGCTTTCGTCAGTGCTGAAGGATTTCTTTGGCAGATCGCAGCTTTCTCAGTTCATGGACCAGGCAAATCCTGTAGCTGAATTGACGCACAAGCGCCGTCTTTCGGCCTTGGGACCTGGCGGTTTGAACCGCGATCGCGCCGGCTTTGAAGTGCGCGACGTGCATACCAGCCACTATGGCCGTATCTGCCCCATTGAAACACCTGAAGGTCCAAACATCGGTCTGATCACTTCGCTTTCAGCGTTTGCCAAGATCAACGAGTTTGGCTTTATCGAAACGCCCTATCGCGTTGTCCGCGATGGTGTTATCACCGATGAAATCGAATACATGACTGCCGATCAAGAAGAGCATTGCGTGATCGCTCAGGCCACGACACCGCTTGATGATCACAAGATGTTTGTCGAGCCCTTCTGCTGGGGAAGAACCAAGGGTGAATTGCTCGAAATAGAAACAGAAAAAGTGACTCACATGGACATCTCGCCAAAGCAGCTTGTGTCTATTGTGACAGGCCTTATTCCGTTCTTAGAGCACGACGATGCCAACCGCGCCTTGATGGGATCAAACATGCAGCGCCAAGCGGTGCCTCTGTTGGTGCCTGAAGCTCCCGTAGTGGGAACAGGTCTTGAAGCGCGTGCCGCACGAGACTCTGGTGCCGTCTGCGTAGCAGAAGAAGATGGCGTTGTCGACTATGTCGACGGCTTTAAGATCGTGATTGCTGCAAAAGGCAATCGCATGAAAAAGCGCGTCTATCTCTTGAAAAAGTTTTTGCGCTCAAACTCTGGAACCTGCATCAACCAAACGCCTGTCTGCCAAGTTGGTGACAAAGTAAAAGCTGGCGATGTGATTGCTGACGGTCCCGCAACTGAAAATGGCGAACTTGCGCTGGGTCGCAACGTGCTCGTGGCCTTCATGCCATGGCGCGGCTACAACTTTGAAGACGCGATCTTGGTCTCCGAATCGCAGCTTCGACGCGACTGCTATACCTCAGTTCACATCGAAGAATTTGAAATCACCGCCCGCGAGACAAAGCTTGGAAAAGAAGAGATCACGCGCGATATTCCCAACGTCTCCGAAGAGGCTTTGAGAAACCTTGGCGAAGATGGCATCATCCGCATCGGTGCTGAAGTGAAGCCTGGCGACATTTTGGTCGGGAAAATCACACCAAAATCAGAAACTGAGCTTGCTCCTGAAGAGAGACTCTTGAGAGCGATCTTCGGCGAAAAAGCTGCTGACGTAAAAGATGCCTCCCTCACAGCCCCTCCAGGAACGGAAGGCGTGGTGATGGATGTGAAGGTCTTTACTCGCCGCGACCGCCTCTCAAAAACTGATGATGAGCTCGTTGAAGAGGCCTCTCGCCTTAAAGATATCCAGAAAGAGTACAAGACGAAACTTACGCAGATCAAAGCTGAAAAGCGCGATCGCTTGGGAGCTCTTCTTCTCAACGAACCTGCCCCTGGCACGATTGTCCATCGCAAGACGGCAGAGGTACTCGTTGAAGAGGGATCTATCGTCAATCAAGATATCATTGAGGCAATTGAGCTTGAGCTTCTTGAAAACTTGCTCATGCCAGAAAATGATATCTATCACGAACTTCGCAAGAGCTTGCGCGAGTCAGAGCATGAACTTGCCAAACTCGATAGCGAATACAAAACTGAAATTGAGTTTACGAAGAAGGGCGATACAGAGCTTGACCCCGGCGTGATTCGCCAAGTCAAGGTCTATGTGGCCTCCAAGCGTAAGCTGCAAGTTGGTGATAAGATGGCTGGTCGCCACGGCAACAAGGGCGTCGTTTCACAGATTGTTCCTGAAGCTGACATGCCATACCTTACTACTGGCCAACCAGTTGAGATGATCTTGAACCCGCTCGGCGTGCCGTCCCGTATGAACATGGGACAGCTCCTTGAAACGCACCTTGGCTTTGCAGCGAAGAAAAAGGGCATCTTTGTAAAGAGCCCTGTGTTTGAGGGCTTCCCCGAGTGGCAGATCTGGAAGATGATGAAAGAGCAAGGCCTGCCAGAAGATGGCAAGATGTATCTCTTTGATGGCTGTACTGGCGAGCTTTTTGATGCGCCTGTCGTCGTCGGCTACATCTACATGTTGAAGTTGAGCCACTTGGTTGTCGACAAGATCCACGCTCGCGCTGTTGGTCCTTACTCACTCGTTACGCAGCAGCCGCTTGGCGGTAAGGCGCAGATGGGTGGTCAGCGCTTTGGTGAGATGGAAGTATGGGCGCTTGAAGCTTATGGCGCTGCACACCTTCTTCAGGAAATTTTGACGGTTAAATCTGATGACGTCGCTGGCCGTACGCGCATCTACGAGTCGATTGTCAAAGGTGAAAACCTGTTACAGTCTGGTACCCCAGAGTCCTTTAACGTGTTGATCAAGGAAATGCAAGGCCTTTGCCTTGACGTTCGTGCTGAAACCGTTGAAGACCAAAGTTCGCCCGTGAGCAATGTAGGATGAGGAGAAAATAAATGTCAGAAGACGATACAGAAAGCTATGATGTAGAGGCAACAAATGAGGCATTTACTGAGGCCTCGTTCGACTCGCTCGACGACGACGATGATGATGAGGAAGAGTTTAAGTCGAATAAGCCCAGCTTGGAAGAAGAAGAGATCTTCCGCAAGCCCAAATACCTGCCCGAGGAAGAATTTCTTGGAATGCAGTTTGATAAGCTTGGCATTCGCATTGCGGCAGATGAGGTGATTCGCAACAACTGGTCGCGCGGCGAAGTGAAAAAGCCGGAGACGATCAACTACCGCACATTCAAGCCTGAAAAGGGCGGTCTCTTTTGCGAAAAGATCTTTGGTCCAACCAAGGACTGGGAGTGTGCCTGCGGTAAATACAAGAAGATCAAGCACAAAGGTATTGTCTGCGATCGCTGCGGCGTTGAGGTGACTTTAGCCAAGGTGCGACGCGAGCGCATGGCGCACATTGACCTTGCGGTGCCTGTCGTGCACATCTGGTTTTTCAAGACCACGCCATCGCGCATTGGCAGCATCTTGGGCATGTCCACCTCTGATCTTGAGCGCGTGATCTATTACGAAGAGTATGTGGTTATCGATCCAGGTCAAGCCGAACTGCAGAAGAAGCAATTGCTGACTGACGTGGAACTTCGCGAAGCGCAAGAGCGTTGGGGCAAAGATGCCTTTATAGCCCGCATGGGCGGCGAGGCGATCCGCGAGCTTTTGGCGACAGAAGATCTGCACGCTTTGCTCGTAGAGCTTAAAGATAAGCTGCGCAAGACGAAGTCGATGCAAGCCAGAATGAAGATTGCCAAGCGCTTAAAGATCGTCGAAGGCTTTATCAACTCAGGCAATCGTCCTGAGTGGATGGTGCTTTCCGCTGTGCCGGTCATCCCACCAGATCTTCGTCCACTCGTTCCTTTGGACGGTGGTCGCTTTGCGACTTCTGACCTTAATGATCTTTACCGCCGCGTGATCAACCGCAACAACCGTTTGAAAGCGATCCTCAAGCTGAAAACGCCAGAGGTTATCGTCCGCAACGAAAAGCGCATGCTGCAAGAAGCTGTCGACGCTCTCTTTGACAACGGCCGCCACGGCCATCCTGTCATGGGCGCCGGCAATCGACCCTTGAAGTCCCTGGCAGAGATGCTGAAGGGTAAGCAGGGACGTTTCCGTCAAAACTTGCTTGGTAAGCGCGTCGACTATTCTGGCCGTTCGGTTATCGTTGTTGGTCCAGAACTACGCTTTAACCAGTGCGGTCTGCCGAAGATCATGGCCCTTGAGCTGTTTGAACCATTCATTATCAAACGCCTGAAAGAGCTGGGCCACGTCTACACGATCCGCTCTGCCAAGAAAAAGATCCAGCGACAAGATCCTGAGGTGTGGGATGTGCTCGAAGAGGTAATTAAGGGCCATCCGGTCCTCCTCAACCGTGCTCCAACGCTTCACCGCCTTGGTATCCAGGCCTTCCAGCCTGTGCTTATCGAAGGTAAAGCGATCCGCATCCACCCGCTCGTCTGTACAGCCTTCAACGCTGACTTTGACGGCGACCAGATGGCCGTACACGTGCCTCTCTCGCTCGAAGCACAGCTCGAAGCCAAGGTGCTGATGATGGCGCCCGACAACATCTTCTTGCCATCTTCTGGAAAACCGGTTGCAGTGCCTTCACAGGACATGACGCTCGGTCTTTATTACTTGATGTGCGACCCGATCTACAATCCGGAAGATCACGGAAAAAAGATCAAAACCTTTAGAAACGCTGAAGAGGTTCTCTTGGCGATGGCCGCCGGTGGCAGCCATCATTGGGAAGAGCTTGTCGGCAAGAAAAACAAGCGCTTTGACTACACAGGTCGCGGGCTTCACATCCACGAGAAGATCAAAATCAGAACAGAAAATGGCATTATCGAGACGACCCCAGGTCGCGTCATCTTTAACACGATTGTGCCAAAAGAGCTTGGCTTCCAAAACTACAGCTTGCCCAAAAAGCGCCTCTCAGAGCTTGTGCTCGAGTGCTACAAAAAGGCAGGCCTTGAAGCGACTGTGCGTTTCCTTGACAACCTCAAGAACATCGGCTTCTTTGAAGCGACGAAGGCTGCGGTGTCGATGGGTATCTGCGACGTTGCTGTGCCAGAAAGTAAGGAGAAGATCCTTGCAGCGGCGCAAGATAAGGTGGCTATCGTCAGAAAGCAGTATGAAGATGGTATCATCACCGAAGGTGAGCGCAAATCCAAGATCATCACCATCTGGACCGAAGCTTCAGATCAGCTCTCTGTTGAGCTCTTCGAAATGCTGAACCAGATTAAAGAGTCGCGGCTCAACCCGCTCTTTATGATGATGGATTCTGGTGCTCGCGGTAACAAGACTCAGGTAAAACAGCTTGGTGCGTTGCGAGGCCTTATGGCGAAGCCCTCAGGCGAAATTATCGAATCGCCGATCACGGCAAACTTCCGCGAGGGCTTGGGGCCACTTCAGTACTTTACCTCGGCTCACGGTGCTCGTAAGGGTCTTGCCGATACGGCCTTGAAAACTGCTGACTCTGGCTACCTTACCCGCCGTCTCGTTGACGTCGCGCAAGATGTGATCATCACTGAAGAGGATTGCGG
>Ga0187893_10013023_pt1 | contig 11669 bp, 8 predicted proteins | sample MA1701074metaG_FD_139574 | JGI IMG/M metagenome (GOLD analysis project Ga0187893, IMG submission 139574) | White microbial mat communities from a basaltic lava cave in the Kipuka Kanohina Cave System on the Island of Hawaii, USA - MA170107-4 metaG ... | reverse complement strand
ATGACGGCGGCCGGCTGGTGGTCGCGCCCGAGGCGCTGTCACGGTTCTATATGGATCCGGCGAATCGCGAGAAGGTGGGCGCCAGCTGGATGACGCGCGAGGACCGCCTCAACGAGATCGCCGATTATGTCCGTTACCTCGACGCCGTGTCGGGCGAGGTGCTCGGGCGCCTCGACCGCCGCGCGGTGCGCGTGCACGTGCTCGGCTTCTCCCAGGGGACCGCGACGGCGTCCCGCTGGGCGACTTTCGGGACTCCGCGCGTGGATCGGCTCGTCCTGTGGGGCGGGGAAGTGCCGCCCGACCTCGATCTCGCGGCCGCCCGCGAGCGGCTCGCTTCGCTCGACCTCGTCCTCGTCGCTGGCAGCCGGGACGAGTTGTACACGCCCAAAGTCCTGGCGCGCGACGAAGAGCGCCTGCGGGCGGCGGGGATTGCGTATCGCGTGATCAGGTTCGAGGGAGGGCACGAGATCGACGACGCGGTACTGAGACAGATAGGCGGATAATCCGCCTATCCGCCGATCCGTCTATCCGCCCGTCCCTCCGCGGGCCGCGCCAGCATGCGCTCGGCGAAATCCAGCCGCTCCTGTGCTTCGGCGACCTGCTCCCGCAGCGAGCCCACCTCCTGCTCCAGGGCGTCGAGCCGCCCCGCGACGTCGTTGCCCGCGATCGTCCGGCTTTGCTTGGCGCGTTCCCGCTGGAGCCTCACCAGGCCGTTCAGGATCGTCGCGGCCAGGCCGATCGAGAGCGCAATGACGGGAATCAACAGCGCCAGCTCCTGCTTGTTCATCGAGCCTCCTGAGCCGATAGCGGTCAGCCATTAGCGATTCGCCGCTCCGGGTGAGCTACCGGCTAACGGCCAATGGCTAACGGCTGATGGCATCTCTCACCGCATCGCCCACCAATGTGCACGCCACCACCACGAGCGCCAGCGCGACGCCCGGCGCGGTGGCCACCCACGGGGCGTTGACGATGGTGTCCCGTCCCCCCGCGATCATGTTCCCCCACGACGGCGTCGGCGGCTGCACCCCAAGCCCCAGGAACGAGAGGCCGGCCTCGAGCAGGATCGCGTTGCCGACGCCCAACGCTGCCGCCACGATCACGGGCGTCAGCGCGTTGGGGAGGATGTGACGGCGCAGGACGCGGCGGCGCCGTGCGCCGGCGGTGATGGCGGCATCCACGAACGGCCGGACGGCGAGCGCGCGCACCTCGCCGTGCACCAGCCGCGCGATCGGCATCCACCCCGTGAGCCCGAGCACCACGATCACCAGCCCTGCCGACGGTTGCCACAGCGCCGCGAGCAGCAGCAGGAGCACGACCCGCGGCAGCGCGAGGGCGAAATCGGTGAGTCCCAGCAGCATCACGCGCACGGGCCGGCGACCGTAGCCCGCGAGCGCCCCGATCACCGTACCCAGCGCCACCGACAGCAGCACGGCCAGCATGCCCACGCCGAGCGAGATCCGCGCTCCATAGAGCAGGCGGGTCCACACGTCGCGGCCCAGGCGGTCGGTGCCGAGCAGGTGGAAGACGCCGTGCGCGTCGGTGGATCCCGGCGCCAGAAACCGCGTGGCGACGACGTCCCGCTGGCCCGCGGGGTCCCCGCTGGACACGAGGGGGGCGGCGCCGGCGAGGAGCAAGGCGAGCGCCAGCACCACGAGCCCGAACTGCCCGCGCCGATCCCGCAGCACCCCGTTCATGGGCGGGGCGTGGGGTTGGGACGCTTCCCGTTTCCCGTTTCCCGTTTCCCGATCGTCATCATCCCGCTTCCCCCTTCCCCCTTCCCCCTTCCCGTATCCTCGGATCCACCCACACCGCGAGCCCGTCCGCCACGAGGTTCCCGAGAACCACCAGCGTCGCGCTGACGGCCGTCGCCGCCATGACAACCGGGTAGTCCCGCGCCTGCACGGCGTCCACGAGGACGCGTCCCACGCCGGGCCAGGCGAAGACCGCCTCGACGAACACCGCGCCCGAGAACAACGCGGGCAGCGAGAGTCCCAGCAGCGTGACCACGGGGACGAGGGCGTTGCGCAACGTGTGTCGCACGAGCACCCGCGCGGGCGAGAGTCCCCGTGCCCGCGCCGCCACGACGAACGGCTCGGCGATCACGTCCAGCATCGCGCCCCGGGCGTATCGAGCCGTGCCCCCGGCACCGATGAGCGTGAGTGTCGCGAGGGGCAACGCGAGATGACGCAGCTGGTCGGCGATCCGCGCCCATCCCGTCAGGTAGTCGGCGTCGAGTCCCGCCGCGCCGAACGCGGGGAGCACGCGCGCCCAGGAGGCGAATACCATCACGAGCATCAGCCCGAGCCAGTAGCCAGGCAGCGCGAACAGCGTGACGCTCACGATCGAGATGGCCGTGTCGAGCCGCGACCCGCGGCGCGCCGCCTGCACGACCCCGATCAGCGTGCCGCCGAGGTAGGTGAGCGCGAGCGACAACGCCACGAGCCACGCCGTGGCGGGCCAGGCGGCCGCGAGCATCTCGCGCGCCGGCCGCCCCGTGGCGATGCTGCGGCCCCAATCGCCTCGAGCGAACCGGCCCACCCAGCCGGCGAGCTGGGCCGGAACAGGCCGGTCGAGGCCGAGCGCCCGGCGCTGCAGCTCGATCTGCTCGGGGCTCGCCGTCGGGCCCAGCAGCCGCTCCACGGGGTCGCCCGGCGCGAGCTGGAGCAGGAGGAATGTCAGCGTCACGACGCCGGCGACGACTGCGAGGCCCACCGCGACCCGCTGGGCGATAGCGCGTGCCATAGCGCCGAATCTCGCGCCCCGGCGCCCAACTCGCTAGAATGCGCATGTCGTGCGGCCCGCGCCGGCGTGAGGGCGCGCACGGCGGCGCCGTCGCGTCGGCCGTAGCCTGAGCGCCGCGATCGCCGCCACAGGAACAACGAAGCCCGAGGAGCCGTGCCATGCGTCCCACACGTACGACACCCGTCCGCGTCGCGCTCGTCGCGGCGACGCTCGTCCTCGCCGCCTGTGCCCGTGATGCGGCCGCGCCCGGTACCGAGCCCCTCGATGACGCGGAGGCTCTGCAGATCGGTCGCGAGATCGCTGCCGAGGTGCAGGGCATGGCCAACTCGTTCGGTTTGGACGGCCTCCTCGGGCCATCGCTGCCGGGGTTTGGCCTGGATCCGCGGCCCCATCCGAGGCCGGGCGTCGCCTGCCCGATGCCGGACCAGTTCCCCCCCACCGATTCGGACGGTGACGGCGTCCCCGATGAGCTGACGCTCACCTTCACCGAGGCCAACTGCACGTTCTCGGGGCGGGACGGCGCCACGCTCGTGATCACGGGGATGGTCGTGATCAGCGACCCCACCGCTCCGCCGAACACCGCGTTCGGGTTCCGGGTCGTGGTCACGGACCTGCTGCATAAGCTGACGCGCGCCGACGGCAGCTTCGTGGCCCGGGAGCTCGATGGTGTCGTGCAGGTCGTCCGGTCGGCCACGGAGTTCTCCGCGCTCGACCAGACCACCGCCACGCACGAGTCCAGCGAGGGGCGGTCGAGCCAGCTCGAGAAGGACTGGGCGGTGACGTTCGTCGCCGACGAGGGTCAGACGCTCGCAGGCTGGCGCCACCTGCCGAGCGGTACGCTGACCATCAACGGCAGCACGATCCGGACGCGCGGCGACCACGTGCACGCGCTCGCGATCGCCACCGACGCGACCGCACCGCTGCACTTCGACGCCACGTGCGAGGCGGACCAGAAGTTCGACGCCGGCGTCCTGGTGATCACCAGGACGCGCGGCGAGGAGCGCGTGACGATCACCGTGACGTTCACCGGGTGCGGTGAGGAGCCGATCATCGAGGTGCAGCGCCCGCCCGGCGCCTGACAGGTAAGCTGCCGGGTGTTCCCCTCACGACCCCGGGTGCGCCCGGGGTCAGTTCGTTTCGGGGCACACGCTTGGGCTAGGACCGGAGCCTTGTCTGACCCCGGGCGCGAGCCCGGGGTGCACGGGGGGCGGGCGGACCTGCCGGCTTCCCGCTAGAATCCCCCGCGTGCGACGACGCCTGGCGTGGGTATTGCTCGCCGCAGCGCTCTCGGCGTGCGGGACGGACGGCGCGCGCCGCGGCGCGGTCGTCCTGTACGCGTCGGGCGCCGACCTCCAAAGCATCAATCCTCTGCTCACGGTGCACCCCCTCGCCCGCCAGGTGCAGCGCTACGTCCTGCTCACCACGCTCGTGCGCTACGACAGCACCCTCGTCGTGCGACCCTATCTCGCCCGCGCGTGGCGCTGGTCGGACGACGGGCGGACGCTCACCCTCCAGCTCCACACCGTGGTCCGCTGGCACGACGGCCGTCCGACGACCGCGCGGGACGTGGCGTGGACGCTCGACGCCGCGCGCGATCCGGCGACCGGCTACCCGCGGCTCGCGGAGCTGGCTGCGGTGACGCGGGTGAGCGCGCCCGACGACTCCACGGTGGTCGTGCGGTTCGGCGTCCCGCCGCGGCACCTGCCGGACGTGCTGACCGACCTCGCGATCCTCCCGGCCCACCTGCTGCACAGCGTCGCCCCCGGCGATCTGCGGCGCGCCGCCTGGAACGCGCGGCCGGTGGGCAACGGACCGTTCCGCTTCGTGGCCCACGAGCCGAACCGGCGCTGGATCTTCGCGGCGAATCCCGACTTCCCGGCCGCGCTGGGCGGGCCGCCGCGGCTCGATCGCTTCATCGTCGTGGTCGTGGACGAGCCCACGACCAAGCTCGCCGCCCTGACGGCGGGGGAGATCGACTTCGCCGGCATCAACCCGGCGCACGCGGCGTTCGTGCGGCGCGACCCCAGGCTCGCCGTCGTGGAGTACCCGGCCATCTTCGTCTACGGCATCGTGTTCAACACCCGGCACCCGCCCTTCGACGACCCGATCCTGCGCCGTGCCGTGGCCCTTGCGCTCGACCGCCGCGAGATCATCGAGGGCTACCTCTACGGATTCGGCGCCGTGGCCGACGGCCCGGTCCCGCCCGGCGTCCCGGGATACGTCGCCCTGCCTGGCGTCCCGCCGGCGCCCGACTCGGCACGGCGCCTGCTGGGCGGGCGCACGCCGCGCTTCGAGCTGCTGACGGTGGGGAGCGGCGAGGCCGCGCTCGAGCAGCTCATCCAGGCGCAGCTCGCCCGGGCCGGGTTCACGGTCGTGATCCGCCAGCTCGAGCTGTCCGCGTTTCTCGACCGGGTCTACGGCGCGCGCCGCGACTTCGAGGCGGCGGTGACGGGCATCCCGGGCGACCTGGGGCTGGGCTACCTGTCGCAGCTCGACGATCTGACCGGGATGTCCCTGCCGGACGACCCTGCCGCGGTGCAGCGCGTGCTCGCCGCGCGGCAGCCCGTGGCCTGGCTGTACCACGCCCGTGGCGTGCAGGGGATGAACCGCCGCGTCCACGGCGTGCGGATGGACGTCCGCGGCGAGCTGCCGACGCTGACCGAGTGGCGCGTGACGCCGTGAGGCGGCGCGACTTGCCCACGCACTATCGCGCCGCGGCGCCCGTGCGGCTCGACTTCGCCGGCGGCTGGACCGACGTGCCGCCGTTTTCGCAGCGCGAAGGCGGTGTCGTCGTGAACGCGGCGATCCGCCTCGCCGTCCATGTCAAGCTCGACCTTGGGGGCACGCTGATCCGGCTGGTCTCGCAGGACCTGGGGCAGCAGCTGGAATGCGCGAACTCGGGCGGCCTCGTGCGGGACGGCACGCTCGACCTGCTCAAAGCCGGCCTGCGCATGTTCCCGGTGACCGAGCCGTGCACGCTGACGACCCGCTCCGATGCGCCCCCCGGCTCGGGGCTCGGTACCTCGGGGGCGCTCGACGTCGCGCTGGTCACCTGCCTCACCGCGGCGCGTCAGGAGCGGCTCGACCCTCGGGAGATCGCCGAGCACGCGTGGCACCTCGAGACCGTTGAGGCGGCGAACCCTGGCGGCCGCCAGGATCAGCTCGCCGCCGCCCTCGGCGGCTTCCACCGCTTCACGTTTCGCGACCCCGACGTCGGGATCGAGCCCATCACGCTCGATCCCGCGTTCGCGGCGGAGCTGGAGCGCCGCACGGTGCTGTGCGATACGGGCGTCTCGCGCGTGTCGGGACGGACGATCGCGCGCGTCATGGAGGCGTACGAGCGCGCCGACCCCCGGGTCACCGGAGCGCTCCACGCGCTCAAGGACGTGGCGCACCGCATGGCCGACGCCCTGCGCGCGGCCGATCTCGCCCGCGTGGGTGCGCTCCTGAGCGAGAACTGGCGCCACCAGCAGGCGCTCGATGACGAGATGCAGACGGCGGCCATGGCGCGGCTGGAGCGGGCGATGGCCGGGGCCGGCGCGCTGGGCGGCAAGGCCGCGGGTGCCGGCGCCGGCGGTGCGATGTTCTTCGTGGTCGGCGGCGATCCGCAGGACGCGGCCGCCGCCGCGACGGCGACGGGCGCCACGGTGCTGCCGGTCGCGTGGGCGAGCGAGGGGGGGCGGGCCGTGGCGTGGTGACGCCCGAACGGCTCGAGGCGCGGCGCGCGGAGATCGCCGCGTCGCCCGATCTGCGCGCGCTGCTCGCGCACCTCACCGAGCGCGCGACGCCGCTGCTGGCGCGCCTGCCACCGCTCCCCGCGCACAAGGCGCTGCTCTCGACCGACGGCGGCGTCTGTCCGGACGACGGTGCTCGGCTCGCGTTCGATCCCTGGAGCCCGGCGGCGCACCGCTGCCCCGCCTGCGGCCAGGTGCGCCGCGGCGAGCGGCACGATCGACACTGGGCCAAGTTCCAGCATCTGTGGCTCGCCGAGCGCGCCGCGCACCTGGCCGGGGTCGCAGCCTTCGGGGAGCACGAGACGGCGGCCGCGCGGGCCCGCGAGATCCTCGCCGCCTATGCGGCGCGCTACTGGCGCTATCCCAACCGGGACAATGTCCTGGGGCCCAGCCGGCTCTTTTTCTCGACCTACCTCGAGTCGCTCTGGATCCTGAGCTACCTGGCCGCGGCGACGCTGCTGCGCGCGGCGGGCCTGCTCGACGACGCGACCGCGAAGGGCGTCACCCAGGTCGCCGACGAGGCCGCGAACCTGATCGGGGAGTATGACGAAGGATTCTCCAATCGCCAGACCTGGAACGACGCCGCCCTCGCGGCGATCGCCGCCTGGTTCGACGACCGCGAGCTGCTCGAGCGGGCCGCGGAAGGGCCCGCGGGATTGCTTGCACACCTGGTGCACGGGTTCCGGACCGATGGCATGTGGTACGAGGGCGAGAACTACCACCTGTTCGCGCTGCGGGGTCTCTTGACCGGTCTGGGCTGGTGCCGCGCGGCGGGACTCGACGTGGTCACGGACCCGGCGCTGGCCGATCGGCTCGCCGCGGCGCTCCGCGCGCCCGCGCTCACGGCCCTTCCCGATCTCACGTTCCCCGCGCGCAAGGACTCGCGCTTCGGGGTCTCGCTGGCGCAGCCGATGTATCTCGAGTGTTGGGAGGTCGGGAGCGCGTGGCTCGGGAAACGGGAAACGGGAAACGGGAAACGGGACATCGAGAACTGGCTCGCGGCGCTGTATCGGGCCCCCGCGCCGATGCCTGAACTGTTCGAGTCCTACCTGCATGAAGCCCCCCTTGAGCGGGATCCGTCTTACCCTTCCCGCTTCCCCCTTCCCCCTTCCCGCTCATCCCTGTCCTGGTGGGCATTACTCGAGATGGCGCCGGCGCTTTCGGGCGACGCCTCCGCCTGGCAGCCCGAGAGCGTCCTGCTCGAGGACCAGGGGCTGGCGGTGCTGCGCGCGGGCGACCGCTACGCGAGCCTCGAGGGCGGGCCCCGCGGCGGCGGCCATGGCCACCCCGACCGGCTCCATGTCACGCTGCATGCCGGCGGGGTCCCCTGGCTCCCCGACGTCGGCACGGGGTCGTACGTGGCGCGCGAGCTGTTCTGGTATCGCTCGACGCTCGCCCACAACGCACCGCGGCTCGACGGCGTGTCGCAGGTCCTGCCCGACGCGCGCTGCGAGACCTTCGACGTCCAGGGAGACTGGGCGTGGACCCGAGCCCGCTGGGGCGACGTGACGCGGACGATCGTCGCCGGTCCGCACTACTTGATCGACGTGGTCGAGCTCGCCGGCCGCGAGGCGCACGTCCTCGAGGTCCCCTGGCACTTTGCCGGCGCGGGCGAGGTCATGACACCCGGCCGCTGGACCGTGGGCGAGCTGGCCGACGAGTTCGTCTCCCGCGTCGAGCACTTCGTCCCCGCGAGCGACGGCCCAGTGACGATCCGGCTGACGGCTGAGAGCCGACAGCTGAAAGCTTGTTTCGCCTTCTCCGGCGGCCTGTTGCGCGCCGAGGGGCCGGGAAGACCGGGAGGCGGGAGGCGGGAGACGTTCTACGTGGCGCGGGCCCGCGGGGCGGGCGTGCGGATGGTGACGTTGCTGGCGCCCGACGGGGACGCGCCGCGCGTGGAGGCGCTGCGCGTGACAGGGGATCTCGTCGAGGTCGACACGGCCGGCGGAACGGAGCGGCATCATCTCGAAGGGGACGTATGGTGGATCGAGGCCGACGGGGAGGAGACGCGGCTCGGGGGCCGGCGGCCCGCGGCGCCGGCGACCGAGCCGTTCCTGGAGATCGAGCCCGAGTCGAGCCCGGCGAGCGGTGCGGCGCTGCGCGTGGACGCGCCGCCGGCGCTCGACGGCACGCTGGACGGCTTCGATCTGTCGGAGCCGCTCGTGCTCGACACGGAGGATCAGTACCGCCGCAGCGAGGAGCCGTGGTCGGGGCCTGAGGACTTCACGGCGCGCGCGCATGCGGCCTGGGACGATGCCGCGCTCTACCTCGCCGTGGAGGTCACCAAGCCCGATCTCTGTTTCCGCGCGGGCGACGCGCCGCCGCTGCGGCTCGACAACGAGGCGGACGACATCCATTCGGATGGGATCCAGGTCTACCTGAAGGGCGTGGAGGTTGTGGAGGATGTGGAAGGTGTGAAGGTCGTGGCGGGTTGGCTCGTGGTACCCGAGCCAGGGGGTCGCGACGTCCGGGTTCGTGCCGTGGCGGGGACGGTGGCGGACTCGTCGGCGGTGCGCGGGGCGTGGCGCCGGACCGACGGCGGCTACCGGGTGACCCTCGCTCTCGCCTGGCCGGCGGGCGTGCGGCCGCACGTAGGTGGCCGCGTGGGGTTCGACCTCATCGTCAACGAGATGCTGCCGGGCCGCGAGCGCCGCGCGGGCCAGCTGGTCTGGAGCGGCGGCGGGGGCTGGGTCTGGCTGTGCGGCGACCGGCAGGTTCCGGGGAGGTTCGGGGTGCTGGAGCTGCTGGGATGAGGCGGTGACGCCGCCCAAGGCGTGACGGCTGTCCTAGTGTCACGACAGCGCTCCTCGCAGGATGTTGGAGGAATCTCACCCTGGAGCGGAGTTCGCCATGCTCGGTGCCCCACCCCTCTATCTCCTCGTCGCCGTGCTGGGCCTCGGGACCGGCAGCTGCGACCGGGAGGTCCCTCTCGGCGCTGCGCCGCGGGCCCAGGTGCCGCAACAGGCGCAGGTCACCGCGTTGCCCGGCTGTGCCGCGGTGGCGTTCGAGGTCAGCGGCAGCGACCGCGTCACGGCGACGTTCCCCGATCCGGCTCGCTGCCCCAGTGGATTGGTGCTCGTGCTTGGTGATGCCGCGACGTTCGGCCGGCCGGGTGGAGGGCGACTCACGCTCTCGGTCCGAGTCCTGAACCGCGGGACCGAGGCGATCGCGCTGCCCGTGCGGCTGCTCCTGCCTCCGGACTCGGCGGTGGTCTTGTTTCCGCCGGGTTTGGCGCGGAACGGCAAGAAGGGTGCAACGCCACAGAACGCCACGGGCACGATTGCGGCAGGCGAGCCGCACGCGGGCGCATGGTTCTGGAACGTCGGGACGGGCACTCAGCTCGCGGCGGGTGCCACCACGGACGCCGTGGCGCTGGTGTTCGTCGTGGAGTCGGGGGTGCAGCGGGTGCGGCTCGGGTTCGAGGCGGAGGCGCGCCCGTCTGGGCCACCGGGCGCCGACTGGCCCCGGTTGACCAACACGCTTCCGGATCTCGATACCTCGCGCGTGGTGCAGCTGGAGGGAGACACGTTCCTGCTTTACCGAACGGACATCCAGCTCGTGTTCAAGGTCGGAGTGTCGGATTCAGCAAAAGCCGCGTTCCTCGGTCGACACTCCATGACTGTGCTGGGCGTGACCGAGTCCGGGCACTTCTTCGTGCGGATGCCTGATCCAGGTCCCGACCTAAAGGGTTACTATGGGGCTATGGACCGGCTTAATGCCGAGCCAGAGGTCTATGTTGCTGCTTCCTTGTGGCGCACGCCGTTGCCACAGCGGGACGAGCTCCGGGTTCCGGACGACGGGCAGGGGCAGACCCGAACGGATTGGATCGCCAAGTCATCCAGCACCTGGGCGATGCGTGCGATACGCGCTCCCCTGGCGTGGGGGTGCGAAACGGGCGACTACGGCGGTGCGCCCGTCCCGGTCGGTATCTTCGAATGGAAGCATCAACAGCTGCATCCTGAATTCACGCGCTCGACGCCGCAGCTGAGGGAGCCAACTGACGCGGAGCTGGCGAAGATGTTCCCCCATGTGATTCCGCAAGACACCGTCAGAATGCGCGAAGCGCACGCCGCCGCGACTACCGGCCTGCTGACTGCACAGGGAGACAATTCATCCGGCATCGCCGGAGTCAACTGGCACACCCGCCTGTTCCTGTATGCAGGCCACAGTGGCGGCAACCGCAAGCTCCCCCTCACGACGGGCTTGTACGTGCTGGCGAACAACTTCGGCTCGGGCAACACCATGGTCACAGATTAGGATACAGGTCCTGAGCATATCGGCGGATGAAGACCTGCACGATACGATTCCCCCGCTCCGAAGGGAGAAACTGATTCGCGATTTCGCGGGGGAAGTGCAGGCGATCCTTCTCGACCCGCTGCCCTCCCTACTGGTGGTAGTCGCCGCGGGCAATTCCCGCTATCGTGACCCTGTTAGCAAGTATCTGCGGGATACGAGTGCCACACCGTTGCTGGGCGCCCTCCTTGTCCTCCGCGAAGATCCGAAGTATCGCGATCGGATCATCGTGGTGGCCGGGACGGAAGAGGGCAATCGGTTCTGGGATCGGTCGGCCACCAACCCCGCCCAGGGGAGCAACTTCTTCAAAGATGGCGCCACAGACATCGCCGCCCCCGCCGAGGGTGTGCGCACGCTTGCCCGCTGGACCGGCCAGACCGGTGCTGCCGTGCCCCTCGCTACGCTGGACGGGACCTCGCTCGCCGCCCCCCTCGTCGCGGGCGTGGCCGCCCAGCTCCTGGCCATGCACCCCAACCTCACGCCGGCCGAGGTCAAGGACTATATCCTCCGCGGCGCCCGGGAGCCGCGCTTGAGCCCGGCCACCGGAGTGCCGGAGAAGCCCGACTCCGTTCGCAGCGTGCCGCAGGGCGAGGTCGTCTACCAACTCGACGCCTACGGGGCGCTGTCGCTCCTCGCCCGCGAGCGGCCGGTCACGCCGATCTGCGGCTTCCCCGTGCGCGTGGCGCCCGGCCACATCGTGCTCGAGCGCAACGTCGCGCAGCTGATCCCGGTGACGGGGGCGGAGGAGCACTTCGGGCCGCCGTCCGTTGCCCAGGGAGGCCGGCTCATCGCGGTCCCCACCCGCGAGCCCGACGGCTCTTCGCAAAGCGGTGTCACGGTCCTGGACCTTGGCGCCCCACTCGTCCCCCACCGGCCCCTGCGGCGGCCGCCGTTCGCGAT
>Ga0187893_10013022_pt1 | contig 11669 bp, 11 predicted proteins | sample MA1701074metaG_FD_139574 | JGI IMG/M metagenome (GOLD analysis project Ga0187893, IMG submission 139574) | White microbial mat communities from a basaltic lava cave in the Kipuka Kanohina Cave System on the Island of Hawaii, USA - MA170107-4 metaG ... | reverse complement strand
AGGCGGTGATGCACGCACCGTTCAGACGGCGATGCACCTCAAAGATCTTGGGCTACCTGAAAACATTTCTTCTGACCTTATGCTTGAGCATTTCAATCCACGCTGCGTGCCTCCGTGGGAACCCGCCGAGCTGAGGACTAAAATCCGCAACGCATATAAGTATGGTTCCGAACCGCCGGGCAGCGCGGCACCGGAAGTCCAGTTTGGGTCGGTCGAGATCCCGAGCGACGGCACACTCCATCCGCTGAAACAACTCGCGAACCAGTATACCGTGGCGCTGATCTCTGGTGGTGTCCGAATTCTGCGGCATGCGACGGACGCGACAGGACGCGAGTCCATCGAGCATTTGAACGTTGCGGATTTTCGGCATTGGTTACGACCGCAGGTCATGCAGATCGGCAACCGGACGCGGCAGCTTTCGGATTTATTTTTAGAAGCACCAGATCGGCCAGAAATCGACCGAATTGTGTTCGCGCCGGGCGAACCACCCGGCCCGCGCACGCTGAATCTCTGGCGCGGCTTCACGGTCCGCCCAGCGGAGTCGAGCAATCATCCCGCCGTGCGCGCCTGGCTTGAGCACACCGAGCGGAATGTTTGCCAGGGCGACCAAAAACTTTTTGCCTGGCTGCTCAACTGGTGTGCGCACATGATCCAAAAGCCTGGCGAAAAGCCCCTTGTGGCTGTCGTGTTGATCGGAGGAAAAGGCGTCGGCAAGAACGCGTGGATCGAAACGTTGGGCCACTTGCTCGGAGTCCATTTTCTCGTCACGGCCAATCGACGGTACCTGACCGGCCACTTCAACTCTCATCTTGAGCGCTGTTTGTTGCTCGGACTCGACGAAGCCTTTTGGAGTGGCGACAAAGCGATTGAGGGCATTCTGAAGGATCTGATTACCGGCCAAGAGCATGTGATTGAGCACAAAGGGAAAGAGCCGTATACGGTCGCCAATCGAACCCGGGTGATAATTCTTTCAAATTCAGAGTGGGTCGTACCGGCCAGTCATGATGAGCGCAGATTTGCAGTCTTTACGGTTGGAGAAGGGCGCAAACAAGATAGAAAATTTTTTGGTGCGATGCATGCCGGGATGCAGGCAGGGGGGTATGAAGCTCTGCTCCGATACCTATTAAATTTCGACCTCGACTTTCATGGAGTGGATGTGAACGTGGCGCCGAATACCACCGGGCTTCAAGTTCAGAAAGATAGAAGTCTTGAGCCCCTGCCTGAGTGGTGGCTGGCCTGTCTCCTCGATGGAGCTATCCAAGGAACCTGTGATGAGGGATGGCCGTCCGAGATGTCCTGTGACGCCTTTCGGAACGCCTTTCGCCGTCATTGTCAGGACCGAAACATCCTCGGGCGCGTCGCTTCAGACGATAGTATTGGAAGATCGCTCAAAGCCTTTGCGCCGGGAATCCGAAAGCGGCGTCTGTCGCAGGAGGGGCGTCCGAGAGGCTATGTGCTCCCCCCACTCGATCAGGCTCGGGGAGAGTGGGATGTCTACCTCCCAGGGCGGAAATGGACGAACGATGACGAATTATAGGGGTTGTCCTTCTTCAAGAGGGACAGCCCTGAAGAAGGGGGACGGGGGAAACGCCGCTCCTAGAGCGATGATGGCCCACTTGGCCCACATGTCCCCCATTTTTGCGTCCAAGTCTCTACGTATTTTTGGGCGGGTATACCACTGGGGGAGAATATAAAGAATAGATTTCTATTAATTTATATAAAAAGAGGGACAAGAGGGACAAGTAGGACAAAGCCTCTCCTGGAGCGGGGATTATCGTGTCCCTCTTCCGTCCCACATGTCCCACGTAGGAGCCTCCCCCCCCGTGGCCAAGGGGGACCTGGGTTTTTGGCCCTATAGGCGGAAAAGTCGTTCCCCCGCGCGCAAGGTAATGGAAACTTGGCCGATCCCCCTCCTACCGGGGGCGATCGACCACGGAAGGTTCGGGCAAGTGCGGCGATGCCGCCTCCGGGCCTCCACGGGTCCCGGCTCCATCCCTCTTGCCACAGGGACTGGGGCCGGGGAAGCCCCTCATATTTGGCCGGGGTTGTCGCATCCGTGCGGCTCAACCGGCCCGGGGGGTAGCCTCTCGAAACGTGCTCGGGACATTGCGCCCCCCGAAAAATTGAACGGGGATTGAAAGGGGCAAGAACACCACATTTCAGGAAAAAACCGTGACTCAAACCGTGGCCAAGACGCCGAGAGGTTCGCAAGTGCGCAAAGAAGCAAGGCAATTAAACCCAAACCCTCAGATAGATGATCTTAACCCATCACCGAAAGGAACCAACATGCCAACCGAACAAATCGCACTCCCCTCCCTCATTGAATTAGAAAATAAGCTCGCGGGTCAACGGATGGCCTTAGGGAGATCGAAAAAGGCCCTTGGGGAAGCGATCCTCATGGGCCTCGACTCGAACACCCTGGCGAACACCGTCGAGGCCATTCAGAAAAGAATCATGGAACTCGAAGTAGGAATTGAGACTCTGAAGCAACGTGAGTTGGATGAGAAGGCCCTCCAACAAGCCGAAGCAAAACGGATGCACGCCGAAGTCAAATTTGACATTGAATCGAACGTGTTCCAATGCGTCCAGGAGATGAGCCACAAGATCGCCGAGATTGGCGAGTGCGGCAGTCGGCTCATGGCCGCATGCAACGCCGGACTGAGCCTGAACGATGACGCGCTCAAGTATCAGGTGCTGAACGTGACGAAAGGCTTCAAATATTTTCTCCTGCATGCCGTTCGTGATTTTCCTGGATGTACCACCGGAGTTGCGCCGTTTCTGAATCTGCATACCCGGACCTTCGCTGAGGTGTTTCCCAAACCGCAGCCGGCGAAGGAGAAGAGGACGTGAAGCCGTTAACGGCCAGACAAGCCCGATTTGTGAATGTCTATTTATCGGGAAAATCGGCAACCGAAGCGGCCCGACAAGCGGGGTATCGAGAAGCGTACGCCCACAAAGCGCCTCAGACCATTTTAAAACATCCGAGCGTGGCTGTTGCGGTTCGAGACGCGCAAAACCAATTACGAGGGAAGACCATGTTTGATATGGAACAAGCTGTGCATGAGGCCGACGAGATGATTATCTTCGCCCGAGCGAAAGGCAATGCGATGGCCGCCGCGAAGCTCCTGGAACTGAAATGTAAACTGCATGGCTTGCTGATCGAACGCATCGAGACGCAGCCGAGAATCGATCTTACGGATGTCTTGAATGAAGCGAGAATCAGGGTGTTACGCGTGATCAATCCCCCTGGTGAACTGGAAGCTCCTGTGCGTCCGGTGGTCGACAAGAAGAGTCCGTTTGGTTGATCGGTGAAAATCCGAAGGGGGGGGAGTGGGTGGGTGGCACCCCCAGGATTTTGGCTCGCTTTGCAGGTTTCAGTACGGTAGCACGGACTTTTTTGGAAAATTTTTATAATTTTTTTGAAATGTTTCCCGTAACTCCGTAACTCAACAGAAAGGATCGACCCCATGGAGACTAACCACACACCGAGCCCAGCACAACAAGAACCTACGATCGACGAGCATACCAGCCTCACGCCCGCGCAGCGTGAGATCGCCATTGCGGATATTCGCGCCTTGGTTGCAGCGAAAACAATGTCACCGGAAGTGGCGACGAAATCATTTGACGAACTTGGGGTGCCACTCGACCAACGGACCGACAGTCGAACCGATGGTGCGAAAGCTCTCGATGAGGCAGGCTTCGTTTCCGCGAGCCCTGAGCACTATCAGATTCGCTGGGGTCGCCCGGGCGAAAACATTACGATGACGAAGCCCATGAAGGAGTTTGATACCGCCGTGCGCGCGTGGCTGCATCACGCAGAATTTCCTCGGGAACTCGGGAATAGTTTGATCAAGGCCGTGACGAGCACGGCAGAAACCACCCAGCACATGACGGAGGCCGAGCTGGTCACCTATGGGCACCAGGAAATGGGAAAACTTCGGGCGGTGTATCGTGAGACCTTAGAAGAGAAGCTCCGGTCAGCAAACCGGATGATCCACGACCTCGAAGCGAAACAGCCCGGTCTGAAGAATTTGCTGACCTCTCGCGGGATCGGCGACAACGCCATGGTTGTCCACTTACTTCTGGACGCGAGCGACCGCTATTGGATGCGGCGAAAGAGCTAATTGACGCCCTCACCCCAGACGCAGGGAGCATGGAACGGGAGCGCTCGCGTTGTGTTGATGGGTGGCCGCACCTAGGGTCTTGCGCCTTCTTCACCACCCTCCTAGAATGAGCCTCCCTGCGAGGCTCCTCATGCCTTTCGCGCTTCGTCCCTCCTGCCACTTTCCCGTTTCTTGTCCAGTGACATACCAGGTAGGCGATTTTGAGGGCCACGGAACTGCCCGTACGATCCGTATTCTCCTCATCGTGGGCCTGACCATAGTGTGTGCAACACCCGCCGGATCTACTGGGACGACCCGGGCAAGGGATTTTGTCAGGTTTGCTGAAAATGGAAACGACGTTATCGTCGATTTAGCAGGCCTAGTTGGCGCACTTCGCAGTGGCGCTGATCCCAATTGGGTCAATCGCGATCGCGGGCGAAGGGCAGAATCGACACTTGGTCATTTTGTTTTGATGATAAGCTTCTCAAAAGACCCCGAGACAGACGCAATCGGTTTGGAAGCAATCAAGGCCTTGGTTGCCGCTGGCGCAAAACTGCAGCCTGAGGACCAATCGATCCTCTTCTGGCCCGTAAGCCTTGGGAAAACCGATATCGTGGCCCTCTTGCTCGACATGGGAGCGAACCCCGTTACATGGCCGAAAGACTTTAACGTCAACCTGAGCCCGGTCGAAATTGCCGCTAAAGAAGGTCACCAGGCTATAATGGAACTTCTTGTAGCACATGGGGCGTCCAGACCTAACGAGAGAGATGCCGTCCAGTTGCGATTCCTCAAGGAAGCTGCTTATGGCTCAACGTATTTACTTGACGAACTAATTACGAAGGGTGCGACCGTGAATGGCCAAGGCCGTGACGGTGAAGTGGCGTTGGTCAACGCGATGGTAAATATAATTCGGTCTGACTGCGAAGCCTACGCGAAGATACTCTACTTGCTGGATGCTGGTGCAGATCCGAACAAGAGTGCCAAGGGGAGTCTAGGGTTAGACACCGCTCCTCCGCTCCACCATGCAGTGTGGTTCACCAGCTTCGTATTCAATTCTAAGCGAGACCCACGATGTAGCAAGACGATTCTCTCTGAATTGCTAAGGAGGGGAGCCCACGTTTCTTCGCGGGATTCTGAAGGCCGCACACCGCTCCATATAGCCGCCGAACGAAATCATCTTTTTGCCGCGCAGCTCTTGCTCGAATCTGGGGCGAAAGTAATGCCACGTGATGAAAGAGGAAAAACTCCTCTCGATTTCGCCGAGTCGGGCGAGATGATCAAGTTATTGAAAAGTCATGGCGCAACTGAGCGATAGCCACAACAATTCGAGCAGTCACTAGACGAGAGCGGCGCCAGTGGGGAGATCATAACCTTCGAAACGGGCCTGTGCGGTTCAGAGGATTGATGAGATGTAGCAGCGGGTAGCGAAAGGGACGACAGAGTGATCTTATTGATTAGGACGAAAGTGGTAGGAACTGTGATGAACAGAACAATTCAATTTATTGCCGCTCTGATTCCAATAGTTTTCACTGCCTGCGCAAGCATAGACGACCTGAAACCAACAGGAGGTGGCAGGACCTATGAGGTGCCATACTCCACTGCTTATCGGATTGCCGCGGATACGTTGGAGGAGATGGAATTCTCAATCAAAAGGGATGATCCCAGCAAAGGCGAGATTCTTGCCCAGACAGGCAAGTACTGGAATGGCATTTTCCACTGCAAGGGGAATCTTCTCGGTGTCTATCTCGCACCAGTGGGTACAAACCAAACAAGAGTGGAAATACAGAGCTTATACGTTCAGGTTGGTGCAGATTTGGCATGTAAAGATAAAGCGCAGCAGGTCAGTTCAGAAATTACCAAGAGGCTTCGAAAAGGCTCTACCATTCCTTCCGTTCAGCTCGAAGACCCTGTACCCCCAGGTCTGATAGGACCAGATCCCCATATTCAACGTGGGAAAGCCCTCTTCAACGGCAAAGCCGTTTGCTTTGGCTGCCATGGCTCTAGCGGGGACATCAATAGCGTAACGGATCCAGAAGTTACCCGTTTGAATCCTAGGCCAACTGATCTGCGACAGCCCACAGATAAGTCGGTACGGCAACTTTTTCTGATTATCAAGTATGGCATCCCAGGCACAGGCATGGTTCCTATTCAGGAAGCTGCTGGACTACGCGACTCTGATGTGCGAGACATAATCGCTTATCTCTTGACCCTCCAAGGACAACCGCTAACCACTGCCGAAATCTATACGCAATCATTCCGAAAAGCCGGTGAAGCAGACTTAGCAATTGGAACCATCTGTGAGGCAGAGGCAATTGGGGATTTTGAGGCGCGGGTTTATTGTGAGGATCGCTATTCTAAGAGGTATCGAGATCTATTAGTAGGCCGCCCTGCTGATATTCCAACCGCTAGGTATCAAGAGATTCAGGAGAGTTGCAAGAAACGCTTCGGTAATGATCTAGATTTCCTGGCACGATGCTATCGTCTCGAATACGGTATCACCAGGCAAAAGGGCTAGGGCTTGGCGAGCAGTAGGAAGAGCAGGCCCAAGAAAGGCACTCGCATTACGCGTGGCTCACCTGTCAAGAACGACGACCAGGCCGCGAGTCAAGTCATTCGTCCAACTCATGCCTATGCGAGTCCTGTTTGCGATCCTGCTTTCGATCTCTGCAATCACCTTAACGCCGGGCTTAGTCTGTTCGCACGGCGGAGGCCTCGATGTGTACGGCTGTCATCATGACCGGAAATATGGGGGCTATCACTGTCACCGAGGAGAGTTAGCCGGACGAGCCTTTGCGTCTCAAGCCGAGATGCTGGCGGCACGCCAGCAAAGTTACGTCGCCATACCCCGGACCGTGCAATTCTCCGGGAAGGTTGTCTCAGTCCTCGACGGCGACACCATTGAAGTCCTGCACAACAAGCGCGCTCAACGTATCCGTCTCCACGGCATCGACTGTCCTGAAAGAGGCCAAGCATACGGCAACAAGGCCAAGCAAGCTGCTTCAGCCTTGGCCTTTGGCAAAGAAGTCACGCTTCAGGTCTACGGCCAGGACCAGTACGGGCGCACCCTTGCCGATGTGCTTCTTTCCGATGGAACCAACGTCAATCACGAGTTAGTCAAGGACGGCTGGTGCTGGTGGTACAGGAAATATGCGCCCGCTGATTCAGTCCTTGAGAAGTTGGAGAAGGAAGCGCGAGAGGATCGGAAGGGGCTATGGGCCGATCCTTCGCCTGTGCCTCCGTGGGCCTACAGGAAAGCCAAACGCGGCCAGTCGCTTGATCCCTCTGACATGGTGACCTTTGGTGCTGAGACCGAAGGCAGCGTGTCGAGTCGTGGTCCACCAGGTTTGGGAGCAGTACCGCCCGACTCGTCTACCTCACCTTCGTCCTATTCAATCCTCGGCAATCGTCGCAGTCACATCTACCATCGGCCAGACTGTCCGAACTACAGTCAGATTGCGCCGAAGAACCGAGTGAGGTTTAATAGCGCGGCAGAAGCGGAGGCAGCGGGGTACAGGCAGGCGAGGAATTGTCCATGAAGGATCTCCTTGACCGCTACCTCCTCAATCCTCACTGGCGCACCATCAAGATTGTCGGCCAAGCCAAAGTTCTCGGTATATCTGCAACCACTATCATCGTGGTCCCATTGTTGTCTCGCATCCTCATCAAGTTGAATGAGATGGAAACGTCAATCAGGCAAGCACACCCTGCTTTTGATACCTTGTTTCCGCTCATCAAGTACCACTTTGAATTACCCCTCTCGATTAAACTTTTGGTGGGGTCTGCAGTTTGTGCGTTGGTAGGGAAAGTAGTCTATGAGATGGGGTGTCCTGTCTACATCAAAGAAGGCAATACATTCGAGGAGTTCAGACAGTCCCAGGCAAGGGCAACTGACACGATTGCGGATGCATTCCTGAAAGTTATGCAAGGAAAAGGCAAGGAGAAGGTTGTTAGCGGTCTCCAAGCGCTTCATTTCACTTTTGCAGAACCTTCCCATCCTACCCAGGTGGAATGGAAGCGGGACACAGTGATTCGGCTTGACCACCTCGGTAAAGGTATTCATCCAAAGGGTTCGGCTGAGTGGACGATGAGATACTCCGAGGTCGCCAGTGCGGTATTCGCTGTAATTCGTGACGTGATGGATGATTCACGAAAATCCGCAAGGATAATCTGTGCCATGTTGTATGCGGCGGCATTTTTGTTACTCTTAGGAACACTGGCTTTGCAACTGGTGTGGGTGGTGCGGGGTATGCTCTTGTAAACATTTCCCTACTTGACGCGGACCATGTCAGACGAGTCATCCAACCTGCCCCAAGAGGAACAAGATCTCATCCGGCAGATTGAAACCGGTACTGGCGGAGGAATTCGCCGTGAGGCAGCTCTCGCACGATTACAGGCCCTGCACGCCTCTGGTCTGAGCCGTGACCTGAAAAACCTTGCTGATGGTTTACATAACGCCAAACAGACTTTAGGGGAGCGTATCAGTGAGATGAACGCGCAAATGGAATTGACGCGCCAGGAATTACAGGTCAATTCAGATTCCGCCAACGCTCATTCGAGAGCCTTGGTCCTCTGGACCAAGAGGAGCGTGTGGGCAATTGTAGCGTATGTCTTCTTGACGGCAGGCCTCCTTGGGGCATCGGCCTATCAGATTCAGGTGGCAATCAGCACACTACAAGCCCAGGTTGAACCAGAATTGATCATGGAAGTTGTCAGGACAATGCAGGAGGGCACTCGACTCATTCTGACTAATGACGGAACGTACTCCTTGATTGATTTGTCGATTGACACCGACCTAATTGGTTTCGTGGGATCTCCGTTTAGCCAGAAGGTAAGTCATGTCCGTCGGATTTTTGAGACGGCAGGATCACCATGGTGGAAAATCGACAAACTTGAAGCCGGAGAGACTCAGACGAAATCGCTTGAAGAATTGGGTCAGGAAGCACTAGCTCACATACCTTTCACTAAGTCTTCAATGGAAAGTGGCCATTTGCCCGGAATAGCACCCGGCGCTTCCGCACTAATAATGTCTACAATAAAGTTTACAATGGTCGCGCACCGCCCTGTTGATCGTAGGCGGCATCGGCAAGAGTTATTCCAATTCGTTTTTGAAGAAGCCAAATCGGGCAAGCCACGCTTTGTTGATCCGCGTCAATTACCGAATCCATATTTGCAGGAAGCCGGAATCGACAGGTAAGTAGTTTGGACTACTAAAGAACTCAGCTGTCAAGAAAGCGCAGAGGGCTGGGAAAGTGTTGTGGGTCGATCCGCACTGGGTGCCGCCCCGTGGGAATGGCGCCGTAGGGAAAGATTAGGGACGAACGGAGGACCTATGCGCAGACTGATGCTGGGGCTGATGCTCGCGTGTGCCGCGTCGAGTGCGATGGCTGCGGATGTGCCGATTGAAAACGGGGCGGTCGATCTTCTCCAGGAAGCAACATTGTCTCAGCCATTTACGATACTCGACCAGCTGCTCCTGAGACTCGATGAGAAAGCACGCGAAGTCGCAAAGGACATTCGGCCAGAGAACAATGATTTTCGACTGTATCCCTCGCTTCGCTCCGGTGCAGATTCGACAGTGGCGTATGACAGGTCGACGGCCCGCACTTCTATTGTATTTGGGCTCGCACTCAGTGGTATTGATGATCCGTGGAGGGATGTGTGTGCAAAGCACATTCAGAGAATTCATATTAGTCTGGGCCTTCCACATAGGAGACATTGGGATATAACTGGCCGCAGCTTCTTTTTAAGGCTTCTTGGGCCACGCATACAGTCTGATGACGTACAGCATGAAGCCTATAAAGTGTTTTCGGATTCGATTGCCGTGACACTTAGATTATGGGTGGGAGATCACGCGACGCAGCGGAGTTTCGCACTGTACTGTTTTTATGATAACAAAACGCATCGCGTGTCCTTCCTTGAGCAAAGACCTTGAGAAATGCCCGTGGGATAGGGGTAAGCGGAAGTAGAACTAGCGTGGAACCAAAGAGACACACGAAGCTTTATGCATGGTCGGACGAGTCTGGAAACTCTGGCCTGAATGTCTTTGATGCAGGCCAGCCGATGTTCTGGTCCGGGACACTCATTTCTCCAACGGATCTCGATAGTGCTTCCTCTCCGCATGCAGAATGGCTTGGCATAATTCAAGCCACCGAACTGCACGGCAAAGAGCTAGACTTTGGCCGCTTAAACAAGATCGCCGATTCAATTCGCGAATTCCTCCAGAAGCACAACTGTCGATTTGTCCTCACGCGGATTGACAAAGAGTTTCACGTTATCACCACGTTTGTGACTATGATTTTTGATAGCGACGCAAATGAATCCGTTGATCCCCTGTATGACCACGTGCCGATTTTCAGAAAAAATATCGCGCAGGACTTAATGCCGATTTTCCCCTCACTAGACCGACGAGAATTTTGGTCTGCATACACAAAAAGAGATCTCGCAAAGTTCCAGCGGCTCTTGCTAAATCTTGAAATGCGCGCTCGCGAATCGATTGGAGATAAACGCTCAGCTGGACTTGTGTGTGAAGCAATGAGGTGGGCTCGAACCTATCCAGAACGAATCATGGAAGCTCCCATGAGCCACCAAGATTCTCCGAATGCACGTGCCCTGCTTCTCCTAGTCGACGGCATTCACAAACTGGCCGGACTAACGGCACGAGTCGTACGCTTCCGGCACGATCAGCAACCAGAATTCGAGGAAATGCTAAAGGAAGACTTTGAATTGATCAAGAATGCTTTTGGACCGCTCGGAAACCCCTATGCTCCAGCGCAAGCACATCCCGTCGAGCTATTTGATTGCCAGCTTGAAATGGTTTCTTCCACAGCGTCGCTTGGACTTCAGCTTATCGATGTGCTACTCCATCTCATGTCACGACACCTTAACGGAGCATATGTGCCAAGAGTAGACGCATGCGGAAGGCTTCTCAACTACCTCAGAAGTGAGGGGCGGGGCATTATCAATCAAATCCTGTACTCGCCAAAAGAATTTACTATGGAAGAGCTTGAGGAAATGGCAGCGAAAAGTTCCCTCTTTAATTATGGCGCACCATCGTTTGAAGACATCGTTACCACAAATAAGGAAAGGACCCTCGGTCTGTAAATTTGAGGAGATAAAAGACTGACTATCTCAATGCCAACACCCGAAGAAGAGCTCGCCCTAGCAGAAGAGAAGTTTCGGCGCTTTTTGCTTTTGGCTGATGAAGTCCTTGTATTGCGACGAACCATAAATGAGCAACTTGAAGTTGCTGTTCACGATGGAACGTATCAAAGCTCAGTTCGTAATAGAGTCCTTGTTGGCCTATCTATCAAGGCTCTGGATTCCTTTGACCGACTACTCGTAGACGCACGTGATCGCCGGGCTGAGTGCTCTCACCATCTTAAAACCATGGCAGAAAGTTTTATCTATTCAGGTTGGGTGAGCGGGGATACTGGAGAAATGAGAGGGGTTCTACCCCATTTTCACGGACGGTTGAGTTAAGAGTTGTTCCCCCTGTTGCTGCAGTTCGAGCCTCCGGCGCTGTCGGGGATTGTGACAGCGCTCGATATAGTCGAAGAGATCCGCTCT
>Ga0187893_10013020_pt1 | contig 11669 bp, 14 predicted proteins | sample MA1701074metaG_FD_139574 | JGI IMG/M metagenome (GOLD analysis project Ga0187893, IMG submission 139574) | White microbial mat communities from a basaltic lava cave in the Kipuka Kanohina Cave System on the Island of Hawaii, USA - MA170107-4 metaG ... | reverse complement strand
GGCCCCATCCCTAAAGAGGTAACGAGCGAGCTTGGAGGGAAGAGAAAGGTAGCCTGATGGTCTCCTGTGCTCGTGCAACGCGCGGCCTAGGAAGGCCCTCGTTGGACACGCGCAGTGGGAGACCAATCAGGCCACCTTTCCGTGAGAAGAGAACAAGCAGGCTTGGAAAGAGCATTTGTAGCTAGGCCCGCGAGACAAGAAAAGTCCTGCGGGCCTTTTTGTGTAAGCACGTGACTGGCCCTGCCGAGCCCTGCGAATGGTTGTATTCCGCCGTTTGGCTGAGTTGACACCAGAGGCGGCGAGTCGTAGCCTGTTTCGGTTTCCCGATCTCCACCGTTGCATCCGTTATGGAACCTGCCCGACAGCCATTCCGTTTTGATGACCCGAGGCATGAGCGGATCTATCGCCGACTCCGGGACCTTGTTGGTCCGGGTCCTGCCGATTTCTTCAAGGACGCATGCCAACTCATGGCTGACCCTGCCTCCTTAGGCACAACTAGCCACCTTGTCTCCCACTTGTTGCGAGAGGTCGAAGGTGCATTTCGTGGTGTGTTGGAGACCGTATCCGAGCGTGAGGCACGCCTGCAGGGAAAGAAGTCTGACGCCGAACATGAGGATGGGATTCGGGGGATTCTCCGTGGCATGCAGATCCCAGAATCCGACCCCGTCGCGCAGGCTTGGTTACGACTGGCAGGGAAGGACAATTCCTATGGACTTGCTGCACGGGCTCATCGAGCTGCGCTTGCGTCTCCCCGCCCTGTGGACGATGCGTTCCGCGGAATCTGGAACGACATCCAGGGCATCTTCGATGTCATCCTGGGGAAGTTCGAAATCTCCTACCTTGGTGTCTACCAGTACCTTAACCAGCTTTTGAAGAAACCGGAACCGACACAAGGCGACATCGACAAGCTCAAAAAGAACGTGCCGAACAATCTCATCGCGCATCGCTATTTCTTCGACCGACTCGAAAGCCCCTCGTGGTTAGATCTCCTTCAGACCAATGGATTGTTTAACCATCCGCCTGCGCCTGAGGTGGATAATGAGAAGGGCACCATCGGGTATTCAGCGTGGCCGCAATCACATTATCTCGCCCGCATGGCACCCCAAGCACCTGAAAAGGTTCTAAATGTCATGATGGGCGTCCCTGCCACCGACAACATTCGTATTTATGAGGATTTTGCTGTCGCAGCCGCCGCTATGCCGGCCGAGCTTGCGGCGGAGTGGAGTGAGCGAGAAGCGGTACGGGTCAACAAACCGGAAGGTCTTTTCGGTCTCCAACCCGAGAAGCTCAGCGCACTCATGAATCATCTCCTCCAGGGGGAGCAAGTAACTGCCGCCCTCGGCCTTGCACGGTCACTCTTGGAAATCCTGCCGGATCCCAGTCCCGAGAAGCAGGATGGAAATAAGGATGAGCACAGCTGGCCGCCGAAGCCACGCGCTCGGTTTTCGGCATGGGAATACAGGCGGATCCTCGATCGCATGATTCCCCTGCTGCCCTCGGCAGCGCGGATAGCTGCCTTCGATCTGTTCTGTGATCTTCTGGAAAAGGCCCTCACCCTCTCGAGAAATTCTTCAGAGGAAGAAGCCAAGGCGCAGGACTACTCCTATATTTGGCATCCCCATCTTGAGGACAAACCACGGGGAGATCACCTCAAAAATATCCTCGTACCCGTTGTACGCGACATGGCGCATGCCATCGCAGATCAAGATCCTACGCAGGTACCGGCACTCGTCGAGAAATTAGAGAAACGACCTTATGAGGTCTTTCATCGGATCGTGCTGGACTTCCTTCGACGGCACCCAGACACCGCTCTGATCGCAGCAAGACTAACGGATCGGCGTCTCTTCGATGCCCGCGGCACCCGACATGAATACGAACTATTGGCCCTAGAGTGGTTCGGCAAACTGCAGGTCGAGGACCAACAGAAGATTCTTAAATGGATCGAGGCCGGCCCGGACGATGACGAAGCATACAAGCACCATCATAAAGAGTGGTCCGGCCAAGAGCCGTCAGATGCAGAGATCGTACAGCATAAGAAGAGGTGGCAACGCGACCGTCTCGCTCCCTTACATGAATTACTCTCATCAGATTGGAAGCAACGGTATGAAGGGCTAATCGGAGAAGTGGGAAAACCTGAACGGGACGTTACTGAGAACTCTCGCGTGGAGGTATGGCGAGGCCCGACAAGTCCCATGACGGCGGCTGACTTCCAATCAATGAGCGTCCAGGAAATTGTCACCTATCTCAGTTCATGGGAACCGACGCGTGAGCCGATGAGCCCATCCCGCCAGGGTCTCGGCCGGGAGCTAACTGAGACCGTGCACAAGGCTCCTATCCGCTTTGCGCCTGAGGTGGCGAAGTTTAAGGGGCTAGATCCCGCCTATGTGCGATCGCTTCTTGAAGGCATTCGACAGGGAATCAGTGAGACAAAGGATCTCCCCTGGTCAGAGATCCTTAGTCTCTGCCAATGGGTTGCCAATCAGCCGATCGTTATTGAGGGACGACGGGTCGACAAGTGGAACGATGATCCTGACTGGGGATGGACACGGAAAACTATCGCTGGCCTCCTGGGAGCAGGTCTCGAGGAAGACCCTTCGATGATTCCGTTTGACCTCCGGGGTCAGGTCTGGAGCATCCTTGAGATCCTGACGAACGATCCGGATCCTAGTCCAGTTGATGAAGCCACAAGAGGCGAACCCCTTGATCCTTCACACATAGCCATCAACTCCACCCGAGGTGAGGCGATGCAAGTAGTAGTGCGCTATGCCCTATGGGTGAGACGCTGCCTGGAAAAACTTCCGGAAGGAGCTCAGAAGATTGCACGAGGGTTTGAGGAAATGCCAGAAGTGCGGCAGGTGCTCGAAGCGCATCTCGATCTAGCCCAAGATCCTTCCCTTGCAATCCGATCGGTCTATGGGCGGTGGTTGCCATCATTAACTTACCTCGACGCGGAATGGACCAAGAATCATGTCCAAGCAATCTTCCCACACGAGGAGATTTTACGACGGTACCGCGATGCTGCTTGGGACACATACGTTGTGTTCTGCCATCCGTATAGCATTGTCTTCGAGGTTCTGCAGGAAGAGTACAGGAACGCGATCGAACAATTGGGTACGCCAGGCACAACCCGGCTAGCCTCTGATTCCACTACTGCTACTCAGCTAGTGCAGCACCTCATGGTTTTATACTGGAATGGGAAACTCCCTCTCGAAGATGAAACAGGCTTGTTGGCCAGGTTCTTTGAGAAGGGCACCGATGCACTTCGTGGAGAGGCTTTGGAATTTCTTGGACAGGGCCTCGGCCGTCCGGACGAGCCTCTGCAAGAAGAGATCTCTGTCCGCCTCAAAAAGCTCTGGGAAAAGCGGCTAGCGACAATCACGGCCTCGGGCACTCCTATCAACCATACTGCCGAACTGGCCGCATTCGGCTGGTGGTTTATCTCTCAGAAATTCGATGATGCTTGGACCATGTCACAGTTGCTTGCTGCACTCGTCCTCGTCCTGAAGGCGGAGCCAGATTATCATGTTGTCGAACGATTGGTTGCCCTCGCGGAAACTATGCCGCTCGAAGCGGTGCAGTGCCTGACCTTGATGGTACAGGGCGACAAAGAAGGATGGGAGATTGGAAGCTGGCGGGATGACTCCCGAAAGATACTAGCGATTGCGATCGCCAGCGGTAATTCTGTCGCAAGACAGGCTGCCATTGCTCTTGTGAATCGACTCGCGGCACGAGGTATGCCTGACTATAAGGATCTTCTTCAGACCTAAGAAGGGATAACATACGACTTTTCTATTCGCCACGTCCGCGCGCTTCCGTGAGCAACCCAAGTCTGACACTTTCGAGTGATGTGGAAGCCATGAAAGTCGGAGATCAAGTCTTCTTCGCGCCAGGTATTCGCTTCAGAGATCTGGGGGGAAAGAAATGGGGACTGGCTAATTAAGCGGACGCCCCGTCGAGAAAACCTGGGCATTCTCCTTTTCTTACCGCCTCGTCCGCGCGGCGATCAGTTTTATGTGAGTATGAGCTCAGTGTCTTGTCATGCGAATGAACTCCCGTCCAAAGCTTAGCTTTTATACTATTGTCTTTTTGGGTCATCCACAGCGCCCCATGAGACGATTGCCGTTGTGCTAAGTGGGATCGGACTATGGATATCTGGGGTTCTCGACTCTTCCAGCAACAGCTGTCCTTAGCCCAATTAAACTGGGAACCGCCTCTATCGAGGAAGCCCACACGAGACAAACGAACGCTCCGATTGATAATGAATGACGGGAAAATTCTTGGAACGATTGTGGTACGTGGAAAGGAAATTGCATTTCCAGAATTCTTGACTATTGAAGTCAGCACCTCGTCTGACCATCGCAGCGAAGCGGTCTGTGTTCCCATATCCGAACTGACGCGGGAAACATTGCGCGAGCGCATCAAAGAAGACCTGCGGTGAGGCGGAGAAAAAGGTGTCTGAGAATGGAGAAGAACGGTGTCAGGAACCATCTTCGCCTGGTCCGCGCGCGGCGGTTGTCTTGTCCGGTGTACTCCAATAGAATCTCAGATATTCGCGGAGAACAACAGCGTTGGGAGCCGTTTCGGTTCTCGTGTTGCAGTTAGCTCGCGGATTCTCGTCTGGCTCGTCGGCCAATTCATGCCATTGCGTCTGGAGGGGTTTTCATATGACAACGCCGATAATGCGCTCCAACACTCTGGGTCAGGTCTGGTGCTCGCGGGTATCCGGCTTCGTGCTCTGTTCGGTGCTTGCGCTTTCCTGCTCCGGTTGTTTCGCTTTGTTTGTCGGCGCAGCCGGGGAAGCTGCCGGAGCGGTGTATGTGATGGGCAAGTTGAATGACGAGCTGAACTATGAGGTGCGTGTCGTGCACAATGCTACCGTCGCCGCCTTGGATGAGCTGGAACTAAAGCTACTGGAAAACAAAGTTGATAAACAATCCGCGCATGTGGAATCGGAGTTTGCTGACAGTGAGCATGTCTGGATCGACCTGGAATCCCTCTCAGATTCCCGAACCAGTCTGACGATTCGGGTCGGTGTCACAGGAAACGAAGTACGCGCGCGAAAGATCCACGATGCGATCAAGCGGCATCTTTCGTGAAGCGAAAAAAGTGTCAGGAACCATTTTCTCCACCGCGCACGTTGTGATTGTCGAATTCCTTGATGGTCCTTGTGCTCGCTTTAAGCTGTGAGAGGGATCTATGATTAGGACATACATCGTGGCGGTGGCTGCAGCGGTGCTCTTGGTTGTGTCGGCGGCTGCGGCTGAAGTTCAAACTAGAGAAATCGAATACAAAGAGGGCGAGACGGTTCTACAGGGACTCATGGCCTGGGATGACGCTTTGAAGGGTCTACGTCCCGGCGTGCTTGTGGTCCACGAGTGGTGGGGCCACAACGAGCACGCACGGTATCAGGCCAAGCGACTCGCGGAGGCCGGCTATGTCGGCTTTGCGCTGGATATGTATGGGAAGGGCAAGGTGACCACGCATCCGAAGGATGCCCAGGACTTCATGGCCGAGGTCAAGAAGGACCCGGCGGTGATCCCGGCGAGATTTCACGCGGCACTGGAGCAGCTCAAGCAGGATCCCCACGTCTCGAAGGACCACATTGCCGCCATCGGATACTGCTTCGGCGGGTCTGTGGTCCTTGACGAAGCGCGTTCCGGGGCCGATTTGGATGCGGTGGTGAGCTTCCATGGCGCACTCGCGACGAAGAGCCCTGCGGAACCGGGCAAGGTTCGGGCTCGGGTTCTCGTGCTCACAGGCGAAGCCGATCCGTTTGTTCCGAAAGAGCAAGTGGAGGCCTTTACTCAGGAGATGAAGGAAGCGGGGGCGAAGTTCCAGGTGATCACCTATCCGGGCGTCAAGCACGGATTCACCAATCCGGATGCCGGCAAGGCGGGGATGGATGCCCTCGAGTACAATGCGGAGGCCGACAAAAAGTCTTGGGCGGCGATGCTGGAGCTATTTAAAGAAGTGTTCCATTGAAGACCTCCGTCCGCGCGCGGCGCTTACCTCCTGAAATACTGTCATCTCGCCCAGCAAATCAACCGGATCAATGAGCAGTTGGATCCAGGGCATGATCCGAATAAGCACTTCACCGCCTGGAACTTAGTGGCTGTAGTCGTGGGAGGCAGTGTGTTTGTTCTGGCTTTAATTGGAACTTTCGTCATGAGGCGTTGATTAGAGGCGGTGATGACTATGGTCTTTGATTTATAATGACGCCAAGCGAGAGCCTGTCATGGAAACTGGATTTGATTGGATCGGACGCTACGGGTACGGAGCGATCTTCACTCTGCTGATGCTGGGTATCGTGGGACTCCCGGTTCCAGACGAGACCTTACTTATTTTCGTAGGGTATCTCAGCTTCAAGGGAACGCTGCGCTTAGAGCCGGCGGTGGTGACTGCTTTCTTGGGGAGTGTCTGCGGCGTCAGCCTCAGTTATGCGCTGGGACGGTTTGTTGGGCTTCCCGCGCTCATTAAGTTTGGTCACTTGATTCACCTTCGCCCCGAACACCTGGCCAAGGGGCACCGATGGGTAGAGCGCTGGGGAAAGTATTCTCTTCTCCTGGCCTATTTCATCCCTGGCTACCGCCATGTTGCGGCACTGGTCATGGGCGCGTCACTCCTGAATCCAAAAGTCTTTGCCAGGTACGCCTATACCGGGGCGTTGATATGGTCCGGGAGCTTTATCGGATTGGGTTATATCGCCGGAGAGGAGTGGAATCAGCTTTATCCGATCCTCCATCGGAACGTGATCGCGGTAATCATTCTGGTTCTGTTCGCACTCGGGAGCGTCATTGCCTGGGTTTTCATGCGGCGAACTTCCAGGTAGCGCTCCTTGACTCCTGCCTGCGGCGGCCTAGCCTTTCGTCATTCTCTCGCGCCGATCCTAACGACTTCACTTCAAGCCTGGATGAGACCCTTCGCCGGCCCGCACTTGGCAAGCGTTCATGTGTTCCGCTAAGGTAGCAGCCATGAAGGTACCGTTCACAATTGGTACTGTCGGTCACTTTGGACTAGCCGTCCGTAATCCGCGGCGCAGCTCGAAATGGTTCGTGCGCGTACTGGGATTGCGCAAGGAGTTCGAGTTCGAAGAGGGCGTCGCAGTTGGCAACGACAACGTGACAATCGCCTTGTCAAAAGGTAAACCGTCACCGAAAACGATCGGTCACATGTCGTTTCATCTGCAGACCATGACCGCGTTACGAAAGGCGCTCGAGCACCTGAAGAAGCACAAGGTCAAGGTGGAAGATCCCGGCAACGAAATCGGCCCGGAGTCACCCGGCTCACCTCACATGGGCTTATGGTTCCACGATCCTGATGGCTACCGCTGGGAACTTTCCGTCCAAGGCGGAAAGTAGAGGCTCGTCTCATCCGCGCGCGGAGGCGCCTCAGCACCGGCTGTTTCTCCACGAGTCAACAACTGAGAAAGCGTCCAGGCGGAATGACCGACCATTCTGATTCTCCGGACGTCGTGACGTAAAACGACACCTCCGGACATCCAGAATGCCCCGCGTTGTCGTTTTTCGGAACGGCGGTTCACGCTCTGGTGCGGCCAGTAGGGAGCCGCGAGTTGAGTGCGAACCTCCGGCCGTTCAACTCTTCCGACTTGTCTTCGCCATGACGCTGGAGATCAATTGCTCCATGCGCTTGCTGTTGCAAGACGGACAAGCAACCGACCCGCTCTCGTGCTCCTTCAAACGCAAGGAGAGCACCACTTCTTTCCCACAGTCTAGACATATATATTCGTACGTAGGCATGAGCGCGACCTCCCTTTCGTTGGATGCGCAACCAATCCTCCAACATCAACGACCGTGTGTCGTGAGGCAGGAGCGGATCTCTCGTAATCACCCCTGATCCTCCGGAATGGGAGGCTCAGGTCGCTGGTACCTTGAAAAATCACCACACTCTTCGATTTCTTGCAGTCCTGTCGTTTCTTGGGAGGTTCCACGGCGAGACCTCCTTCCGTGGTGTTCGGAGGCGCCACTCGCTGAGAATGTGTCTCAGCGAGCACACTTGTGGATCGGTACTCTGTCCTGTCGGAACGGCGGAGGCTAGAGAACTTCACTCGGAGAGAGCAGAAGGGGGCGTTGAATTTTCGTCCCCGTCATTCTTCAGGCGATACTACGATAATCCCCCGTGAGCTGCCTCGTCAATCGGTGGCGAACGGGCAGCGGGAGCGCTCCTGCGGGAGTAGCCCAGTCCGAAGGGAAAATCGGGGAAGATTTTCCTTTTCCGGGAGAAAATTAAAAGAGGTTGGGATTTTTTGATGAGAATACTCTTGGCATTCTTGGCCTGTTACTGCGTGGGGCGTGGTGTGCGATGAAATATTGAGTGAACGAATCGAGTCCTCACTCTTGACAGCAAGGAACTGGTGTCACCATTTCTAAGCCCCGATGGCATGGGCCGAGCAGGGAGGCTTGAGGGTTGTTTTGACTCGGCTGGCTTGCGGTGGCACAATTCATAATTTCAAGAGGTTCTATCGCCATGGCCGACCTCGTTAGGGACGACGATTCTTCCGCTTCGGTTCGTCTCCGAGGCCATACACTCTTGTGCCTGCAAGGGTTTCGCGGGGAAGGGTACAGTTCTGAATTTATCGCGAACATGGCCGCAATCCACCGTACGTTAACCGATCACCCCGAGGTCCTGGTCGAAGTTCTTGCGTCTCCGGATGCGGTCTGTGCGGCCTGTCCACACCGTGACCCATCCGGCTGTATGCTCAACGGCGAGAGATCGGAGGAGGAGATGATTGAACAGGATCACGAGGTGTTGCGTAGGCTCGGGCTGAAGGTAGGGGATCGTCTTCGCTGGCGTGACATTCTTGCGCGGATTCAGACTTCAGTGACGGGGGATGACCTACCCTCCATTTGCGGTGGTTGCCGGTGGTTGCCACTAGGATATTGCTGCGAAGGAATCAATCGGCTGCATAATCCCATTCAGGACACCACCGTTGGACTGGTCTCGCCGCAGTCGCTTCGTCAGGGGTAACCAAACACTTCTGCAAGAACCTTTGCGGCAACATCCGTGGTGCGCACAGCGTTCAGAGACGTGCGGATCTGTCAGGAATACGGCGACATTCTTCATTTCTGATCGGCTCGTCCGCGCGCGCGGGACAGTACCTTTATCGAACAGAGTATCAGTTGGAGCCGGCTAGTAGGACACGGGACCATTTTTAAGAAAGATTGTCGGAAGCCGCAATTCTGTGCTTGAAAGTGGACTTTACCTGTTGCATTCCGCCCGGTTAGGCGCCTAGGCTATAGCACGTCAACTTCCGTCCCATCATTGCGCAAGGGGTCAGTCTCCGTGATGATGATTTCATTACACATTGTTGTCGCGCGAAGCATTTCCTGTCGGATGATACCCGCTATTTGGGCGGGTAGAGGAGGGTATGATGGCCGATCTGATTCGAACTGCCCAATATTTCAAGGTGCAGATTGCGGATAAACCCGGGGCATTAGCCGGCATGCTTGCTCCACTGCGTGAGGCCGGAGTGAATTTGATGGCCGTGCATGCCTTTCCTCGGAATCGCCGCACACAGGTGGATGTGGTGCCGGAAGATCCTATCGCGTTCAAGAACGTAGCGAAGGCGCATAAGTTGAAAATGCAGGGACCGAAAATGTGCTTGCTGTTGGACGGCGATGATCGCCCGGGAGCTCTGGCCGATCTGACTGATCGACTTGGTTCAGCCAGGATCAACATGACCGCGGTGACCGGCCTCTGTGCCGGCCAGGGACGCTTCGGCGCCATTCTATGGGTCAAGCCGCGGGATGTGAAAAAAGCAGCCAAAGTCTTTAGTATCGGACTGAGTTAGCGACGCACGTTCGCTACTCCAGCAAGCGCAGCCTGCACGGATGCCACCTCAATCCCTCTTTCAGCCCACCGCGGGTACAACGTTTTCAAATGGATGAATTTTTGTAACGCCTCACTTGTTCGCTTGGTCGGATGCCGCTGCGGCTCGCTTCAGAGGCTCGCTTTGGTTCCCGTCAGCCTTGCCGAGAAACTGGATCGGTTCCTCGCCTCTGAGATGGGCCGGTCGGAGGATGTATGTCCCATAGACGGATTTGGTCCAAATAGACTGTGCCGTTTCTGAGTTTCCCCCTGAAAAAGCGTATCCCAGGCCACCGACGACGCTGCCTGCGATAGCGAATGCGCTTTTGCCGGCACAATAGGGAACCGTGAGCAGCCAACTTGCTACTTGTATCCCAGTGCCGTCTGAACTATCGGTGCCGGACGTCTGATCGTTAGCCAGGGTCGATCCCGGCGGGATCATGGTCAAGCCCATGACGGTCATGATCAGTACTATGGCAACGGATCTGCTCCATTTTTTCATGTGATGAGTTTCGGGGGCGATCAGGCATTTCAGAAGTCCATTTCCTACAACATGTCGTTCATTCATGGCGCACCTCCTAGTTGAACTGTCATGACGGATCATCCACTCGCAAGATCGTAATTTTCATGCTAAGCGGCTTTCCCGCCAGCGGATGATTGTAATCCATCAACGCGGACCTGTCTGACAACTGGGTCACTGTTGCCTCCCGACCGGCACGATCCTCAAGGACATCCCCTTCCTTTGTCCCGGCAGGCAGGTCGCTCTTCGGAACGGTTTTTCCTTTCCTCGCGTCATAGGGGCCGAAGCCTTCCTCCGCAGAAAGTTCGACTTTCTTTTCGTCGCCGGTCTTCATGCCAGTGACGACCCTCTCCAAAGCCGGCGGCAGTTGGTGCCGTCCCTGTATGAATTGACCGAGATTTCGAACTTCGTACCCGCCTTCGCCGGGAACGGTAATCTGGTAAAAGAACGTGACATTCGAGCCGTCGATGATTCGTGGTGGCTCTGCGCCGACACTTTGTTTCCAGAGAAGCCCTAGGCACGTAAGCAAGGTCACCACGGCAACGACGGCCGCCATATTCCGGTGAGAGACACCCATGATTCCCCCCGTAATCATCCTTCGGTGTATGGCTCTGCTGGGCCGTTCATTCTCGTTAGAAGCTGCGAGCGATCATTCCCTTGTCTGTGACGTTCTGGCCTGACCTCATCAAGGGATTGGGTAGGTTCGGACAGAGGTTGCTCGGGAATCTTGGTGATCTTGGTGATTCTCCCGCTCACGTCGATCTCGATCCTGACCCGATCGCCCTTGGCGACCTGCTCCTGCTTCAAGATATTGGAATGGGCCACCACTAGCGCCCAGGTTTGTCCGTCCATCGTCTGGAATATGATCGTCCGTTGGGCCTGATCAATACCTATGATCGCACCTGCAAAGGTGGTCGTGGCTTCACTGGTGAGGACAGCCGCGATTGCCGCCCAGAACAGACAGATTGTCGCGATTGCGATCCTAGTTTTCTTCATCGTGCGCCTCCGAGCGATAACAATATGGTCCTGCTTGTGCGACAACACGCCGACGGGACCTCTTTTTGCCGCTCTATGGCACCTTCCGAGGGCTGCCTCTGGTTCTCTAATGCGCAAATGGTTTGCCAAACATCACGAATCGAACAAACGGCAAGTATTTCAAATGGTTTGAAGGATTGAACTAGACGGGAGGGGGGACAAGGAGTTAAGGCTTTGAGAGCATGTTGTCCCTGGTCTGTCTAAAAGAGTCGTAATTCTGCGAGGATTTGGATTTTGACATTCTGTCTCAGATGGATAACTCTTCCCGTTGACCAGAGGGGACGTACTT
>Ga0187893_10013019_pt1 | contig 11669 bp, 10 predicted proteins | sample MA1701074metaG_FD_139574 | JGI IMG/M metagenome (GOLD analysis project Ga0187893, IMG submission 139574) | White microbial mat communities from a basaltic lava cave in the Kipuka Kanohina Cave System on the Island of Hawaii, USA - MA170107-4 metaG ... | reverse complement strand
GGGTTCTTTTGGGCGAGATGAACGGCGTCCAGCGGGGAGTAAACGATGCGCACGTCGCCGCCCTCGGCTTTAACGGTCAGTAGGTCCTTTGCGCTTCCGGGCACGCGGAGCATGTCGCCGAAGGAACAGAAAACAACCTCCGCACGCTCGGCCAGTTCGACGGCCTTGTCGATGAGCTCGATCGGGGTGACACACACGGGGCATCCCGGTCCATGAATCAGCGTCACTTCGTCCGGAAGAAGTTCGTCGAGTCCGAACTTGACGATGGTGTGCGTCTGCCCGCCGCAGACTTCCATCAGGGCGTGCGGCCGGGTCGTAATGCGCCGGATTGCTTCGGCGAGCCGCCGCGCCATGTGTTCGTCGCGATATTCGTCCAGGTATTTCATGACGATCCCGCGCTCAGCTCGCCCAGCTCGTCCATCTGATCTAGGAATTCAAACACCCGCTCGGCCTCGGTTTCGTCGATCGTGGAAATCGCCATTCCCACGTGAACGAGCACGTATTGCCCCGCCGTCGCCTCGGGCACGCAGGTAAGCGACACGGTTTTCACGACGCCGCCGAAATCGACGCGGCCCTTTCGAAGCAGCGGATCCGCCTCGGCGATGTCGATGATCCGGCCGGGAATCGCTAGGCACATGGGGACGCCTCCATGATCCGCCGCCGGGCGATCTCCGCCTGACCCAGAGAGAGACCCCCGTCATTGGGCGGAACCAGTCGATGCCAATAAGGACGGAATCCATTTTCGCGAAGTCCGGCGATCGCCGTTTCCGACAGCACGCGATTCTGGAAGCATCCACCGGAAAGCACAACGCTCGTTTCGCCGACGAGCTTGGCCACGCGGACGATCATATCCGCCAGTGTCTTGTGAAACGTGCGGGCGATTCTACCCGTTTCCACGCCGGCCCTGGCGTCATCGAGAATTGCGAAAACCATGGGTCGCCAATCGACGACCCATCGGGCGATCCGTTGTGCCGATTCGGCGGTTCCCCGCGCATCGGCCAATTCGCACACATCAAAGGGATAGGAATCAGAGGACACGTCTTGAAAGGCGAGCGCCTCCAGTTCCATCGCGGCGCGTGCCTCGTTCCGGACGCGCTGGCGAACTCCAATCAGGGAGGCGACGGCGTCAAACAATCGACCCATGCTGGACGTCAGGGGGCATTGGATGCGTTTCCGCAAGGTCCTGCTCAACACTTTTCGCTCGGCGGCGGTGAATGCGCGGATCGTCGGAACGTCAGATTGATCCCAGGCGGCGTCACCGAAAAGATCATGGAGGACACCCAAAGCGCTTCGGCGCGGCTCGCGCGAGGCCGTGTCGCCTCCGGGTAGCGAAAACGTCCGCAAAGCCGCGATCCGCTCGAAATATGACCCGTCGCAGAGCAGAAACTCCCCGCCCCAGACCGCGCCGTCCGTCCCCAGGCCCGTGCCATCCCACGACACCCCGAGCGCGGAACCCTCCAGTTCGTTTTCGACCATGCACGATGCAACGTGGGCGTGGTGATGCTGCACGCGCGCCACGGGGCAACCCATGCCTTCCGCGTGCAGAGTGGACGGATAATCGGGATGAAGATCGCATGCGACGAGGTCCCGTTTCGCGTCGTACAACCGCGGCAAGTCGGTCGCGGCGCTCGTGAAGCAGTCAAACCCTTCCCGGTTGACCAGATCGCCGACATGTTGACTGAGAAAAACGCGGTCGCCCACGGCGAGCGCCACCGTGTTTTTCTGATGCCCGCCGAGGGCAAGCACCGTGGAAACTCCATTTTTCATGGAAATGGGCAAGGGCGCGAAGCCCCGCGCCCGTCGCAGTATCATTTCCCGCCCCGCTACCACGCGCGTCACCGAATCGTCCATCGGTCGCACGATCGGGCGATCGTGAACCAGAAACAAGTCCGCGATGCCTCGGAGTCTTTCAAGGGCCTCACGTTCATCGATGCAAATGGGTTCGTCGCTTCGGTTCCCGCTAGTAGCCACAATGGCGAAACTCAGCTCGCGCATCAGTATGTGATGCAGCGGAGTGTAAGGCAGCAGGACGCCCAATTCGGGCAACCCCGGCGCGACGCTCTCGGCGACACTCTTCGCGCCGCCTATTCGCCTGCGAATCAGCACGATCGGCGCGGCGGTCGAGGTCAGCAACCGCCTTTCGATTTCGTCCATGTCGCACAATTCCCGCGCGTCATACAGCGTGGGAAGCAACAGGGCGAAGGGCTTCTCCTCGCGGTTTTTTCGTCGGCGCAACTCGTCGATCGCCGCTTCGTTTCGCGCATCGGCGAGCAACTGGAATCCGCCCAGACCCTTCAGGGCGACGATTTTTCCGCTTCGAATCGCCGCCGCGGCCGCGAGCATCGCCACTTCCCGCGAGGCCGTCACCTTCCCATCCGAATTCCACAATTCGACGTGCGGTCCGCAATCCGGACAGGCGTTCGGCTGGGCGTGAAAACGGCGGTCCGCCGGATTCTCGTATTCCTCGCGACAGTCGTCGCACATCGAAAACGCCTTCATGGACGTGTTGGCTCGGTCGTACGGAAGGGCTTCTATGATCGAGAATCGCGGTCCGCAGTTGGTGCAATTCGTGAAGGGATACCCGAAGCGCCGATTCGCGGGATCGAGAACATCAGCCAGACAGTCATCGCAAACCGCCAGATCGGGCAGAATCAGCGCCGTCCGCTTTCCATCGCTGGAACTGGTTCGGATTTCAAACGCGGTAAACCCACCCGGATCGAGCATGGTCGAGTCGCACGCGAGAATCGCCGCGGAACACGGCGCGTCCGATTGAAGCCGCCGGCGAAATTCGGCCAACCGCCCGCGCGGCCCCTCCACCTCGATCGTTACGCCCCGCGGCGAATTCTCCACCCATCCCGTCAGTTGGAGCTCGCAGGCAAGGCGGTACACAAAGGGCCGGAACCCCACGCCTTGCACCAATCCTCCGACCTGAATCCGAATCCGCGAGGTCCGCGTTAAGATTGGCGTCTGCGTCGCCATCGGAATCGCCCTTTCACGCCACTTCAATGCTTTCCAGCAATATGTCCTGGGCCCGCGGGTCCAGGGCATCGATCGATGTCCGAATATCGAGATTCGCTCCTTCCATTCGCGTACCTTTGGCACCCTGCACGAAATGCTCCCGAAAATGGTCGGGCGAGATATGGGATAGCGCGCCGAGGCGTACATTCACTCCCACGATCCGTTCCGCCTTCTGCTCGCGGGCGAGGTCTTCAATCTTCCGAAACAAGTCGGCCATCAGCGAGAATTCATGCATGAGCCTCCTCCGTTTCTCGGATCATTACGCCGGATTGGAATTCGCCCGCAATCCGCTCCAACACGTTTTGCACGGATGCATCCACTTCCGGCGACAATCCCGTCCCGCCGGCAAAGCACTTTCCCTCGATCCCGTAAACGATCAGTCGTCGAGGCAGCGTCCCGAGCGCCCGCGCCATCTCCACCGCCTCGGCCACGCTGAACTGGTGCGTCGAATAGCTGAAAAAATCACTCGGTATGGATTGCCGATGAGCATCGAACCGATGCACTTTTCCCGGCTGGGAGCCGGCACGAACCGCATCGATCAACACGACTTGATCCACTGGCCGCCAGAGCGACAGCAACGCTCCGCCTTCCCCTGAAGCCTCCACAACGGTGAGGTCAGCGCGCGATTCTCGCAATCGCCGTGCAGCTTTCACGCCTACCCCGTCGTCGCGGCGATACCCATTCCCCACTCCGATCACGAGTCTTCGCGTCGGCGTTTCGGGAGGCAACGGTTGTCGGTTCGCACTCAATTTCGATCCACCTTCAGCTTGAGAAAATGGGCCGAACAGGAAATGCACGGATCATAGTTGCGGATCGCCTGCTCGCATTCCCATTGAAGTTTGTCGTCGGGCAGGTCCACGTTGGGCGCGATAAAATAAAACAGGTCTCTTTCGATCGATTTCTGATTCACCGCCGTCGGTGAGACGATTTTGGCATCCTTGATGATCCCGGCGTCGTCGATGGTATAACGATGATAACAGATGCCCCGGGGGGCTTCGGTGCAACCGTAGCCCGTGCCCGCCCGAGGTTTGACCGGAACAAATGGTCGATCCGGTTCCTCGTATTCGCCGATTAGCCGCAGGGCCTCTTCAAACGCGAATACCACTTCGACAGCTCGGACCAGAATACTCTTGAAAGGATTGAGGCATGGACTCTTGAGTCCGACTTCCGCCGCCGCTTGTCTTGCGATAGGAGTCAGCCGGTCGAAGTTCAAGGCGAACCTGGCCAAGGGGCCGACCTGGGCCGGACCTCGCCCCTTCACCAGCGAGTGCAATGCCGTCGAGTGCGGAACGTGCTCCTCGATGAGCACGTTGTCATACTCCGAAATGGGCACGTCCATTCCCTTGTTGGAGATCAGCCGGCCCTCGTTGAGCGGGTACTCGTCCGGGTGCCGCAGGCAAACGAATTCATAATCCGGCTCAAGGTCCTGGAAACGGAGTCCCGCCGCTACCCTCGCCGTTTCCAGCGTCGCGTCCAATCCCCATTTCAATTCCGATTCGAGTTTACGAAGCTCGGCCTTGCTTGGCGTCTTGTAGAACCCTCCGACCCGCACGTTGATGGGATGAATCTCCCGCCCGCCGAGAAGCGCCATGATATCGTTCCCGATTTTCTTGATCCGCAGCGCCCGCTTCACAATTTCGGGATGATCCTTGGCCATCGCGATCGCGTCCGGGTATCCCAGAAAATCCGGCAAGTGGAGCATGGCCATGTGGAGGATGTGACTCTCAATCCACTCTCCGCAGTAAATGAGCCGCCGCAGATCGCGAATCGGTTTGGGGATGCGCGTCCCGCAGATCATCTCCATCGCATGGGCCGCGCCCATCAAATACGCCACTGGACAGATGCCGCAGATCCGCGCGGTAATGTCCGGCGCTTCGTGGAAATCCCGCCCGCGAAGCAACGCCTCGAAAAACCTCGGCGGCTCGAAAATCTTCAGCCGCACGTCTTCGACCTTTCCGTCCTCGATTCGGACGTACAGCGCCCCTTCGCCTTCCACGCGGGCGAGGTAATCGACCTTGATTGTCCTAGTGCTCATGGCGGATGCCCTCCCGCTCGAAGTCCGGCGCCGCGGCGTTAAACGTGCGAAGGGCGAGGGTAACCTCCCGCCGGGTCGCGCCGAGCTGTCCCTCCCACCAATCGGTCAGTGACGAAACATTCGGCGTTTCTTTCGGACCGAAACAGGCGTAGCAGCCGCGATGATAGCCGGGGCACAGCGCCCCGCACCCGGCCTGCGTGATCGGTCCCAGGCACGGCGTGCCGTGCGCCGCCATGACGCACACCACGCCGTTTCGCTTGCACTCCATGCACACGCTGTAAGTGGGAACATTGGGTTTTCGTCCGTACAGATACGCGCTGAGCACTTCCACGAGCTGCGCCTTGTTGATCGGACATCCTCGCAGCTCGAAATCGACCTTGACGTGCTCGGCGATCGGCGTCGACTTCTTGAGCGTGTCTATATATTCCGGAGAGGCGTAGACGATTCGGGCGAATTCCCTGACGCTGCCGAAGTTGCGAAGGGCCTGAATCCCGCCCGCCGTCGCGCATGCCCCGATGGTCACCAGAAACCGCGAATCCCGCCGAACCTGGTGAATCCGCTCCGCGTCGTGCGGCGTGGTGATAGAGCCCTCCACCAGGGAAAGGTCGTACGGCGGGGGCAGAACGGCGCGGGTCGCTTCCGGAAAATACGCGATCTCCACCGCGCCCGCGACGGCCAGCAATTCGTCCTCGCAATCCAGCAGGGAAAGCTGGCACCCGTCGCACGACGCGAATTTCCAGACCGCCAATTTCGGTTTGTGGTTTCGGCGCATGGTCAAAGCTCTCGAATGCCGAACAAACGCTCCACGCGGTCCCATCGAAATACGGGACCGTCTTTGCAGACGAACGCCGGTCCGTACTGGCAGTGACCGCAGAACCCCACCGCGCACTTCATGCTTCTTTCCATCGAAACGTAAATCCGTTCCGACGCCACCCCCCTCTCCGAAAGCGCCCGAATGGTGAATCGCATCATCACTTCCGGACCGCACACCATGGTCACGGCGCGGCTCGGATCAAACTCCGCACGCGGAATCAGCGTCGTCACCACCCCGATTTGCCCTCGCCAGTCCGTCTTCGCGCGATCCACGGTGTAATCGACGGTCAGATCGAGCGGCAGTGCCGGCCAAAGGAATTCGTCGCCGTACAGCAGGTCGTTGGGTGTTCGCGCTCCGTACAAAAGAATCACCCTTCCGAACTTCTTCCGGTGGTGCAGCAAGTGGTACAGAACGGGACGCAGAGGAGCCAATCCGATTCCGCCTGTCACGATGACCACGTCGCGCCCCTCCGCCTCCTTCAACGGCCACGCCGTCCCGAACGGGCCCCGGACCCCGACGATATCGCCGTGCTTTAGCCGCCACAGATTTCGCGTAACGGTCCCCACGGCTCGAATGGTGTGGATGATGCGGTCCCTCAATGGCGGAGGCCCGCTGATGGAAATCGGGACTTCGCCGACGCCAAAAACGTACAACATGTTGAACTGGCCGGGTTGAAACGTGAAGTCGGTCTTTTCCCCGTCAGCCGTTAGCTCCAGCGTAAAAGTGTCCTGCGTTTCGCTTCGAATCCGGGCGACGCGGAACCATGAGGGCAGCATGGCGTCGTGCCCTTCGAAAACCGCGGTCAAAGTTGCCTCACGCGCGGGCATGATAGACATCCAGAAATTGAAGCCGCGTCGCCTGCAATCGCTGCACGATGATGGGCAGAAACCGTTTCAACATCAGGTAGCCGCAGTCCCGGTGTGACTCAAACACCTCGCGCACGACCCGCCCGCCAAACACGATGGTCTGTGTCGCGGTCAGCGCCTTTGCGTCGAAGTGCCAGCGGTACGGCTCGACCAACCACGACCAGCCCAAAACCTCTCCCGGACCGAGCGTCTCAATCATCACCGCCCCGCGGCCCTCCACGAAAATCTCCAGCGCTACGCTGCCTTTCTGAATCAGGTGGAACCCGTCCGCCGGTTCGCCCTCGCGGAAGATCAGCTCCCTCGATTCAAAGGACTCATTTCGCGTGGTATGGGAAAGTCTCTCCACGCAATCCGGGGGAAGCCCCGAGAACAGGGCGTTACTCATCCATTCCTGTTGAATAACGGTCATGACTTTTCTCCAGCGGTCCGGTCGGCGCGGAGGTGGTCTCGCCCCTTCGTATCGCTGCGACTTCCTCGGTGATGTCGATGCCAACCGGGCACCACGTGATGCAACGCCCGCAACCCACGCACCCGATCCTGCGAAACTGATCCTGCCAGGTCGCCAGCTTGTGCGTCATCCATTGCCGATACCGCGCCTTCGTCGACGACCGCACGCTACCGCCGACGAGGTACGAAAAATCCATCGTGAAACACGAGTCCCATTTCCGCAGACGCTCCGCGTGGTCACCACTCAAGTCCGTCACATCCTCCACAGTCGAACAGAAGCAGGTCGGACAGACCATTGTGCAATTCGCGCACGACAGACAGCGCTCGGCGATCCGATCCCAGCGGGCGCTTTCTTGATTCCGGTATAGCAGTTCTTTCAGGTCCGATGTTTCGACGGACCGGGCCATCGAATGCGCCGCCTTGTCCATCAATTCTCGGCGACGGCGTAGATCATCGCTTCGCGCCTCGCGCGACCGAACGTCGCGAAGCAACTCCTCGCCTTCCGGGCTGCCCGATTCCGCGATGAACTCATGGCGATCGGATCCGATCAGCTCCGTAAGCGCCAGGTCAAAACCGCACTTCACCGCCGGCCCCGCGCCCATCGAGGTACAAAAACAGGTCGCTGCCGGCTCGCCGCAATTCACCGCGAGAACGAACATGTTTCTTAGCCGGGCGAGGTAGCTCGGTTCCGAAAACGGTCCGCCGGTGAAGACCTGATCCTGGATGGATAGCGCTTCGATTTCACATGCCCGTACCCCGATGAACGCCCGCCTTTCGGCGTCCGGCTTGGGACGATTCAGTCGGAGTTCCTGGCCGTTCCGAGTGACGTGAAAAAGTTTCTGCACCGGCGGAAAAAGAAATTTCTTCCAGGCATGGGGTCCGACAACGTAGCCGAACAGGGCATCGTCGTCGCGCCGGTGGAGTCGGTAAGTCCCCGGCGATTGCTCGTCCTTCCACCCGACCGGCAGGTTGCGAGTGGATGCAATCTCATCATAGACGATGGCTTGATCTCGTATGGTTGGCCCCAAAAGCGTGTAACCACGCGACCGAAGTCCATCGAGGATTTGGTCGAGCGCAGGAACGTCGATGATTTTCATAGCCGCGCCCTCCGCGTTCCACCGGATCGCGCCCTCGCCACACCGAAGGCCGACTCGTCAACCCATCTTCAAAGTCCCCCCCGCACCAGAAATCCCTGCACGCCGCGTGCCAACGCGACAGGATTGGCGAGAAAAACCAAGTTCATTTCCCGGCGGTTTGGGTGGCCTTAATTCGGTCAATTTGGGAAGAGTTCGGATACAGTCAATAATTCAATGATTTTATCGGACACCACGACTGGAAGTTTTGCACGACAGTCAAAAACTAGACTTTCTCGATGTCCATTGCGCTTCTCGATGAAGCGGCTGGGAAGGGTCGAAGTCCGCCGCCGACAGGTCTACCCGAAGCGTTCCGGCATCGCTTTCGAGTGTCCAGGTTTGAATTTCGCCGTTCGATTCCGCCAGCTTGAACCGCGGTCGATCCCCAGGGGCCATCGCCGAAACGATCCGCATCGGCAATGAACCACAGGCCGAGAATTCGAGGGTCGGACAGGGGATCCGCTGACCGTATTGATCAGCCGACCAACCCTGCACGTCGCCGACGGAATCGCGCCCGCGAATAACTTTCGCCTTGATCGACGAAGCCCGATCGCATTGCATGGCCAGGCCGAACGCGCCGCCTTCCAATTCGAGCCGGACTCCCCAAGGCGAGTCCGCCGTCGAATACGCCGCATCCGGCAGGTGCCAGCGGACGGTCACTCCATGCTCGCCATAGCCCAGCAGGTCGTCCACTACCAACCAAACTTCGCTCGGCCACCCGATGACCGATCGTCTGTGCAGCACGTTCCACGGCCGTGGGGCATAGTCGCGACGAATTCCCGAAAACCCAACCTCGCCCCGCTCGCCGGACCACGCTCGCCCCCGGCATTTCGGCCACGGGTGCCAGAGAAACCGGGATAACTCCCGACAGGGCTCCTCGTTGTCGACCTGCACCGTATTGTGCGCCGCCAGGGACTGAAAATAATTCGCCACGTCGGGCCGGCGCGGATCGTAATACAAATACGTCCCACAATCCCGCAGCACATTGACGCCCCGCCACCACAAGTCCAGGTGCAGGGCGTCCCGCTGCCCGGGTCGGGTGCGGTACTCGTGGCATCGAATCATGCAATGCGATTGCTCACCTCGAAGGAGATAATATCCGCCGTTGTCGAATGATTGCACCCGCTCCCGCATGGGCGTCGCCACACGGTCGGGACCGCGAGATCGGGCGAATTCGTCGCCAAGCAGCCACATCACCTCTTCATCCCACGGTCCCGGCGAAAAAGCGCGCCTTCGCGTGCATAGAAAATAGGCGGCCTGAATCGCCGGTCGAAAATCCCAGTGTCGGCATTCCGTAAACGGCAGGACCAGTGACCCGTCATTGTGTCCGTATCTGGGAACCTCGCCCGTTAGCGGATCGACCATTGCATATAGGAATTCTGCACTTCGGAGTAGTCTTTCATACAATGCCCGGGTAAACGGTTTTCCGGCGATCTCTCCAATTCGCAGTGCAGCCGTGCCTATCTGCAACGCGACCCGATGATAATTGAACGAGTGTTGAATGTAACTGCCGTCGTCAAAAAATTGGTCGGCCATACTCGCGCTCAGCACGCGCCGTCCGACCCGCTCCCACAACTCGGCATCCACGAATTCCGGAAACAAGTGCGCGATCAACAGCAGACCAAACGCCTCGGACAGCGCGTGGTTATTCCTCTGTGAAATCGCGTAGTCAATGTGCCTGTGAATGCGATAGCCCGTCGCCCAGGCCAGACGCGCGAACTGAACCCACTGACCCGCGGTCACACGCTCCGGGTCGGTCAGCGCCCAGAAACCAATGGCCGCGGAAAGGAATCGTATTGCCGCTTCTTGTCCGCTTTTCCAATGCACGCCGTTGAACGGCGGGCATGCCTCCATCCATGAATCTAGCCATCGCTGATACGCGTCAGCGTGCCCCCTATCGGGCTCGCGCGCATGGGCCCGCGCCAGATCGACGGCCCAGGCTGCCCGCCCCGGTTCCCATAGCAATCGAATGTCGCCTTGTTTCGGGGCAAAATCTGGGATGTCGCACCAACTGGAATCAGCGTCGCCGCGGCACCCGTCAAAAGGATTGGTATACCACTCAGTCCGTGTCGGACTCGCCCGCTCGCCAAAAAAAAGAAAGCGGCCATGGGTTATCAAATCTATGCGCTCCGCAAGCGACGGAGCGCGTACGACGCTGCTGATCAAAGAGTCAGGCAGTGCCGGCGGGATTCCAAGTGGAAAGAAAAATGGGATATTCTGCTCCCGCTTATGCTCTGCGTATTCCGCCTCATCCGCCGGAATTCCGGGAGCGAGGATGCCTGAAAGTGAAATGCCATTCCATGGTCGGGAAGCAAACGTGCGCCGAGTGAACCCCAGTCGTTCTTTTGCCTGGAAAACAGCCCGGCGCCATGCCCATCGAGGACCAAGCACTCGAGCTGCAAGGATGGCCCTATTAATCCCGTTCATGGGCGGACGAGGCCGACTCGGCGGCTATGGCGTTGTCCGTCGGCGCGCTCAAGAGGTGAATAGTCTGATTTTCTCTGGCCGATTGGACGGCGGCCAATGTGGCCCGCATCGAGGCATAATACTCGCCAAAGGAAATGGGAAACGTCTCTCCCGTCTGGATGCCGCGAAGAAATTGATGAATGTTGATCTCGTGCCCCTTGTTCTGCCGAATGTGCATTTTGGCAACGCCCGGCCATCCGTAACCCCTTAATCGACGCCAGTTGTCGATCACCACGCAGCGCCCTTCGCTGAATACCTCGACGGTTTCTTTTGGATATTCGCGCGGTCCGTGGCAATAATAGTCAATGACGCCGAGCGACCCATCCGCGAATTGCAACTGAATGCTCGCCGTGCTCACTGCCACCCGCGCGGTGGGTTCCCGCAACGGGCAGCAATGGACACTGACCACCGCCGTACTCACAAGATGCATGACCAAGTCCACAAAATGGCAGGCTTCGCCGACAATGCGTCCTCCGCCTGTTTCCGGGTCCAGCGTCCAGTGTGAATCCGGTAACGCCCCGGCATTTACCATCACGCGAACGGCGACGGGGGCCCGCCGATTGGCCAGCAACTGTTTGACATGCACCGTGTGATACGCGAACCGTCGATTGAGTCCGGCGGCAAACTGCACGCGGGGGTTGCGTTCGCGGGCCGCACGAAGATCCTCCAGTTCGCCTTCATCCATCGCAATCGGCTTTTCGACAAATACATGTTTCCCCGCGTCCAGCGCCTGCACCGCCAGCGACGCATGGCACGAATGGCGAGTGGTGATGAACACCGTGTTGATCGCGGCATCATTCAATACAGTGCTATAATCCGAGGTACATCGCTCGGCGGAGAACTTGCGGGCGAGCGATTCCGCGCTCGTTCCGCCCGCTCCAGCCACGCAT
>Ga0187893_10013018_pt1 | contig 11670 bp, 9 predicted proteins | sample MA1701074metaG_FD_139574 | JGI IMG/M metagenome (GOLD analysis project Ga0187893, IMG submission 139574) | White microbial mat communities from a basaltic lava cave in the Kipuka Kanohina Cave System on the Island of Hawaii, USA - MA170107-4 metaG ... | reverse complement strand
TCTGTAGTGACTATAGTCAGTTTGGGCGAGGGCTTAAAGCAGCAAATCGTAGGGCAAATAAACCAGCTGGGCAGCGATATAATAACCGTTCGTTCTGGAAAATTAGTCAGTCGCAATGGCAGTAGCTCTATTAACAACATCAACGTCCTGGCCTTCTTGAGCACCAGCACTCTTACCGAAAAAGACGTTCAGGCTATTGGCAAACTCCCCTCCGCGGCCAAGGTGGTGCCGATGAGCTTTGTTACCAGCACCGCTAAAGGTAGCCGGACCACTCTGGACAACCTGTATGTAGTCGGTACCTCGCCAGATCTGGCGGATGTACTTCATCAAAAAGTGGCCTACGGGGCATTTTTTACCGAGGGTGAGGCGGATCAGGACTTTGCTGTCATCGGCGCCAGGGTCGCGGAGGAGTTGTTCGGCGAACTAAACCCCGCCGGCCAATCACTTAGTATAATGGGCAAAAGCTTTGTGGTGAGTGGCGTATTGGAAAGATCGTCAGGCGGATTGCTCTCAGTTGCAGAAACCGATTTTAATTCGGCTATTTTTATTTCGCAGGCGTTGGCAAGAAAATTAACCGGCGCCCATCCTAACATCCTGCAGATTCTGGTCAAAAGCCAGGACCCCAATAATTTGGACGTCACTGCAAACGATGTCCGCAGCGCGCTGCTGGCTACCCACCAGGGACAAGAAAACTTCACCGTTTTAAAGCAGTACGAGCTATTGGATATAGCCAGTGGCGTAGTCAATATAGTCACTGCTTTCATTACCGGTATAGCCGCCATTTCCCTACTGGTAGGCGGCATTGGCATCATGGACATCATGCTGGTAAGTGTTAGTGAGCGGATGCGCGAAATTGGCATTCGCAAAGCCGTTGGAGCGACTAGTCGTCAGATACTCAGCCAATTCTTAGTCGAAGGCTTGGCGTTAAGCGTCGGCGGCGGACTGATAGGTGTACTGGTCGCCATGCTTATTAACCTAGGCTTGCGCCTGTATACAAATTTTGACCCAGTCGTGACTGCCCCGTTAGTAATTTTAGCTGTCGGTGTCTCGGTCGGTGTGGGTATCATCTTCAGTGTGGCGCCGGCGCTCAAAGCGGCTCGCAAGGACCCCATAGACGCCCTTCGCCACGAATAGAGGTAATGAGACAAAACCAATGGTTTTTTCTCATCGCGCCGGGCGGCGGAATAAATCCGACCGCTCGGGCTGCTCTTTTTCTGGCCACATTATTTTAATTACTTAACAAGTCAAGCATTTCCGAAGACTTGACGCGGATAATGAAATCCGTTTTCATCTTCAACAAAGCCATACTGTTCTTTTAAGAGCTCCCTATACTGCGCAAAGGGGCTAGGCTGAGCGATTTCCCTGCCTAGCGGTTGGTCTTTTGACGCTACTTTGTAGTATCTCAATAAAACCTCTCTTACTGGAGTTGTCCCATAGAAACCTGGGATTTGATAAGACCTATGAAACTCTACCGCAGGCAATTCCGCATTGTAATTAGGGTTAGAAGCCCCAACTAGCTTCTTCGTCTTCATCGTTTCTCCGATATTAACTACATATAACTCTTGGGGGGCATTGTGGAAGTAGTAGGCATTTCCTGATTCGGTCATTAATATTGCTTCGTTACCCACATGATGCGGGCCCCATTTATGCTTTCCCCAATCAAAAACAGCACCGGTTTCGCCCGTATATCTAAGCACTAATTGTCCATCGCTATATTGCAATGTTTCTTGTTCTTCGCTTGGAGCTGAAAGCCGTTCTGTCATATCTAAGTGTTTATTTTATGCTAACTATTCAATTATAGCACAAGCGCTTTAAAATGTCAATGATTCTAAGGGTCCGGGCCTCTAAAAAGACCTGAAGCGTATGAGGCATAAAATAGCGTCCTTGGGTGCTTGAAGCATGTTTAACGAAATGGAATTAGCTGGGAGCTAATTCCATGAGGCGTTCTTCAAGCAAGTTATTTTATGCCGAGCTAGCATCAAGCCTTTTTAGCCGCCCGGTGGTTTGGTGCAACCTTTGCCACCCAAAGGTTGCAAAATGTTTTGCTACTTTCACAAAGTAGGAGCTACTTATTCAGCTCGGTTTTGAATTTTTCTATCAGATCGACTGGCGTAGGGTTAATACCATTAATCAAGGCCAGATAAATACTGACAAAGTCGCCTAGTGCGACTAGCCACAAGAGATGTTGAAGCACCGTAGAGCCTTCGGCTTGGACTACTATTGGGTGCGGGCGCTTGCCGCTTAGCATCCGCTCAGTAATCTCAAACCGTTTTTGGACTCTGGAATGCTCGAAACTGCTGCGCAGATCGACTACGCCATAAGGCTTATCGATAGGATGACTATTCCAGCCGATAAACTCGTTATGGCTGAACTCCGGCAGTTGGTTGCACCAAGCAATATTCTTAGCGTTTTCATTGAAACTGATCTTCCATTTATAAGCCGCCGGGAACATCAGTGGACCGGCATATATCACTGGGCTTTTGCCAGCCAGGTGGCGAGCGATATCCTTAGCTCGATTGGTTTTTGTGGCCACATCCGGTCGCCACTGAGCCGTAGCATTCTGTAGAAATTGAGTGCTTGATTGCAGGGTATCGTCAATTTGCTGGCGATTCACCAAGCCGGCGGCACCTAAGATGTCCAGTAAGGCTTTAAAACTCACCAGCACGGCATGGCGGGGCTGATAACCACTTGGTAGCTGGGCCAGCGGATAGCCTTTTTCCTCGGCGTGTTTAGCCAGCGCTCCACCCGAAGTTATAACGGCGATTTTGGCACCTTGATCGGCAGCTTGCCCCATTGCCTCAAGAGTTTCCTCGGTATTTCCCGAATAGCTGGAAGCTATAAATAGGGTGTTGGCTGAAACGTAGAGCGGGATGGTGTAGTTGCGGCAGACCTCGAACGGCAATTTATGCCCTGGCCAAGTTGTGCTCAGTAGGGCCGATAGCGCAGAGCCGCCCATACCGGCAAACACTATGTTAGTAAACTTTCCTTCGAGCGGCGGGATGTCAAAATTAATTTGCAGCTGTTGCCATTGTTTTTCGGCTATTCCCAAGGCATCCTGGCCATCACGTTGATGGATATACTTCAGGTCATCAAGCATACAATCATTTTACATTTACCCCGCGGCATTTACTATTTAAAGTGGTTGGCATTTTAACGCTCATGCTTTAACATGAAATCATAGATTTAAAAACTAAATAAACCTCAGGGGGGTGAATGTTCGGTCTAAACGATAATCGTCAAGCGCAAGAGGATACCGGGCAAGATTCGGCAGTGCCGGCTGACGAAGCTCAGGCTGAAAGTGTTTTAGCCGCCGCCGCGGCTGCCCCACACCCCGAGCCCCCTCCAAGCCCAGTAACTGAAAACAACGTAGCGCCTACTCCAGCTCCTGAACCAGCTAATTCATCTACCCCTTCTGCCCCGCCTGTCCCGGTAACCCCACCACAGCCCGACCCCACCACAGAACCGGCTGCCACTCCAGTTGAGCCGCCTCTTCCCACCCCCGTCCCGCAACCTCCTGTTGCGCTCACACCCGAATCCAGCGGTATTAATGGCGTCAGCTTAGAAAATGCCTACATTGCAACTGACCCGCCCCACATAACCTCTGGGCAAAATGGTACTTCGGGCTCACCGACGGCCAGCAGTTTAGTAACAGACGCCGACCATGATGAGCTGGTCAGGCTCAAGCAGGATGCACTAAAAAAACTTGAGCCGTTGGTTGATCAACTGGAGCAGTCTCCAGAAGAAAAGTTCAAAACCACCATGATGCTTATTCAAGCATCTGACAATGCCGAGCTAGTTAAAGAGGCTTTTGAGTCAGCCAACCAGATTAAAGACGAAAAAGCTCGGGCCCAGGCCCTGCTTGACGTAGTCAACGAAATCAATTACTTCACCCAGCACGGTGTCGAAACAATTCCGGCGGCGCCAAACGGAGCTTAAAGTAAAGGCTAGCGGGCCGCCCGGCGCAAGCTTAGCAAGTAGTGCAGACTGGCGGCGGCCAAGCTAGTAAGTGTAAACAACACGGCTACTTCACCGGGCCCATTATTAGGCAAAGCGCTAGGAGAAGGTGGAGCCGGGGGCGGTTTATCTGGGGGACTCACAGATTTGGGAACCCCATCCTCAGTTGACGAGCGAGCCGGTGCCTTATTGGCAGCCGGCGAGGGAGTCGGTTTGACTGAGGGTTGGTCATCTTTAATTTTGTTATATGTCCAGCGACCGCCAAGCACCAGAAGGATGACTACGGCCGCGACAAAAAGGCCCCACAAGAGCATGCGCAGCCAACGGTGACCAGCCGATTGGCGAAATTCTTCGTAATACGGCTTTAGTTCCGGAATTTTGTCGGTTAATTTACGGCGCCTAAAAATCATTCCCCAGCTCCCTTAGCAGAGCCATATTATACCATTGATTTTATAGACTGGCGACAGTGTTAGCTAAACAATTTTAGAATCGGTACGTTAACGCGATGTTTTCTTTTTTGATCTGCGCTTTGCTTGCTCTGTTTTTGTCCCGATCATTATTTCGCCCGTGAATCCCGAGGTACCGTTACTTTTTGGAGCCCATTCCAGCAAACCCGACTCATAAGCCACAATGGACGCCTCAACTCTATTGCTTACCACCAGTTTTCTATAGGTATTACCGAGATGAAACTTAATAGTTTCTTCGCCTACGCATAGACGATGAGCAATTTCTTTGTTTTGAAGCCCCATAGTGACAAGCCCTAAGACATCAAGCTCCCTGGCAGTAAGATTTTGGAGTAGCTGGGGCAAGCCTTCAGCAGGCCGCAGCCTGGTTATTTTGGGCTTTTCTACCGGCGATTCAACTTCGGCGCTGCTTAAATCCTCGCCCCGTTCGCTAGAACTATCGGGGAGAGTCGCTAAACGACCTAGCCGTGCTGGTAACTTTACACTTTCGGCAGAGCCTACTTCGACGGGTGAATCGGCTGACTTGTCAAGATTAGCTACCGGGTAATTTTCAATCTCATTCATATTTGCAAAGCTTGAGTTCAACTAAAAAAGCGAGTCCCAAACCCCCTCTTTTATGGCTTGGCAGATCGCTACATCATGCCGCCCATACCGCTCATATCGGGCGAGGGCATAGCCGGAGATTTTTCCGGTACGTCGACTACTAACGCGCCCATAGTCATAGCCGTGCCGGCAATCGAAACCGCGTTTTGAACTGCTTCTTTGACGACTCTTACCGGGTCAACTATTCCCGATGCCTTAAGGTCGATTATTTGCTTCGGGTTATTCACATCGATGCCCTGCCCTGGCTTAGCGCTCAAGACTTGAGGCAACCACGCGTCAGCATTCAACCCAGCGTTAGTCAGTAGAATTCGGAAAGGTTGCTCTAGGGCGCTCTTTAAGATGTCCTTACCAGCTACCAAAGAACTATCCACCTCGGCACCGTACTTGATGCTGCCAGTCAGGTTTATCAGGGTAACGCCTCCACCAGCCACAACGCCTTCGTCCAAGGCGGCTTTAACGGCGTGCACGGCATCATCTACTCGGAATTTCTTTTCTTCAATTTCGGTCTCGGTGGCACCACCGACTTTTATGACGGCTACTTTGCCTTGCAGGGCAGCGCGGCGCTTTTCAAGGGTTTCTTTATCGTATTCGCTAGTCGCGGCTTCAATATGACGGTTGATTTGCTCAATGCGGGCTTTTATAGCCGACTGGGCGCCGGTACCTTCGATGATAGTAGTTTCGTCTTTAGTGACGATAACCTTCCGGGCCGTACCGACCATAGCCAGCTCAGCGTTTTCGAAAGTAAAACCGCGGTCTTCGCTGATGACTTCACCGCCGGTCAAAATAGCGATGTCTTCTAAAATTTCTTTGCGGCGTTCGCCAAAGGCCGGAGCCTTGACGGCCACGGTGTTAAACACGCCCTTTAACTTGTTAAGAACCAGTGTCCCCAGGGCTTCTCCCTCGACATCATCAGCAATAATGACCAAATCTTTCTTGCCGCCTTGGGCCAATTTTTCCAGCATCGGCAAGAATTCCTGAATTGAGCTGATCTTTTGGTCTGTTATCAGGATTGCCGGTTTTTCATAAACAGCTTCCATGCGAGCCGTGTCGGTAACCATGTAAGGGCTGACGTAACCGCGGTCCATGGTGAAGCCTTCTACTACTTCACTCTCCAGCGCCAAGCCTTGGCCTTCCTCGACGGTGACTACGCCGTCTTTACCGACTTTTTCCATGACATCAGCAATTAACGCACCGATTTGCTCGTCACCAGCACTGATAGTAGCCACTTCGGCCACTCGATTGGTCTTGCCGGCAATGTTTTCGCTCAAGCTGGCAATCTTAGATAATACGTCGTTAGCGGCTGCTTCCAGACCCTTGCGCAACAGCATCGGGCTGTGCCCAGCGGCGATCAGTTTATTGGCCTCACTGAGCATGTGATAGGTTAGGACCGTAACAGTGGTGGTGCCATCACCAGCCACGTCGTTCATTTTACTGGCAGCTTGCTTGATAAGTTCAGCGCCAATTTTGTAGCCTAGCGTTTCATCGTCAACATCATCCAAATCGACACCCTTGGCCACTGCCACACCGTCGTGAGTAACCGTCGGGTTACCGTAGCTCTTACCAATGACTACATTGCGCCCTTTAGGGCCCATAGTAGTTTTTACGGCGTCATATAGCACTTGTGCCCCGCCCAGAACCCGGCGGCGGGCATCGTCATCATAAAAAACTTTCTTTCCCATACTCTCAATAAACTCCTAATTTATTTAACGGTTGCTAGAACGTCTTCCTCTTTAACAAGGATGTATTCTGTATCGTCAATTTTAATTTCGGTGGTGGAATAGCTCTTGTAAACAATCCTATCCCCAACTTTAACTGTCATAGGTACGCGCTCATTATCATCACCCACCTTGCCGGGTCCAACGGCCAAAACTTTCGCCACTTTAGGCTTTTCGGCGGCTTTATCAGGCAGGTAAAGCCCGCTGGCGGTTTTAGTAACGGCTTCTTCTTGCTCGGCAACGACCCAATCTGCCAAGGGCCGCAATTTGGTTGCCATATTTATTGCTCCTCCTCGGAATTAATTTTCGCCCTACCCTAAAAGCTATCAGGGTTTCTGGCACTCATAATACCCGAGTGCCAAAACTAGGTCAAGGGTTCGTAGTTTAGAAAAGGTCTGCAATACTGTTTATCTTTCTCCTCTTTTATTGTATAATATGAGTTATGGAAGAACACAGAGAAGGTGAAATCCGTATTATAGACCCCACGTCATACCTGCGGGGTGTTACTGATGCCATTGAGGCTTTTAATTTTGCGCAAAACCTGACGAGCTGTAGCTACTTCGTCCCAGGGATCAAAGCCGTGGGCCCGCTCGATGTTTTTCTCGTGTCCTTTTCCAAGTAAAAGCACTGTATCACCGGTTTTGGCCCGGCTAATAACGAAATTGATAGCTTCGGCTCGGTCGTGTACCAAAAAAAGGTCTTGGTCACGGGTCTTGCCAGCTTTTTCAGCGCCTTTGGCAATCTGCTCCAGGATTTCCCCACCATTCTCATCTCGATCGTCCTCTTCGGTAATAATAACTTCGTTGGCATATTCACCAGCTAATTCGCCTTGCACTTCTCGTTTGGTTATATCCCGGCGGCCGGCGCTGCCAAACATTACCAATAGTCGTCCTTTCAGCACCGGTGTTAGGTCACCGAACAGCTTTTCAAAGCTATCGGGTGTATGAGCATAGTCGACAATCAATTGAAAGTCCTGCCCCTCATTTATGTTCATCATCCGCCCCTCGACGCTTTGCAGGCTGGCTACGCCCTGCTCTATCTGTTCCTTGCCAAGTCCCAAGACCTTGCCTACACCCACTGCCGCCAAGGAGTTATAGACATTAAAGCTGCCAGGCAGGCGGCAGGTGATATTGTAGCTTTGGTCCCCGATACTAGCAGTGTAAGTGGTGCCCCCAGAAGTCATTTTGACATCCTGGGCCCGCAAGTCACCACTATTAACTCCGTAGGTCAAGGAGTGAGATATAGCCGATTGAAACAGAGGAGCCCTGGCGTCATCGGCGTTTATCACCCCTGTTCTTAGACCCTTGCGGTTACGGTCGCACAGCTTAAAGAGTTTGCGCTTGGCTGCCCGGTAGCGCTCGAAGCTGCCGTGGTAGTCCAGATGCTCATGCGTAACATTGGTCATCACAGCTATGCTAAAGGGTATGCCCCACACTCTGTTCTGCCCCAGGGCATGGCTGGTTGTTTCCAGCACTAACCACTGTGCTCCCTGTTTTTTTAGCTCTTTTATGCGTTTAAGCAGCTGAGGGACCTGCATGGTAGTCATATGCTCTATCTGAGGACGAATATCATTCCCTACTCCGTAGCCGACGGTGGTCATCAAGCCGACCTTGTAGCCAGCCGCGTGAAGCATGTGGTGAATCATAAAAGCCGTCGAGGTTTTACCATTGGTGCCCGTAACGCCTATGACGTTAAGCCCCTTCGCTGGGAATCCGTTTATCAGGTTAAAAATGACAGCTTCGCCCAGATGACCCCAGGGTTCTATCTTGCTAAATAGGCTTCGGGGTATAAATTTCTTGACTGTGGCCCTAAAACTCATATCTAAAGTATACTGTAACCTTAATGAAAATATTGGGTATCGAGACCAGTTGTGACGAAACAGCTGCCGCCGTAGTGGAAGACGGTAAAAAACTACTTAGCAACACCGTAGCTAGCAGTGTGGATTTGCATGCTGCTTTCGGGGGTGTAGTGCCGGAAATTGCCGCCCGCAGCCATCTAGAGGCCATCCTACCTGTTATAGATGAAGCCCTATCCACGGCTAAAACAGATTGGCAGGGCATTGACGCTATAGCTGTTACCTCTGGCCCAGGTCTGTCAGGCAGTTTACTGATTGGAGTAGTGACAGCTCGTACTTTGGCCATCGCTAAAAATAAACCTCTTTACTCTGTTAATCACCTAGAAGCCCACGTTTATGCCAACTTTCTTACCCGGACTACCCTGCCCTCTTATAAATTGCCCCTTCGGCAGCCGAAGTTTCCGCTGCTGGCTTTAATCGTCTCCGGTGGCCACACTCAGCTGGTGCTGTTCAATGACCACTTTAATTACAGCGTACTGGGTCAGACTGCTGATGACGCCGTCGGTGAAGCGTTTGATAAGGTAGCCAAAATTTTAGGGCTACCCTACCCTGGCGGCCCTTCGGTGGCCGAAGCCGCGAAATATGGCGACCCTACCTCTGTAAAATTACCCAGAGCCAAGATGGACAGCCCCTATAATTTCAGCTTCTCTGGCCTTAAAACGGCGGTTCTGCGGGCTGCTCAAGGGATGGCCGGTCAAGACTATACCTTTCCCTCTTCCCAATTGCCAAAGGCGCTATCTGAGAGCCAGAAAGGCGATATAGCCGCCAGTTTTCAAAGAGTGGCGGTTGAAACACTTGTCGCCAGCCTACAGACGGCCTTAGAAGAGTTTAAACCTAAAAACGCAGTCATAGCCGGGGGAGTAGCTGCCAATCAGGAACTGCGTCGCCAAGTGGGAACTTCTCTATCTCTGCCAGTTACCTATACCGACATCAAACTTTGCACTGATAACGCCGCAATGATAGCCGCTAACGGTTATTATCAGGCTAGCCTCCAGCGCTCGTCAGCCGATCCCTATTCCCTGTCTATCGAGCCAGGTATGGCTATGTAGCCCTTGCCCCTATCGAGAATAGTTGTTATGCTTTAAACGAAAACAAAGACGGGTGGAAAAAATAAAAGCCAGTATTGCAGGGCACTTTTCAAGGGAATCTTTTCATGGGAAAAGGTCTGTTGTATTTTGCTCTGTTTCACGTGAAAATTGCCGACTCCAGAGGAGGAGCAACCGTTTAATCACCTCTGTAAAAAACCTGATATACTAGTGTTAATGAAATTGCCGAGTATTTACGAGCCAGCCCAGTACGAAGCGGATATTTACGGCTTGTGGGAGCAGAGCGGGGCACTTTTACCTGAGATCAGAGGTAGGGATGATTATTTCAGCATGGTTCTACCGCCCCCTAACGCCAACGGAGACCTTCACATGGGTCACGCTCTGACGGTGGCCATAGAAGACACGTTGGTCAGATACCACCGGATGCAGGGCAGGGCAACCCTATATGTACCAGGGGCTGATCATGCTGGTTTTGAAACTTGGGTGGTATACGAGAAAAAACTGGAAGAACAGGGGAAAAGTCGCTTCGATTTTCCGCGCGATGAGCTTTACCGCCAAGTATGGGACTTTGTTCAACTCAACAAGCATAATTTCGAGGCACAACTGCGGGCGCTTGGGGTTAGCACAGACTGGACTCGTTTTACTTTTACCCTCGATAACAAGGTCGTAGCGACCTCTTATAATACCTTTAAAAAACTGTGGGATGATGGCTTGGTTTACAGAGGTGAGCGGATAGTTAATTTCTGTACTTCTCACGGAACCAGCTTCTCTGATATAGAGGTGGTGCACGAAGAAGAAAAAACCAAACTGTGGCGGATAGCTTATCCGCTGGCAGACGGCAGCGGGGAAGTGGTGATTGCCACCGCCCGGCCAGAGACCAAGCTGGGTCAGGCGGCCTTAATGGTCAACCCCAAAGACGAACGCTATAAACACCTGGTAGGCAAAGAGGTCCGCCAACCACTGGTCCCAGATAAACCGATAAAAATCATCGCTGACGAATATGTCGATATGAACTTTGGGACAGGGGTGGTAACGGTTACCCCCGGTCACGACCCCAATGATTTCAAAGTGGCTCAGCGCCACGATTTACCGATATGGGAGTTAATTACCTCTGAGGGGAAAATGTCGGAAAATGTACCCCAGCAGTTCAGAGGTCTTAGAGTTGTTGAAGCCCGCCAGGCGGTAGCCGAGGCGCTGGAAAAGGGCGGATTTTTGCGGGGTAGCGAGGATTATATCCACAGCGTCGGCAAATGCTATAAATGCGGTACTCCTATAGAGCCGCTGCTGCGTGAGCAATGGTTCGTAAAAATGCGGCCGCTGGCTGATAGGGCAATCAAGGCCCTTGAGGAAGGTCAAATCAACTTTTATCCGGCCGGTAAACACTCTCAGACCATCCGCTATTTAACAGAGGTAAAAGACTGGAATATCAGCCGCCAGATCGCTTGGGGAATGCCTATTCCGGCTTTTCAGAATGTGGATGATCCTAAAGACTGGATTTTTAATACTCAAGTTAGCAGCGAAACCATAGAAGCAGGCGGCAAAACTTATCGGCGGGACCCGGATGTTTTTGACACCTGGTTCTCCAGCGGCCAGTGGCCATACGTGACATTGGATTATCCTGGTGGGGAAGATTTTAAGCAATTCTACCCCTTATCTTTGATGGAGACCGGTGGCGAAATACTATACCAATGGGTAGCCAGAATGATAATGCTGGGCCTCTACTGCACAAATCAAGTACCGTTCAAGGCTGTCTATATCCACGGCTACGTAATGGCCGAAGATGGTCGAAAAATGAGCAAAAGCCTAGGCAATGTTATTAACCCTCTGGAGGTTATCGGCCAATATGGCTCTGATGCTCTTAGGATGGGCCTGCTGACCGGGCGCAGGGCAGGGGTCAATCAGGGTTATCATCCCGCCAAGCTTAAGGCCGCCCGTAACTTTAGTAATAAGCTATGGAATATCGCCCGCTATGCCGAAGATAAGATTGGCGATCAGCACTCCCTAAAGGCCGAGGCGAAGGCCGAAACACCTGC
>Ga0187893_10013016_pt1 | contig 11671 bp, 7 predicted proteins | sample MA1701074metaG_FD_139574 | JGI IMG/M metagenome (GOLD analysis project Ga0187893, IMG submission 139574) | White microbial mat communities from a basaltic lava cave in the Kipuka Kanohina Cave System on the Island of Hawaii, USA - MA170107-4 metaG ... | reverse complement strand
TTTGTTTTTGATCCGTGTCATCCGCGTTAATCTGTGGCTAAAGTTAGGTTTCTTTTTTTCACAACTTCAGAAGTCGGCGGCGTCTCGATGCGTCCTTACGAACTCTCACTTTAAATTGCACCCCCCGACTTCCTTTCCTGGCAAAAAATTAAATTGGTTTAAGTTAAGAACTATAAGAACTATAATTCATGGATCTTCAATGTTTCCTGGCAGCCTAAGGCACTTAAGAGCGTGAGAACGGGACATGGCGTAATGGCGACCTCCGCTCGATTGGCTTGTTAGCCTTGATTATTTCAACTTTCAGGCCGATTCAGTTATACTCCGGCTAGCTCGCCTGCCGGATGGTTTCCATCACGGCACTCATACGCACCCTGAGAGGCGTCTGAAAGTTTGCAGCACGAATAACTGTTTTGCGGCACGAAAACCCGATTTACAGAGTCTTCCGTGCTCCCGATAAGGCGAGCCAACGATATTTTTGGTCACTCAAAAAGGACGACATTTTATAGTCGTTCGACGCGAACGACTTTCGCTTTAACTTCTTAATCGCAGCCGCTCGCGAGGCATGGCGTCCGACAAACTTCAGTTTGTCGTTGACACTTGAGACTCGGCAAGCGAGCGACAAACTGAAGTTTGTCGGACATTTACAGGTTCGAGCACATTGACAGCGAGTTATTAAGCCCAAGGCGAATAAAACACTTGGGAAGTGTGCTCCCTGTACCAAGTTTGCGCGCGAATCGCGAGCCGGCAGTCAGGGTTTTTGTTGAACAGTTCAAACCGTCACCGTCATTCTTCCGACGGAGTTAACGAGCGCTCCAGCAAGCGCAACCCCAACCTGCAAGACACTCTTAATCGGCAGGCGGCTAGTTTGTCTCCTCCGGTTCCACCAGGCACCCTGGCAGATAAACGCACTTCTCTCTACCACCTTCGTGTGCTCTGGGTTTTTCACTCCGCCAGGAGTGAGAAGTTTAAAGACTGGATCAGTGGAAAACATCATCCGCCGTTCGGAGGAGCGGAACTCAAGCTGGCGGATACCTATCTAGCTTCATTCCGCTCCTCCGAACGGCGCCTGAGTGATTACCCGGCACCCTTCGATAAACATTTCACTCCTAACAGGGGTAACAAACGAACAAATGCAAAGTTACTTTTACGCGATGCGCAGGCCTCGCTTTCGAGCTTGATGGCCGCGCGGCTGCAAGGCATTTCACAATTTCACCGGAGGGCTGGCCAACGACGCGCCCGTGGCTGTGGATCGAGACTCAAAATTGAGTTCTCTCAACCGGATCACAGACTAAAGTCTGTGCCACGGAACGATCACAGATTAAAGTCTGTGCCACTTTCATCGCGCCATCCGCGGCCCACATTCCAGGAGATCCAAGTTACAACATGGCAAAAGAACTAATCGTCAGCGTCAACGGACGCGAAAAGAAAATTGCGATCATCGAAAATGATCAAGTCACCGAGTTCTACATCGAACGCGGCGAGGAAAACCAGGGCATTGTCGGCAATATCTACAAGGGGCGCGTAATGCGGGTGCTGCCGGGCATGCAGTCGGCCTTCGTCGATGTCGGCCTGGAGCGCGACGCCTTCCTCTATGTCTCAGACTTCTTTGACGAGGAAGAGGAGTTTGAGCGGATCGTGATCGACAAATCAAAGAAAGGCGAGACGGATGCAGCCCGCGCCGCCGCCGAGCAAATCGCCCTTCAGCGCGTCGAGCGCGAACACAAGATCGAAGCAAGTCACGAGCGCGCCGAACCGCTGCGCGAAGCCGAACCGCCGGAGCCAGCGGCAGATATCGAACAGGTCGCAGACAGCGCTGATGGTGGACGCCGTCGCAGCCGCCGCGGACGCCGCCGTGGCCGCGGACGCGATGCCCAGGAGGCGTCCCAAGCGCAGGAACCCGCAAGTCTTCCAGAAATCGAGGTGGAAGAAATCAGCACCCCGTTTGTCGAAAGTGATCCTTTAATTCAGAGAATTGTCGATGAAGAGGAAACCGCCGCGGTCAACGGGGAAATGTTCAAGGACGCACGCTTGCAGGAACGCATCTTCGATCAGATCCACGCGGTCGAGTTCAACCTTGAAGACGACTTTGGCACCGCCGAAGTCGGCTCACTGTTTCCTTCCGCCGAGTACCGGGACGATGCTTTCCAGCGCATTGAGGACACTTCGGAAGAAGACGAGCCACAAATGATGATGCGGGCGCCCGAGCAAGTCGAGGCGCATCTTGAAAGTTTTGTTGACACTCTTGATGAAGAAACGCTTGCCGGCGGCCGCTTTGAACGCGTAAGCGACGACGATGATACCGAAGCCGCCGAGACTGCCTCACTAAGCGAGGGCGAAGCAGACGCAAAAGGCTTTGCAACCCGGGCGGTTGACACCATTGTGAGTGCAGTTAAGGGGAAAAGGGGAGCCCGAAAGAGCTCGGCTAATCGTGGCAAACCCAAAACCGCGGGCAAGAAAAAAGCCCCGACCCGGAAAAACAAGAACCCCGGTCAAGAGAGCCTGCTTCAATCGGAGCCGACTGAGCCAACCGGTAATGAAACAGTCTTTGAAGATGCCGAAGCGCGCCTCACCGGAAGTCGTGACCGGGAAGAGTTCGCCACGCGCCGAGGCGGCCGCCGCCGCCGCCGGCCCGCTGCCAAGTCAAAGCGCGCCTCAACCGAGGAAAGCTCGGGGGCCAATGGCAATGCCGAAGATGCGGAAGCACCCAGCACTTCTTCAACTAATGGACAAGCTGCGCCAGCCGCTCAGAGTCCCGCTACCGGAGGCGCAGTTCGTGAAAGAGAACAAAGTGCTCGCAGCCACCGCGGCCCTCAGCGCAGAGAGCGCCAGCAACCAACGATTACAGATTTACTTGACGAAGGACAGGAAATACTCGTTCAGATAGCCAAAGAGCCAATCGCCAAAAAAGGTGCGCGCATTACTTCTCACATCGCATTGCCGGGCCGCTTTCTGGTTTACATGCCCACTGTTGAACATGTCGGGGTATCGCGAAAAATCGAGTCAGACAGTGAGCGTCATCGTTTGCGCAAACTGATCCAGATACTTCGCGCCGAAGAAGAAGTGCCCTCGGGCGGTTTTATTGTACGAACTGCCGGGGTGGGGGTCAGTGAGAGAGACCTGCGCGAGGACGTTCGCTATCTGGTGAGAACCTGGCTCGACATCCGCGCCGCCGCTGAGAAAGCCAAGCCAGCCAGCCTGGTGCATCGAGACCTGGATTTGGTTCAACGTCTCCTGCGGGATCAGTTGTCAGACGATTTCACTGCGATTCGAGTTGACTCTGAGGAAGAGTACGAACGGATTGTTGAATTCGTGAACCGCATTCAACCGCGAATGGTGAAGCGCGTCAAGCTTTACACCCGGGAAGAACCAATCCTGGAGAAATACGGCGTGCAGGCGGAAATCGATAAGGCGATTAAGCCGCGCGTCTGGTTGCGCTCGGGTGGCTACCTGGTAATTAATCAAACAGAAGCGCTGGTAGCCATTGACGTCAACACCGGAAAGTTTGTTGGGCGGGGCAGTGGTCGCCTGGAAGACACGATCACGCGGACGAACGTGGAAGCAGTGGATGAAATCGTCCGCCAGATTCGGCTTCGCGACCTCGGTGGCATCATTGTGCTTGATCTCATTGATATGGAGGAGCGCCGCAATCGCACCCGGGTCATGCAGGCGTTGCAGGACGCCCTCCGGCATGACAAATCGCCCACCAAGGTACTCTCTTTCAACGATTTTGGATTGGTGATCATGACGCGCAAACGCGTCAAGCAGTCTTTGGAACGCACGCTTTGTGCGCCTTGCCAGTATTGCCAGGGCGCGGGGTTGATCAAGTCGCCGCAAACCATCTGCTACGAGCTGTTGGAAGAAGCTCGTCGCCTGGCGAAGGGCATGAACGGCGAAATATCCAACAAACAAGCAACTCTGCGCGTGAATCCTGAAGTGGCGCGCGCCCTGCGCGAAACTGAGCGGGACGTCTTGAATGAAATCGAAGAGTATCTGGGTCCGATCGATGTCAACAGCGACGCAACTGTGCATCAAGAACAATTTGATTTTGCGTTTGTCTAACCAATGTCCGACAAACTTTAGTTTGTCGTTTCGTTAACGGGGGTTAGGTTTCGTTAACGAGGTCGGTTCCGTTAACGAGGTAGGTTTCGGGTAGGTTCCGGGTAGGGCCCTGGCCGGGAAAGCAGCGACAAACTGAAGTTTGTCGGACTTAAATGAGCAAACTGGGAAATCTTTGGAAGACTGCGATCGCCGGCGGCGCGGGAATGGCGGCCCTAGCTGCGATCAATGCGGCCATTCGTAAAAACGCAACCGAGCCGGATGACAGCGCCCTCGGCGGCGAGGCCCATTTCTTTCACTGGAAGCACGGCAGAGTCTTTTATAAAACCGCGGGTGTCGGGCATCCTGGCGCGCCGCTGGTTTTCATCCATGGCGTTGGCGCCGGCTCGTCCAGCTTCATGTGGAGAAAAAACTTTGATGACCTTGCGCGTGATTTCCGTGTCTACGCGCTTGATCTCCTCGGCTTCGGCTTCTCTGACAAGCCGGCTACTGCCCCATACTCCGCGGATCTCTATGTAGAGTTAATCACCGATTTCATCCGGGAAGTTGCCGGCCACCCCGTTAACCTGGTAGCCAGTTCACTGGGTGGTTCTTGCGCAATTCGGGTAGCCGACGAGCATAAAGAGTTGGTGAAATCCATGGTGCTGAACGCTCCCACGGGCGCCGGCAAACTGAGCCGGCCGGGGATGACCGGCGCGGCTTTTTACGGGTTGCTCCAGTCGCCTGTGCTCGGCACATCTTTCTACAACGTGATGGCCAGCGAGAGAAACATTCGCGACTACGCGCGTAAATACCTGTTCTACGATCATCGGCGGGTGACAAACCGGCTCATTTCAAACCTTTACGCGAGCAGCCATCAGTCGGGTGCTCAACATGCCATCGCCGCTTTTCTGTCCGGATATTTGAATACAGACACGCGCGCCGCCTTCTCAAGATTGACCCAGGGCGTGGTGTTGGTTTGGGGCAAACAGGACTTAACGACGCCTCTGGAACAGGCGGCGGCCTTGTTGAAAGCAAACCCACGAGCGCGTCTGGAAGTGTTTGATTATTGCAAGATGATGCCGGAGCAGGAGCAACCGGAAAAGTTTAATGCTCTGGTTCGTGATGCTTTTCTGACGCGGTCGGCATCGGCTTAGTGACTGAGTTGGTTGATAGGACAAGAGCCCGGTTAAGGTGATGCCGCGACCCGTAAAAAGAAATATCATTGTTTGTACGTGTGGCTTCGTAAATCGATCTTTTATTCGAACCACGGCCAGACCAAAAAAAAACACGAACGTTGACACCAATGAGAGTCTTTATCTAAGATGAGCCGCCCACGAACGCACGGCGGCAATACGTGGTAGCATCCGTCGGCAAAGCGATCCAGAAATCTGACTGCATTGATGCTTTTTCGCGATCAGATAGCAATGTTTCTTGCGGATGTGACTGGGCCTTTCTCCCTATTCCAAGCAAGCTGAAGCTTGAACTCTAAACTGCTTGAGTTCCGATTGACTTCTGAACACACTCTGAAATTGACACGTCTAATATCGAAAGCGACAGGAGAACATCATGCGTAACCCCTTGTTTCGCTCCTTTGCCCCGCGCGTCAAAGGACTAGGTATTTGTCTCGTCGTCACTCTCGTCTTTGCTACGGGAGTGCTCGCTCAAACCCAAATCACAACCGGAACGATTCAAGGTACGGTGGTCGATGAGAAGGATGCCGCCGTGCCGGGCGCAAGCGTCGAAATCAAGAACATCGAAACAAACTTTTCCAGAGATTTGAGCACCGACGACGAGGGACGGTTCGTCGCTCTGTCATTGCCTCCCGGCAGGTATAAGGTAACGGTCTCAAAGCAGGGCTTTGCCAATCTGGTGGTCGAGAACGCAACCCTGACCGTCGGCCAGGCCCTTACCCTGCCGCTCACGATGAAGGTTTCTGGTGTTGCCGAAACGGTCACCATTACAGAGACCCCCACGATTGACACGGTTAAGACTGAGTCGAGCACCACTCTGAATGAAAACGCGGTAACTAATACCCCGATTCTGGGACGTAAGTTTGAAGATCTGCTGACTCTAACTCCGGGGGTTAGCATTACTCAGGGGCCCGATGGTGACGAGATTAATTTTGTCGGGCAGCGCGGCATATTCAACAACGTAAGCCTTGACGGAGGCGACTACAACAATGGGTTTTTTGGCGAACAGGCCGGTGGACAGCGAGCCGCTATTGATATTCCGCTCGACGCCGTCAGAGAGTTTCAGGTTGTGGCCACCGGCGCCAACGCGGAATTTGGCCGAACTGCGGGAGGCGTCATCAACGTCATTACCAAATCAGGAACGAACGAGCTTCATGGCAGCTTGTTTCATTTTCAACGCCTCGAGGCCTTGACCGCTAACGCGTCCGACGGCACCCCACTCACAGATTTCCGCCGCGAGCAATTTGGGGGAACGATTGGTGGGCCAATCAAACAGGATAAAGCCTTCTTTTTCGGTTCCAGTGAGAATATTAATGAGCGGTTGACCCGGGCCAACCTAAGCGTACCTATTGGGCCTACTGCCTGCCCCATTTCAACGCCCACCCTGATGGCGAATGAGGCATTGATCAATGGCAATGCAGACTGCCAGAGGCTGGCCTTGATCGCGTTCTTCCGAGCGAATCGCAACCAGGAAGAAGGTGATCCGATTAGCCGCCGGATCAGAAACAACGCCTTGCTGGGCAAAGTCGACTGGGATTTGACGCAGAATAACCGGCTCACGCTTTCGCACAACTTTGACTATTCGCGCAACACGAACCAAACCTTCGATGTAAACACTTATGGTAACTCTGCCAACGGTATCGAAGGGCCTTCCAAGATCAACGTTTTCAACGCAAACTTTGTCTCGACTGTGTCGCCAACCAAGATCAACGAGTTTCACTTTACTTATGGCCGCGAGGAGCGGCCCCGCAGCGCCGTCACTTCGAATGTTCCCGCCGACACAGCGATGGGGTTTGCCACTACTTTTCGCTTTGGTCACCCATTCTTTTTGGGGCCGAATATTGACGAGACGTTCTGGCGAACGCAGGTTAAGGACAACTTCTCGATCGTCTCGGGCAGTCACACTGTGAAGTTTGGCGGCGACTGGATGCACAGCCTCAATTCGCAGGTCTTCCGTGGGTTCTTCGAAGGGCGTTACATTTTCGACAGCGTCACCGGTTTCCTTCGCTATGCATCTCCCGCGGCGCCGGGCGGATTTGGACCAAGTACTGTCGGCTGCTCTGACGGATCTTTTGTGACGGCTCCGGCCACTTGTCCCGTAGGGACAATGCCGACCGGCGGCCCGTTACTGCTTTACCTCCAGGGTGCAGGGAGGATGGGGCCCGCCACGGATGCGGCAGGCTTTTCTGAAATCAGCAATGAAGACTTTGCGCTCTTCGCGCAGGACACCTGGAGGGTTTGGCCGAACTTCACTTTCAATTATGGTCTGCGGTGGGAAGCCCAGATTTTCCCGGATCCAGTCGTGCCGCCTTCGCAAACAGCCTATGGCATCTTTCTGAATGATCCGCGCTTCCCCTCAGACGGCACGTTGCATAACCAGAAAAAGATGTTTCAACCGCGGGTGGGCTTTGCGTGGGACATTGGTAGCAACGGCAGGTCAGTGCTGCGCGCCAGCTACGGCGTTTACTTTGCGCGGCAAAATATGCTCACTCAGGTCGGCTCGATTACCACGAACGGCGTCCAGCAACAAACCATCTTTTTGAACACTCCGATCATCTCTTCGGGGGTGCCGGGGCCTGTCTGGCCCGGACTCGTAACACCCACTGCGCAGTCTTGTACCGCGGGCGGCATCACCAACCCGTTCCCATGCTTCTCTGGCGTGCGGGTTTTCAGCCGCGACTATGCCAACCCACGCGTTTACACTACCAACGTTGGCTTCGAGCAGCAGTTGGCAGAAAACCTTTCGCTATATTTGGATTTCACCCATGCTAAGGCTGTCCACCTGACAAGATTTCTGGATTACGCCCGCACTGGGTTCTTCGCTCCCTTTCTCGGCGAGACAATGGTGACCAGTGCCGTCGGAAAATCGCTCTATCGAGGCTTTACTGTGGGAATGCGCAAACGCTTCGCTCGCGGGTATCAATTCGAGTGGAATTACACGTTCGCCAAGGACCAGGACGACGACTCAAACGAGCGCGATCCGTTCACCGACCGGGCGTTCAATTTCAACAATCTCCAACTCGACTACGCTCTTGCTGATCGTGACATCCGCCACCGGTTCAACTTTTACGCGAACATGGAACTGCCTGGCGGTTTCGAGTTTAGTCCCCGCGTGCAGGCGCGTACGGCGCAGCCCAGGTCGCCCGATTGCGCGTTCCGCTGCTTCCCCCGAAATACGTTGCGAAAGAACAATGAGTACTTCTCATTTGACTGGCGTTTGCAGCGGCCGTTCCGCTTCGGCGAGCGTTACGCGATCATCCCAGTCATTGAGATGTTCAATTCTTTCAACACCGATAACCGGATCGATCCAACGATCGCCTCCGCCCTGTTCAACTTCGACGGTTTTCTCCGGCAGGGTGTGGGAGATCCTAGACAAGTGCAGTTGGCAATTAAATTCACGTTCTGATACTGGTGAGAGATGGTTCCGAGAAGGGGCGGGGAGGGAGCCCCTTTTTGGCGTAGTGTATCAGGAGCGCGATTGACGGGGCCTGGTTAGTGTTGTTGACTGCGCGACGACAACCTTTGCAGAGCCGGACCATCTGATATCGACAGTTCATCTAAACGCAGTACGCGTACAGATCTTTTTGGATAAATATAAACGGTGGAGATGAAACCAAACCAACCGTCTGGCGGGTTCATAGTGTTTGAGGGCCTCGATGGTTCCGGCCAGACAACCCAGGCACACCTACTTACGAGGTGGTTCCTCGAAAAACAGAAGCAGTTGGCCTACTACACTAAGGAGCCAACGGAAGGGCCTGTTGGATCCCTGTTAAAGCTCGCCCTGAATAAACGTTTGGTGTGCCACTCTGAAGCACACGGTTACGGCCCAATGAATGAAACAACGATGGCACTGCTTTTTGCCGCGGACCGAGCTGATCACTTGAATAATGAGATTAACCCAAAGCTACAGGATGGGGTTCACGTAATCAGTGACCGGTATTACCTATCCTCGCTGGCTTACCAGTCAGTCGGCGCCGATTATGAATGGATTAAACTCATAAACAGGAATTTCCTCAGGCCAGATCTCACTTTCTTTCTCGATGTACCTCCTGAGGTCTGTTTCAAGCGGATGCAAGCTCAGCGATGGCACATGGAACTTTACGAAGATCTCGTAAACCTTAAGCGGGTCCGTGCAAATTTCGAGCAGGCCATTTCGGATCTAAAACAGATGGGCGAACAGATAGTCATCCTCGATGGAAATCAACCGGTACAGGATGTTCATCGAATGATTGTTCAGGAAACAAAGAAGTTAATGGCAACGATGCAAGAACCGCGGCTATCGACGAGCGAGGTTCAAGTAGATGTACAGATGGAAGCTCAACCCTTCACCGAGCGAGAGATCGCGGCTCATCAGGAAGGTTAGCGAGCGGAAGGTTAGCGAGCACTCTCAGTTAGCTTCGCACCGATTGAAAGTGTGACGTTAGTTCCGCGAGAGATTCGATGTAGATGTCCGGATTGGCGCTCGTCAATTTCCAACTCGTCGGATAAGTACTTCGTACACCAACCGTCAAAACGCCGGCGCGCTTGCCCATTTCAATGTCCTCCGGGCTGTCGCCAACATAACAGGCTCGATCGCTTGGGCAGTTAACCAGGTGCAAGGCAATCTCGAGGCCTTCCGGATGAGGCTTCTTGTTTTGCATCTGTTCGTTGCAGATCACAACTTCGAACACATCCATTAACCCCAGGTACTCGAGTTCTCTTTCAAGCCGGGCCTGGCTGCCGCTGCTGACGATGCCCATCCGATAGTCTCGGCGTTGTAACTCTCGAATCGTTTTCTCGGCGCCCTCGACCAGCGTGGCCGTCTGCTCGCCGTAATGCTGCATCCATAGCTGGTCTGCCTTTTCCCATTTGTCCTTTGGCAGCCCCATGGCTTCGTAGATCGAGTACCAGTTAGGCGAGTACGTAGCTTCGTATTTTTCTAAAGCAAATTCAAAACCAAGCACAGCAAACGATTCTTCAAAGGCTGCGAGACCAAGTTGTGCGGAATCAGCGATAGTTCCATCCCAATCGAACAGCAGCGTTGTAATAAGTTCCGGATGGAGATTCATTTGGGAGTTGTATCAGAGTGCGTCCGTCAAAGTGGAGCGTAACGGCGCTTTTGATCTGACCGCGCAAACTAAGAACCCAACAAGCATCGTCGCGCTTCGCTTGCCGGCGCACTTTTAGGTTAGTCCGCAATCGTCACGGTAAGTTCCCGTAACGGCGCCGATTCCCTGGCATCAATTCGAAGGGCCTCTTCGCGATGCACGTGGCGGTAAAGAATGTCGCGCTGTTGGGGAATGAAGCCGGCTTCGCTAATCAGGTAACGCAGCATTTTCTCATCGGCGCGATTATGGGCGCCGGCCGCCGACACCACATTCTCTTCAATCATGATCGAGCCCATGTCGTTGGCGCCAAATCGCAGCGCCACCTGCCCAAGCTTCAAGCCCTGTGTCAACCATGACGACTGGAAGTTTTCAATGTTGTCGAGAAACAGGCGCGAGACGGCCAGCATTTTCAGGTAATCAACTCCCGTCGGCTCTTCCTTGATGCGCCGGCCCAGCGCGGTATTCTCTCGCTGGAAAGTCCAGGGGATAAAAGCAGTAAAGCCACCCGTTTCATCCTGCAAGTCACGCACGCGCTGGAGATGCCGCACGCGATGCTCGACCGTGTCGCCAATGCCGAACATCATCGTGGCGGTCGACCTCAGACCGACTCGATGCACGGCCCGCATCACTCCCAGCCATTCCTCAGTCGTACACTTCGTGGAGACGCGTTTGCGAACTTCATCGTCCAGGATCTCGCCGCCGCCGCCGGGAAGACTGTAGAGACCGGCCTGCTTGAGCCGCATCATGATCGTTTCGTAATCCAGCCCCGAAATCAGATGAAGGTTATGGATTTCCGGCGGCGAGAAGCAGTGTAGCTGGAAGTCGGGATACTTGGCGTGCAGCGTGCGCAGCAAATCTTCATACCACTCGATGCCAAAGTCCGGATGCAACCCGCCCTGCATCAGCACACCGGTTCCACCTAACGCAATTGTTTCGTCAATCTTCGCGCAAATCTCATCGACGGTGCGGACGTAGGTGTCCGGCGCGCCGGGGCGGCGATAAAACGCGCAAAAGGTGCAGACGACGTTGCAGACATTCGTGTAGTTAATATTGCGGTCGATGATGTAGGTGACGACGTTATCGGGGTGTCTTCGTTGGCGAATGACGTCGGCAGCGGCGCCAATTTGGGCGATCTCGTGCGATTGAAGCAGCGCGCGGCAGTCGTCCGAAGACAGGCGCTCACCGTCCAACGCGCGCTCGAGGATGCTGGAAATACTTGTCACGGGCATAGTGTATTAGCTGGCTGAACCTTAATCAATCAGTGAACTCGTGATCAGAAAATGAAGAGGTTTCGGTTTCTCGATCAGACCATGTTTGAAAGCCAGCTCAAAATACAATTTCAAACCTTCCTCAATA
>Ga0187893_10013015_pt1 | contig 11671 bp, 10 predicted proteins | sample MA1701074metaG_FD_139574 | JGI IMG/M metagenome (GOLD analysis project Ga0187893, IMG submission 139574) | White microbial mat communities from a basaltic lava cave in the Kipuka Kanohina Cave System on the Island of Hawaii, USA - MA170107-4 metaG ... | reverse complement strand
CGGCGGCGGCCGCCCTCAGCCCGACCGAGTACACCGTCCTCCACTACGAGCTGCGAGCGGGCATGGGGCCTGCGGACATCGCCGCCGCCACCGGCATGCGGACGGGCGCGGTGTACACCGCGCCCGTCCGGGCCAAGGGCTCGCTGGCCGAGGCTTTCACCATCCTACAGCTCGCCCGCCGGGGTCGGCGGGAGTGCCCGGCGCTGAACCAGCAGCTGGGCGCCGAGGCGCAGAAGGAGCTGACCAAGGCAGTCCGGCAGGCGGTCCGCGACCATCTCAAGGAGTGCGAACGGTGCCGGGCCACGTCGGCGCGCCTGGTGGCCCCGGCCGAGCTGTTCGCCAGCCTCGGCCTGGTGCTCCCCGCGGGGCTACGGTCGCTGCGGAAGCCGGACGGCGCCGACCAGGGTCCGCCGCCGCCCGCCGATCCTGCGCGGCGGGCCGGGCGGGCCCGGCGCATCGCCGCCGTCGCCGTCGCCGCCGCGGCCGCACTGGTGGCCGTCGGCGTCCTCGCGATGGCCGGGGAGGGTTCGGCCGCGCCCGACCGCACGCCCCCCGCCGACCCTCAGCTTCGCAGCCCGTCCCACGCCCTCGGCGTGCCGTCGGCCGAGCGGACGGCGGTCGTGGCGTGGACCGCGGGCGCCGATCCCAAGGTGACGGGCGAGCGGACCTCGGGCGTGGCCGGGTACTCGGTGGCGTGGACCAACGAACCCGGTTCGCTTCCCGACGCCACCGTCGACGTGGCCGCCGGCGCCGGGTCCGCCTCCGCCCCAATTACCGCCGGGCGGGCGACGTGGTTCCACCTCCGCACGGCCGATCGGGTCGGGAACTGGACCAGCACCCGCCGAATCGGGCCGTTCCTCTACCCTTTGGGCAGCGCGAGCGAGGCGACAGTCGGCGCGACCACGACCAGCACGACCACCACCCTTGCCGACATCCAAGCTGCGCCGCTCACGGCCCCGCCGCGCACGCTCGCAGGCACGACCACGACCGTGACTACGGTGGCCCCCGCTCCCGCGACGGGGCCGCCCACCACGGCCGGGGCGTCGACGACAACCCTGCCGCCCGGGGCCACCACCACCACGCCGCCGACCACCGAGCCCCCGGCGCCGACCACGACCGTGCCCCCGCCCCCGCCGACGACGGAGCCGCCGCCGACCACGGCCCCGCCACCGACCCAGCCGCCCTTTCCCCGCCGGCCCGGGCCTCCAGGGCCTCCGTAGCTGCTGACCACGTCGAAGGTCGACGCGGCGCGCATGCGCGCCTGGTCCTGAAGGCGGACGACCTCCTCGCGTAGCGCGCCCCAAACTCGGCATCCGCCGGTCCAGGCCCCGCGCTTGAGTGGGTTGTCACCAGGGCCAACGGAACGGCGCTCGCGCTCGGCGCGGCGCGGACAGGTGATCGGCAGACGGGCAGAGGGGAGAACCACGATCATCTGCGCTCGTTCGGAGCGGAACCGGTCGTCTACGGCCCGGCCTGGCGACGGCCGTGAAGAAGCTCGCGCCCCGCGGCGTGACGGCGGTACTGGGAGATGCTGGCGAGCGAAGGGCCGCCGCCGCGAACTGGTGACGCGTGGGCGCGGGCCGGCGCGCCCCACCGTCACCGGTTCGGCCGGGCCGCCGGGCCGCCGCCGCGAACTGGTGACGCGCGGGCGCGAGCCGGCGCGCCCCACCGTCACCGGTTCGGCCGGGCCGCCGGGCCGCCGCCGCGAACTGGTGACGCGTGGGCACGAGCCGGCGCGCCCCACCGTCACCGGTTCAGCCGAGCCGCCAGATCGGCCAGAGCGCCGGGCCGCCGCCGCCTCGCGAACTGGTGACGCGCGGGCGCGAGCCGGCGCGCCCCACCGTCACCGGTTCGGCCAGAGCGCCGGGCCGCCGCCGCCTCGCGAACTGGTGACGCGTGGGCGCGAGCCGGCGCGCCCCACCGTCACCGGTTCGGCCAGATCGGCCAGAGCGCCGGGCCGCCGCCGCGAACTGGTGACGCGCGGGCGCGGGCCGGCGCGCCCCACCGTCACCGGTTCGGCCAGATCGGCCGGACCGCCGGTTCGGCCAGAGCGCCGGGCCGCCGCCGCGAACTGGTGACGCGCGGGCGCGGGCCGGCGCGCCCCACCGTCACCGGTTCGGCCGGGCCGCCGGGGCGGACGAGCCGGCGGCGCACGCCGTGGCTAACCTCCTCCCATGGCATGTGCTGAGGTGGGCGAAGCGATCAAGTGGGCCAAGGCGGGCAATCCGGTCACGGCGTTCCTGACCGTTCACATCGGCCAGAAGGGCAGCCCGGGCTCTCCTGTCGGCAGCGACATCTGCATCTACGCCTACGGCAACGTCGGCTACGTGGCCCGGCCCAAGGCCAAGCTGGCTGGGGACCTCCAGTTCTTCGGCAACGGCGTCACGATGGTCCCCGACATGCTGCGGAAGGACGGCATGACCGTCGGCGTGGAGGTCTGGGCCGACGATCAGTTCTCCTTCCAGTACAAGTTCAACGGCCAGCCCACGGCAGGCATGCCCACCAAGCTGCGGGGGACGTGCGTGCAGGACGTGCTGCTCACGGCGGTGCACATGAGCGACATCGTGACCCTGGGCCTGCGCCGGGATCGCCCATCCGCGCCCGCGCCCCCCAAGAAGGCGCCAGCCAAGAAGGCGCCCTCCAAGAGGGCGCGCTGACTACCCCCGGGCGCAGGAGGCGCCGAGGCGGCGACTGGCGCTGGACCATGCCCTGTCGGAGGTGTGGGGCCAGTAGTCGCCGGTGTGGGGATCGAGATCGTAGGAAACCGGCGGCGCGGCGCCACTGGTGATCTGGGCAACCGCGGCGAGGAACCGCCCGACGTCGTCGGCTGTGGTCGAGAGACCGGCGCTGGCTCGCACCGCGCCCGGCATGCGGCTTCGGTCGCCGGCCAGCACCGCCGCCCGGTAGGCCGCCACCTCGTCGCCGGTGAGGTCGAGGAGCCGCAGCAGGTAGGGGTGGGCACAGAAGCAGCCGTGGCGCACGCCGATGGCGTGCTCGGCGCTGAGCCGAGCCGCCACGAGGGCATGGGGCACGCCCTCGACGACGAACGCGGCGACGGGGAGCGTGGCGGTCGAGCCCGGAGGGGGCCCCAGCAGCCGCACGCCCTCGATGGCGGCGAGGCCGTCGCGCAGCTGGCCCGCCCGCGACCGGTCGTGGTCGCCGATCCGCACCCATCCGATGCCCTCCAGCGCGTCGATGGCGGCGTGCAACGCCACCGCCCCGAGGACGTTGGGCGATCCCGCCTCCTCCCGGTCAGGCGGGTCGGTCCAGACCACCTCGTCCAGATCCACGAGGTCGACGGCGCCGCCGCCGGCGAGGAACGGGTCTCCGGAGGCGAAGGTCTGGCGCGGCCCCACCAGAACGCCCGACCCGTAGGGGGCGTACATCTTGTGCCCGCTCCACGCCAGGTAGTCGGCGTCGGCGGGCAGGGGCCGGTGGGGCGCCAGTTGGGCGGCGTCGACCAGTACCGGCACGCCCCGCGCATGGGACGCAGCGACGATCTCGTCCAGCGGCGGCAGCCAGCCGGTGACGTTCGACGCGCCGGTGACGGCCAGCAACCGGGGCGGCGGCCCGCCCGGCGCCTCCAGGCCCGCCACCACGTCCTCCACCGTGAAGGCGCCGCCGGCGCCGCACTCGACGTAACGCCGCCGCGCCAACCGGCCCCACGGCAACAGGTTGGCGTGATGCTCGACAACGGTGGTCACGACCACGTCGTCCTCGGCCAGCCCCAGCCGGTAGGCGAGGTGATTGATGGCTTCGGTGGTGTTGCGGCAGATGACGGCCACGTCGTCTCGCTCGAGCCGTCGCTCGCCGCCGGCGAAGCGCAGCATCGCGCCGCGAGCCTCCTCGTACTCGGCCGTGGCCAGTTGCGACTTCCATCCCGCGCCCCGGTGCACGCTCGAGTACCACGGCAGGAAATCGTTCACCCGCTCCGCCACCACCGGGAGGGCCGCGGTGGACGCGGCGGCGTCGAGGGACACGTACCGGCGGTCCTGCCCGTCCACGCAGGGGACCAGCCGGTCCTCCCCGACGAGGGTGATCATCCCCGAGGGATACCACGTCTGCGGCAGCTGCGAAGCCCACGGCGGGTGGCTGCGGAGGCGGCATCGCTTCCGTAACGTGGTGCGGGTGAGGTCCGAGTCGTTGCCCCGCCTTGGGGTCGCGGCCTTCGTGGCGTTCGTCCAGATCGCAGGCTCGTTCGGCGCGGCCGGCAACCAGCCCGCGCGCAAGGGCATCGACGTCCTCGCCGTGCTGCTGCTGCTGGCCGGACCGGCGGCGCTGGCCCTCGTGCGATCAAAGCCGCAACTGCTGGCCGGGGCGGTGATGGCCGTCGTCGTGGCCTACATCGTCCTCGGGTACCCGTACGGGCCCATCTTCCTGAGCCTCGCCGTCGCCCTCTTCTGGCTGATCGGCGCCGGTCACCGGCGAACGGGATGGCTCATCGCCGCCAGCGGCATCACCACCACCGTCCTCCTCCAGGCGTGGATCGGCCGCGGCGACCCGTGGCCGCTGTCGCACGCCGTCGGGGCGGCCGGGTGGCTTATCGCGATCCTGGTCATCGCCGACATCAGCCGAATACGCAAGGAGCGGATCGTCGAAGCCAGGCAGGCGCAGGCCGAGGCGGACCGCCGCCGGGCGAGCGAGGAGCGGCTGCGCATCGCCCAGGAGCTTCACGACGTGCTCGCCCACAACATCAGCCTCATCAACGTCCAGGCGGGCGTGGGCCTGCACCTGATGGACGACCAACCGGAGAAGGCCCGTGACGCGCTCGCCGCCATCCGCTCGGCGAGCAAGGAGGCCCTGGGGGAGCTGCGCTCGGTGCTCGACCTGTTGCGGGGCGATTCCGCCGCGCCCCGCGCCCCCGCCGCCGGGCTCGATCAGCTGCAACGGGTAGTGGCCAACGCGGCCGCCACTGGGCTCGACGTGCAAGTAGAGATGTTTGGCGCCACCCGGCCCCTGCCCGCCGACGTCGACCTCGCGGCTCTGCGCATCGCTCAGGAAGCGCTGACCAACATCACTCGCCACGCCCGCGCCTCCCGTGCCCACATTCGCCTGCGCTACGAACCGGACCAGCTCCTGGTCGAGGTCGACGACGACGGGCAGGGCGGCCCTCCCAACGGCGCCGGCAAGGGCATCACCGGCATGAGGGAGCGGGCCGCGGCCCTCGGCGGACACCTCGACGCCGGCCCTCGCCCGAGCGGCGGGTTCCGGGTGACCGCCCGCCTCCCGACACCATGATCAAGGTCCTTCTGGCCGACGACCAGCAACTCGTCCGAGCCGGCTTCAAGGCCCTCCTCGACGCCGAAGCTGACATCACCGTCGTGGGCGAGGCCGGCGGACGGCGAAGAGTGCCGGCGCCTCGTCCGGGAGCTGGAGCCCGACGTCATCCTCATGGACATCCGCATGCCCGGCATGGACGGCCTCGACGCCACCCGGCGCATCGTCGCCGACGAGCGCACGGGAGCGGTGCGGATCGTGATCCTGACCACCTTCGAGCTCGACGAGTACGTGTTCGAGGCGCTACGGGTGGGCGCCAGCGGCTTCCTCGTCAAGGACACCGAGCCGGTGGAGCTGCTGCGGGCTGTACGGGCGGTCGCCGCCGGCGACTCCCTCCTTTCCCCGGGGGTGACCCGCCGCCTCATCGCCGAGTACGCCAGCCGCGCCCGCCGGCCGCCGCCGCCGCGCCAGCTCGACGTTCTCACCGACCGCGAGCGCGAGGTCGTACGACTGGTGGCCGAGGGGATCAGCAACGAGGAGATCGCCTCTCGCCTCTTCGTCAGCCCGGCCACCGCCAAGACGCACGTGAACCGGGCCATGACCAAGCTCGGGACGCGCGACCGCGCCCAGCTGGTGGTGCTCGCATACGAGTCCGGGCTCGCCCGCCCCGGCTGGCTGGCGTAGGGCGTAGACGCCCGCCCGCCGCGTACCGCCGCCGCGGTAGGGGACAAACCGGCGTGGGGCCGACGACGCCGGGGCGCTGCGCCGTCAGTGTGATCCTCATGACGACAACGACGACAGCAGCGACAACGACAGCAGCGACGACGACAGGCACGAGGGCGGCCGCCGCGGCGGTGGACGTGGTGAAGGTCTACGGCGCCGGCGAGACGGCGGTGCGGGCGCTGGACGGTGTGACAGTGAGCTTCCCCGCCGGTCGGCTCACCGCCATCATGGGGCCGTCAGGATCGGGCAAATCGACGCTCATGCACGCGCTCGCGGGGCTCGAGACCGTCACCCGCGGGCAGGTCTTCGTCGGCGGCGCCGAACTGGGCGGGCTGAGCGACCGGGAGCTCACCGTGCTCCGGCGCGACCGCATCGGATTCGTCTTCCAGGCTTTCAACCTGGTGCCGACCCTCAACGCCCTCGAGAACATCATCCTTCCGTCGGCGCTGGCTGGCGCCAGGCCCGACCAGGCATGGCTCGAGCGAGTCATCGCCACGGTTGGCTTGCGCGACCGCCTGGGCCACCTGCCCTCGGAGCTGTCGGGCCGGGCAGCAGCAGCGGGTGGCTGTGGCCCGGGCGCTGGCCAGCCGGCCCGAGATCGTCCTCGCCGACGAACCCACCGGCAATCTCGACTCGCGGTCCGGCGCCGAGTTGCTGTCGTTCCTCCGCCACGCGGCCGACGACCTCGGCCAGACCATCGTCCTGGTGACCCACGACCCGGTGGCCGCGGCCTGGGCCGACGACGTGGTGTTCCTCGCCGACGGGCGCGTCGTCGACGAGCTCCACCATCCGACCGCCGAGCGGGTGCTCGACCGCATCAAGTCTCTGGGAGGCTGAACATGCTCAACGTCACATGGCGCAGCCTGCGCGCCCACAAGCGGCGCTTCGTAGGGACGTTCCTCGCCATCTTCCTGGGCGTGTCCTTCCTCTCGGGCACGCTCGTCCTCGGCGACACGCTCACTGCGAACTTCGACCGCCTCTTCGCCAGCGCCAACGCCGGCGCCGACGTGGTCGTGCGCTCCGCCGACCACATCCCCGCCGAGCGGCTCCAAGCGGGCCGAGGATTGATCCCGGCCGCCACCGCCGACGCGATCGCAGGCGTCGAGGGCGTGGCCGCGGCCGAGCCCAACATCCAGGGCTACGGCCAGCTGGTCGATCGCGCCGGCAAGGTGGTCGGGGGCAACGGCCCGCCCACGTTCGCCGGGAACTGGATCGAGAACGCCGTCCTCAACCCCTACCGCCTGGCCGAGGGCCGCGCGCCTGCGGCCGAGGACGAGGTGGTGATCAACCGGGGCGCGGCCAAGGACGGCGGTTTCGCCGTGGGCGACACCGTGACCGTGCGTACGCCCGACGCGCTCCCGGTGACGGTCGTCGGCATCGCCACCTTCGGCCGCGGCGACGGCTTTGGCGCAGCCACGTTCGTGGCGTTCACTACGGAGGCGGCGCAGCGCTACCTCACGCCCGCGCCCGGGTTGGTGAGCAGCGTCCTCGTGCATGGGGACGAGGGCGTGTCGGAGGAGGAGTGGCCGGGCGCGTCGGGGCGGCGCTGCCCGGCGGCGTTGAGGCCATCACCGGCGAGGAGCTGACAGAGGAGAACCTCTCGGACCTGGCATCGACGTTCCTCTCGTTCTTTCGAACGTTCCTGCTGGTCTTCTCGGGTGTGGCCCTCCTGGTCGCCGCTTTCAGCATCTTCAACACCTTCTCGATCATCGTGGCCCAGCGGGGGCGGGAGTCGGCCCTGCTGCGCGCCCTGGGGGCCAGCCGCCGCCAGATCCTCGCGTCGACCCTGGCCGAGACGGCCGCGCCGGCGTGGCGGCGGCGCTGCTGGGCGCCGCCGGCGGTCTGGGCATCGCCGGCCTGCTCAAGGGCTTGTTCGACGCGGCCGGTTTCTCGCTCCCGGCCGGCGGCCTGGCAATCCGGCCCGAGCGTATGGCGCTGGCCGTCACCGTCGGCGTCCTCGTCACCCTCGCCGCCGGCCTGGCGCCGGCCGTCAAGGCAGCTCGCGCCGCGCCGCTCGCCGCCCTGCGCGAGGCCGCGGTGGACCGCAGCGCGGCGTCGCTGGCCCGGGCCGTGATCGGCCTGGTTGTCACCGCCCTCGGCATCGGGCTCGTGCTGGTCGCCGTTCTCGGCGGCGGCGAGAACGCCTTGGGAACGGCCGGCATGGGCGCCCTCATCACCCTGGTGGGGGCCGTGGGCATTGGTCCGGTCGTCGCCGCGCCAGCCAGCCGCGTGATCGGGCGCCCGCTGGAGCGCCACCGGGGGGTCACCGGCACGATGGCCGGTCGTAACGCGGCGCGCAACCCGCGGCGTACCTCCGGGACGGCTGCCGCGCTGATGATCGGTGTGACCGTCGTGACCCTGTTCACCGTGTTCGCGGCGTCGCTGAAGGCGTCGGTCGACGCCCGGGTCAGCGAGTCGGTGGCGGCCGATCTTGTCATCGCCGGCGGCCAGTTCGGAGGCGGCGGGCTGAGCCCCCGACTTGCCCCCGACGTGGACGCGCGGGCGGAGGTGGCCTCGGCCGTGGGCCTGGGGACGGGCGTGGCCCGCATCGACGGCCGCGCCGGCCAGCTCACCATCGCCGAGCCCGCCCAACTCTCGCGGCTGATCGACCTCGACGTCAGAGCCGGCCGCCTCGACACTCTGAGGCCGTCAGAGATCGCCGTCTCCCGTTCCGCCGCCCACGAGCGCGGCTGGACGATCGGGCAGTCCGTGCCTGTGACGTTCGTCGATGGCGTGACGGCGCCGTTCTCCATCGGCGCCCTCTACGAGCGGACCGACGTGGCCGGAGAGTACGTGATAACCCGCGCCGGTTGGGCGCCGCACGCCGTTCAGGACATCGACTTGCTGGTTCTCATCGGCCTGGAACCAGGCACTCCCTTGGCCAGCGGCCAGGTCGCCGTCGAGCAGGTGGCCGCCCGCTACGGCAGCCCGGACGTACTGACCAAGGGCGAGTACATCGAGCAGGCGACCGGCTTCGTCAACACTGCTCTGGGCCTCGTCTACGTGATGCTGGCCTTGGCCGTGATCATCGCCCTCATGGGCATCGCCAACACGCTGTCGCTGTCCATCCACGAGCGGAGGCGCGAGATCGGCCTGCTGCGGGCCGTGGGAGCGACCCGCTCCCAGATGCGCTCGATGGTGCGGTGGGAGTCGGTGATCATCGCCCTGTTCGGCGCCGTCGGCGGGCTGGGGCTGGGCGCCTTCCTGGCATGGGCGCTGGTCCGGGCGGCTTCCGGGGCCGACTTCGTCAACACGTTCGCGGCGCCGGTGGGCCAGCTCGCCGTCGTGCTGGTCGCGGGCGGGCTCGCGGGGGTGGCCGCCGGGCTGCGGCCGGCCCGGCGGGCCGCCCGCCTGGACATCCTCGGCGCGATCGCGAGCTCCTGACGACCGGGCTGCGAGTTCCTCGGGACGTACAATCGCTGCGTGCTCTTCGTCGGTTGTCTGATCCTTGGGATCGGGATCGGCCTGCTGTTCGACGAGGCGGGGGCGGGGACCTTGATCGGCCTCGGCGTCGGCTTCATCCTCGAGGGGCTCCTCGGCCGGATGAAGGCCTGGTACAAACACAAGGTCTGACCGCCGCCGGCGGGCTGCCAAGCGATCCTCCCGGCGCCCGCCTATGCTGCCCCGGCACAGGAGGTGGGGCAGATGAAGCGGTTTCTTGGCGCGCTCGCCCTGGCAGTTGGCGTGGCGGTCGTGAGCGCAGTGGCGCCGGTGGAGGGCCGACGACGCCCGCATCCACGCGTACCTGAACGGCGCCCGCGAGCGGCCGGGACCGGGTGACCCCGACGCTGTCGGCCGGGCCTGGATCACGATCAACGACGCGACCAACACGATCTGCCTGACACTGTCGTACGCCAAGTCGACGGGACTCTCAGCGGGCTGCACATCCACGAGGCGCCGTCCACCGCGGCCGGGCCGGTCCGGGTGCCCTTCACGACCCCTACCGCGCCCGGCCCGGGCACATTCCGGGAGTGCGTCGTCGCCACGGAGCCCATCCTCGACAGCATCGCCGCCAATCCGAGCGCCTTCTACCTCAACCTCCACAGCCAGCCGAGTTTCGGCCCGGGCGCCATCCGCGGGCAGTTGCAGGGGATCTGAACGGCCGAACTCACTCCCGCTGGTTGTCAGCCTCGATGGCCAGCAGGACCTGTTCCGCCACCTCGACGATGAGATCGCAGCCCGGCCCGGTGTCAGGGCTGCTCACGCCCAGCACGTAGGTCCGCCCGGCGCGGACGTCCTCGACGACGCCGACGTCGACGCAGTCGGCGCCGGAGACCCAACCCGGCTTGCCGTAGACGATCGCGCTCGCGCCCAGGGCCCGCTTGACACCCGGCTGCATGAACGGACCGGCTGCCTGGAGGTTGCCGGTGAGCGCCCGTACGTCCTGCGGGTCGAGGTCCAGACGCTCCCCTGGAGACAGGTCCGCATCGAGGACGACCCGCTCCACCGAGTGCGCCATCTCGAAGAGGCTGGAGCAGTTTCCCTCTCCGGGGCAGTCGTACTCGACCCGGCTGGTGCGAGCCGCAACCGTGCGCGTGCGCCCGCCCTCGGTGATGGTCATGGCCGGCGACGAACGGATGTCGATGCCCGAGTACGAACGCTGGATGACCGTCGCCGGGAACCCCTTGCCGGATGAGAGGAACGACGTGTTGAGGCGATCGAAGCCGGCCACCTGCACCAGCATGTCGTACGCCTCGTTCGAGCTGTCCTTGACGGCGGCCTCGGCCAAGTCCCGGACCGTGCGCGTCCACCCGTCGCCCGACGTGATGACCGCCGCGCCGGTGAAGCCGAGGCTTTGCACGAAGTCGAGGGCGCCTAGGGCAACCAGCAACTTGAGCGACGACGCCGGCCAGAAGGCGTCGTTGCCGTACGCCCCGTCACCGGCCCAGTACTCGAACCGCCGCAGCCCATCGTCCCCGCTGCTGATCACCTCGGCGGCGTACACGGACACACCGGCCGGCAGGCTGTAGCCCTGCGTGGCCAGGACCGGGCCGAGGAGCACGGGCGGACGCGACGGCGCGACAGGGGCGGCGATGACGATCGACGCCGGCCGGCCCGAGAGGGCGGCGCTGCGGTCCGGCTCCATGCTGACGACCCCGGTGACCGCGGCCGCGAGGGTGAGGGCGATGAGGACGAACGAGCCGATGACTGCGGCTGACTCCCGGTCGGCGCGCCTCATGAGGCAGCCGTGACCGAAGGGTCAGGCCGGGAGGACGCGGGGGGAGCCGGCGCCGCCGACGACCCAACCCGAACGGCGCCTAGGACGTGTGCCAGGCGCGCAGCGTAGCGGGGCGGCGACGGCGATCCCGGTCAAGCGCGCGCCCTGGTGGCAGCGGGCGCTGAGCCGCCGCGGTAGTCGGCCGGGTCGAACAAAACCGAACGCCCTGGCCCGGGCGGGGGTCGGCTATTCCGCTCCACCCGGCACGGCATCGCCGTCGTCGCCGAGCCGCGCGACCCTCGTGGACCTGAACGCTGGCCCAACCATCCTCTCGTCGACCAAGTCTGCGGGACGCCTACGGCGGCGGACCGCTTCCTGTGGCGAGCGGGCCACCCACCGGTCACCGTCAGAAAGTTCGGCGTCGCCATGGCGACGCTCGACCCGGGCACGGGTGCGCCGGCTCGCCAGGGCATCACCACGGAATCGGATCCAGCCTGTCCAACTCTTCGTCGGCGCCGAACAGGCCGTCGAGGCTCTGGTCGGTCCGGAGATCGGCCGCGTCGAGCGCGGGCG
>Ga0187893_10013014_pt1 | contig 11674 bp, 10 predicted proteins | sample MA1701074metaG_FD_139574 | JGI IMG/M metagenome (GOLD analysis project Ga0187893, IMG submission 139574) | White microbial mat communities from a basaltic lava cave in the Kipuka Kanohina Cave System on the Island of Hawaii, USA - MA170107-4 metaG ... | reverse complement strand
GGATACATGGCTGGGCTCCAGCCGGAATTCGCGAAGCGGAACTGCAAGGTTATCGGACTGAGCGTGGACCCGGTGACCGCCCACGACAAGTGGGCATTGGATATCGAACAGACCCAGGGGCACAAAGTGAACTACCCGATGATCGGCGATACCCAACTTAAGGTCGCCAAGCTCTATGACATGCTGCCCGCCGATGCTGGCGATAGTTGCGAAGGCCGCACCGCAGCCACGAACGCAACTGTACGCACCGTGTTCGTGGTCGGTCCCGACAAAAAGATCAAGCTGATGCTCAGTTATCCGATGAGCACTGGCCGCAACTTTGACGAAGTGTTGCGAGTACTCGATTCGATGCAACTCACGGCCAAGCATAAGGTGGCCACGCCGGTGAACTGGAAACCGGGCAACGATGTCATCATCCTGCCGGCGGTGTCGGACGACGAGGCAAAACAGAAGTACCCAGGTGGTTGGACGGCGCCCCGACCTTATCTGCGGATCATCCCTCAGCCTAAATAGGTTGGAAGCTAATAGGCGCCCTTGGCTCTCGCACTTCTGAAAAACGCGATAACGCCAATTCAATTGGGGGGCACTGCTCCGACTGAAAAGCCTGGTTCAGTTTCCACGCTAGTGCCCCTGGTCGGTTTACTGACTTGCCTTGAGTTGTTTTTGATGCTTCTCCCTCCTTGTTCCTGCTGAACTCTCCGTTTGAGAACCCTTCCGATCAAAGGGCGGCCCATGACTCGGTAATCGGACCAGAGCGCGAGAGACATCCCATTCCTTCAACCTGCGAAACAGGAGAATCAAGGGGCGTTCGCTGAATAAGAGAAAAGCGGACCAACGAACAGAAATCAACAGAAACCTTGAGAAGAAGCCTCCGTCTTGATGCTTCGGAAATTTTTGGGAATGAAAAACGGTGTAAGTGGTTGGCTCCTCAGGTAGGACTCGAACCTACAACCCTCCGGTTAACAGAAGGCTGGTTAGCGGTAAAAATGGACTCATGCGCAGTGCTATATTGCCTTAGAACGTGCGACCAGAGGCTATCTTCCGCGTTCACTATCACAGCGCATCTGGTGCTGACTAGTGCGGCGAGCTATCTGTTTTTGTTCCGTGTTTGTACAAAAGTACGCACACCAGACGCTGGCCCGACCTCTACCGTCTCAAGGAATACCCTCCCGCGTTTTCATCAACTTAGAAGCTGTCCCTTCAATGAAGAATCAATATCTTCAGCGTTCTTTGTGGCGGATTTTGGTGGGTTTTGGGTGGGTTTCATAGTGAAACAACGATCCCCTGTCGTCGGCGTGAAAAGTGCATTTACCTGCCAAAAATTCGAGTCAGTTGAGCTCGTTGGACTCATAACCCAAAGGTCGACAGATCGGCCTTTTGGCCGACCGTCAGAGTAATCTCCTTCGCAAGTACCGGGCGAAACCCCGCGGCTTGGATCCGAAGCGAATAGCGGCAACCGCCGCCCGTGGGCAGATGATCGGTCCCAAGAGCGCACCAACAACTTAGCAGTTGGCACTCGACGAAGTTGAGGATACGGGAGATTTGATCTTCGCCCGAGGCTTCCCAGCCGTCAAACCCGCAAGCTCACCGGACCGGCACGCCGCAGTCCGAAAGCAAAGATCGGATGGATTCTCGCGTTAGAGAAGAAGGCACACATCAGGGTTGGGACCTTGCCTGGAGGGAAAATGACCTTCGAGCCGATCACGGGAAGAGCAAGACTAAAGCCAAGATCCGCCGTCCCTTTCTTAGGTTTGTGTCAATTGCTTGCATGAGTCCACGGTCCTTGCCGCGAGTCGTCCGAAAGCCCTAGCCAAACTGTTGCAGCCGATGCTTGGGCTCTTAGATGGTTCCGGTTTCGATTTGTTTGCGGAGCTCTCTGATTGCCTGCTTTACATCCAAAAGTGGATGCTGGAGTTGACTAGAGGTGAAGGTGGCACTCAGCCTCGTATCTCTCGGGATGGGAATTCCCCGTACCGTTTCCATATAGACGGGATCGCACGGACCTGATCGGACCCACGCAGGGTCAAAACCAAACTCTTCTGCAGTTTTTCGAGCCAGTTCCAATCGCGAAATTCCTTCTCCGCAGCAACAGTGGAAGATTCCGACTCGATCCAACTTGATGATCTTCATGATCATCTCTGCCACGTCGGTGGCCAAGCCAGGAGTCACTGTCGTGCTCACCCTGTCTTCCCAGGCGATGAATGAACGTTTTTTCCTTAGTTCCTCCACTGTCACCTTCATAAAGTTTCCCATTCCGATCGTTTGCTGGACGGGCCTGTCAGGTTGACCCCAATAGATGCCATTGACGCTTGCTACTCGCGCAACGGCCCAGTTCTTGTTCAAAGAGCCAATGAGTGTTTCTCCCACGACCTTCAGGACTCCGTAATAGTTGATTGGGTTCGGCGGTGTGGTTTCCTCGGCTGGAGCCTGCGTACCATCAAACACCCAGTCCGTGGAGACCAGGATCATCTTGGCACCGATTTCGTTTGCCGCCTCGGCAAGATAACGAGTGGCTTCCACATAGCACTGCCAAGCAAGTTTGCGCTCCCTATACATCAGCGCCTGCCCCCTGAGAATGGCGCAATGTACGATCGCATCCGGACGAAATGCGCGGACCGTTTGCTGAAGTTGTGAACGATCACACATGTCCACTCGACCATAGTCATAGGGAACCAACTGCTCCGGATGCCATCTATGGATCGTCGCAAATATTTTGGCGCGGTGGTGTTCGACAGCCACTTTAATCAGGTTGCTTCCCACAATTCCTGAGCCACCGGTTACATAGATTCTCATCAGTGTATTGAGACAAACGATTTGTTGGGCCTGTCGTGTAGGAAGTCCTATCCGCATACCAGACCGTTGGCGGAGAAGCCCAGTAGATAATGGAGCGTAGGAGAAAACCTCTTTGGCAGTTCCGCCGGAAGGAGAATGATAATAACGTCAAAGCAGAGTTCATAAAAGCGACTATTCAATCAAACGGCCAGTACTCAGTTCAAATCGGTACAAACGGAAAATTCCAAACATATCTTCCTCGCAAAGGTTGGCCGGGGGTACTGCGGTTGGTTATAGTATTCACCGCCTTCCCATCGTTAATAACTAGAGGCGGCATTGCCATCCCACTTCTTCGCAGTCGCCCCGTCAGCTCGGCGCTTGTTTGTCCACCCAGTTGTCGGGGTTTTGCGTTGTACTTGACAATTGGGATCCTGCTTTAATTAGGTAACCAAACACAAAAGCGATTTGTCAAATGGAGCCCTCAAGGAGGATCGATCCCTGGACCGCTATGCTCGTTTTTCTTGCCAGTGTGTGGAGTTGGGTGCAAGCCACAATAATGTGGTTCACTTCTCGAAACGGCTTGCCCTCAGCCGATAGCTGGGCGATGAGGGTTTCAACCAGTCAGCAACCCTGTTTTTCAATGCCATCGCGAAAAAGAAATTACCAGCAGGACCATAGTGTCCAATATAGTAGCGATCCAAATAGGCGTCCTCGTCCAGCTTGAAGGAGCTGAATTCAGCCTGATGGGCTTCTCTCAGATCAAGAAATGGGTAGTTGTGCTCCCTCAGGTAATCCAGCAATCGTTGGTCGAATGGCCTTTCTCCTTTCAGGTAGCTTTTGACGCTCTTTCGGCTGTGAGAAAGCACGACTAAGAGTTCCTTGCCAGAATCCCTCACATACCTCTCCGCCATTTCGACGATCTTGATCGTAGAAAAGACAGCTGCTTGTGTATGAAGATTAGTTAGCCCCTTCCCTGGGTCAGCCTCTTGTCCTTCACTTGAGGCGGGAAGCCCAAAACCTTCTGCGGCTGCCAGAATGGATTGCTTGTTCACCTTGCCGGTTTTCGTCTCCACGAAATAACGCAAGACGAGGTCACTCCCAAATCTCTTCAAAATCCAGTTCAGATCAGTGAGCCGATACAAGTCCTGCGGTGTTGGACAAGGATTTGGGAGTTCAATGATTTCATCCTTCTGAACGTTGACACGAACATACGGGAGCGTTTCTTCCCTAGTGCCGCCTCGAATCCTTCGCCAACCATCCAGGTTTCGAAAATGGTCGTCATCATAAACATTCAGAATGATGTACTTGGCAGGATGGTTTTTTTCCACTTTCCGCATGCGCAAGTAGGCTTGATAAACGCTGTACCCACCGACACCAAAATTCTCGATAGGCTCCCCCAAGTGTGCAGCCAGAAATTCTTGCCACGTCTCTCCATCGTTCACCTGATCACAATGCGTGAAGCTATCGCCATAGGTATGGACTCGAGAGGTAGTTCCTAAGAAGTTCACTCTCTTCCGGGCGCCACTCACTTCGTAATGGTAAAACGTCTTCGATTTGTCGATTCCGTCTGGTCTTATCGAGTCCCGCAAAACCCAGCCCAACTCAGGATCGAAAGTCCAACCTGCATTCGGAAAGTAACCGCCGGAGGCTGGAGTCTCTCCAACAAAGTCATCAATCTGTCCTTTGGAAGGCACTATTGACTTAAGGAACTTGATTTTGTCGGATTCTTGAATTTCGGAGTCGTCAGTCAATTGGATTCCCAGAAGTTTCGAGGTGAATATGAGAAATCGAAGTGTTGTCGCGCAAAGTAAGAAAAAGACAATTCGTTTCCTGTCGATCGTGAATTCCCAGTTTGCCTTTGTTGACATGGCAGATCTAATAGTAGTTAGAAGAATAATTTTTCGTCAGGATCAGCGCTTGGAATGAATCTCACTCGAGTGTCGACTTGGATGGGAGCGACTCACGTTTTTCACCTAATGCCGAGACAGATTGATCCTCTGCTTTTCGCCTGGCGAGCAGATCACTCAGTCCATCCGAATGGATATGAAACATTTGAGACCGACGAAAGGCATGGGGAATTGAGGTCGTACCCTATCCTACACGAGCAGCTTCTTCACAACTTCTCCGGCTACATCGGTAAGGCGAAAATCTCTGCCCATATGACGATAAGTTAGGCGCTTATGGTCGAGTCCGAGACAATACAGAATGGTGGCGTGCAGATCGTGAATATGTATCTTGTCTTCGACGATCTGCAGGCCAAGATCGTCCGTCCTGCCAATCACGCTGCCCCCTTTGATTCCGCCGCCGGCCATCCACAAGCTGAAAGCAAACGGATGGTGGTCACGTCCTTCTCCACCTTTTTCAGGGTTGCTGCTCTGGACCATAGGGGTTCGGCCGAACTCGCCTCCCCAGATTACGAGAGTAGAATCGAGCAGGCCGCGCAGCTTGAGATCCTTGATCAGCGCGGCTGTGGGTTGGTCGGTAATCCCACAGTTTCGCTTCAGGTTCTTCTCCAACTCGTTATGGTCATCCCAACTACCGTGCATCAATTGCACAAACCTGACACCCCGCTCAACCATGCGGCGGGCCAAGAGGCAATTCGTCGCATACGCCTTCGTGAGCGGTTGATTCACACCGTACATCTCCAGCGTGCTCGCAGATTCATTTGAAATGTCCACCAATTCGGGGGCAGCGCTTTGCATACGAAATGCCAGCTCATAGGAAGAGATTCTGGAGGCAATCTCCTCGTCACCGGTTTCAATCCGATTCATCTCGTTGAAGTCTCGTAGGCCATCGAGTGTAGATCTCTGCAATTCAGTGTCAATACCTGCAGGATTCGATAGATACAAAACCGGTTCTCCACTGTTGCGGAAGGGCACTCCCTGATAAGTGGAAGGGAGAAATCCACTCCCCCAATTCCCGCTGCCCGCACCGGGAGAGGTACCACCTGACCTTAGCACCACAAAACCGGGGAGATTCTCCGACTCGCTTCCCAAGCCATAGGTGATCCAAGTCCCCATGGAAGGCCGCCCAACTAATGGAGTTCCACAGTTGAACATCAACTGGCCGGGATGATGGTTGAACTGATCGGTAAACATCGAGCGAATCATGCAGATGTCGTCGGCATATCCCGCAATATGCGGCATCCAATCAGAGAACTCCGTTTGGCTCTGTCCGTATGGTTTGAAGATACGCGGGCTGGCCCAGACTTTGGCTGTGGGTTTGATAAAGGCGAGTCGCAAGTCCTTAGTCATTGACTCGGGAAGCGCCTGCCCTTCCCATTTTTTCATTTCGGGTTTTGGATCGAAGAGGTCAATGTGGCTTGGGCCTCCGTCCATGAACAGAAAGATTACATTCTTCGCATTCGCGGCAAAGTGAGCGGCTCGGGAAGCCAGAGGGTTGGTTGCGCTCTGTAGAGCTGCGGTGTCGCCAGCGCGTCCTTCTTGTTGCATCAGATGCCACAACGCTATTGTTCCCAGCCCGGACGCAGAGCGTTGCAGAAACCGACGGCGCGTTTGAACCTGTCTGAAGTCTTTTATGTTCATGCATCAGCTCCGTGTAATGAATTCCTCCAGATTCAGCAGCAGGCGACTGACACCCACCCACACCGCTGCGTCGGCAGGGCTGATCCCATCGAGTTCTCTGGCGGGGAACAGAGAATCAACCAGTTCGGGCTTTCTGTCCAGAATTGCCTTCTGTTGCTGATAATACTTGAGCAAGCGATCTCTTTCCTGGGGCTTAGGTGCTCGGGACAGACACAGCTGGAAGCCGTAATTCAATCGGTCTACTACGCTACCTCTTTCTTCGCGGAGCATTCGTATTGCCAGCACTTGTGCCGCCTCGATGAAAACTGAATCATTGAGAAGATTCAACGCTTGCAGCGGCGTCGTTGAACGCTCTCGCCGACTGCAAGGCACTAGCGAATTCGCAGCATCAAAGTTAACCAATTGTGGGTAAGGAGTTGTGCGCAGGAACTGGATATAGAGGCCGCGCCGGTAGCGTTCGGGTCCGGTACTCTCCTTCCACTTGGCCTGACTGCCACCAAACCCGAGTTCGACCACGCCGGAAGGTTGCGGAGGCCGGATACTCTTGCCACCGACGACCGGATCAAGCAGGCCACTGGCAGCTAAAGTGACATCTCGAATGAGTTCTGCCGGAAGGCGAAGCCTTGCTTGGCGAGCCAGGAATTTGTTGTTTGGATCTCGAGCGTGTAGCTGTGGACTTACCTTTGATGACTGGCGATAGGTACTTGAGGTGACAATCAGCTTATGTATTCGTTTCACGTTCCAGCCATTCCTCATGAATTCAAAGGCCAGCCAGTCAAGCAGTTCAGGATGAGTTGGCACATCCCCTCGAATGCCAAAGTCGTCCGAAGTCTCAACTAACCCACGACCAAAGAACTCCTGCCACATCCTGTTGACCGCAACCCGCGCAGTCAAAGGATTGTCTGTCGAAACGAGCCACTTTGCGAGACTCAGTCGGGTTGGTTCAGACCCGTGAAACAGTGGGTTTAGGAACGCTGGCGTATTAGGCTGGACCTCGATACCTGGTTGCCGATGGTTGCCGCGGATCAGAATGTGTGTTTTGGGAGGCTTTGGATTGTTTGCTATGGTCTGGGCCTCGCTTAAGGACGGATACTCCGCTTTTAGCTTGTCCAGTTTCTCCTTGAGCTCTTTGAGCTTTAGTTCGGCATATCGCGCTGGACCAACAGCATCCTCATAGCGAGCCACAAAATGATCGGTTAGTTTGTCCCTCTGTTTCGGTGTACGGTGCCTTGGGTCCAGCTTTGCAATTTCCTGACCTCCGTCGGTAATGACCCCCAGGATATCCCAAGCAGAGTCGTACGAAGGGTTGAGGCCCGGAGTTGCCGAGGCTTCGAGAATCCTTTTTTCCCAGTCGGCTTGCAGCTCTGGCACCTGATACTCGGCCAGAAGCGCCGTCCTTTTTTTGTCGCACTCAATCTTGTGTTGCAGATAAGGACCAAGCTCCTCTGAGGCGGGAGCCTCAATATTGATTTCAATCGCACTATTGAAAAATGCGTAGAGCTGATAGAACTCCTTCTGGCTGATGGGATCATACTTGTGGTCATGGCAGCGAGCACATCCAACCGTCACACCTAACCAGACCGTGCCTATGGTGCTGACACGATCGATTCCCTGTTCGATACGGAATTCCTCTCGGTCGATTCCTCCTTCGCGGTTCGTCAGCGTATTGCGGAAGAACCCAGTAGCTACTTTCTGCTGGGTGGTCGCAGCTGGAAGGAGGTCTCCAGCGATTTGTTCGATGGTGAACTGGTCAAAGGGCATGTTGCGGTTGAGCGCATCGATTACCCACTGGCGCCACTTCCAGGCGTAGGGCCGAATATCGTCCTTTTCATATCCATCGCTGTCGGCGTAGTGCGCGAGATCCAGCCATTGCCGTGCCCATTTCTCTCCGTAATGTGGCGAAGCAAGCAGACGGTCGACGAGGTGCTCGAACGCCTTAGCATGTTTGTCTGCCAGGAACTCTTTGACCTCCGCAGGCGTTGGGGGCAATCCCACAAGGTCTAGACTCAGCCGCCGGATCAGAGTAGTTCGATCTGCCTCAGGAGACGCTTGAAGCCCCTCCTTCCTTAGCCGGGCTCGGATGAATGCATCGATTGGATTCCTCACCAGATCCTCGGCTCCAACCTTAGGTATTGCCCGGCGCCGGGGAGGTGAATAGGACCAGTGCTTGCTGGGAAGGCGGGCCGGCGCAAGCGAAACGGTTGCCTCCGAATCGGGTATGGCTTCCTCCGGCCACCCGGCGCCCTGATCGATCCAGGCTCGCAGAAGTCCTACCTGTTCAGAACTGAGCGGCTCGCCGTCCATTGGCATTCTTAGGCCTTTCTGAAGATTACCTACCAAATGGATCAGCTTGCTGTTGGCACTATCCCCTGGTTTTATCACTACGCCGGAGTATCCCCCCTTCAATGCATCAACTCTGCGGTCCAGCCGGAGGCCTCCTAGCTGCTGGCTTGGGCCGTGACAGAATTGGCACTTATTGGTGAGTAGTGGAGCGATGTCTCGCGAGAAATCAACGGTGCTTTGTGAAGCCGGAGGTAAGAGCGACGCAGAATCCAGTCCTTTAGGTGACTGCGCCAGAAAAACGGATTGACTTACAGGCCCGCCGGCGAGCACACACAGTACCAGTCCAAGACAAAATCGCGGGCAGCATCCGTTCCAAAGGTAGGACTGGACAAGGAAACATATCGGGACCGAAGTCATTTGCTATTCCCTCAATAACCTTGGCACCACAGGGCGGAGGTTCGAGCGCCAAAACGACTGTGAGCGCAGGTCCACTATCCAGGTGGCTGCCTTGGCGGTTCTTTGCAGTATTGTTGTTGTAATATAAGATGTCAACAAAAATGCTGCTCAAAAGCAGAGGTTGGCGTTTCATTTTGAGCCTACTTCTGACTGATCTCTAGTGATTGATCGTCAACCTTTCTGGTCCGTTCCGTCGGCAACATAAATGTCACCCTTGGGTGAAATCGCGAGATTCGTAGGAATGTATTTAACTGGCGCTTACCTTCAGCGCTTCCACTATACATGGCAGACTCTTTAGGATATCCGAGCACCAGTCTTCTCCGCTCAGAGTCGTCTTGGTGACGGTTCTTTGCTTCGTGTCGCAGATGTAAAGGAACTCGTCTTTATCTTCTTTCTCCAAATGTAGACCATGCGCACCATTCTTGAACTGCTGCCCCAGGAGCGTACGAACTTCCCTTTTGAATCGAAAAATAACAATGCTATCGTCGCTCTAGTGAGTCCAATGTACCGTGAAAGCAACATGGATATTTCCTTCGGAGTCCGCGCAGACGCCGTGGCCGAAGCGTATGTGTTCGGGCAACTCACGCGGTCGTGATTAGACCTCGTACTTGTGTTCCCCGTCGCCAAGAATAGGTTTAGCATTTCCTGACTTGCTCGTCGCACCCACAATTGCGGCTTCCAACGAGCCCGCTGCAGCTAACTGAAGCGCTCGCCGGCGTGAAACCGAGGTCGACAACCTAGTAGCCATAAGTTCTCATCGAGCAGCACTGATTGTTTGGCTTCGGCTTTCGGACTGATGAGATGAAGAGCCGAAGCAAGATGCTCTTACGATTACAAAGTCCTCTTACCATTCAAAGTCAAAGAGAGGGGACGAACTGTTGCTGATCACGCGAATCAAGTCTTGTAAAGTGTGATTGGCAAGCGAAAGAACTGTAGGGACCCCAGATAGTCACCTATTTCACCAGTCGCTCTGCCAGACACGAAGAAGAATGGGCAGATCCGACGTTAACTCTCCTTTCGCGGAAAAACATCAGGAAGCAGTGCACGGAGAGCTAGTATTATATTACCAAAAGTCAAGAGGTTTCCTGGTCGCTATTTTCTTCCGGCGATCAGGTCGAGAGTTCGATTTTAGTTCGAGACCTTACGTGGGTTGGGGCCACTCAGAACACGTCGAAAATGCCGTATCCTTGGGACTGATCCGGCAAGACAAGTATTGACCCGCATGAACGTCTTCAAGCCTACTCTAGCTGTCCCAATCGGTAGAAAGCGGTGCTGAGCGATGTCGTTGGTCCGCTCTACGTGCCGCTGGACTCATCCGATGCACCTTGTTCCGAACTCAGAATCTGGCAGGAATGACCTGGGATGACATTGGATTTATTCGATAGGAAACCTCTCGAACGGGTGCATGTTGCAGTGGCTCCGTCTGTCTCCTTGTCTTCATCGGACAGATATGCCATGTTTCCCATAACTCGAGAAGGCGTTCCGGTACCACAAGACTGGGGGAAGCAAGCCTCATCGGAGCCCAGCGGGGATCCAGCAGCTCCATCAAGATGTCGAGATCAAGGTTCCCAGTCGTCCTGAGCCCCTACGCTCAGTTTTCCATTGGGACGGACTCTCAAAAAGTCGGTTCGATGCTAAAAACTCTGAACAGTTTGCGAGGACTTTAAGCTCTTGTAGATTGATATTTGATGACACTTTCTTCAATAAATAACTCGCTGCCAGCTGTGTCTCGGATCGCTGGGTCTTTGTTTTTCCTGTTGGTCAGTGTTCCTGCCATTCTCCCGGCCCATTCCTCCCAGAGTGAATCACTCGACGAGTTGTATCAACAGGCGCTCGCAGCGCAGGCGGCCGGCGATCTTAAAACGGCCACTCAAAAATATCTACGAATCGTCGCCCTGCGACCTGATGTAGCGGAAGTGCACGCAAACCTAGGTCGGCTGTATTTTCAGCAACAACAGTCGGAAGATGCGGAACGCTGTCTCAAGAAGGCCATCAAACTGAAGCCAAATCTGGCGGGTCCTCATTTCTTCTTGGGAGTTCTAGCTTTTAACAATCGGCACTATAGGGAAGCCCTTAGCTACCTCAAGAAAGCCGAGAGTTTGGACCAATCAGAGATTTCAACCACACTCTACCTTGGATATACGACCTACGCTCTTTCGCACTATCTGGATTCCGTAAGGCAGTTCCGAAGCGTGGCGAAAGTCCGTCCTGATGACCCGGATGTTCTCTACTACCTAAGCAAATCGTATGGACAAGCCGCGAAGCACCATCTTAGTTTGCTGCAGCAAAAGTTTTCAAATTCGTTCTATATGCATCTCGCCCGGGGGCACGCCTATGAGGCACAGAGCCGATGGGAAGATGCAAAAAGCGAATATGACTTAGCTCAAAGTCAACAGCAGGAAAATGCCCGCTTGAAGCTGAGACTTGCATGGGTGAATCAGAATGCCTCAGGACATCCACCCTCCCGCGCTGCAGGCCCGCAGGACGAGCTGATCGATGGTTCGCTGCGATTCCTCTATGCGCCTCCAGTCGCAAGTGAAGTCCCAGGAGAGCTCAAGCGGTACGAGGGCTTCGTGGATCGTGATGCTGGCCGAGTTTCAGCCGAGACTATTTATTCT
>Ga0187893_10013013_pt1 | contig 11676 bp, 11 predicted proteins | sample MA1701074metaG_FD_139574 | JGI IMG/M metagenome (GOLD analysis project Ga0187893, IMG submission 139574) | White microbial mat communities from a basaltic lava cave in the Kipuka Kanohina Cave System on the Island of Hawaii, USA - MA170107-4 metaG ... | reverse complement strand
TGATCACTCGATCCCGCAGCGTGCGGTCGTAACCTGCGCTCATCGTCGCCTCCCTCAATCAAGAAGGAGACCGAATCACTGTTCGCGGAATTTGTGAATCAACCCTCGGTCAGGATGCTCTAAAGTCCCGGCATTCGTCCGCCAGGATGGGAGCCGGCGTCGGGGCTTCCGGGCTTTTCGGGTTTCGGAGCCCTGAATGCCGCGAGCGCGATCGGCGCGAATTCAGAGGCGAAGCCTTCGGCGGCGACGATCGCTTCGGCGGAAAGCGCAGATTTGAGTCCTGGGACGAAGGTCGGAGGCAACGTCTTGAAGCCGTAGAGGTCCGCCTCGCCGTTCTTCGCATAGACGAGCGCCCATTTGAGCGCCTCGGCGGGAGCGGCATGTGGGTTGGCGGCGCTGCCGAAATGCACCGCGAGCGCGCGCTGCGCTCGCGCATTGCCGGCGAAAGCCGCGCGCGTCAGCCAGAATTCGCCCTCCTGCCGAAACAGCGCGGTCTCTGCCGCGTGCACGCCGTCGATCAGCAACAGGCACTCGCCAAGCTCATGCTGAGCGGCTTCCTCACCTGCGCCCATCGCCGCGACAACGCGATAGGTTGGAGCGGCCGCGATACACCCTGTCTCCTCGCGCATCTTGCGCGCCTCGGCGAGCAGCCGCGGCGCCGAATCTTCCGAGAAGGCCGGCGCCGACGGCTTGTCCTTGGCAAGAGCGGATGGACCGGCGATCGTGCATGCAAAAGCAAAAAGAAGGAAATTCCTGAGCACTCGTATCTCCCGACGCAGACGCCGCCCCCTGGCGCCAACATAACGGATCCCAGAGGCGATTTCGTGGATTATCGTTCGGACGAATTCGCCGATTGCAAGCCGACCGGCCGGCACTATGGTTCGGCCGCAGCCTTGAGGAGTCCTCAATGTCCGCCGCCGACGCACTGGAACTCGAAATCATGGAAAAGGCCCAAAAGCTCGCCGCGCTCCGCAAGGCGGAGCCGGGGGTCGAAATCCCTGACTACAAATTCAAGACGCTTGACGCCGAAACCACGCTGTCGGCGCTGTTCGCCGGGCGCGACAGGCTGCTCGTTATCCACAATATGGGGCAGGGCTGCCGCTACTGCACGTTATGGGCGGACGGGATCAACGGAATCCTCCGCCATCTTGAGGACGCGATGTCCGTCGTTCTCGTCTCGAAGGATCCGCCGGAGGTGCAGCGGCGCCTCGCGCAGGATCGCTCATGGCGCTTCCGCATGGCGAGCCATGGCGGCGAGGACTACATCCGCGAGCAGTCGGTGACGTCCGGCGAAAGGAATTATCCGGGCGCTGTCGTCTATGAACGAAGGAACGGCAAAATCGTCCGGCGCGGGCGCGCGGCCTTCGGCCCCGGCGATCTCTACTCGCCGTTCTGGCATCTGATCGCGCTCGGCGGCATGTCGGAGTCCGATTTCACCCCGCAATTCCATTACTGGCGGCGCCCGCAGACGATGGATGACGGCGGGATGGATGTACGGGATTGAAGCCAATGGCAATGGGCAATGGGCGATAACACGGTGGCCGACCAAAATTGCGCGAGCGTGCATCGAAGGCTCTCCGCGCCCGGACCTGATCGTCGATTGACGATTCCTTATTGCCCATTGCCCATTGCCCATTGCCCGCGAAACACAGCCGGCGCCTTCCTCGCCCTCTATAAGCGCACGCTATCGCCGGTCTTCTATGTCCTCGGCGCCCATTGCCGGCATCTGCCGACGTGTTCGGACTACGCCGCGGACGCATTTACGAAGCACGGCGCTTGGCGAGGGTTTTGGCTCGCATTCTCACGGCTCTCCCGGTGCCACCCGCTCGGTTCGCACGGATTTGATCCGGTCCCGGAGGAATTGCCGTGCGCGGACTGGCGCTTCTGGCGCCTCGGCGACTGGGCCTGGACGGCGAGGTCGGGGATCAGTGACCAGTGATCGGGGATCAGCGAACCCGGCTTACCTGATACCTGATACCTGATATACCTGATACCTGATACCTGAACTGATACCTGATACCCGATACGTGACCCCGAGACCTGATCACTGCGCACCGACATGCTTGTCGATGAAGGCGATCGAAGCCTTGAGCATTTCGATGCGCGTCGCCGCTGTCGAGAGCCAGTGGTCCTCGCCCTTGAGCTCGACGAATTCGACCGGCTTCCCGGCGGCCCTGAGCGCATCGCGCATCTGGATGCTGTGGGCGATCGGCACGACGGTGTCGTCCTTGCCGTGGATGAGCAGGATCGGCGCGCCGGCCCGGCTCGCGATTTTGACCGGACTGACGGCGTTCAAGGACTTTGAGTCGCTGAAGCGGCTGCCGATGCGCACGTCCCAATAATCCTCGGCGCTCTCGGAGTCGCGCGCCGTCGCGCCGATCAACTGCGGCAAGTTGGAGATGCCATTGACGCTGACCGCGCAGGCGTAGAGGTCGGGCGTCAAGGTCGCGCCGGCGAGCGCCGCATACCCGCCATAGCTGCCGCCGACGATGCAGATGCGCTCGGGGTCTGCGATCCCGTCAGCGATGAGCTTCCTTACCCCATCGGTGATGTCGTCCTGCATTTTGCGGCCCCACTCGCCGTTCCCAGCGTCGCGGAAGGCCAGTCCGTAGCCGTCCGATCCGCGGAAGTTCGGCTGGTAAACGAGATAGCCGCGGGCGGCGTAGAAGAAGGATTGGTAGTCGAAGGCCATATCGTCGCGCTCCCAGGGACCGCCATGCGGGAGAACGATAAGCGGCATCTTCGCGCGCGACGCGCCTTTCGGAACGGTCAGGTAGCCGGGTATGAGGAGGCCGTCCGTCGACTGATGATCGAAGCGCTCCTTTTTGGCGAAGACCTTTCCGTCCAGCGCGGTATAAGACGTGGCGATTCTGTCGAGCTTCTTCGCCGCCTTGTCGTAAAAGAAATAGTGGTCGGGATGGTCGGAATAGATCGCCTTGACGATCATTTTCGACTCATCGGCCGATGACGACACGATCATCGGCGTCGCGCCTGCGAGCGTCTTTACGAGGCCATCCTGGGTCTTTTGTCGCTCAGCATCGAGATGAAAGGCGCGCGGCAGATCGTCCGTAAAGAACACGCCGGTCGCGGTCGCGGAGCGGTAGTCATAGTCCACGCCGGTGAGGTCGAAATCGGATCGCGTGAACACGGGCGCGCCGATCGCGCCGGTGGCGAGATCGAATTCGACGAGCGCGCGCTTGTCTCCGACATAGGAGGTGGCGACGAGCTTGTTTGCCGTCGGCGCGGAACCGTAAAGCGTGATTGACGCCCCTCCTCCTTTCGGCTCCTCGAATGAGGAGAGAAGCTTGAGGTGTCCGGTCCCGTCGGGCCGCGTATATATCTGGCGCTGTTTCTTCGACTTCAAATAGTCGACCCGCGCGACGGGCTGGCCGGAGCGGTCGAGGGCCCAATCCACGGTCTTCTCCTCGCCGCGCGCGATCTGGTTTTCCCCGCCGCCGTCGAGATCGGCCGAGAACACCGAATAGCCCCAGCCTATTTCTTCGTTATCGTTCCTTTTGAGTCGCGACGGCCCGCTGCCGCCGCGAGCGACGACCTGCGCGTAACGCGTCATCCTGGCGAAAATCGCCTCGTTTCCTGCAATCCCTAAGAGGCTCCCTGAATCCGGGTTGTAAAAGCCCGGCTCGTTCCCGAAAAACATCGCCGCTTTCTTTTCGACACGCGAGATTGAGAGCCAGCGCCACATCTCGCGTTTCTTAAGGCCCTTGTCGGTGCTGAGATTATGCGTTTGCGATGCGCGAAGGAGGACGTGTTCATCATCCGCCCACACGATTTGGCGCGCTTTCGAATCGCCGAGGCCGACGCCCGTGGGCGCCGCGCTCGGGTTCTCGAGATCTCGGAAAATTACCCCTCCCTCGCTGCCGGAGTTCTGGATCATGGCGAGATAGCGCCCGCTCGGCGAAATCGCGACTTCGCTCACGTTGGGGAGCGCGCCGAACATTTCCGGCGTCGCCGACTGCGCGGCCGCCGGCGTTCCGAGCGCAAAGCACGCCGCAGCTGCGGCGATCGTAAAGAGTTCCGATTTCATGCTGCCCCTCTTGGTTTCCAAGACTGGAAACGCTTGCCCAATCGCCTCAACATTCGATTAGTGCTCGGACGATTGCAATACCGGATCCGCCCTCGATCGCGATTCGGCCGCATCTCACTCTTATTGCGTTGCGGTATAGCGCATGTTAAGGCCCGCCGGACTGAGTTCGGGGCTTTGCGCCGCGCCGCTTGCGGCTCCCAAAATACTTAATTTTCAATCGGTTAGCGCTGCATCGGCGGCGCGCCGGCCGCGATCGGAGACGCCGCCAAAATGGCCACGCAAGCCGCCGAACTTGCTCAAGCCACATCGGGTCCGGTCGCGCAGGTCGCCAAGCGTTACGCTAGCGCGTTGTTCGACCTCGCCGTTGAATCGAACGCCGTCGAGGCTGTGGAACGGGAAATGTCGGCGCTGCGTCGCGCGTTTGCAGCTTCGAAAGATTTCAGAAGCTTTCTCGCCAGTCCCATCCAGGATTCCGAAGCGCGGGCGCGCGCCATCTCGGCCATCGCCGACAATGCGAAGTTTTCGCATCTGACACGCAATTTTTTGGGGCTCGTCGCGAGGAACCGGCGGCTCTTCGCGCTCGACGCAATGGCTGCGGCTTTCATGCAGCGAGCAGCCGCAGAGCGCGGCGAGATCGGCGCTGAAGCCGTTTCGGCCTCGCCGCTCAGCGACGATCAGTTCCGCCGCCTCCGAAGCGAGATCGAGCGCATGGTCGGCAAGGCCGTCAATCTGCAGACCAGAGTAGATTCGGAGATTCTCGGCGGGCTCGTGGTCAAGGTCGGATCGACCATGATCGACTCCTCCCTCAAGACCAAACTCAACCGTCTAAAATCCGTGATGAAGAGGGCCTGACATGGAGCTTCACGCTGCGGAAATCTCCGCCATCCTGAAAAGCCAGATCAAGGATTTCGGAAAGGAAGCCGAGGTCTCGGAGATCGGGCAAGTCTTGTCGGTCGGCGACGGCATCGCGCGCATTTACGGCCTCGACAACGTCCAGGCGGGCGAAATGGTCGAGTTCGCCAATGGGGTAAAGGGCATGGCCTTGAACCTCGAGACCGACAATGTCGGCGTCGTCATCTTCGGCGAGGACCGCGAGATCAAGGAAGGCGACGTCGTCAAGCGGACGAAAGCGATCGTCGACGTCCCCGTCGGCAAAGGGCTTTTGGGCCGCGTCGTCGACGGCCTCGGCAATCCGATCGACGGCAAGGGCCCGATCAAGGCGACCGAACGCCGCCTCGTCGATGTGAAGGCGCCGGGGATTCTGCCGCGGCGCTCCGTGCACGAACCGATGCAGACCGGCATCAAGGCGATCGACGCCATGATCCCGATCGGGCGCGGCCAGCGCGAACTCGTCATCGGCGACCGCCAGACCGGCAAGACCGCGATCTGCATCGACACGATTCTGAACCAGAAGGACGTCAACGCGAGCGGCGACGAGAAGAAAAAGCTCTATTGCGTCTATGTCGCGATCGGCCAGAAGCGCTCGACTGTTGCTCAGATCGTGAAAACCCTCGAAGACAATGGCGCGCTCGACTATTCGATCGTTGTGGCGGCGACCGCGTCCGAGCCGGCCCCGCTGCAGTTTCTTGCGCCTTTCTCCGGCTGCGCGATGGGCGAATATTTCCGCGACAACGGCATGCATGCGCTCCTGGTTTACGACGATCTTTCCAAGCAGGCCGTCGCCTATCGCCAGATGTCGCTCTTACTGCGCCGCCCGCCGGGCCGCGAAGCCTATCCGGGCGACGTCTTCTATCTTCACTCGCGGCTTCTCGAACGCGCCGCAAAACTCAACGACAAGCATGGCGGCGGGTCGCTGACCGCGCTCCCGATCATCGAGACCCAGGCGAACGACGTCTCGGCCTATATCCCGACCAACGTCATCTCGATCACCGATGGGCAGATCTTTCTCGAGACGGATCTCTTCTATCAGGGCATCCGCCCGGCGGTGAACGTCGGCCTTTCGGTCTCCCGTGTCGGCTCGTCGGCGCAGATCAAGGCGATGAAGCAGGTCGCCGGACGCATCAAGGGCGAACTTGCTCAGTATCGGGAGCTTGCCGCTTTCGCGCAGTTCGGCTCCGACCTCGACGCTACGACGCAGCGCATTCTCGCGCGCGGCGACCGCCTGACCGAACTCATGAAGCAGGCGCAATTCTCGCCTCTGCAGGTCGAGGAGCAGGTCTGCGTCATCTTCGCCGGCGTCCGCGGCTATCTCGACAAAATGAGGAAGGAGCGGGTGCAGGAATTCGAGAAGGAGCTCCTCCGCCACCTCCGGGCCGATCACGGCGCGCTCCTGAAATCGATCCGCGAGGAGAAAGCGCTGTCCGAGACAAACGAAAAGAAACTCGTCGCCATCCTCGACGGGTTCGCGAAGAAATTCGCCTAGGGATCGAAGCGATGAACTGGTCGCTCTTTTTTTCTGCGATCAACAGTGTGGGTCTCTTGGCCCTCGCTTTCATCGCCTATCTTCATTCCCGTCGCGTTCTGCGGCTGCAGGCGATCGGACAATACATCGGCTACTGGCGGGAATTGGATCGCCTTCTTCTCGAGAGCCCGAACGCCAATCGTGCGCTGAATCAGTTGTTGGGACGGGAAGGATCGGATTCCGACTCGCTGAGGCATCTGATTTTCATTTATATCAATCAGGCTCTTGTTGCCCATTACGCAACGCGTTTTGGTGACCTGCCAGCGCGGGAGCGAAATGACGAATACCGAGCGATTTGGAGGATTTTGTCTCATCAGAAGGATCTCGCTGATAAACTGGTCAGAAGCGAAAGTTTTCCGCAAGCGTTCATTGACCAGTTTCTCGCAGCAAGACCGGCGGATTCGCACTAATGCCCTCTCTCAAATCCCTCAAGAACCGCGTCGCTTCGGTCAAATCGACCAAGAAGATCACCACGGCCAAGCAGATGGTCGCGGCGGCGAAACTCCGCTGCGCCGAGAAAGCCGCCAAAGCAGCCCATCCTTATACAGAGCGCATAAAGACGATGTTCGCCAACCTCTTTGCCTCGTCGGAGGGCAATCTGAATGCGCCAATGCTTCTCTCAGGCACGGGCGTCGAAAAGACCGAACTTATGAAGCGGGCGCCGCCTGGAGCCAACGAGAAGAAGCTCGTCGGCATCCTCGACGCGTTCGTGAAGAAGTTCGCCTGAAGCGGCGACAGCGGATGATGAGCACAATGACGGCAGGCGCGGGCAGGATCGGTCGCGACGTCTCGGTCGCCATCGCCGCCTTTAACGGCGCGGCGTATCTGCCGGCGCTCCTCGATTCGATCGTCGCGCAAACCCTGCCGCCGAAGGAGGTCGTTGTCGCCGACGACGCCTCAACCGACGAGACGATCGAGGTCCTCGAGCGCTACCGGCGCGCATCGGCAGTCCCCTTCACGATCGTTCGGCAGGCGCGCAATGTCGGGATCATCGAGAATTTTCTGAGCGCCTTTCGCGCAACTTCCGGGAGGCTCATCGCCTATTGCGACCAGGACGATGTATGGCTCGAGCGCAAGCTGGAAGCCTGCGCGTCCGCGTTCGACGCGCCGGGCGTTTCGCTCGTCTGTCACGCAAGCTTCATCACCGACGAGAATCTGCGCGAGACAGGCGAGATCTTTCACCAGAACGCCAGAGACTTTCGCGTTCGCTTCCCGGGCGTCTTCATGCGCTTCGACGCCTGGGGCCACCAGTTGCTGTTCGATCGCGCGGCGCTCAACGTTCTGTTCGAGCTCTTTGAATGCAACGTCTTTCGCAGGAGTTCGCTCGGACTTTCCTTCGATTTCGGCATCCCATTCGCCGCCAGCCTTGTCGGCGACATGTGCGTCAAACGCGAACCGCTGATCCGGTTCCGCCGCCATGCGAGCGCGACGACGGGGGCGGGCCGCCGGCCGGCCGCGCGCCCGCGCGGCCTCAAAGCGCGGCTCGCGAGTCACGCCGAGCGCCTCAGCCACCGCAAGGCGGCGCTGGAGAGCGCCGTTGAAGTTCTCGGCGAATGCCCGCCCAAGGAGGCGCGCGCGCCCGGGGATTCGCGGCGCGCTTATGAAGATGCGCTCGCGCTCGCCAGCCGGCGCATCCGGCTGGCGGAAACACCCGGCGTTTTGCGGCGCCTGGCTCAGGCTCCCGAGCTTGCGTGGCACGCGCAGCTTCAAAATCTCGCCTATCGCGACTTGCGCTTCAAGGACGCCGTCGGTGACCTTATGACGTTGGTCTGCGGCGCGCCGACGCGCCAGCCATGAGCACAGGGGTTTTCCGCATGACATCGATCGCCCATCGCCGGAGATCGCCGTGGAGATAATGATGACGCTTGGCGTCTGGTCAGCCATGGCGCTGGCGGTTACGCTTGCACCGGGCCCGGACACTATGCTGGTCGCAGGCCATGCGGCGAAATCGGGCGCGCGCGCCGGGCTTGCCGCGACCGCCGGCATCGTCGCCGGCGGCATGTGGTACATGGCGCTCTGCGGCTTCGGCTATCTGAGCATCGTATCGGCATCGCCCCCGCTCTATCTCGCGGTCAAGATCGCCGGCGCCGCATACCTCCTGTTCATTGGCATACAGATGATCCGAGGGGCGTTCCGCCTTCCGCCATCTGCGAAGGGATGTGTGTCGCCGCAAACGCGGAATGCGCGGACAGCGTCCCCCTCTCCCGCCGGGAGAGGGGACAGGGGTGAGGGGCCCAATCTTGCGAGGGAAGTCGTACCCGGACCATTGCAAGACCCAAGCCCTCACCCCCGGCCCCTCTCCCAAGGGGAGAGGGGAGTCGCCCGCGGCGCCGGCCTTTTTCCCAGAAGAGTCCTGTCGCACGCGGGAGAGGGGAGGCTTGGCGCGCCGTTCCGGCAGGGGCTGTTGACCAATGTCTTGAACCCCAAGGTCGCGATCTTCTATCTCGCCGCTTTGCCGCAATTCGTCGGGCAAGGTCCTGACGCGCCGGCCATGGGGATGCTGCTGATCGCCATCCATTATGTTATTGGCGCCCTTTGGCTGTCGCTCGTCGCGCTCGGCGCCGCGCGCGCGGGGGAAGGCCTGAAAAAGCGGGGCGCAGTACGCTGGCTTGAGGGTGCAATCGGCGTTTTCTTCGTTGGCCTTGCTGGACGCCTCGCGATCGAACGGACGTAACCCATGCCCTCGCTCAAGGCCCTTAAGAATCGCATTGCGTCGGTCAAGGCGACCAAGAAGATCACCAAGGCCAAGCAAATGGTCGCGGCGGCGAAGCTCCGCCGCGCCGAAGAAGCCGCCAAAGCCGCCCGTCCCTATACGGAGCGTATGGAGGCCGTCCTCGCCAATCTTGCGGCGGCGGCGCAAGGCAATCCCGGCGCGCCGAAGCTGATGGCCGGAACCGGCGCCGACAAGACGCATCTCCTGGTCGTCGCGACCGCCGACAAGGGCCTCTGCGGCGCCTTCAACTCCTCGATCGTCCGGCTCGCGCGCGAACGCATCGTCAAGCTCCAGGGCCAAGGCAAGACGGTCAAGATCATGACCGTCGGCAAGAAAGGCTACGACCAGTTGAAGCGCCTCTACGGCGACCTGATCGTCCATCGCACGGACTTCACCGGCGTGCGCCAGATCGGCTTCCATCAGGCACACGAAATCGCCGAGAAGGCGCTCGCTATGTTCGAAGCCGGCGAATTCGACGTCGCGACGCTCTTTTACGGAAAGTTCAAGTCGGTGATTTCGCAGGTTGCGACGGCGCAGCAGATCATGCCCGCAGTCGCGCCCGAGGGCGCTCAGCCGCCCGACCTCAAAGGCGCCGTCTATGAGTACGAGCCTGATGAAGTCGAGATTCTAAAGGCGCTCCTGCCCCGTTACGTCGCGGTGCAGATCTTCCGTGCGCTGCTGGAGAACGTCGCTTCCGAGCAGGCGGCCTCGATGACGGCGATGGACTCGGCCACAAGGAACGCCGGCGAGATGATCGACGGGCTCACGCTCCAGTACAACCGGGCGCGGCAAGCCCAGATCACCAAGGAGCTGATCGAGATCATCTCCGGCGCAGAGGCTCTCTAGCGGACAAACCGCTTTCAAGAATGAACCACGCAATCCGAGGAACTGACATGGCGAGCACAGAAGGGCGAATTTCACAGGTCATCGGGGCCGTCGTCGACGTGACGTTCGACGGCGATCTGCCGGCGATCCTCAATGCGCTCGAGACAACGAACCGCGGGAACCGGCTCGTCCTCGAAGTCGCACAGCATCTCGGGCAGAACACGGTTCGCACCGTCGCCATGGACTCGAGCGAGGGTCTCGTGCGCGGCGGCAAAGTCGTCGACACCGGCAAGCCGATCGCGGTTCCGGTGGGCGAGGGAACGCTCGGCCGCATCATCAACGTCATCGGCGAGCCGGTCGATGAGGCCGGTCCGATCGAGTTCAAGGAAAAGCGCGCGATCCACCAGCCGGCGCCGCCCTTCGTAGATCAGTCTACGGAGTCGCAGATTCTCGTCACCGGGATCAAGGTCGTCGACCTTCTCTGTCCCTACGCCAAGGGCGGGAAGATTGGGCTCTTCGGCGGCGCCGGCGTCGGCAAGACCGTGCTGATTCAGGAGCTGATCAACAACATCGCCAAGGTGCATGGCGGCTATTCGGTGTTCGCCGGCGTTGGCGAACGGACGCGCGAAGGCAACGACCTCTATCACGAGATGATCGAGTCGGGCGTCAACAAGGACCCGCACAAGACAGGCTCCGCCAAGGGCTCGAAATGCGCGCTGATTTACGGCCAGATGAACGAGCCTCCCGGCGCGCGCGCGCGCGTCGGACTCAGCGGCCTCACGGTCGCCGAATATTTTCGCGATCAGGGCCAGGACGTGCTCTTCTTCGTCGACAATATCTTCCGCTTCACGCAGGCGGGCTCGGAGGTGTCGGCGTTGCTCGGCCGCATTCCATCGGCGGTCGGTTATCAGCCCACCCTCGCGACCGACATGGGCGCCCTCCAGGAGCGCATCACCACGACGACCAAGGGCTCGATCACGTCGGTGCAGGCGATTTATGTGCCCGCGGACGATTTGACCGACCCCGCGCCGGCGACTTCGTTTTCGCACCTCGATGCGACGACCGTTCTCAATCGGGCGATTTCGGAGAAAGGCATTTATCCGGCGGTCGATCCGCTCGATTCGACCTCGCGCATCCTCGACCCTCGCATCGTCGGCGAAGAGCATTATCAGGTCGCCCGCTCGGTGCAGACCGTCCTGCAACGGTACAAGGCGCTGCAGGACATCATCGCCATCCTCGGCATGGACGAGCTCTCGGAAGACGACAAACTTGTCGTCGCCCGGGCGCGAAAAATCGAGCGCTTCCTGTCGCAGCCCTTCGACGTGGCGCAGGTGTTCACCGGATTCCCGGGCGTGCAGGTGCCGGTCGCCGACACCGTGCGTTCGTTCAAGGGCATCGTCGCCGGCGATTACGATCACCTGCCCGAAGCCGCATTCTACATGGTCGGCACGATCGAGCAGGCGGTCGACAAGGCGGTGAAGCTCGCGGCCGAGGCGGCATAAAGTGCGTAGTGCGTAGTGCGTAGGATTCTTTTCTAAGCACTACGAACGTAAGCGTCCGGTGACGGCCGCCTTACGAGTGAGGGGGCGTGTGGGGTAACGCCCAGGCATACGCATAGGCGTAGGCTTGGGAGGATCGATTGCAAGAGATACTGGGGCGTGAACGCCGTCG
>Ga0187893_10013012_pt1 | contig 11678 bp, 10 predicted proteins | sample MA1701074metaG_FD_139574 | JGI IMG/M metagenome (GOLD analysis project Ga0187893, IMG submission 139574) | White microbial mat communities from a basaltic lava cave in the Kipuka Kanohina Cave System on the Island of Hawaii, USA - MA170107-4 metaG ... | reverse complement strand
GTCGAGAAGTTCCGCCAGTACGAAATCTCCCAGTTGCCGGTCGTCAACTTCAAGGGCGAGATCATCGGCGGGCTGCTCGACACCACCGTCATGCAACTCATCTTCGACCACGTCGACGTCAACAACAAGCGCGTCGCCGACGTCATGAACCGCTCCTTCCCCCGCCTCGATCGCGGCGACGCCATCGACAAGGCCTACAAGGCCCTCTCCCTCGGAACCTCGGCCGTCATCGTCACCGACGGCGACCGTCCCGTCGGCGTCATCACCAAGGCCGACATCATCTCCTGCCTGACCGGCTCGCCCCGCAGCCCCGCGCCCCCGGAGGGATGAGCCCGCAGCGCGTGCCGCCGGCCGCGGCCCGCAACACGCGGCCGGACGGAACGTTTTTCGAATGGATGCGGGGCACCGGCGTCTGGCGCCCGGCGGACACCGCCGGACGGCCGCGAACGACTGTGCGGCGAGTCAGCGTGACGCGCCTTGCTTTTCCCGTGCGGCGCCGCGGAGTCGGGCCAGTTCCTCCGGGGGGATCACCGACGTTTCCCAGCGCGAATCGGAGTCCTTGAGTTTGCGGAGGTAGCGCTTGATCGCCCGCGTCGTGCGGTCCGGCTGGTCCAGCATCATGAAGATCGATGAGTCCTTGATGGTTTCGAAGTCGCACCGGGCAATCCCCGGCCACCCGAACCGAAGTTCGTCGCGCTGGAGACTGATCAACTCGCCCGTCGATGGCATCCGGCCTTCCTCGTCCTTCAGCGAATAGGGCAGCAGGAACGGCGCAAGCATCAGCACCGGCACCTTGATCTTGGGCAGGGCCTCTTCGATCTGGTCGCCGATCATTTCCGACACCGACCCGGCGTACGTGGCCTGATCCGACTGCACCATCATTTCCGTCAGCCAGTTCACCAGTTCGATGTCGCCCACCGCTTTGCGGATGCGGATCCGCAGGTCCGGCACCCACATGTCGGGGCTGATGTCGTAGTACTGCCGGAACGTCTCCTCGGCGACGCGTTCCCGGTCCTCCGGCGCGGGCTTGACCATGATCACCGGCGCCGCCACCACGCCCCCCACCAGGTCCGGGTGCTCGGCCGCGAACCGCAGCGCGATGTGCGCGCCGAGCAGGTGCCCGAACAGGATTGGGCGTTCGAGTTTTTCATCTTCGACCAACGTTCGAACGGCCTCGATGTAGCGCGGAAAGTACGGGCGGGTCGTGGGCGGCGTGCCGGCCGAGCCGGCCAGGGTCCCCAGGTAGATCGGGTGCGCGCTTTCGAGATTTTTGTAGACCCGGTCCCAGTAATTCGCCTTCAGCCCCAGCGCCGGGATGAGGACGAGCGCCTGTCCGCTCCGGGCGCCCACGCGCTCCCACACCATCCCGGGCGCACCGCCGGACGGCTCCGCCGCCGGAACCGTGCGGCCGATCCCGGCCAGCAGCGCCGCCGTCGTCACCACCAGTATCTGCCTCTTCGGTCGCGTGCTCACGCCGCAGTCTCCCTGGTTGTTTCGCGCCCCCGGGCGCGCATCAACCCGAATCGTAGCGTCGGCGCGGCCGGCCTGCCACCCCCCGCACGGTCCTATCGAGGCGGGCCCGGCCCGAGATCGTCTTCCGTCAGCAGTCGGAACTTCCGGTGGCGCAGAACGTTTCCCGCCGTCATCACGTCGTCGCACTGGATGGCGATCGCCGAATGGCCGTTGATCGCCAGCAGCAGCGGATAGACGTACGTGATGTTGATCTCCGCCGACAGCAGCGCCGCGCAGATCAGCAGCAGCGACGACGACGACGGCAACTCGACCACCAGCACTTCCGCCTCGCTGAGGGCGAAGTTCTCGTCGCGCAACTGCCGCTTGGCCGCGTCCGTGTCGTCGCAGATCAGCCGCACGATCGCGCAGTCGGTCGCGTGCACGATGTTCAGCGCCACGATCCGGACCGTCGTCCCGTGAAGCACCTGCAACAGCCGAAGCAACTGTCCGACTCGGTTTTCCAGAAATGCCGATATCTGCCGCACCGACGGCGACGACGGGGTCTCGGCCGTGTCGTACGGGCGGATCGCCATGCGCCGCATTGTACCGATTCCCCCGCCGCCCCCAAGCAAAACTTTCCCTTTTTGCCCGGGTCTGTCGGCCGCGCGGCCGCTGCGTTCCGAATCGTCGCTTCGACCGATCGCCCTTCAGCGCTCCTGCCGGACCCCGTTCCGCTCGCCCCGGTTTCCCCCCGACCCCGCAGCCGCCGGTCTTGCCTCCGCCGCCGACCGGTGGTTTCCTTCGTTCCAACTCGTCGGCAGGACCTCCCCGGACACCGGCTCGGCGGACGCCCTCCGGCGCCAGAAAGACACCATGCTCGCCCTGATTCGCCGCCGGCTCTTCGGCCTGACCCTTTCGCCGCAGCGGCTTCTCACCGCCGCGCTGTGGGCCCTCGGCTTCGTTGTCTCCTTCCCACGGCTCATGGAGATCCCCGGCACAGGACTGGATGGCTCCTGGGGCATCGGCCTTAACCACGCCGTCGCGGACGGTCGCGTCTTCGGCCGCGACGTCATCTTCACCTACGGCCCGCTCTGTTTCTTCCTGCATCCGCTCGACGTCGGCTCCAACCTGGTCGTCGGGGCCGTGTTCCACGTCGCGCTGCACGCCGTCTGGTGGGCCGTACTCGGCTGGATCATGTTTCGGATCGAGGGCGTCTGGCTGCCGGCGCTGATCATCCTCGGCCCCGTGACGACGGGTCTGCCCGGAGATGAAGTCTGCTGGCGCTGGATGGTGGCGGTCGTCGGTCTGCTCATCATCGCCGACCAGACCGCTCGCATCCTGCCCATCCTTCTCGCCGCGGGGCTTGCCGCATTGGCCTTGCTGGCCAAAATCAACATCGGCGTCGCCGCGATCGCCGCCATCGCCGTGGCCGCGCTCTACGACCTCCGCCGCGCTGCCCGCGCGCGCCATTCCCGCAGCGAGGGCGTCTCATCGACGCCGCCGGCGGCGACACGCCCGGCCGCGGGCAGTCTCCTCGTTCGCCACGCCCTCGCCGTTCTGGCGGGCGTAACGACCTTTCTCGTCGCGTTCCGCATCTGGGGCGGACCGCTCGCGGCCGTCCCCGACTTCCTGCGGCTCTCATTCATCGAAACGGCCGGCTATTCGTCCCAGATGTCGCTGGTCGGTCCGTCGCTCGATCTGTGGTTGGCCGCGGCACAGGTCGCCGTCGCGATCGCTGCGCTCTGGTTCGGCCGACCGTGGAAACCGGTGCTGACGACCCTCCTTCTCGTCTCCGCGCCCTGCCTGCTGGTGGCCTGGAAGTCCGGCTTCGTCCGTCACGACGGCCACGCGCACCATTTCTTCATGGCCATGACTCTGTTTTCCGCCCTGCCCTGTCTCGCCGCGATCGGCCGGCGCGGACGCATCGCCATGACCTGCCTGGTGCTGCCGCTCGTCGTGTCGTCGGCCGCCTGGCGAATCTCGATGTGGCCCACCGCCTCGATCACCCCGCAGGGCTGGGAGTACCTCCGCGGACTGGCGCAGTGGAAGGACTACCGCGAAGCCCTCGGCCGACTGGCGCGCACGCCGGAGCGGCAACAGACCCTGCCGAACCGCTGGCTTCAGCGCATCGGCGACCGGACGATTGACGCCTATCCGTGGGACATCAGCGTCCTCACCGCCAACCGTCTGAACTGGCGGCCGCGCCTGGCGCTCCAGTCCTACAACGCCTACGACCCGCGGCTCGACGAACCCTCCGCCGCCGCCTACCGCGCCGACGACGCCCCCCGCTTCATCTTCTACCAGCACCTCGCCATCGACCAGGGCTTCCCCCAACTCACCGACCCGCTGACCTACCTCGAACTGCTCCGCTGGTACGAACTCGTGGACATCGGCGAACGCGGCCTGCTCCTCGAGCGTCGCCCTACGCCGCGCCTCGGCGAGCCGGTCGCCGGCCCCGCCTTCTCGATCTCCCTCTCGCGGGCATTCGAAGTCCCCCATCGGCCGGGCTGCCTCTCCCTGCTGCGGGCGGACATGCGCCTCGTGTTCGCCGGACAGGTCCTCGACAAGGTGTGGAAGGTCCTCCCGCCGAATATGACCCTGCGGCTCGACGAGGGCCTTTCGGCCACCCGGCGGATCGTCTGGCGCAACCTGCCCAGCGGAATGATCGTCAGCCACCTGCCGAGTACCTACCCTGAATGGGTCCTGTTCCTCCGCGGCCAGGACATGCGGCCCGTCCGCACCGTCTCGATCGAAGCCGATCCCCGCGCGTTTGCGTCCCGTTTCGACGGCGCGTGGATGTTCGTGCCCTTCATCGATTCATCGGATTTCCGCCCTTCCGCTCCGGCCGAATAGGGCGCGCTGCGCCGCGCGGGTTCTGCCGCCGCCACACCGGTCGCGCCGCTTTCTTGCTCGCCTTCCGGCCTGCCGGCTCGTATCCTTCCGACGTGCGGGAGAGGTGTTACCGCGAGCCGCCGTCGCCGCGCCGGCGTGAATCGTGTTATCCGAGCCGCGACCGTGAGGGAGCGCGTCCCGCCGTCCGCACGCAGACGAGGACCGCCCCGGCGGACCATCGCTCGCTCTGTTTCGCCGCGACCCGAAGGGAAGCGCGTTTGACCATGCCGTCCTTGATTCGTTGTCTCCGCGGCCGCACGGCGTTGCTCTGTCTGTGTCTTCCCGCCGCCGCCGGCTGCGAGGACATGCAGCGCCGCTGGAAGGACGCCTTCGAGAAAAAACCGCCCGAGACCCCCGTCGATCCCCTCGTAAAGCCCCTGGCCAGCAAGGCCGTCGACGGCACCGTCCAGTCGGTCGCCTATGTAGACGGCCTGCGCAAAATCCTGGTCCGCGGCTACGGCGTCGTGGTCGGGCTGGTCGGCACCGGCGGGTCCGACTGCCCCGATGAGGTCCGTCGCTACCTCGAGAAAGACATCCTCCGCCGGCAGACCGGACCCGCCGACCCCGTCGCCCCGCGCGAACTGCTCAACAGCCGCGACTCCGCCGTCGTGGAGGTCACCGCCGAGGTCCCCGCCGCCGCCCTCAACGGCGCGACGTTCGACGTGATCGTCCGCGCCCTGGGCAGCCAAACCGTCTCCCTCGAAGGCGGCACGCTCCTCGAGTGCGACCTCAAACTCATCGCCGCCACCGTCTCGCGCCGCGCCATCATCGAGGGCAAGGCCATCTGCTCCGCGCGCGGTCCGCTCTTCGTCAGCCCCTTCCGCCGGGATTCGAGCGCCCGGCCCGATTTCGCCGCTCCCTCCGAGGACGCCCGCGTGGGCCGCGTGCTGGGCGGCGGGATCCTCCGCGAAGACCGTCGGCTGCGGCTCGTCCTGCACCTGCCCGCCTACCACCTCGCCGTCCAGGTCCGCGACCGCCTCAACAGCCGCTTCGGCGCGCAGGCCCCGGTCGCCGACGCCGTCTCGCCCGACACGATCCAACTCACCATCCCGCCCGAATTCCGCCGCCGGGAACGTGCCTTCCTCGAACTGGTCATGCACACCTGCCTCAACGGCAACCCCGGCTTCCTCCAACGCCGCGCCGCCGAACTCGCCGACGAAATCCTCCACCCCGACGCCCTCTACGAGGACATCGCGCTGGCGTGGGAGGCGATCGGCCGCACCGTCATCCCCACCCTTCGCCCCCTTTATGACCAGCCCAACCTCGCGGCGTCCTACTACGCGGCCCGCACGGGCCTCCGCCTCGGCGACCAGGACGCCGTCGACCCGCTCGCCCGCTGCGCCGCACAAAAGACCCACCCCTTCCGCGAACTCGCCGTCGAAGAACTCGGCCGCGCCTCGGACAGCCGCCGCGCCGCCGACGCCCTCCGCGAACGGCTCGCCGACCCCGATCCGCGGATCCGCCTGAAGGCGTACGAAGGGCTGGTGCGGCACCGCCACGAATCGCTTCGGGTGACGCGGGTCGGCGACAACTTCGTCCTCGACGAGGTGGACTGTCCCGGCGAAACGGTCGTCCACCTGACGACTTCCGACGAGCCGCGCATCGCCATCCTCGGCAGCGATCCCCGCCTGCGGACGCCGCTCACCTATCACGTCCCGCGCCTCATCACGCTGTCGGCCGACGCCGGCGACGCGCACGTCCGCGCCGTCCGCGTGAACCCGCGCACGAAGGCCGCCTCGCCCCAACTCGAGGCCCCCCTCGAACTCGCCGACTTCATCCGCTTCCTCGGCGACAAGCCCGTTCCCCAGTCCGGAGGCGCCGTCCGCGGACTCGGCCTCGATTACGCCGCCTGCGTCGCCGTCCTCCACCGGCTCAGCCGGGACGGCGCGCTGGGCGCGAACCTCGTCATCCAGCGCCCCTCCGTCTCCGAGCAACTCTGGAAACTCAAGACCCGCGAACGCCCCGAATCCGAACTCTGACGCCGCGCCGCGCCGGCCGGCACCGCCGGCGATCAGGGCACCGCGATCGTTTCAGAAACGGCCGATTGCGTCAGGCACTGTTTCTATGCCGTGTGGCGCCCGCCGCGGCGGGTGCAAACACAGGCCCGTCGGGCTCGCACCTGCTCGCCCTCCGCCGGCGCCGCAGCAGGTTGGGAAACAGCGTCTTACAGTTTCCGGATCAGCACCGCTGTCAGGTCGTCCTTCTGGGTCGTGCCGTCCGCGAAGGCGAGTACGCTGCGGTAGACCATCTCGATCAATTCGGCCGCGGGCCGCGAACGGTTCTCGCGGATCAGGGCGTAGATGCGCTCGGTGCCGTATTGCTCGCCCTCCGCGTTGGCCCACTCGATGAATCCATCCGTGAACAACAGCAGCATGTCCCCGGGGGCAAACGTCAGGGTCGAGGCCTTCTCATAATCGACGCCGTCCATGATCCCCAGCGGCAGCCCGTTGGCCGCCAACTCCCGGAACTCGTCCTTCGCCGCCGTGAAGAAAATCAGCGGCCCGTGGCCCGCGGAGGTGCATTGCAGCGCCCCCGCCCGCGGTTCGAGCAGCCCGAGAAAGGCGGTCACAAACCGGTTGTCCGGCAGATCGTCGCACAGCAGGTTGTTGACGATCGAGACCGCCTGGTCGAGATCGCGCGTCAGCGAGAGCGTGGCCCGCAGCAGCGCCCGGCATTCGGCGATGACCAGCGCCGGCCCGATCCCGTGTCCCGTCGCGTCGGCGATCGTGATCAGGATCTTTCCGTCCGGCAGGGCGAAGAAGTCGTAACAGTCGCCGCCCGTCTCATCGGCCGGACGGTTCCAGCCCGCGATGTCGAACCCCTCGGCCTTCGGCGGTTCGGACGGCAGCAGCGCCTGCTGGATGCCGCGGGCGATCGACAGGTCGCGCTCGATGCGCTGCTTCTCGGCGTACTGTTCGAGCAGCAGTTGCCTCTGGATCGCCACGCCCGCCTGCGCGCCGAAACTGTGCACCAGTTCCTCGTCCCACGCCCCGAACTGCCCGCCGCGCTTGTTGAGCACCTGGAGCACGCCGACCGTGCTGTTGTCGTACCCGATCAGCGGAAACGTCAGCAGGTTGCGCGTCTTGAACCCCGTCTGCCGGTCGATCTCCGGGTTGAACCGCGCGTCCGCGTACGCGTCCGGCACGTTGATCACCGCCCCCGTCCGCACCACCTCCCCCGCGATCCCGCGCTGCGCCGAAAAGCGAATCTCGCCGACGCCCGTGGCCACGCGGCTGTGCAACTCGTCGTTCGCCCGGTCATAGAGAAAGACGGTCGCCCGTTCGCAGTCCAGCACCTTCAGCGCCGCCCGCTCGATCGTCTCCAGCAGCGGCTGGAGTTCGACCGTCGCCCCCAGTTTGCGCGACACCTCCAGAACGTCGAGCAGGTGCGAGACCTTCGCCTCGGCGGAGGCCGCCTCGGCGGGTCGGTCCTTACCGGAAGCGGAGCCGCGCGCGTTCACGCCGCCGATCCCCTCCGGCCCCCGGGGGGGCCTGCCCATTAGGTCATCGCCACCGTTACCAGCAACGGGATCCAGACATTGATCTTCCGCTGCCGCACCGACCAGAACCCGGCGTCGAGGCACATCCGCCGCATCCGCGACCACGGGACATGGTGCACGGCTCCCTCGGCCCGGGCCACCAGGACATCAAAGACCACCCAGCCGATCAGGTTGTCCCGGAACCCGTCTATGATGATGAGCCGCCCGCCCGGCCGCAAGACGCGGCGAAACTCCGTCACGACCGATTCCTGGTGCGGATAATGATGAAACGAGTTTGAACAGGTCACCACGTCGAACGCTGCGTCCGAAAACGGCAGGTGTTCCGAGTCCCCGTGGACGAAGTTCACCAGCCCGTGGTCGCACCCGGCGGCCTTCTCCGATGCCTGCCGGCACATCCCCTCCGAGTAGTCCAGCCCCACCCCGCGCCGCAGCGGCAGCGGCGTCGACGCCACGCGCGCCAGCCACGTCCCCGTCCCGCTGCCGACATCGAGCAGCGAAAACGGCCGGTCGTCGCGGCCGCCGCCCGAGCCGCGACCGGTCAATCTCGCGTCCCGGCCGGCATCTCCACCCTCGTGATCGACCTCCACCCCGACTCGGTCGTCGCCCCGATGCCAAAGGACCAGTTCCTCGAACAACGCCCTATAAGACGGCTCGAACACGAACCGCTGGAGGATCGATCGATCGTACGACGCCGCCCAGCGCTCAAATTCGCGCCGGGCCGCGTGCTTCATACCCTGTGGCGCGTGCATTTACGGCACCGGTTCCCCGCCCGTCCTCGGATCGGACGCGGCGCGCCCCGTCAACCGCCGCGGAGTATACCGCATCGATCCGCGGACCGCGCGCGACGCACGACCGCGCCTCATCCGTGCTCAAGGAAACCCCCGCCTCGGGCCGATAGGTTCATCGCCGCGGCCGATCGACCCACCGGCCGCACGCTCGTCGCCGGGGCCTCAGGTACGCACCATGTCAAAGCCCGAATTGATCCAGCGTATCCGCGAACTGAACCAGACGGCGCGCCCCGACTTCCTCAACGCCTTCACCGAGCATGAGTTGGACGATTACCTGCGTCAACTCGAACACATCGACGATCCCATCCGCCACGCCCGCGACCAGCGCGCGGGTCACGTGCAGGTCTGCGCGACGGACTCCCCCCGCGCCGTCCACAGCGCGATTCGCTGACCCATCGAGAATCACCGCGCCCGCAAAAAACGGCGGCGCAATTCCGGCCAATCACCGAGAATCACCCGCCCCGTATGAGCCGCCGGTCGCCGCTCGCGCGCCCCCCGGACCGGGCACTCGGTCGCGCGCTCATCGCGCTTCCGACACGCGCCGCGCCAGGGCGTCCAGTGCCTGCATCAGGTCCGGCAGCGTGAACTCGTCCATCGCCCCGCGCTCGTAGGCCGCCAGCAGCCCCGGCCGGATCTCAAAGTTACGCTCCGCGGGCTGTTCTTCCCACCACGAAACGGGCATCGTCTCGAACGCCCGCGCGTCGCCCCCGGACGACGACAGGACCCGCCACGGCCCGCACCGCGCCTCGCAAACGGCCGTCAGCGCCGCCCGCGCCGCGAGCACCTCGTCGCGCGTCGCCAGCGCCGGGCCGCGAACTTCGTCGATCGCGCGCAGGACGATCCGATACGCGTGGGTCCGACGCCGTTCTCCGAACCCCGAGTCGAACGCGTATTCGATCGCCGCCCGGTCGCCGGCCGGAGAATCGATGTGCCACGCGGCCAGGACCCGCCGGCTGTGGCCGCACGTCATCGGCGCCAGGGCGAACGCCTCGTCCGGCAGATCGACGTGCAGCCGTTCCGGCGGAATCCAGGCCGCGCCCGGGAGCAGATCGCGCCGCCGCCGCTGCGCCCGCCGCTGCCGAACGTACGTCGCCAGCGCCAGGGCGGCCAGACTCAGCAGCGCTACGACGTAGCCGATCACGGCGGCCCGGGGGGCGGCTCGACGCCGGAGTCGTCCGGCGGCGGCTCCTCGAACGGCGCGTCGTCCTCCCCGGCGGGGAAGAGACGGAAGCCGTACCCGCGCCCGGCATCGAAGCGCCGCAGAGAGGAGAGCCAGCGCAGAATGTGCTGGTAGCCGTTCTGCCGGCGGCTGAAGAACATCGGACGCACCTGGCCGGGGTGCGGCGTGCGGGACTCGGTGTCGGGCAAAGCGTAGGTGAGCAGCAGCGACTCCTCGGGCTTGTGCGAGTTGATCAGCGCCAGACCGTCCACCTTCCACTCGCGCAGCGCGAGGAAGTTCGCGTAGGTGGTCGCGTCGGAGCGCCGCGAGTCGTTGTAGAGCCGTAGGCGCGTCCGCCTGACGTCGAGCGACCCGTGGCAGGCCGTGCTGCCGCACCCGGCGATCAGCGGCGGCATGATGCGCCGCTTGAATTCCACCATCACCTCGGGATCGGTCCGAATCTCGATCCGCCGCGCGTAATCCAGTTCCCGCTCGGTGTTGTAGGTCCAGTAGGCGATCCAGGCGAGTTTCTGCGGCGGCGTCAGGCGCAGGAACCAGCGCGGCGCCTCCGGACCCCGGAAGTCCGGCTCGCCCTGGCGCATCGCGATGACCTCCTCCACGATCTCGGGCGGAATGCGGACCATCACGCGCTCGACGTAGGGCGGGACCTGCCGCTCGCGCCCGGCGCGGAGTTCCATGTACCGGACTATGTTGATCTGCTCCGCCGTCAGCCGCGACGCGGGATGCGACAGGACGTCGTCGCCCCGGCCGGCAACGCCCTGGGCCGCCGCCGGCCGCCGCTCCGCCGTCGCGCAGACCGCCAGCAGCAGCGCGATCAGCATCGGGTAGCCCAGCGCTTGCGGACGAAGATTCATGGCGGATCAGGTCGGTCAGGGCCCGGCCGCCGCGTCCGGTTTGACCGCGGCCGGACCGGCCGTCTACTATAGGTCCGGTCAGGCCATGCACAAGCCCGGGACACCACGCCGCCGGACGCCTGTCCCGGCCACGCCTCCCGCCCGCCTCGCCACGCCCCCCGCCGCTCCGCCGCCCGCCGCCGCGCGCCGCTCCGCCGATCCGCTCGCCGCGCTGCTCGGAGAAGAGGTCGTGCTCGATACGGCCGGGCCGATCGTCTACCTCGGCCGGCTCGCCGCCGTCCTGCCGACCGGCTTTTGGCTGGAAGACGCCGACGTCCACGACCGCGCCGACGGCCACGCGACCAAGGAACTCTACCTCCGCGAGGCCCGCGCGCTGGGCATCCGTGCGGCGCGCCTTCGCGTGTTCGTCGTCCGCGACGCGGTCATCAGCGTCTCGCGGCTCGCCGACATCATCGTCGATTGACCCGCGCGGCCCGCGCCCCCGGGAAACCTCACCCCCGGCGCGCCGGTGTCGGCGACGCAAACGCAACCGAATTCGAGGTCTGCGACCGGGGCACACGGATTTAATGGTAATTTTCGGGTTTGATCTTGACATTCGTCGGCCGTGGCGGTAAGGTGATGCGCATGGCACGCGGCACACACCTGATCGTGGTCCTGACGCTTGGCCCTCTGGCCGCCGCCCCGGCGGCGGGGCAGTTGGCGGGCGACCCGCCGCCGAAGGGTCTTGGGGCGTCGGGCGGCTTCGACGACCTGCTCTTCCGCCAGCCGCCGGACCAGTATTTTGGCCTCGAGTCCGACACCGAGTGGAGGCGGAATCAAACGGGCCAAATCACGTCGGCCTTGACTGCGGACAATTTCGCGCTCGGAATCGACGCGACCATTTGCGGAATAGTGTATTACGGGTTTTACGGCGCTGACGCGAACGAGCCGCCGCCGTGGATCATTGACCCGCCGGCGACGGAGACGATGCGCATTCAGTTCTATTCCGACGCCGGCGGCCTGCCGGGCAGCGT
>Ga0187893_10013011_pt1 | contig 11678 bp, 8 predicted proteins | sample MA1701074metaG_FD_139574 | JGI IMG/M metagenome (GOLD analysis project Ga0187893, IMG submission 139574) | White microbial mat communities from a basaltic lava cave in the Kipuka Kanohina Cave System on the Island of Hawaii, USA - MA170107-4 metaG ... | reverse complement strand
GGGAGCGAATCGGGGGAACGATAAGCTGGGGGGCGAGCTGCCCGGCAATGGAGTGGCCCGAGCCATCCTGGCTGGCGCGAAAGACGAGGCCTCGACGACGGCGATCTAGCGCTGCCCGAGTCTTCTGGAGAACGTCTCACACGTGAACGGTTTGAGGTCCTATACACAGCGCTGGAGCCTCGCCAAGTCCTGATTCACACGAATCCTGACGAAGTGCGTATTCCGGCCAAACTGAACGCCCGGTCCGGCGATCGTGAACGCCGATTCCGGGCAAGCCGTACACTCATCGGAGCGTAGCGACGGTCGGCAGTGGGTCTGGTGATCCTCCTTCGATAGGGCGCGTCATCTTACGGCCTTTCTTCTCTCGATCAAAACTATGAGTACGCCTGTGGAGCCTGTGGACGCGTCTGCGCGTCCAACGAGCTTGTGTTTGCGGCATCGGTGACTTGCGCCGTTTGCGTCTGACTGCAGGACCTGCACGTGACCCCGACGCCCGCCAGCCCATAAGGATCAAATTCGGCCGAAACCCTATTCGACACGTACGCAAGCAGATTCAGCGACTCTTCGACACCAGACGGATCCTCAGAGAGCCAGCGGCCTAAAGCAGGGTCATATCCTCTCCTCAGGGTCAGTACGATACCGCTGAACTCGTGGTACCGATGACCGGTAAAACGATACGTTGACGTCCCTGATCCGGCTGTCTTCACGTGTTTGCCAAAAGGCTCATAAGAGTATCGCGCCACAAGATTCGAGCTGTCGTCCGTTGCGGCTTCAATGGTTGTCAGGTGGCCACGAGCAAAGAATACGGACCCTGCCGGTTTTTGAACGCCATGCCAGAACACGCGCGCTTCGACCGTCCCGGACGGAGAGCGGTCCTCACAGACCTCGCTGCCACACCACACGAACCGCGTCTCGCTGTGTATGACGCCACCCTCCTTCTCAACGATACGTACACGACGTTGCCGGCCGTCGTAGGTAAAATTCAGTACGACCCCGGGCCGCTATGTGTTGGACGGACCCGACACGCTGCCCCCGGTCGACGAGTTCCTGGATCGCCTCCCGACACCGCGGACTGAACCCGAATCAATTCTGTTCGAGGGTCTCGTGAGCCGGCTGCGGCAGCAGTGTGCCGTTCCGAAACGTAGGGCTTTTGCCCTCAGTGCGGCTTCCTATCTCCGCGCGCACTTCATCGATCCTCTACGGATGGAGGAGCTCGCGAGCATCGTTGGATCGACGCCACGGACCCTTCGACGCTCCTTCAGGGACGAGGTTGGCTTGACGATCCGGGACGTCCACACGCGAGCGCGCGTGCGCGAGGCACTTAGGCTCGTGGCCGCCGGCGAGAGGCTTCAGTCACTGCCGGCGAGCGTTGAACGGTCTCAGGGAGCGGTCATTCAGCACTCAGCAATCCACAATCAGCAATGAGTGGTTTACTTCAGCCTTCGTACTTCAGACTTCGTACTTGAGTTCGCCCTTCGTACTTCCTCTTCGGCCTCGCGCAAGAGTGCAGGGGCATCGAAGACCACTCCGGCCTTGATCGTCCAGCGAACGCCCTGGCCCTCGCGATTCCCGTACATCACCTTGAAGTTGTCGAGCGGGTTGCCGTTGACGACGGCGAGATCGGCCGCGCACCCGATGCGGACGCCGCAGTGGGTCTTCAGCCCGAGCGCCTTCGTCGCGTTCCAGGTCGCGATCTTGATGACGTCGATCGGGTGGATTCCCGCCTGCTGCAGCACTTCGAGCTCGCGGATCGTCGAGAAACCGTACAGCCCGTAGGCGGCGCCGGCATCCGAACCGACCGTCAGCGTGCCGCCGCGGTCGAAGAACGCCTTCACGTATTTCATCCAGATCTGGAAGTTCTCGGTCCAGGCGATCTCGTCCGACGTCTTCCAGTCGTGGTGATACGAGCCGTGGTTCGAGGGATTCGGCGCCCAGTGCTCGAGGAGCGACGGATGCGAGTACCGCGCGTGCCACGGCATGCCCTGGATGCGCGCCAGGTCCCGGTTCGCCTCGTAGATCACCATCGTGGGATCCCAGACCGTGCCGTTCTTGATCATGAGATCGAGCACCTTGAGGATCTCCTCAGGTCGCTGCTCGGCTTCCTTCCAGAGGTGACCGGCCCAGCGGAAGCGGTCGTCCTCGTCCCAGTAGTTGTAGTCGGAAGGGAAGTGCTGCGTGCCGGGAATCGCCGCGTCCGGGACGCCGTACCAGTGCTCGATGGTCGAGACGCCCGCGTTCGACGCGACGACCGCGTCGGTCTCGCTGACCTTGAGATCGACCGCGACGCCGTTCATGCCGAGCTTCTTCACCTCGTCGCAGATCGCGGCGATGACGTCCGGGAAGTGGCCGGGGCCTTTGCTGACCTTCACGCCGTCGGCGCCCATCTCCTTGAACTTGCGCACGAGCGCGCGCGCCGTCTCGGGCGAGTGGCCGTCCACGCGCTGGCGCGAGACGTTCGGCCAGCGCTGATAGAGGACGAGCCGCGGCACCGTCATCTTGTTCTCTTCGCCCAGCCGCCGGTGCTCGCGGAGATTCTCGATGCCGGCGCCGTTCCCGGCGTCGCGCAGCGTCGTGACGCCGTGCCCGAGCCAGAGCTTGTACGAGTAGTCCCAGCCGGCACCGCCGCGCGTACCGCCGCCCGGAATGTGCGCGTGCATGTCCACGAGGCCGGGCAGGACGTACATGCCCTTGGCGTCGATGACTCGATCGCCGCCGGGCCGCGTCCAGTCCCTCCCGTAGTTCGCGATCGACACCGCGTCGACCGGGATGATGTCCTGGATGACGTCCTTGTCGATGACGATGTCGACAGGCCCTTCGGCTGGAGTGCCGCGGCCGTTGACGAGCGTCGCGTCTCGGATGACGAGACGGCCGTACTGGTGCCCGGCTGCAGTCTGTGCTGTCGGCTGAGACGAGGCTCTCGACGAGGCTAAAGCCTCGTACCACAACGAGCCGAGCGCGAGGATCGCGGCGACAACGATGACCGGTCGGCGCATGGTGATCTCCCCGCAGGCCTGAAGGCCTGCGCTACGATAAACACCTGGCAGCGTAGCGCAGCCCTTCAGCGCTGCACTCGCTAAACAGTTGGGCCCCGCTATAATCCAGCCCAACGCAGGGTACAAGAATGGGCGTACCTGGGCTCGGGGGGATTCCTACAAAGCAAGGCGTCGGTCTCGTGGCCTTGCTTTGCGCGTTCTCGGCGCCGGCGGAGGCCGAACGACTGCCCGCCACGATCTATACCACCGGTCAGGGGCTGGCCCACAACCTGGTTTACAAGGTTGTGCCGGACTCACGCGGCTTCATCTGGTTCGCCACGCGTGGCGGGCTCTCACGCTTCGACGGCTACAGCTTCACGAACTACGGTGTGGACGACGGGCTGCCGAGCGCCGCCGTCCATGATCTGCTCGAGACGCGCGATGGCGTGTATCTGGTCGCGACCGCGCGAGGGCTCGCCCGACTCGAAGTCACCTCGTCGTACAGGCCGGCCGCAGGTGAGAAGGTTCCGGCGGGGCCGCTCTTCACCGTCCATGAGATCTCAACCGATCCGAGAACACGCTTTGTCGTCACGCTCTATCAGAGCCGCGCCGGAACGATCTGGGTCGGGACGCGCGCGGGACTTTTTCAGCTCGAGAATGCCGCGGGCGCCATGAAGTTCCGCTCCGTTGCGATTGGCTGGTCGAGACCTGATCTGCCCGCACACGTCACGAATGTCGTCGATGATCGATTCGGAACCATGTGGGTTGCCTCAACGCTGGGGTTGAGGCGTTTGTGGCCGGACGGCCGGATCGACGTTCACTTCCCACAGGTGGGAGTGCACTCCGTGCTGGCGGATCGCGCCGGGCATCTCTGGGCGGGGACGCGTTCCAGCGGGCTTCTGGAGCTGAGGTTCGACGAGCCGTCGGGCCGATTGGCCACGACGCGCACGTACGCCATGTCGAACGGGCTGCCGACCAATTGGATCAATCAGCTGTTCGAAGCAAGCGACGGCGAGCTCTGGGCTGCTTCCCCTGCGGGCCTCATCCAGTTGACACGAACGTCAGCGGGCACCCCGCGGATCCGACCGTTCTCGGAGGCGCAGGGCATCGGCCGCGGCGAGGTCGAGTCGGTGTCACTCGACCGCAGCGGCAACCTGTGGGCGGCGACCCACGCCGGCGCCGCCAAGATCGCGCGCAGCGGCTTTTCGATCTTCGGTGCGGCCGATGGATTCGCGTGGGCCATTTCGCTCATGCAAACCCGTTCGGGCGACCTCTGCTTCGTCGGTCCCCTCGAGGGGGAACCCTACTGGGGGGTGCACTGTTTCAACGGGCGCTCGTTCGACCGGGTGCGGCCGGCACTCACGCGAGGCGCGGGGACGCTCACATGGGGCTGGAACCAGATGGTGATCGAGGACCGCACCGGCGATTGGTGGTTCACGACGCGCGAAGGGGTCGCTCGATTCGGGAGCGCCCCACGGCCGCACGATTTGAAAGGCCGCTCGCCGAAGGCGTGGTATGGGACACGCGAGGGCCTGCCGTCTACCGTGATCCTGGCACTGCTCGAAGACTCGCGGGGCGACGTCTGGATCGCGAGCGTTGTCGAAGGAAGGGGTGGCGGTCTCTCGCGCTGGGAGCGGCGCACGGGCGCGTTCCACCACTACGCGAACGAACAGAATCTCCCTGATCTCAACGTCCACTACGCGAGCGCGCTCGCGGAAGATCGTGCGGGGAACATCTGGATCGGGTTCAGCGGCACGGGCGGTATCGCGCGGTACCGGAACGGCAGGTTCGACCGCCTCGAGGTCCGAGACCTGTTTCAGGCGATCGTTCGGGACATTTTCCTCGATTCGGCGGGCAGGATCTGGATTGCTTCTTACAGCGGGCTCGTCCGCGTGGATGATCCGGCGGCCGACCCGCCGGTGTTCCGGCGATACACGACCAGGGAGGGTCTCTCGAGCAGCGAGACGACCGCGCTCGCGGAGGACATGGTCGGGCGTTTGTACATCGGCACGGCACGCGGCCTCGATCGCCTCGAGCCGGCAACCGGGCGCATCAAACACTTCTCGGCGAGCGATGGATTGCCGCTCGGCGAGATTCACTCGGCGCTGCTCGACCGCCGCACCGGACACCTCTGGTTCGGTCTGCAAACCGGACTGTCCCGACTCATACCACCAGTCGATTCGCCCCAGGTTGCGCCTCCCATTCTGATCACCGCGGTGCATGTGGACAACGAACCACAGCCGCTGCAACCGCTCGGCGAAAGGACCGTCCGTGCCCTGGAGTTGCGCCACGATCGCAATCACCTCAGGATCGACTTTGTCGCGCTCGGCTTCGGTCCGGGCGAGGATCTGCGCTACCAGTACCGGCTCGAGGGCGCCGGCGACGACTGGAGCGCGCCTTCGAGCCAGCGCACCGTCAATTTCGCGAACGTCGCCCCGGGCACCTACCTGTTCGCGGTTCGCGCTATCAACTCCGACGGCATACCCAGTGCGGAGCCCGCGAGCCTGGCGTTCACGATTGTTCCCCCCATCTGGCAGCGTTGGTGGTTCCTGGCGCTGGCGGCAGCAGCCGCAGCCTCTGCGCTGTACGCGCTGTATCGGTATCGACTCGCCCGCGCGGTCGAAATCGCGACCATGCGGACGCGGATTGCCACCGACCTTCACGACGACATCGGCGCGAATCTGACGAAGATTGCCATCCTGAGCGAGGTCACGCGGCAGCAGCTCGACGGACAGGGGGAAGCGGGCGACCGTTTATCGACGATTGCCCGCATCTCGAGGGAATCGGTGGCGTCCATGAGCGACGTCGTCTGGGCGATCAACCCGAAGCGCGACACGCTGCGCGACACCGTCCGGAGGATGCGGCAGCACGCCGAAGAGGTCTTCGTCGGACGAGGTAAGTCTCTCGAGTTTCACGCACCGGACGGCGATCAGGGGCTCCGCGTGCCTATCGAGATCCGCCGCGACTTCTTTCTCATTTTCAAGGAAGCGCTGAACAATGCCGTCCGTCACTCTCAGTGCCGGAAGGTGAGGATAGACGTCGACGCCGATGAGTCCGGCCTGCATCTCCGAGTGGCGGACGATGGAGTGGGCTTCGAGATGAGGGGCGAACCGGCGGGCAACGGGCTGACGAGCATGAGGCGGCGCGCTGCGAAGATGGGCGCTGCGCTGGAGGTCGTGTCGGTGCCGGGTCACGGGACCACCGTGTGCTTGTCGGCGCTCGGTTCGTTCGCGGGCCGACTTCGCTATCCTGCCTGAATGCGTAGGTGACGCCCGGGCGTCGTCACCTGTAACGTTGTCGCTGTCGTCGCCCGCCAGGCGGAGGACCGTGCGATCGCTATCCATGACCACGCCGCCACCATCGTCGACCCGCGAACCGAGCGGACCTGACACGATTCGTGTCGGGATCATCGAAGATCTGCTGGAAGTCCGCGAAGGGCTGATGACGCTCATCGACGGCGCTGCCGGCTTTCACTGCTCTTGCGGGTACCGGACGATGGAGGAGGCGCTGGGCCGGCTCGACCTGGGCGCCGTCGACGTGATCCTGACAGATCTCGGGCTGCCCGGGATGTCGGGCACCGAGGGCATCCGAATCCTGCGCGAACGCGCTCCGGATGTGCCGATCCTGGCGTTGACGGTCTACGACGACGAGGACGAAGTGTTCGATGCGCTCTGCGCCGGCGCGTCCGGCTACCTGCTCAAGAACACGCCGCCGGAGCGACTCCTGGAGTCGCTTCGTGAGGTAGCCGCCGGCGGGGCGCCGATGTCGCCCGAGGTGGCTCGCCGTGTCATCCACCTGTTTCGAGAGATCCGGCCACCCGCCCGCGGCTCGTGTCATCTCACGCCGCAGGAGACGGAACTGTTGAAATTGCTGGTCGAAGGGCATCATTACAAGACCGCGGCCGACGTAATGGGTATTTCAGTCAACACCGTGTCCTTCCATCTGAAGAACGTCTACGCGAAGCTCCAGGTGCACTCCAAGAGCGAAGCCGTCGCGCGCGCCCTGCGCGACCGGCTGGTCTGATCCCGGATTTCCGAGCGCGCTCGTCCCGCCGTTTGTCGTCGGCAACCCACCGGTTTACGTAGCTAGATCGGTTCCCGCAGGCGGCGTACCGTTCGAGCATCAATGGATTACTCACCCAGCCAGCCGGCCGGCGGCTGGAGCCTGCTCTGGAGCTTCGTCCTCGCCAAACGCCGGACGATTGGTCGAGTCGTCCTGACACTGGCCGTCGTGGGGGCCGCGGGGATCTCGATTCTGATTCTCCTCGAGATGGCCAGCGCGCCGTGGGCGCGCTCACTGGGACTGTGGCCGACGCTTACAGGGGATTGGACCGGCCAGATCGAGACCGCGGACGGACGATCTCGGCCCGTGTTCTTCGCGATTCGAGGCTGGGTGCCCAGACGCGGCCGCGCCTCCATCGAAGGGCGGGCCAGGCTCTGCGAACGGGGCGGATCCATCCGGGACTTCGAGATCTCCGGGAGGCCGGACAACTGGCGCGGCACGAGGTTTCACATCTCGATGTCGAGCGAGCACGATTCGGGACTCGTGCCGGGCGAGCTGCAGGGCGAGTGGGTGGGTGGCGAGGTTCGCGCCGCCGGCCCGCTCGTCTCGCGGGGTGCCGTGGCCACGGCCACGGCGGAAGAGTCACGCGCACCAGAGGCGCGGCCCCAGGTTCACTACACACTTCGGCGCGGCAGCGAGGCTGATTTCCTGGCCGCGTGTCAGCAGCTGACCCGGCGCGATTGAGAAAGGACACGCTATGGCCCGCCTGTCGATTCGGCTGATGCTGTTCGTCGCGACGGTCTTCCTGCCATATCCGGCTGCCGCACAAGAGCCCTCAGCCGCAGCGCCGGCTCCTTCCCGATGCATTGCGATCGTGCTGCCGAGCGTGCAGGGAGTGGAGGGGGATGCGACGGCGTTCGGTGCGTCGCTCCGTGAGCTCTTCGCGAGCTTCCTGCGCGGGCCGTCGATGCAGGTCGTGCTGCTCGACGCGCGGCTGGCGTCGCACGCCGTCGAAGAGGCACGCCAGAAACAGTGCGCGCACCTTCTCACGGCCACGCTGACGCGCAAACGAGGAGGGAGCGGCGGAGGGATGCTTGGGAGCGTCCTCGGTCAGGCGGGAAGTTCCATGGCCTGGGGCATTCCCGGCGGCGGCGTCGGCGGCGCGGTGGCGCGTGGGGCGGCCGTCGCCACGACGCAGGCGATCTCGGAGCTCGCGTCGTCGACCAAGGCCCGCGACGAGGTGCGGCTCGATTACAGGCTGACGTCGCTCGAGGGCAAGGCCGAGCTCGGGCCGACGACGGACAAAGCGAAAGCCAAAGCCGACGGAGAGGATCTGCTGACGCCGATGGTGGAGCGCGCGGCGCACGCGATCGTGGCCGTGGCGAAGTGAGGAATCGGGTCGCTGGGTATTCGTAGCGCAGGGCTTCAGCCCTGCCTTTGAACCTGTCGAGAAGGGTTATGAAAAGCCAGGTCCCGCTCGCGGTTGCCGTTCTTCTCTCGAGCGTCACGATATCTGCCGCCGATCAGGCCGCAAAGCCCCCGTCCACCGGGATTCCCGAGTGCGACAAGTACGCCGCGATGGTGACCGCGTGCTTGCCAAAAATGTGCGAGGAAGAACGCATGCTCGTGGAGCTCGAGCTGGGCTTCGCGCTCGAGATGATCCCGAAGCAGGTCGAGCTCAAGGGTCGACAAGCAGCGGCCCAGACGTGCGCGCGGGATATCACCGAGGCGATTGAGAAGGACGAGTATGGGTGCTATGCGTCCGGGACCGCGCGCGCGAACGCGCCGAAGTCCATCCGAGTCGAGAAGGTTCTCCCCACGGACACGAGCGTAACGTTCACTTTCATCGGCAACGGACCGGCAACCGGCGAAGAGGCTCGGGTGGTTATCGCCAGGTCGATCAGCGAGCGCCCGGTCGTCAGTTACTCGCTGTCCGGCTGGAAAGGAACGTTCGTGCTGGATACCGCGTCAGCGTCACCCGCCGTCAAGGGCGCGCCGACGGCACCGATACGGCTCGAGCCCCGTACGACGTACTGCTTTCTCGTCGAATCCTCGGTCGGCGATCGCACGGACATCCATCGCAAGGGAATCTTCACGACGCTGTCGAAACGGTGAGGGCACGCCGGGAGCCGGAACCGGGAAGCGGTCGAAGCCACACAGGAGCATCACATGCGCAGGTCGATTTTCTTCGCGCTGCTCGTCGTTGCAGCCTGCACGCTCACGGCGCTTGCCCAAACGATGAGCCTGCGGCCGGGCCAGTACGAGTACACGCTCGACATGAACCTGGGCATCCCCGCGGAGGGGCAGAAGGCCGTACTCGATGCGGCTGGATTCCAAAAGCAGAAGAAGCTCGAGTGCCTCACTGCCGAGGACCTGAAGGACATGAAGAACATGGCGCACCCGGAGCTGGCAGAGCTGAACTGCAAGATATCCGACCCCAAGTCGACCGGCAACAAGATGACGTTCACCATGACGTGCGTGGATGACGACGTTCGCATGACGATGAACACGGAGATGACGTTCGGCACCGACGCCTTTACGACGGTCACGAAGGGGAAAGACCACGAGGGCGGCGTGACGACGGCGAAGATGAGCGCCAAGCGGATCGGCGAGTGCCCGAAGTAGAACCGATCTGGGATTGCCGCGCTCGGAAACGACGGCGGAGGATCGCTGGAGCTCTGAACGGCGAGATAGGGCGATGAACGACAGCCAACAGAGGAGAACATCGTGTACCACGAAATCAAAAGACGTCTCGGAGAGCGGACACGCGCAGTGCCGCGACCGCTGGCTGGCGGCATCGCTCGGATGGCGCATCGTGTGCTCCTCCGGCAAAGCACGCTGCTTGTGCTTCTCGTACTTCCCTTCGGCTTTTCTGCCCATACAGCTGTTGCGCAGGTACTTGCCTGGGACGGAGGTACCAGCGGCGTGCTGCTGGTGGGCAAGTTCCGTACGCAGCAGCAATTGAGCGGGATGTCACACGAGGACCGCCGCAATACGTTGATCACGGAGCTGGCCGGCCGGACCAGGGACACGGCAGGCCATTATCAGTCGCTCAACGACTCCGACCTGGCCGGCGCTGGGTCATTGCTGGTGTACCTGCGTGGAACCGGCAGCCGAAGCGACCAGCAGATCAAAACGATGAGCGCCGACGACATGCGCAACACCGTTATCGTCGAGGTCGGAGCTCAGACGGGCGGCGGCGGGAATCTTCAGGCGCTAAGCAACAGGCAGCTCATCCAGCTGGTGTTGGGACGGGATTCTTACATTCGCGGCGTCCTGCTGGTCGGCAAGTTCCGTACGCAGCAGCAGTTGAACGGAATGTCACCTGAGGATCAGCGCAACACGCTGATTACCGAGCTGGCCGGCCGGACGAAGGACACGATCGGGCACTATCAGTCGCTCAACAGCGCCGACCTGGCCGGCGCCGGGTCATTGCTGGTGTACCTGCGTGAAACCGGCAGCCGAAGCGACCCGCAGATTAGAACGATGAGCGCCGATGACATGCGCAACACCGTTATCGTCGAAATCGGGGCTCAGACGGGGTGCGGCGTTAACCTTCAGGCGCTCAGCAACATCGACCTGGTGAAGCTGGTCCTCGAACGGCCAACTCGATGTTTAGGCTAATCAGAAAGAGGATGGGATTCGGACCACGAAGTCACGATTGCACGGCCGAATTGAGTGAGAAACAGCAATGGCTGCCACGCACGAACGCAATCGTGTCGGAGTGATTCCGGCGACGCTGTTGTCGTTGTTGCTCGCCGATGCCGCGCTCGAAACGTTCTGGAGCGGATCGCCCGTGCGCTGGTGGGTTGTCTCGATGGCAGGGGCGTACGCGCTGGCGAGCGCCGTCCTCTGGAAGCGTGTCACGTTGCGTGCAAGGAACGCCGTATCGCTCCTCGTGCTGATGGGCATCGTCGCGCTCACGGCGTGGCTTCCCGGCGGGCTCACGAGCGGCGTGCGCCTCCTAGGCCAGTCGACAGCGACCGTGCTGTCGCTGACGTGTGCCGCCGGGGTCGCGCTTGCCACGCTCATTCTGGCGCGTCACCCGAAGCTCCCGCGGCGTCCAGTGTGGCTCGTGGTGCCCCTGGGCGCGTACGGGGTCATCGCGTTCGTCTACGGCGCCATCAATGGGACTCCGTTCGCCTCGCTGCTTGCCGGTGACAGCCTGTGGCGCGGCCTGCCCTACGTCCTGCAGAGCGCCGTGGTTGGTGGGTTTGTCGTGCTGCCGTTGGCTCTGCTCGTGTCTACCATGCGCGCAGGTCTTCGCACGCCTGCTCCCGGTTCAACTGCGCGCGCCATCCGTCACGCGGCGGCGCTCGCAGCGACGTTGGCGATCGTGGTGGCGGCGGTGCCGCAGCGCGATGCTCCGGTCGTCTCGTCATCGCAGAGCGCCGCAAGCGCACCATCCGGGACACAGGGATTCGTCCCTTCGACCGCGCGCCTTGCTGCACTCGAGAATAGCTTCGGTGCGATCGAGGTGGGCGAGCGGCAATCGGCCCGCGATCTCTGGGACCCCGACTATGTGACGCAACAGATCGGACGCGACCCTCGAGCACTGTTCGAGTGGGTTCGCGACAACACTTACTGGATCCCGTACCGCGGGGCTCTTCGGGGCCCAGTCGGCGTGCTGATGGACCGCTTGGGCAACAGCCTTGACCGTTCACTGCTGCTCGCGACGCTGCTCGAGAAGGCCGGCCATCCCGT
>Ga0187893_10013010_pt1 | contig 11678 bp, 8 predicted proteins | sample MA1701074metaG_FD_139574 | JGI IMG/M metagenome (GOLD analysis project Ga0187893, IMG submission 139574) | White microbial mat communities from a basaltic lava cave in the Kipuka Kanohina Cave System on the Island of Hawaii, USA - MA170107-4 metaG ... | reverse complement strand
GATTGAGCAAAGACTATGAGACGCTCACCCAAAGCAGCGAAGCGATGATCTACTGGACCATGATCCATCTGATGCTCAAGAGACTGCGCCCATGCACATAACAGGTTTTCATACACGTTCTTAGGTCTTTACTATCTCTGTTGCCTTCTGTTTAAACACTGTGCATGGCGATAAGTTCTAAACAGGAGGCAACAGAGGCAACTGAGGTTTCTAGGCTGGTAACTCTTCAGCCGCCTGCAATCAACCCGTCGAGGCATTGTTGAAGCGGGCAATTTGCGCCCTGGATCGTTTTCCGGTAATTCGAGGGCGTGGCACGGAAGTCGACGGACCCAAAGGAGTTTGAAGGCGTTGCGGACGAGCGTCCATCGCGGAGCCCCCTACGGCCAGGCGAACTGGCGGGAGCGGATGGCGTCGCGCTTGGGACTTGAGTCATCGCTACGCCCTCGTGGACGCCAGCGAACCCCAAAATAAGACTCCCGACCCCTTATTATGCCCCCTTATTATGCCCCCCTTATTATGCCCCCGCAAGCAAAAACTCGTCGTTGATGCTCGCACGGATGCGCTCAACGGCCACCCCAACGGTTATTGCCGTTGGCATTCAAACGAGCTGGCGATCAATCCCTGCGCCGCACGCCCCCAATAACAGCGGCAGTGCCATTCGCTCCCGACCCACGGTGAGGTTCGCAGACCCAGGCTACGCGTCGAAACCCCAAAACGCCGGCCGCCGAGTTTACGGCGGGCATGGGTGCGGGCAGAGATACGTGCCCGCGTAGGCGTTGAGCAGCGCCAAAATGTCAGCCAGCTCGGTAAGGCCGTCGCCGCCGCACGGTGCGACGTCCGTCTCTGGGTAAGACAAGGGATCGGCGTACCCGGCCAACATGCGCAGCACATCGGCCAGCTCCACGATGCAATCCGGCACCACGTCGGCGTACAACCGGCACGTACATCTTGTATCGAGAGGCGTCAGTAGGTAGGCGTGTGGCAAACTTGTTCCGCGAAGGCCACCCGAGGCCGTTTGAAACGTCCCCACGATCGCGGCCCGAGGCGGAAGGATGCCAGGGAACGGCAGGCAACCCGGCCCGCCGCGCAGAGCCGGGATTGAATTGTCGGCCAGAGACAGGGCGGCGGCCTCCGTGAGCGCCACGCCGCCTGGCAAATCCACGGTCACGTGATTGAGATCTTCCGCCGACATCGGGAAGTCCTGAGGAACGTTCCAAAGCGTTGCCCGCGGATGGGGGATGGCGCCGCCGAATGGATACAGGTCGTAGGACGTGCCAACAACGTTTACGCAATCGCCGCACGTCGTTGCGGCCTTGCTGGGAATCGCGTGCGGATAGCCGGGAATAGCGGAAAGCGCAGTGGGCGGATCCCAAAAGCCCTTGGCGTTCCGTTCCCATCGGAATGGAATGACGACGGGTGTGCGCGAGTATCCCAGCGCGGTGACCGTTTCGGTGCCGGAAGTCAGAGAGACGATGGGTCCAAACGTCATTCCGGGCGGCAAGGGCAACTCGATCAGATTCCAGACACCCGTACATTGATCATCCCAGACGCAGGGAACCGTGTCTCCTCCGAATATGGTCTTAACCGACCCGCCGACGAGGCGCCGTACTTTTTCATCGGGGTTCAGGGAGGCTGGCGCGGAGACACCGGTTACGGCGGGTACGGGTTTGCCCATGCGAGTCGACTCCAGGGGAATCGCCGCGAGGCTCGATCCCGCGGGGAGAACGCAGTCGATAAGCGCTACGGCGTTGGCCTTGCTGGGGGAATCCGGACCATTGTCCGGCAAGGTCTCCACCTGCCAGAGTCCGGCGCTTTCCGAAAGCGTCCAAAGCGTTGCCTTTTGAATAAAAACAAACGGATCTACAATCGAGGTACCGGCCGAGCAGAAAATATCTTCGAAGTTCACCGAAATGTCGAACGCCACGAGACCCGATTCGGTGCCGACGGCATCCGGCGGTAGCGGAAGCACCTCCGCGGAATACGTGGCTGTCAGCGGGTCGCGGGTCCAGAGGACGGGCTGGCGATATCCGGCCAAATCCGTTGAAAAACCACCAAAGTAGCAGACAGGATTTACTTGGGAAAAGCAGACGTTAGCCATGATGTCCGCATCGCTTAGGCATGGGCCGCAAAAGGGGTCGGGTAGGATCACGGGATCGCCCGCCATCCCGTCACGTACTTCCCACACGACGGCCGGCGTTCCATTGGCGTTGGGAGTGCAGCCGCCGACAAAAGTAACGGACTCGGGACCGGAGCCGAAACTAAAGGTGCCGTCACAGTCAATCTTCGCGGAACTCATGATCGTCCCCGGCGGTTCGGGTAAGGCCTGGAACTGAAATCTCGGCTGCGGGATCGAGGTCAGGGCATAGGCGTGCGGTTGCAGGCCGGCATCGTTCCTGAATGAGCCGACGAAAATTGACGTCCATCCTCCGCCGTCCGTCGTCATGTCACACGAGGTGGCGAGCGAGAGGGCGGCATCGGGCGGCAAGTTCGGCGTCAGGGAATTGGCATCGCGCGCATAGATGCGCGCCTCGGCGATTTCCCCACTGACTTCCCACACGGTCGCCCGTTCGGTGCCGGGTCCGTTGTGGGAGGTCCCCCCGGCCCACCAGAGGAGATCGATTGTGTCGTCCATTCCGTTGCCGTCACAAAGCGAAACGGCTTCGCTGTTGGCGTGGCCGGGCAGAGCGCCCAGATCGATCGGCGCTTGCCACACTCCCGCTACTTTTCGCCAAAGAACGGCACGCCGAGCGCATTCAAAGTCGTAGGAGAATCCGACGACGCCCAACTTGCTGTCGGCGGTGCGGCCGATCGCGGACGCGGTCGAGGCCGTCGGCCCGCACGTGGGACCGGGCAGACGCAGCAACTGAGTTAGGGAAAAGGCCCCACCGGGCATCTCTTTCCACACGCAGGCGTTCAGTTCCCCGCTATCGTCTCCGGCACTACCCACGATCATCAGCCTATCGTTGTCTTCAAATTGATCTGTGCACTGACTTTGGAATCCCGGCCCGGAATCGGGCAGGAGGGTCACGTTCCAAACCCCCGGAGTGCCGAGCGGCCGCTTCCAGCGGGTCGCCTTCATGAATCCGCCGGAATCGACGGTGGTGCCGACGACTGCAATACACGTGGGACCATCAAAACGGTCGAACACGTTAGGCGCGCCGTTTTTTCCGGAGAAGGCGACGTGGCCCGGCGGCATCGGCAGCGGTTGCGCCAACCACGGGTTCCCCGGTGCGGGCTTGACCCAAATCAAAGCGTTCCAGGCCGAAGCCGGGTTCTGCCAAATGCCGTAAGCAACGCAGACTTGAGATTCATCGTCGCAGGCCACGCTGAAGGCCATCGTCGTGGCGTCCGGGGCTGCCAAGGGGACGGGCAACGGGAGTTCCGTGGTTTGCCAGGATCCGCCATTCAAACAACTCCGCTCCCAGGCGATCGCGCGTGTGCCCGCAGGCGTGGTGGCCCGGCCTACGGAAAGGCTGTAACAGCCTATCGATTCTGGCGGAAAGTTGTGGCGAAAAGAGACGCCGTGAGCTTCGCTGGTCGTGGCACCCGGCGGCTCGGACAGGGCCTCGAAGTAAAACTTCGCCACGGGGCAGTCGGCGGGACAATTAAGAGAGTCTTCCGGATAATGGCAGAGCCCGTCGCCGCAGACGGCACAAGGGCCCGGACAATCGGATGGGCAGTTGCAGGGATATTCGCCGGTAGCACACAGGCCGTCGCCACAATCGTGACAGGCTTCGTGTGCGTACCCTGTAAGTTCGCAGCACGCGTCAAGCGGCAGTTCGGCACTACACACGGACTCAATATCGCCTCCCTTCGCATTGCAACCGCTTTCACCGAGGCGGTGGTGCTTATTGGCGTAGAACGTACCGTTGTAGGGAGCGCCTGTGCATTTCTCCTTAGTCAAACGCGGTCCGGACGAGTATCCACCAAGAGGTGGTCCCAACTCGCAGCAGTTGTTCGCGGCGCTCACCGCCGATGCGACGCCCGCCACGAAGGAAAAAGCCGAAAGAACACACTTTCGCGATGACATTGCGACTCCCCTTTCAGCCCAGCGGGCATAAATCGGAACAGCGCGATGGGCCTCTTCCCAAAGCCGCGCCAACCCCCTTTATTGAGCGATCCGCCGAGCCCGCCTATACTTACTGGCGGGTACAGCCTGCGGCATGGGATCGCCTATTGCTACTCGCTGTTGGGGACGGGAGTCTTACACGAAAATCAATGAAAATGAATTGTGTCATCGATTTGGCGAGGGAGCGATTGCCGAGCCCCCGCGTACAGGGTTGACCCGACCGCGGCGTTAAGCCTCCGGGCTTCGCTTTGCGAAGCGGCCGCGTGTCGAGGAGACCGCGCGAATGACCGCCCTAAGGATCAGGGAGTCACAAAATCGCCCAATGGACGAGACGCGAACAACGCTTCTGGTGCGATTGAGGGATGGGAACGACCAGGACGCTTGGAGAACGTTCGACGAACTGTATCGGCCGTTGCTGCTCGGCTTCGCGCGATCGCGCGGGTTGGAGACCAACGACTCCGAGGACGTAGTTCAACAGTGCCTGGAGGCCGTCCTGAAGCAGATCGCCGACTATGCCCATCTGGGCAGCTTCAAGAACTGGCTACGCGGAATCGTGGAGAACAAGATTTGCGATCGTTTCCGATCCGACAAGCGGGAGGTGCGGGCCGACACCGGATTGTTCTCCCGACTGCCGGACACCGCCGAAACGCCGGAGGAGGAATGGGAGCGCCAGTGGCAGATGGCCCACGTGCGCTATTGCGCCGAATGCGTGCGGCACGAGGTCGCGCCGAGCACCTATCGGGCGTTCGTGGAGTATGCATTGGAAGGCCGGCCGGCGGATGAGGTTGCCGCCGATTTGGGGCTCACCGTGAACCAGGTATACGTCGCCAAACACCGCGTCGTAGAGCGGATGAGGAAGATCATGACCGAGTTGACCGGTTCGGCCGAAGGAATGCCGTGAATTCCTGTCCGAACATCGCGGAATGGGAGAGATTCTCGCAGGAAGCGTGCGATGCGGCGCGCGCCGAAGGCCTTCGTGCCCATCTGAACCAGTGCTCCAGTTGCCGAGAGCTGCTGGACCGCATTCGCCGTAATGACCAATGGCTGGGGTCCATACGGCCTCTTTGGGGGCTAGCGCCGTCCGACGACGCGGGTGTCCCGGTGGGCAGGAAGATCGGCGCCTTCACCGTAAGCGGCGTACTGGGCAGCGGAGGAATGGCCACGGTCTATCGCGCTCGGCAGGATTTCCCTCGGCGAGAGGTGGCCCTCAAAGTGATCCGGGCGGGATTGGCGACTCGGGCGTCGCTGCGGCGGCTCGAACTCGAAGCGGAGCTGCTGGGGCGATTGATTCATCCGGGCATCGCCCAGATTTACGAAGCGGGAGTTGCCGACATCGGCGGCAGCCGCCAGCCCTTTTTCGCGATGGAGCTGGTCGAGGGCGAACGGCTGACCGACTTCGCCGAACGCCGAAACCTCGATTTCCGGGACCGCTTGGAATTGATGATGAAGGTCGGGGAGGCGGTCCATTACGCCCATCAGAAGGGCATCATTCACCGAGATCTGAAGCCGTCGAACATTTTGGTGATCGAAGGAGCCTCCCCCAAAATCCTCGACTTCGGCGTGGCACGGAGCACCGATACCGACCTACAGACGACCACGCTTCACACCAGCCTCGGGCAACTGATCGGGACGCTGCCCTACATGAGTCCCGAACAAGCGGCGGGCGACCCCAACGAGATCGACATTCGATCCGATGTCTACGCCCTGGGAGTGATCACCTACGAGATGTTGTCCGGCCGGTTGCCGTACGACCTCAAGGATAAGAGCGTCGTTGAAACTGTCCGCGTGATCCGTGAGGAGGAACCACCCTCCCTTGGCACGATCAACAGCCTTTTCCGGGGCGATCCGGCGACGATCGTGGCCAAAGCCCTTGAGAAAGACAAGATGCGCCGTTACTCCTCGGCCTCGGCTTTTGTCGCCGACCTCCGGTGTTTCCTGAACGATGAGCCGATCGCCGCGAGACCGCCGAGCGCCACCTACCAACTGGCCAAGTTCGCGCGGCGGAACCGTACGTTGGTCGGGGGTGTGGCCGCGGTGTTCGCGGTGCTCGTGTTGGGCCTGGCGGGGACCGGATATGGTCTCATTCGCGCCACGGCGGAAAGGAACCGCGCGGTGGACGCGGAGCAAGCCGCCAGAATCGGAAAAGAACAGGCGGAGTCAGTGATCTCGCTGCTGAAACGGATGCTCAGCTCCGCTGACCCCGAACAGGTCAAAGGTGCCGACTATACGGTACGGCAACTTCTCGACGAATTCGATCAAGGACTTCAAGGACAGTCCATCGGTCCACGCGAGGTCGAGGCAACTATTCGGGCGACCATCGGAAACGCCTACCTAGGATTGGGATTGCGCGAGCAGGCCGAGCGGCAATTGAAGGCCTCGCTGGAGTTGCGCCGCCAGACTCACGGCCCCGAACATCTCGAAGTGGCGCGCAGCTTGTGCGACTACGCCTGGTTCCATCGCAACAACGCCGATTATTCCGCCTCGGAGGCCGTTTACCGCGAGGCCTTGGACATGCAACGCAAACTTCTTGGATCCAAACACACGGAGATTGCTACCACGCTCAACCGGCTCTCGGATGTGCTGCGTTATCAGGGGCAATTGGTTGCGGCTGAGACCATGGCTCGCGAGGCGCTGGCCATGCGCCGCGAGCTCTTGGGATCCGCACACCCGGACGTGGCGAGCGACCTGAAGAACCTGGGGTGGGTTCTTCTCAGCGCAAGCAAGAATGAAGAGGCCGAGACGGTACTGCGCGAGGCGCTTGCGACCGGGCGCATGGGTCATGGGAATCATCATCCATTCGTCGCCGATGGCTTGCATGCACTGGCACAAGTGCTGGGGAATAGTGGGAACGCGATCGCCGCCGATTCCACTTTCCAAGAAGCCTTGGCGGTCGGCCGCCAAGTCCTTGGCGAGACACATCATGATGTCGGCGCGATTCTGGCCAGTTATGGGTGGTTCCTATGCAAGCGCAGCATGTTCGAGGAGGCGGAGCCACCCTTGCGTGATGCCGTTGCCATTGCTCGATCGGTGCACGGTAATTCGCATCCTTGCCTGGCGCACCATGTCAACTGTCTGGGCATCTTGTACGGTTGGAGTGGAGATTTCGATCGCGCCGAACCGCAGTATCGCGAATCACTGGCAATGTTTTTGGTGCACCGCGGCGAAGAACATTCCAGCACGCAATTGGTGCGCTGCAATTTGGCGGACATCCTCATTCCCATGGGCCAAACCGCGGAGGCGCTGGAATTGGCGCGATCCGCTCTTTCCAATTATCAGAAACTTCACGGCGAAAATCATGTCCAAACGGCCAACGCCAAACGTCTCGCCGGACTCGCGCTGGTACACCTGGGCCAAGTTCCCGATGGCGAATTGCTCTTGAGGCAAAGCGTCGAAACGTACAGGGAACTGTCGAAGATGGCTGCATGGCCTGTCGCCCGGGCCGAAAGCGCCTTGGGGGAATGCTTGAGAATTCTCGGTCGCTTCGAGGAGGCTGAGTCGCTGCTGCTGAGAGGCTATCGCACGCTGCTCGTGGACAAAGGGCCGAAGTTCTACGCGACCATGACGACCAGACAGGGACTCATAAGTCTCTACGACGCATGGGGCAAACCCGAACAGGCCGCCGAGTTTCGCTCAGAGCCGACCGCCGAAGCTGAGCCTGTGCTGGTTCAACGTGAAATGGAGTTGGTGCCTCGCTGAGTCAGCTACTACCGGGAGTCCGTCTCCCGGTGTTATTTTTGTCCCAAGACGCGGGGCTTCGCCCCGCGGGATTTCGCTTGGTGGCAATCCCGAAAGGGCTGGAGCGGAAGACGGGCGGGCGAGGGACAAAGCGATCGCTCGCCCTTGACTCGCGACGCGGCTTCGCCGCGGGTGCGTCGCACCCAAACGCAAAGCGTTTGGCCGCGTGTCAAGGGTCTTGCCCTTTGGGTCGGTGCTCAGTTCCGCCCCCACGCAGTGGGTTGCTTCCCAGCAGTGCCACCTCCGCCCAGGTCGTTCTCATGAGAATTTACCGCACGCTGCGCTTGCGCGGCCTCGATCCCACGAAAACCATCACCGCCGCCCTGCAAACCTACCTTCAGACCGGCGAATGGCCGCCCTTCCCCGGCCAGCATCTTGCAGACGGCTGAAGAGTTAGGCACATCGAAGGGCAGCGCCCCTCAACATGAACGTCGAAGGATCGCAAAATGCCGAAAAAAGGCTCATTGGAGCGTCGTTGTCTTACTCCGCGGGAAGCCCCCGACGAAGACCTCGATCGGCGGCGAGGAACTGTCCAGAATGGACGACCAAGCCGGGCATGCGCCGGCGGAATCGAGCGGGACGATGGTGAGGTTGGCGCGCTTGCCGGGCCGAATGGAGCCCAGGATCATTTCGAGCCCCAGGGCTCGTGCCCCGCGAAGGGTGCCCATCGCCAAAAGAGTCGATAGCGAGACTTCGGGAAACCGGCCGTGAAGAAAGCGAAGCTCGTCGAGAACCGAAAGCGACGGGTTCGAGGCCAGACTGTCTGTGCCGATGCAGACGTTGATTCCCGCGTTCAGCATGTCGAGAAATCGGTGCGGAAGGTGCCCAAAGGCCGCATGGGTTCGCGGGCAGTAGGCCACGGACGAGCCGCTGCGGGCGATGCGGGCGATGTCCTCGTCGTCAGCGTAGTTGACGTGGACCAGCAGCGTGTTGCGGCCCAGGACTCCGGTTCGTTCGAGCAGTTCGATCGGACCACAATCGCTCATCGGAATCCGATCGTCCCAAACGCCGACGCCTTTCAGAAAATCCACGAGCGGTCCTGCAAGTCGGCGGGTGAAAGCGTCTTCGTCCGCAGATTCGAGCACGTGGATCGCGAGGGGTAGGCCGCGTTGGTCAGCGCGTTTCGCGCATGCACGAAAGCCGTCGGGTTCCAACGTGTAGGGCGAATGCGGGCTGATTCCAATCCGGGCGGTATCCGTCGCGGGCGCTCGCGGCTCGGAGATGGCACCGCTCCATGGAGGACCGGTCGCTCGTGCGGAAGTGAAGCGGAAGTCCCGGCGCGCTCCCGATACGGGCGACGCCCTATCGGGACGCGGACGCGGGGCTCCCGGCTCGGATGCTGCGTCCAAGCGCTCATCGAGCAACGATCGCCGAGTACCGATGGCGGCGACCTCCCCGAACGAAATTGTGCGCAACGGCGCTGCGGCCAACTCCTCGCGCGTCCAACGTGGATTCCGGGTGATGTCTCCGATGGCCGTGACCCCGTGGGAGAGCGACTCGGCGATTCCCTCACGAACGGCGGCCTGAACTCGCTCTCGCGTCGGGGGATCGTCGACCCATTTCTTCATCAGCCGACCAAGCCAATCCGTGAGACTGCCGTCCGTTGGTATCTTGCCGGCCAGGTAACCAAGCTCCAGATGGGTATGCGCGTTGATGAAGCCGGGAAGGATCACTGCGTCGCCGTAATCGATCGTGTCGGGGCCACTAAGATTTGAGGAGAGTTCGACTTCAGCAATGAGATCGTCCTCGATTCGGACGGCGGCATTCTCTAAAACCGGCGCGTCAATGGGGGCAACGAAACGGGCGCGAAGAATCATGACGATGGGGAACCGCCTGTAGGGTTGTTTGACGCGGGCGGGTCGCGTTCAAATTCCGTGATGGACCCGTCGTCGATAAAACCGGCGGCCTCCAGCCAACCGTGCCGCCGGGGATCATCCGCCTGGACCTGTGCGCAAACATTTCGCATGGCCAGGCGCTTGGCGAGAACAAGGACCTGGGAAAGCAGTGCACGCTCCACTTCTTGATCTCGGAACGCCGGCAGTACATTAATGTCCATCACTCGAGCGAAATCTCCGACCTGAAAAAGCGCCGCCCTCCCTGCGGGCACGTTTCGGACCAGGGCGACGAACGACTCGAACTGCGGATCGTTGAGCCGTTCCTCGTACGTCTCCGCAAGGAGTCGGCGTGCCAACGGCGCGTTCGGAAATTCATCATTCAGAAAGGTGTCGCGGAACGCTGCCCGCAAGGCGCGGGCGGGCAATACCCGGATATCGGGATTCCGATACGGCTCCGGCCAACGGACGGCGATCATGGCCGCGTACACGCGCCGCCGAAAATTTCTCGCGAGCAGGAATTCCTCCCACTGGGGCGGCAAATCGCCGTCGGCCGGCGCCCAGCGATGACAGAAGAGGCCGCGCTCCGCGAACCACCGCTCTGTTTGCCCGAACGCGTCGTTCAGAGTCCCTCGTGGTGGGAGTATGACCTCGCGAAGCAGGTTGATTTCCCCAATCGCGGGATATCGATTGCAATGGTAAGCGATCCCGTGATCAAACGTATATTTCTCGCAAAGCTGCCCGCAATAGGCTTGGGTCGATCGAAGGAGTGATGCGACGGTGGATCGTTGCATGGCGTTTTGACCGAACTTCGCAAATCGATTTCGGATATGGGCGAGTATAGGCTTTTCTTCCGATCAAGCCATAGACTCGCGGCCCACGGGTTCGGTAGTTGCTTGCGGGATCCCGGGACACCGGATGGTTGGTGATTGCCTTCCCACTTTCGGACTTTCAAATGCTGGCACGGTATCGGACTGACGAGTATCCTTGTACCATGTTCGACCGCCAAGGTAACCACAGTCGGGTTTTCACGGCTGAACTCTCGATGAGGTCGAGAACCTTCACATTGGATCGTGTCGCCGCGGCGGCTCGGATTCCGCGCATAGACCAAGCCCCGTGCAATCACACGAACGATTGCATGCGAGTTTGCTGACCGTAGAATCCGCCGGAGATTGGAACGAGCATATCGATGAATCCGGCCTTGGACGAAGAAGAGTGGGAAGAGGAGATTGACGAGCGCAAAGACGATTCGGACGACCTGCTTTTCTGCCCGACGTGCCGGAAACCGGTTCACGAAGATACCCAGAAATGCCCTCATTGCGGCGATTGGATCACGCCGGCGGAGCGGCCGGGGTCGGGGAAGCGTCTCCTGTTCGTGTTGGCGGTGGTCTTAATGATCGGGTTGATGCTAATCGTGACGGTTCTCTAATGCTCAGTTCCTGTATTGTCATGAGGCGATTGAATTGCAAGTCGGAAGTGCCAACGTCGTGCAACAGTTTGTCCACGGCACGCAGTACATCGACGAGCTTGTCATGATGCGCAGGAAGGCTGAGCGCAGCGAAGGGGAGCCGCCCGCCATCGGTAAAGTGAGCAAGGATGCTCGCGTCAGGGCGACGACCTGCCCGCAACAAACGAGCACGAAGCGAGTGCGTGGAGGGAAGGGTGACCTCTACGTTCACCAAGTCGCGAATTGGAATGTGATTGGCCTAACCGATCGGGCGGCTCCGTCGTCGAACGATTCGTCTACACCCCCTATGGCGAACTCACCGTCCACCAGGACACGTCCTACGGCGACCGCGACGGAGACCAAGATGTAGACTCCACCGACAAGGGCACCGTTGGGACCACGTGCACCGAGACGGTCTCCGGTACCTGCTGCATCCTCGACGTCGACTTTGACGGTGACTACGACTCTACAGACGCGACGAAGTTTGATGTGCTCGCGCAAGGCTTGGCCCGCCACCTCGGGACTCGCACCCGCTACACGGGGCGAATTTCTATCCCGGCGCGCTGGGGTCGCACTGCCGGACGATTGGTGATGG
>Ga0187893_10013009_pt1 | contig 11679 bp, 12 predicted proteins | sample MA1701074metaG_FD_139574 | JGI IMG/M metagenome (GOLD analysis project Ga0187893, IMG submission 139574) | White microbial mat communities from a basaltic lava cave in the Kipuka Kanohina Cave System on the Island of Hawaii, USA - MA170107-4 metaG ... | reverse complement strand
GTCCACCCGAGCGGGAAACCAACTCTCCGGCTCGCGAACAATGCCGCGACACGCCGGAACTATTCGAGAATCAACCATGCACTTGCTCGTGCAGCTTAATTTTTTTGTCAGATCAAGGCTAACTACTCGCCAAAACCGCGGCGGCTTGCTCAACCAGCTTACTGACAATTCGCCGCTAGCGAGCGGAATCGGCGAGAAGAAGGCGCTCGTAGCGGTCAAACCAGTAAGAACAGGGACTCTGGAGAAGGTGCTAGGGGCACCACTCCGAACCACCGCCGATCGGGACACGGCCTGACTTGGACCACCCAACATCCGCCGAAGCAGACGGTCGAGCCGACCGCGTGTTCAGCAGCATGCCGGGTTTATACATTGAATCACCGGTGGCCGGACAATCAGGCCAAGCGGAAAGGAGGTAAAGATGGGTGACGAGAAGCAGAACATGGGAAAGATTATCGCTGCCCTCGAGAATCCGAAATACAAATGGCGAACAATCGGAGGGATTTCCAGAGAATCTGGTGTCGCGCCGGACGCGGTGTTCGATTTCCTGAAGGGCTCGGAGATTGTGGTCCGCTCCAGTGTGCCGTCCAAGACCGGCGACGCTCTGTTCACGACACGAGCCCGCTTCAGGAAGTCTGCCTCTGTGACCAACAAGCTCTGGGGCGCGTTCACGAATCGGCTTGACTGAGGTGTTTACGATGACGCTTTTCCTAGCAGCGTTCGGGGGTATCGCTGTCCATTTGCTTAACCTAGTTGAGCTCCAGAACATCCCAAAGGACCGACGGCCCGATTTCAAGGATTGGCTTTATTGGCTGCCGTTCATGGTCTCACCGGCCCTAGCCGCCGTTGTGGCCTTCGCGTATGAGAAGTCTGGCACAAGCCTATCTCCAATTCTTGCAATGAACGTGGGGGCATCCACGCCGCTGCTCTTGCGCTCACTCGCCAGCGCCAGCCCTTTTAAGAAACCTATAGACCCTGGAGCTGGTGCATAAGAGAACTGGTGGCCCCGAACAGGGCGCTAAACGAGAAGGTTGGCCTGACTGTTAACGCTCATTCGAACGCGCCTAATTCTTGAACATGGCCGGAAAGCGGGAACGCTTCTGACCGTCTTTCTGGGACGTCGAAAGAAAAGCCCACTCTCGAACTTGGGCGGTTCCTCTCGACGGCAGCGAAGGGACTCGAGATATAAGGTGCTACGCGGTCGGTGTTTCCGTTTTTTCCGCGCTCCAACCTTGAAGGGCCGTTTGGCTACTCGCAAAGACAGTGTCGACAAATTGCCGTTCGTCGCGATAGCCTACGGCGAGACCGATTCCGAGCCACTCCAAACGGACTACCTGATCAAAGCCCTCGGCGTCGGAATTCAGTGCCGGTCTTCGAAATCATGAAACCAAACCCTCAGAGAGCACTCGATAGCGTTAAAGTGCTGACACGACTTGTTTTGCAGGATGCGGCCAATTCAACGTGGCTACCGTGGCGGGGGTACTTTCAGCTAGCTACGCTCTCCGCCCGCGCGTGCAGCCGGGGGTTACCTCTACAGGCTGAACAAAATGGTGTTGATGATCAGAAGAGCAGTTTTCAAACACGGTGCGAAGTAACGCCGACCCTCGGCCACGCGGCCGAGCCTGACGCCGAGCCGTCGAGGCGCCAAGCATGCGAAAGCTAGAAAAGGTGCCGACATCGGAGGTGCTAGCGCGCGTCGCCGAAGCCGCCTTTGGGGATTCCTCGACCGACGCTGACGAGCCCTGGACCTTTGTTCGCGAGCTTCATCATCGCTGCGAGCCGGCCGTGTTTCAGGCGGCGGCTACCTGGTGCACCTCACCGAATCCCCTTCTGCGGTGCCTCGGCGCCGACGTTCTCGCCCAACTGGGCTTCGAGGCGTCCCATCCGTTCGCCAACGACTCCGCCCCGCCTCTCACCTCGCTCCTAGAGGATCCCGACGACAGAGTCGTCTCCTGCGCCCTGGTTGCTTTGGGACATCTCGGTGTCGGTGCTTCTGGAACTATCTCCCCGCTCGCATCGCATCAATCCGCGGACGTGAGGCACTCCGTTGCGTATTGTCTCGGAAGGCGGGACGACGCTCTCTCCCGAGATACGCTGATTCTTCTTTCTACTGATCCCGAAACCGATGTTCGAAGCTGGGCGACGTTCGGCCTTGGGTCCTTGAGTGAAATCGACAGCGCGGCGATACGAGAGGCGCTCGTTGCGCGCCTTTCGGATTCCGATCACGAGGTGCGCGGCGAGGCGATGCTGGGCCTCGCGGTGCGCGGCGACTCGAGGGCCGTTCCCGCGATCCTAAATGAACTCAAACACGAAGAAGTCTCGGTGCTCGCTTTCGAGGCGGCCGCCGCACTGCCTGACAGGAGTTTTGTCCGGCGCCTCCAGGCACTCCTCGTAGCGCATCCGAGCGACCCTGACATCAGCCTCGCAGTCGAGCGATGTGGAGCAAAGTAGCCGGCGGCTCGACACCCGCTGAAGCAGACGGTCGGCGCGACGCTCTTTCACCGCTAGACGCGCGTATACGGCCCTCACCGCAGCCGTCCGCTGCTTAGCGTTTCGTTATGCGATGATGGTACGAGAAATCCCATGACAGGTGAAGACCCTGCACGGTCGACGGTCGTCGGCGTCGGTGTCCTCCTTGTCATCGTTCTTGCCTCTGCGGTGGCGTCTGCGCAGGTCGCACGCTCCCCTGACTCCGAGCTAGGCAGCAGACTTGCCCAGGAAAACCGCAAGCTGCCAGAATTTGAGGCGTTCTTTTTTCGGGCCACCAGTGAGACCGACCGCTTCATCAGGCCCCTTCTGCAGTCATGCGCACTTGAAAACTGTTTCCTCGCGAGCATGTCGAACAGTTACTTGCTGCGAATTCGGTCGGATGGCACTATCGGCGACGCCTTTATAGAGCCGTCGAATCGCTTTACGGATTGTGTCGCTTCCGGTTTGAAGGCTCGCGCTCGCCTCGCATCGGTTCCGCCAACGGATGATTACTGGATAAGTTGGACAGCTAGCGGGATCATGCGCCTTCCGGAGGCCTGCTCGGCAGAGATGGTTCCACCCGTTTGGTACACGTTAACGTGGTGGCTGTTCATTGTTGAGGATTGGGTTCCCCGGCACATCGTTCTCCGTGTGAAGGCGCTCTTCATAGCCGCCGCCCTCACGCCGTTTTTGCTGACCGTAGGTGCATGGAAACTGTTGCGGCCCGACGCGGGCATCCGATCGTTCATTCGCAGGCTTGCTGCGGGTGGCCTACTCCTTCTGCTTGCCGCAGCATCATCCTTCGTCGTCGGATTACTCGCGAAGGAGAGCCGAGAGGACAATCGAATGAACGTCGCTCTCACCGTTCTCGTCACCTTCCCGCTTCTTGCTTCCACGCCGTTTGCATGGGAGGGCCTGAGGGACGCGCGGCGGGCCGCGAGTGCCAACGCCCGTGCCGCAGCGATTGGGCGAATTAGACGTGGATTCGGAGGACTGCTGCTCATCGCAGCAATCTCGCCGGCCGCCGGCTTCGCATGGTTTGGGATCCATGAAAATGTCTACAGGTTTTGTCCATCGTGCGTGGAGCCGTTTAAGGTCTCATGGCTGAGTCTCCTGTAAAGCCGTGGGGTCGTTGGCACCCCGCTTTTGCCGCAAGAGGCCCCGGATCTGGCGCATCAAGGCTACTGAACGGATACTTTCACGACAAACCATGGGAGTGACGTTCGATCTGCTCTGCTTGCGTTGCGGCGAGCGCGCACCGGAAATCGGTGATTTCGGATACATCGGTTACCCCACTCTCTCATCGAGGAAACGACTCTTCCAGACTCCACAGAACTTTGGTTACATCTATGACGGCCTCGCGGCCGTTGGTCTCCTCCCACTCGAGGTTGAGGCTTTCCGAGTCTTTCTCCAGCGCCATCGCTGGCACCGCCTGCTCCCTCTTCCCGGGTTCGATGAGGAAGACGACGGGAGCCTCCTAGCGCAGGCTCGCATGTGGCTCTCGATCGGGGCCTTCGTCTTGTCGCACCCGACCCTGGTTTTCCGTCGCGGCCTTGACGGCACCATGGAGATCCTGCTCGGTCCAGACGAGGACCCACTGAACCCCTTTGCCCTCGTTGCGGAGAGCGACTTCATCAATGCTCACTATCGGATGACATGCGCTGAATGCGACCGCTCCGTCGCCACCGAGAACGCCGACCAGCTCCGTCGATTCGAGCCTCGCAGCATCACTCTCGCGGAGCGCGCCCGCTTTGAACGCAACGTTCTCTCGTTGGACTCGGACAGCATTTACCGAGCCACCCCACTGGTAGACCCGTACGGCGACCTTGCCCCTTTTCACGATTTTCTGGAGCAGCACTCGGGTCATGTTGTCCGTGCGGACCTTGTCCCAGAGTGAGGTATCCTTGACGCATGATCTTAGGGCTGTGAAACTCCCGGTGGGATCCGAGCTCTAGTTTCCTGCGCATCGCTAGGCCGCCTCATCTGGAAGCGTCTAGATTCGATGCCCTCTCCGAGCAGTCACCGTCTTTGAGCGATCGACTCCCGTACGCGAAGAGGCTCGGCGTTCCGGCGTGGCTCAGTGTCCAACGTGGCGGCCTTTAGGGTTTACCCTCTCTATGGTCACTAGTATTCTGTATCGTAAGTCATGTTAATATAGACCATGGTACTTTCTCAGGAAAAGTCCCATGGCAAACCATACTCGGGACATCGTCGTAACTGACGAGGGTCGAGCGGAGTTGGAGCGGTTAGTGCGGGCATCTTCGACCCCTTCCGGAGTGAGTCGTCGGGCTCGAGTAGTTTTGCTCATGGCGGCCGGCACATCCGGAGTGGAGATCGCGGAGAAGACCGGGTACACGGTCGTGCAAGTCAGTCGTCTTCGCCGGCGATTCGCGGAGGAAGGTGTCGCCGGTCTGTTCGACCGGAAACGCTCTGGGCGACCTCCCACGATCACGGCACGCAAAACGGCTCACGTCGTGGCGAAGACGCTGAAAGCACCCAAGACGGGATTCAGTCATTGGACGACCAGGGACATGGCGCGTGAAGTCGATGTCTCCCACAGGACCGTCCATCGGATCTGGCAAGCTCACGACCTGCAGCCTCATCGGGTTCAGACCTTCAAGTTCACTACCGATCCGGACGCCGAGGAGAAGATCCACGACGTCGTCGGCCTATACCTCAATCCTCCTCACAATGCCGTTGTTCTTTCGGTGGACGAGAAAACGCAGATCCAGGCTTTGAGTCGGACTCAGCCCCTTCTGCCATTGCGTCCGAGACTCCCTGCTCGACAAACGCACGATTACCGGCGCAACGGTGTCATCAGTCTCTATGCTGCCTTGGAAGCGGCGAGTGGCCGAGTGATCGGCGAGTGCAGCGAGCATCACACCGCAGCGGATTTTCTCCGGTTCCTCAACACCATCGCGCGTCGCTTCCGCAGAAAAGAGCTCCACATCATCCTGGACAACTCGTCCACGCACACAACCCCCGAAGTCCAAGCGTGGCTCGCCTCGCATCCACGAGTTCATTTTCATTTCACGCCCAAAGGTGCCTCGTGGCTCAACCTGGTCGAGGCCTGGTTCGGTATCCTGACGCGCAAGTCCGTTCGGCGTGGATCCTTCGATACTGTCCGCGCCCTTGTTCGACACATCTGTCGCTACATCGAGGAGTGGAACTCACACCCCACTCCCTTTGTTTGGACGAAGGACCCGTCGGACATCATCAAAAAGGCCGTTCGGCGTTAACATGATTTACGAAACGAGACACTAGGTGCATTCCAACCCCGACTCTCGAGAACGGCGCCTTCAGCGGCCGAAACGCAGGTTGAGGGATTTATCATGAGGGCACGCCATGGCAAGGTTTGAGTGGGACAAGGCACTCCATGAACGGAAACGAGAGCTCGCGAGCTTAGCGGCAGACGTCCGCGCCCGCGATCTCGCGGCTGCATGCCGCAACGCGGGCCTTCTTGCCGGTTGCAGTGAGGTGGATGTCGAGCGTTTCGTCCTCCAGAGCATCGAGAAGAGAGGCTATATCGAGCCTTATCGGCTTTTGGAGCAACTGCACCGGGTACTATCGTTCGACATCGAGGGTGACTTCTACGAACCAGGGAGCTACGCCAGGACTCTCACCGCTCTTTTTCGCATCACCGCGGATGAAGTCATCCCGTCGAGCCTCACAGACGACGTCAATGACCGAGAGCGGAGGCTGAGCGTGTCCTTTGAATGGAGTGGTCATCCGTTCTCTGTCACGATCCGTCCTCAGGAGCCGACCGACGGGTTTGACGAGAGGATCGTCGGCCATATCAACCGTTTTCTGGCGACCCACCGCGTGACCAAGCAGTTCCTCCAGGTGCTCCCCGCCGAGACGGATCAAATACTCCACTGGATCTTCCTCGACCCCGGGTATATGCACGACCTCCAGGCCAAGAACCTTCTGATCTTCGACGGGCACGTCCCCTACACCGAGCGTGCCCTGCAGTTTCTCTGGTAGTTTCGCATTCCTCTTGCTTGCATTTGTACTAGCTCAAATGCTATGGTCCGTGAGACCCAGAGCTCCTGGAACCTCGATGCGAGGCGATGGCCTTGAAGAGCCGACCCCCCGATGGCGAGACACGCCGTGGACAAGACGGGTCATCCCCGAAAGCCCTCCTCGCCCAGATGCTTCGCGACCTCGCCGACGACCCTTCCGATCTCGGCGCCCTCCTGCGCGGCCTGGCGCTGGCGCTCCAGGTCGCCTCGACCGATTATCCGACCCGCCGCCAGGTCTGGGACTCCCATGAACGGGAAGCCTACCGTTCGAGGGTCATCTGGGAAGCGTGGATCCTGCACCAGCGGTACCCTCACCGGCGAGACTTAAAGTGATTCCTTTGTACTCCGCGGGAAAACCATTCTCCGTATTGGAGTTCTCGAGTGGCCGCGCACCACCCCTCGAGCCGCCTCACTGTACCTCAAGGGAAGAGCACGGAGACCAGCCCTTGTACTCGGAGGGAAGGAATCATTGTACTTGAAGGGAAATACTGTACCTCGAGGGAAAAATGCCTCATCCCACGTTCTTAGAGAGACCGTACCCCGAGGGAAAAACCGTTGTACCTCGGGGCAAATGGGTTGTACGCGGCGGGAAGACTCCTTGTAGCCGGAGGGAAGCTCTCTTGCACTCGGAGGGAAGGATCGCTGTACCGCGAGGGAAGAAAATCGCGGTTAACTTCCAGTCGACACGGGCCTTCCCTACCGCCCAACAAGATCCTACTGATCTTCAAGATTTCTCTATTACAACAGCAACATCTCGGTATAAGCTAACCCGAACCTACCAGATGTTGTTGGTGATGCAGCACGCGGGAGGTTGGCATGTCGAAGAGCGATAAAGCTGCAGACAGTGCCAACACCCGAGGGAAGTCTCTCCCTGCACGTAGGCAAAGCGCGGAGATTATTCCCGCGGTCGGGTTTACCAGGGTCGAGAAGAACCTGGCGTCCCTCGGGTTCTTCACTGCTTCGAGCAAAACGGTCCGCGGGACACAAGAAAAGAAAATCACGCTCGTAAGACGCGATGCCGGCTCAAAGAGTATCGAGGCCACGGCCACGATTCTTCCCTCGCACAAGTACGGTCTTCCCATCACCTCGGATCAAGACAAGTACCTCGCACTCCTTAAGATTGTCGCAGAGATCCGGCGGGAGAAAGGAAAGGTCGAGAACCCCATCGGCTTCACCTCCGCCGACATTCTGCGGATCTTGAACAAGCGAATCGACGCCGGCAAGAACTACGAGGACATTGAAGCGTGGCTCCAGCGGATGACGCTGACCGGTATCAATTCCCGAGGGGTCGTGTTCCTCGCGGGTCGAAAGCGCTGGGCGAACGACACGTTTCATGTTTTTGATCGCGTAACGTCTTTCGGGAAGGAGATGCCCGATGGCACCGTTGCCGACCGGAACTACGTCTGGCTCTCCGAGTGGCAGCTCGAGAACATCAACAACAATTTCGTCCTTCCGATCGACCTCGACACCTACACAAGGGTTCGTAACCACATCGCCAAAACACTGATTCCGCTTCTTCAGATCTGGCTCTACGCTTCCAGCGGCGACGGGCGCTTCGAGAAGCGTTACACGGAACTCTGCGAGATCCTGAACATAACGCGCTACAACCATCTCTCGAAGATCAAGGAGAAGCTGGGTCCCTCGCTCGACGAGCTCGTCAGGTTCGAATATCTCTCTTCGTGGAAGGTCGAGAAGACAGCCAACCGGAGGGACTACAAAGTGGTCTTCTTCCATGGCCGGAAGTTCCACACCGATCTCCTTCCGGCAGGAGAAACCCTGGAAATCCTCGACTCAGTGAACGAAGAGGGTCTCTCCGCCGACGATTTCGGGGAAAGTTCTCCCCGCGATTCTTCCGCCTTGCCTCGTTCGCTTCTCGAGGAGCTCACCACGCGCGGCGTCGGTCGTCGTGCGGCCAAGGCGCTTGTGAACGAGCTCCCTGAAGGAGGCGAAGCTCTCCGTCTCCTGGAATGGGCCGACGCGGAAATCTCACGCAAGAGACCCGGCAACCCCGCGGGGTTCTTGATTCATCTCATCCGGGAGAAGGTAACGCCCCCCCGAGATTTCCTGAGCAGCCGTCAGCTCCGCGAGCTCGAGCAGCGCGAGCAGGCCAATCGTGAGGAGCAGGAAAAACGCGCAAGAACTCACGACGAGTATCAGTCGTTCGTTCGCGACCAGGTGGACGCGCGTCTTCGCGACCACTCGAAGACTGAGTACTTGGAGCGCCTCGAACGGAAGAAGGAGGAGCTCGTCAAGAAGTACGCTGTTCTTCAAAACGCGCCCGCGAGTACGTTAGAAGAAAGTGCGGAACGGAAGCTTCGTGAGGAAATCCAGAAGGAAATGCCCCTTCCAACTATGGAGGAATTCCTGTCCACCCGCCGCGAATCCCTCGACGACGAGGACCCCGACAAGAACGTCTGAGCTACGCCATCCCTGGCATCGCTTCCAGGAACACCACCTCAGGCGGTTCTCCTGCCTTCCCAGCTTGTTCAGCGAGACAGTAATTCCTCCTGCGCCGAACCGCATAGGGAGGGAGCGAAGATCGTCGGAACGTTACTACGGAAGGTCCAGACCTTCGTAGATCTGTGACAAGGTCAGGGAGATGCTGAGGGATGCAATGTCGACCGCTTGCTCATCGGTATGGCTCGACTTGGTCCAGGGGGTCTGCGCAGAGCCCCGCCGGAACACCTCTACCTCGCGTCGGCTCTGCTGAACGAGAACGTATTCCGTGAGGCTCTCCAGGAGCTCGTAGGCAAGGAACTTCTCCCGGCGGTCCGTGCCCTCCGTGGTCTCGGAGAGGACCTCCACGATGAGACAGGGGTGCTCTTTGAAATAAGGCTTCCGGTCGGAGGAATCGCAGGTCACGAAGACGTCCGGGTAGTAGAAGACGTCGGCGGCGACGATTCGGACCTTCATGTCCGCCATGAAGACGCGACAGTGTCCACCGCGGAGCCGCTCCCGCAATGCGGACGCGATGTTCAGCGAGATGAGGTTGTGGGTATCCGTGCCGCCGACCATGCCGAACACCTGCCCGCGAACGAACTCATGACGGGTCTCGCCCCGTGCCTCCGCGCGGAGATATTCGTCGGGGCTCAAACGGTGGAGAGCTTGCGTGGACATCATGAACATTGTACTCCACTCACGCGGCACCTTGCCCTCTCGCCCCGTAGCCCGACCTCTTCTGTGGGCAAGGTCCGCGACCCCGTCACGGGACGGTCGTCCTCGGGTTCCGACGTGTCTCGCATTGCCGAGTCCTTCCGCTTGAGCGCGATGTGCGTGTTTCGGGGTCGTTCTTACCGATCTCGGTTACCTGTCGCGCTAGGAGGTCGGCCGAACCGCAAGCGACAGAGCCTTCAAGGTCGTCTCCTATCACGGCGAGGAGTTCACCGTGCGCCGGGAACTCGTGGCGGGCACGCGTCATTACGAAGAGACCAGCGCTTCGGAGTTGACGTCTGCCTCTTTGAAGGCCGAGCTCACGAAGCGAGGAATCACGGATGGGAAAGCGCGTTCACTCCTCGATGAGCTGCCCGAGGATCCGCGAGACGCCCTTCGAGTCATCGAGTGGGCCGACCGCGAGATCGAAAGAACGCGGCCCCAGAACCCCGCCGGGTTCATGTTCCACCTCATCCACGAGAAGGTTACGCCGCCGGAGCACTTTCTGGGCAGCCAGCAGGTCAGGGCTCTCGAGGTGGAGGCGGAAGCGGAGCGATTGCGCAACCAGGAGTTCGCGCAGTGGCACGCGGCCTACGAGGAGTATAGGCAGCAGGAGATCGACAAGCACATCAAAGCACTCCCGCGCTCCGAGTACGAGGAAAGGATCGAAGGGAAGAAACAAGAGCTCGTCGCACGGTTCGATGCTCTGAGGCGCTCGCCCGCGGAGACGGTTCGACAGAGCGCCGAGCACTACCTCCGTCACGACATCGAGAAGGAGCTTCGCCTGGTGACGTTCGAAGAGTATTGCCGAGAACACACCCCACGCTCCAAGGGCCCGGAAGAGCCCGAATAGACTCGCGGCAGAGTTCAGTTTCCGCGCAACGTCCACGCTACGAACACGTCGATTGTTCTTCGCTCCGTTGCCACCTCGTTTCCGACTGCGGCATCGATCATCGATCACAGCCGGAAGCTGGCCCTGTGAGATAGTGGGGTCGGGAGAGAACGATGAAGAACGCCCAAGCTGTACCGTATGCGGCGGCGCTCGCTGTATTGATGCTGCTGGCCTCGTGCGGGGCCGTGGCGGCCCAGGAATTCGCCGGGCGCGAGAAGCTTCGCGCGCATTCGAACGAGTTCCGCAAGGAGGTGGTCCGTGTGACCAACGGCGTGTACGTAGCCGTTGGTTACTCGGCAAGCAACGTGATCCTGATCCGAGGCGACAGCGGGTCGATCATCGTCGACACGTCGAGCAACGAGGTGGATGCGCGCGAGGTCAGGGCCGCGTTCGGGGATCTCATGGACGGGCCGGTGCGCGCCATCATCTACACCCACGGCCACCCGGACCATACGGGGGGCGCGGCCGTCTTCGCCGGCGATGACGCCCCGGACATCTACAGCCATCGGTTGCTGGTCGAGGGCGCGCCGCCCGTAGTACGCGGCATGCGCGGTGGCGGTGACCAGTTCGGCATGGCGCTGCCGGACTCGCTGTACATCAACGCCGGCATCCAATTGGAGTACGGGCGGAAGACCCCTCCCACTCGGGAAGGCTACCTGCCTCCCACCCGCACGTTCAGCGGAGACCGGTTGTCGCTGACGATCGCCGGCGTCCGACTCGCACTTCTGCACACGCCCGGTGAGACGAGCGAGAACGTCGCGGTGTGGCTCCCGGATGAGAGCGTACTCATGCCCGGTGACGACTTCTACCCCGCGTTCCCCAACCTCTACCCGATCCGGGGGGTGGGGCTGCGCCCTCCCGAAGTGTGGATCGCCAGCCTGGATGAGATGATCGACCTGAGCGCGGAGCATCTGGTACCGGGCCACATGCGGCCCATCACAGGCGCCGAGAACGTGCGGGCCGCGCTGACGGTCTATCGCGACGGCATCCAGTCGATCCTGGACCAGACGATCGAGGGCATCCGCAGGGGTGAGCGGCCCGACGAGCTGGTCCAGCGGGTCGAGCTCCCCCCGCATTTGGGGGACAGCCCCTACCTTCAGGAGTACTACGGCAGCGTCGCGTGGTCCGTGCGCGCCATCTACTGCGACT
>Ga0187893_10013008_pt1 | contig 11679 bp, 9 predicted proteins | sample MA1701074metaG_FD_139574 | JGI IMG/M metagenome (GOLD analysis project Ga0187893, IMG submission 139574) | White microbial mat communities from a basaltic lava cave in the Kipuka Kanohina Cave System on the Island of Hawaii, USA - MA170107-4 metaG ... | reverse complement strand
CGGGCCTTTTGGCGACGCTTGCGAGACTCTTTGACTAGGATCTCGATTCCTTCGGCGGCGGGTTCCTTGGCGTTCAATTTCAGTTCCTCAAGGGCAAGCAAAGCCACGTCCTCATCCCTGACTGTGCCGAGCGTCTTCGCAATTGCCCTTAACTTGAGGCGTGGCAGGCTCGACTTGCGCAGGTAAGGTTTGAAATCGCTGATGGCGCTTCGTAACCGGCGTGAGAGCACGCGCATATCGTGAACGCCCTCGGGATCGTCCCAGTTAAGCGCCTTATGCCTCAGCGCGCACATTGCCTTGAGCTGGGCGCGCAGCACCAAAGGAACCATCTGGCCGGCCGGCGCCGAGCAATCCAGGCCCGGGATGCGCTTGAGTTTCGCCATGGTGTTTCGCGGGAGATGCGGTCAACTAAGATCCGAGTCAGGCGCGCTTAAGAGCAGCGCGGCGCGTAAACGCAAGCCGGCAGTTGAAGACTTGTTCGAACAGTCCGCGCTTTTGCTCAGCGGCATGGATTTCCCGCTCGCAGTTTGCCGAGGCTTGCAGTTCTACGTGCACGAGCCTTCCGCTGCGAATGCAGCGCAGGTCGCTAATGCGACTGTCGTGGCGGCGATCGAGTGCGTCAGCAAGGCGCAAAATTGCCGCCAATGAATTCACCGTCTCACGATCAGGTTGATTCAGTGCCGCAAAATTCTCGTGGCGCTCCTTTGGTTCAGATCCCCGATGATAACGAGCGACATTGGCAATCACATCACGTTCTGTCTCCGAAAACCCAGTCAGTTCGGAATTTTTGATCAGGTAAAAGGAATGTTTGTGGTGAGACTCGTGCGCAATGTGATAACCAACATCATGAAGCAAAGCCGCCGCCGAGAGCATCGTGCGGCGGTGCCGATCGAGGTTCGACGGCAAGCTCGATCGGGAAAGGTAATCAAAGAGACTTTCGGCTAAGCGCGCTACCTGGTGCGCGTGCGTTTCTTCATATCCAAAACGCCGGCCCACGGCATGAACACCACGCAGCCGGTAATCGGCCAGATCTGCCACCGGCGGACGCGACTCGAGATCGATTTCACGCAGCCGATCAATGATCACTCCTTCGCGCAGTGCCCAACTGCAAGTGCGCAGTGAGTTGATCCTCAAGGCAAGCATCGCGCCTTCGAGAATCTGTCCTCCGGCAATGATGATCTCGGATCGTTGGGCACTGATTCCAGGGACGTCACGGCGCTCGCCAGCGTTCATGTCAGCCAGCCGCGAATTGAATCGCGAGAGCTTTGCGAGCTCGATTTCGTCTCCCGCAGGACGCGCTCCTTCCACCTGTGGATCTTTTCCACTCAAAGCGCGCAAACGCAGCGCGGTGCCGATGGCGAGGATCGTGCCTGAGGTTCCGGTCGCCTGTTGCCAACGCGCGCCCCGAAGCTCACGGGCCGGTCGTTCCAACGCGGCACGTACTTCGTCTTTCAAGGCTTTCAACTCTTTTTGCTTCGGCGGATCGCTGGTAATAAATCTTTCGGTAAGTCCAATCGCACCCAGCTTGACCGAAAAAAGACCTGCCGGCGCCCGGTCGCGCATCCACGAGATCTCAGTCGAGCCTCCGCCGATGTCGAGGTTAATAATTGAGGCGCCCACGCCGGCACAGCCCTGGGCCGCAGCCAAACCGATGAGCCGTCCCTCTTCGATAGCTGAAAGAACTTCGACCGAGACTCCCGTTTTGCGCTCGACTTCTCTAATAAACTCAGCCGCATTGCGTGCTTCCCGAACTGATGCGGTTGCCACGGCGAGGATTTCTTCGGCGCCGCGGGCCTCGGCGATCGAGCGAAACCTCTTGATGCAATCGATGGCGCGTTGAATCGCCGCAGCGGAAAGGCGGCCCTGCTGAAGAGTGTCGTGACCCAGGCGCACCATGTCTTTTTCGCGTGCCAGTACAGCCAAAGAATCACGGGCGGCGGCGTCAACAACAACCATCTTGATTGAGTTTGAGCCAACATCAATGACGGCAATTTTCATCCAGTCTTCGCCTTCTCCCGTAGGTCGGCTTTGCGGGCTTCTGTAGGGGCGCCGGCAGTTTCCCGCGCGGGCTCGTCTTCGATCACTTTCGCTATTGACCGCCGCAGCCCGCTGGCGACTCGCTTGACCGGCCGAGAGGCATCAATAACTTCAAAGCCATATTCGCCGCTCATCCGATCAAATTCTTTCAGCAGCAGTTTCTGATAAGCGATGAAACTATCGTAGTAATCATCACCGAGTCCCATGTCCATCCCCGATTCCCAATAATCAAACCCGCGCCCCGAAGCGAGTACGCGTCCGGCCAACTCTTCAGCGGAACGCAAACGCAGATAAAAGACAGCGTCAGGAACGAGCGCAATACCATAGATCGCCCGAATCCACTCAGGATCGGCGCCGCGGACGACCCCCCGCGCAATCGCCGAGTAAATGTACCGATCGGTGAGCACAACGAAGCCGGCGCGCAGAGCAGGCAGAATTTGATTCTCCAGTCGATCGGCAAAGTCAGTTGCATAATAGAGCTGCATAGTGAGACGCCCAAGAATGTGCCCTGCTCGGGCGTCCTTGATCCCCCGTCCGGCAAGCACAGATCTCGTCATGCCAGTGTCCAGGACAGCGTACCCGGCTGACTCCATCCACGTGCGCAACAAACTGACCTGCGTCGAGCGGCCAACGCCGTCGGTACCTTCGATCACAATTAACTTTCCGGGATAGGGCTCGATCTCGACCCCAGACAAAGCAGTGCCGTAGAACTTCATCTGCCTCATTTGGCCAGCACCGCCTTCTCTTTAAGTTTCTCTTTCAAATAGCGGCTAACGATTTCGCGCATCTGGCGTTGCTGTGTGCGAATAGGTTGATTGCCATCGATCACGGTCAGCCCAAATTCGTTTACCATGTGGTCGTACTCATCGAGAATCTTGCCCTGAAAGATTTTGAAACTCGCTTCTTCATTATCCGCCCAATCCATGTCCAGGCCGGCTTCGTAATACTTCAATTGCGGACGAGCGGATGCGATGCGGTCTATAGCCACATCGAGCGGCGCGCGAAAGAAGAAAGCAACGGTAGGTTTTACCGCGAATTTGTAGACCTCGCGCACCCAGGCGCGGTCGCAACCGCGCGCCACGTCGCGCGCAAAAGCCGTGTAGATGTATCGATCCGCCAGCACAATCGCTCCGGCCTTGAGCGGTGGAATGATGTCGCGTTCGGTACGATCGGCAAAATCGGTGGCGTGCAACAACGAGAAGGTCGTGGGCGTGAAGAGGCGGCGCTTCTTGGCGCGTTTAGTGGTGTCTTTCACCAGCGGCGAGGAGTTCCACTCAGAAAAGAAAACTGAGTAACCCTCTGATTTAAGCCACTGATAAAGAAGCGAAAGTTGAGTGGATTTTCCACTCCCGTCAGTGCCCTCGACGACAAATAGCCGCCCAGGGTAGCGGTGATGCCCGTATGAGATCATTCGCAGCGCTCAATTTCCCACGTTAATGTTACAGATATATGAAATTAACCCATGGGTCAACTGTACGCTGGGGAAGGCGGAAGGCGGAAGGATGAAGCGTTTGTTCTTTGTTCTTTGTTCTTTGTTCTTTGTTCTTGGTACTTAGTTCTTTGTACTTGGTACTTAGTTCTTTGTACTTGGTACTGCGTCCTGAGTCCTGAGTACTGCGTCTTGAGTTCAAGTACCAAGTACCAAGCCCCAAGCACCAAGTTCCAAGTACCAAGTACCAAGTTCCAAGTTCCAAGTTCCAAGTTCCAAGCTTCATCTTTCCGCCTTCCGCCTTCCGCCTTCAAAATTCCGTCCGGAAGTGTGAAAATCTCCGACACAGGCACTCAAACTGAGCAGGCGTGAGGAGTTTCTGATGTCGTCACCTCAATTCGTCCCTCTTTCCACCTATCGGGAGTATCACATCGAGGAAATGGAGCAGCGCGCCCTTTCTTTTTATCAACAGATGCAGCGCCGGCGTACCGTGCGACAATTCTCAAATCGTCACGTGCCGCCGGAAATCATCGAGAACTGCATTAAAGCAGCGGCCACGGCCCCGAGCGGAGCCAACCTTCAGCCCTGGCACTTTGTGGTTGTCACCGAGCCATCCCTGAAGCGTCAGATTAGACTTGGCGCCGAACGAGAGGAACAGGAGTTTTACCAACGGCGCGCTCCCAGGGAATGGCTTGAGGCGCTCGCTCCGCTCGGGACTGACGAACACAAACCATTTCTGGAAACCGCTCCTTATTTGATAGCGATATTTGTCGAACGGTACGGAAAGTTGCCGGATGGCCGGCAGGTCAAGAATTACTATCCAATGGAATCAGTCGGTATTGCCACGGGAATCCTAATAGCCGCCATTCAACACGTGGGACTGGTTTCGCTGACGCACACGCCAAGTCCAATGAAGTTTCTGAACCAGATATTGAAAAGGCCGGTTAACGAATCCTGCTTTCTGTTGTTAGTGGTGGGCTATCCGACCGAAGACGCGGTAGTGCCGGATATTCAGAGAAAGGCATTTGAAGAGGTGTGTACCTTTAATACTTTGTAGGCGCCGTCAGTAAACACGAGACGAAAGCGCTGCCACCTGAAGTCTTGAGTCCCAGTAAGGCTCTTAGCGCCGGCGCCAAGCTGGCGTAATGAGCAACCCGATGGATTGCCAAGTTGTGACTTAGGAACAGTTTATCTTGACTAGAGTCGAAGACATTTGCACACGCGATCGCGGCCCAGAGAAAGGAAGGTTGGGTTCGTCTTTTTGGGCCAATGCAAAAGTTCCATCAAGTTGGGTCTGGTGGCTGCCTCCGGCAACGCTTGCTCTGACACTTGCCCTGATTTTTAGAGATCCGTTTGCTGGTGATTGGGATGCGCTCGACTACACCGTACTCGGAGTGCTGGGGCAACCTTCGTCGATGGTTCTTGGCCGCACGTTATTCATCTTTTTCAACCATTCGCTCTGGTATGCGGCTCATAATGCCTTTGCGTTGACGCCCGAAAACGCCTACCTGCTCTTCAAATATGTCGTCATTCTTCAGAGTCCCTTCGCGATTATTGCCTGGTGGCGCCTGTCACATGGTTTGACGAACTCTCTACGAGCGGCAACAGTATCGGCGCTGCTACTGGTGCTCTCTCCATTTTTCATTATCTATAGTGGACAAGTAATGACGGAAATCCCGTCGCTATTATTTGTCGCTGTTGCCCTGACAATTCACCTGAGCGGTCTCCACACTCAGCGCTTCATAATGGTGGTATTCGGCGCGGCGCTGCTCGGCGTTAGTGTTAATGTACGCGAGGCGCCGCTGCTTTATTTTCCCTGGCTGATTGTCGGGCCATATTCGTGCGGCTGGAGATGGAACCGAAACGAAATTAAAACAACCATCATCGCCTGTTTCGCATTTTCGGCCTGTGCTTTTGGGCCATTCCTATTCCTGTTTGCTACGAACTTTGGAAGCTTTCGGTTCGCGTGGCTCGACTGGCTCCACGCGACGCAAACAGAATCGTCGCGGCATCCAATCAACGTCGGCAATTTCGGAACACTGATAGGCTCCTTTTTTGCGGCCGCGCCTTTGGTGTTTCTCGTTTTTCCGCTCGCACTCTTGAAGGAACTGAAAACTCGTGGACTCACGCCGGTGGCAGCCCTCGCGGTCGTCGGTTTCGTTGCCAACTTCATGCTGATTTTCCATTATGGTGCGGTGGTTAACGGACGTTACGTACTTACCGGCTTACCTGCGGTCATCCCTTTGGTCGCGGACTATCTCGTCGTTTCTGTCCAGAGACTGATCGCGAATCCGCGGCTGGCCTTCGCCTGTGTGATCATGGGCGTAATCCTGATAAGCCTGATTGCCAGCCGTTACGCCTGGCCTTTCAATCGCGCTTACGTTGAAAATCGCTCGCTGGCAAAAGACTATCGCAATCAACTGGCAAAGGTCCCTCACGATGCAATCATGATCTCGGGTGCACAGACCGTCGCGGTGACCTACTGGCGCGGCCTGGGCATGGGCGATTGGAACGTAATCTCAACCGGCAGCACCTGGCCCGGCGCGGCGCTGAATTCGGTGGTTGCCAGACATCTAGCCGGAGGCAATCGGGTTTTTCTCGATGCAGATCCACGCTGGTGGCTCCGTGACACCTGGCACCGCCAGGAGTTGTTGGATCTCGCAAGTCTTGAATCCGGTTTTCGATTTCGCCGAGTCTCCGGCACAATCTACGAGATCAGGCCCCATGACGACGGGACAGCAAATGATTTCCCTGATTTGATCTTACAATTGCGGCAACAAGAACCGAATATGAAGGGTGGTCTTGCTGCCCAACTCTTAATACCGCGGCAAACAATGGAATTATTCATCAGATGAACAGCTCATATTCGATCGTCGATCCACGATCACCCAGTGATAAAGGAAACTTGTGCGCGCTGGCCTTAATGAGTAAAGCGCCCGGGCCGGGAACTACGAAGACACGGTTGGTGCCTCCGCTGGCGCCTGATGAAGCCGCCGCCCTGAGCGCTTGCTTCGTGCGGGACGCAGCCTCGAACATCGCAGATATCAGCTCGGATGGCCTGGCGGAAGGAGTTGTTGTTTATACTCCGGTGGGCGCCGAGACCGCATATGAAGGTTTGCTCCCGAAAACCTTTAGCCTCCTCGCGCAGCGTGGCGAAGCGTTTGGCGACCGCCTTTTTCATGCCGTTGAGGATCTTTTGTCGGCCGGGTACTCGTCTGTGTGTCTGATCAATTCGGATAGTCCGACGCTGCCTACCGCGTTACTAAGATCTGCAATCACCGCAGTCGCGCGGGCCGGAGACCGCGTGGTATTGGGCGCCGCTAACGACGGTGGTTACTACTTGGTCGGACTCAAGCAAGCACATCGTAAGCTTTTCGAGAACATTGATTGGAGCACTTCGAAGGTTCTCGCTCAGACCATCGAGCGCGCGACTGAACTTGAGCTGGAAACAGAAATACTGCCGGCCTGGTACGACGTAGATGATGCCGCCACGCTGCGTCAGCTTTGTGTTGAGCTGCTTTCGAGAAACGGCGGCCAGGCAACGCAATCAGATATGGTTGCCTACGGCGCCCCTTACACACGCAGTTATCTTTCGCGTTTAATTAATTCGGACGGCGTGCGTCAGCGCATTTGGGACTCTGCTGACAAACCGGCGTGAGGGCTTTCGATCCAGTTAACTTCGCTAAGCAAACAAGATTCCGCGGGTGTTTGAGAATTCGGAGTCAACTGACAAGTCAGGTTTTACGTTACGTCGCTACTTCTTTGAGGCACGCCGTTTGGCAGTAGCAATCATCCTTATTGGGTGTGAGGGTGTGCTGGGCAGTTCTTTAGGAAGATCGAGATTGTCATCTACAATTACATCCAGGCATACCCCCGAAAGGCGCGCGTACTGCAAGAGAATTTGCAGCGGAGGTTCGCTGGCGCCCCGTTCGTAGCTGGAAACTGAGCTTCGAAAATATGTTTCTCCCAGCCCTAACTGGTTAAGCATGCCTGTTTGCGACAAACCAAGCGCGTTGCGAATTTTAATCAGTTTCTCAGTAAGCCGTTCTGGCTTAGGACGTACATATCTTCCCATTAGCAGTTCCTGCTTAAGATACTAGACCCAAATCAGCTTGCGGCTAGACAGAAATCTGTCTACACTCATTGAGTAACTATTTGGTCACCCGGAGCTTGCACTTCTTTTGCTCCGCAGCGCACCTCATCACTCACGATTGTGGGACAACTCTACCATGCGCGATATGACTGGTTACTGATTTCCAAGGAGCGAGTCGACGAAGTTTTTCAGTCGATTGGGCGCTCGCATGTTAGCACGGTTTCGCAGGGATCGGAACGGTCAGCAATGCTAGACCAATGAGAATAATCCCCGAGCGGGAGCGGAATCGAGAGCAGCTTTTTACCTAGCGTTATGAGGCGCTGCTGGAACTGGGCTCTCCGGTTGACCAACCAGGATCGGGCCGGCGCCGCAGACCTTGTCCAGGAAGTTTTCATCCAGTTTGTACTGAGTCGCACCAGACTCGGGGAGATTGGAGGATATTGATAGAAATCTGATTAGTAAAAGAATTTGGAACAAGAATTAAGGAACCGTGACTCCCGGATTTAACCACGTGGACCAACTTATGACGGGCGGCAAGAAGCGTTTGAACGATACTTACAGAAAATTCAGCAGGCATCTCGGTCTCGGATGCACATTTTTTACTGTCAGACTGCCCTCCTGATATGTTACTGAGGCCAAAACGAGCGTTTTAGATTCCCATTGAGTGAACGCGCCAAATTAACAGTTGTGAAGGTTATTCATTGGAAAATAGAACTCGATTGACGAAGGCGTCTGTGTACATAAGAGGTTAATCTCTTGCAAGTTCCGTCAGCGCCGCTGCCTGGTATCCCGAACCATTCTAAGCAAGCTGGGCTATTTGGAGCCTCAGCGGAAACGTAAGACAAGTATTTGTGTCCATTGAAAAGCAATCCGTGCTTTTGAAGGCTGGGCCGGTTGCAATATCAAGGAGCAACACTATGCGGAAACCATTTACGGATTTATTCGGAATCGGCGACATATTTCGGTCTATCGTGGAATTGATTAAACACATCTCCACGAATGCAGACAGAAAGGTGCAACGCGAAAGCCAACGATTGAAGAACACGGAACAAGCGCTAAGAAACCTGAGGCTCGGACTTCAATATGTGGACGAATTAATGCACCGAGGCAGGAAGTTTGGAACCCAACCTGAAACAATACATGACTTTATCACTACCATCACATACCACGCCGAGGCCGTACACTCGTCTTGCGACCCAACCGCCGCGAACCTACTTGATACTTGCCCCGGTTCGCATCCTGCCAAATTCCTTGCTATATCCGAAAAAACATTTACACGGAAGAAACGTTGACGACACCCCGCCCGCTGAGTATCATGCGCCGCAAAAGCGGTTCATAGGATCCCGTATCAACTAATCGGCTCTTACGTTCAAATGCCCAGGTATCCCGAGCCATTAGCATGAGTTTCAACGACCAATAAACATCCAACGCAGGTACTTCCGAGTCCCGGAATAATTCAAGAGGGGTTTTTGACTACCCGTGAATGCTGTCCAATCAGGGCAGTGATTCACTTCTTTGATCTGCGCTGCTTAACGGATTGGATTTGGAGTCCGCGGTGTTTGGGTTTGCCCGGCAGCCTTTTTGGCAAATCGACCTTGTCATCTACCAGTACGTCTAAACAGACACCCGCGGCTCGCCCATACTCAAGCAAGGTAGGCAAAGTGGGCTCGCGGGTTCCAAGTTCGTAACCGGAAATCCGGCCTTGGGAAAGAGTATCGTCAAGCCCAAGATGTCTAACCATTTGGTTCTGAGAAAGTCCGAGTGCCATCCGAATCTGGAGCAGCTTCTCAGGCAGGCGCTCAGGCTTGGTACGGTGGTAACGACCCATCAGGCCCGCCCTCCTGATGGGAGTTGAATTTTGAAATTCCTATTGAGGGTAAACCAATAGTGGTTTACACTAGTCGCTGTGGAGTTGGCCGGGAGCTTGCACTTCTTTTGCTCCGCAGCACACCTCATCACTCACGATGTGGGAGCGACTCTACCATGCGCGATACGACTGGTTACTGATTTCCAAGGAGCGAATAAACGACGTACTTTCAGTCGATTAAGCGTTTCATGGTATCACGGTTTGGCAGGGATCGGAACGGTCAGTAATGCTGGATCCGACGAGAATAATCCCCGAGCGGGAGCGGAATCGAGAGCAGCTTTTTACCCGGCGTTATGAGGCGCTGCTGGCTTGGGCTCTCCGGTTGACCAACCAGGATCGGGCCAGCGCCGAAGACCTGGTCCAGGATGCGTTTATCCAATTCGTACTTGGTCGCACCAGCCTCGAAAAAATCGAGAACATCGATGGATATCTCCGCCGAATGCTGCGCTACATGCACCTTTCGCGAATCAGTCGAAACGTGCAGAAGACGCTTGACCAGATGCTCTCCCTCAGCGACTACGACTCTTTTAATCAAAGCTGGCGAGCCACCGAACCGTCACGCCAGATGCAGACGCGGGAAGAGTTATGGCAGGTTTGCTCGTATGCTTGCGCAAGAAAAGAAACTTCGCGAGCGGGCGCGGTCCTCATACTTCGCTTTTTCCACGAATATTACCCTTCTGAGATTGCCAGAGTTCTGTGCAGCTCGCGACATTGCGTAGATCAATGGCAAAGGTTAGCGCGCAGCGAATTGAAACTCTACATGTCCGGGCGGCGCGGTTTGAGATTCTTAAACTCGAAAGCGGCGCCGGAACCTGCCTACGCCGGGCTCGACAGCTCCAACGGTGATTTAATCGGCGATTTGCGCCGGCAGATATTCCATTCGCGACAGGGAGAGTGTCTGCCGACGGAACAACTGCAAAAGATTTACCAGTTAAGCAGTGATGAAACTCTCAGAGCTCCGAAACTAGGACATATCGTAAGTTGCCGCGCGTGCCTCGATGCCGTCAACCAAATACTCGACATCCCCCTTTTGGCCGAGCGCTACCAATCCGACTCTAGCCGTCCAGGAGAGCCGCCCAGCATCAAGCCCGGGGGAGATTCATCAAGTGGCGGCCCGACTAATGTAAATACACAGTATAAGCAGCGTCTGCGCGAGGTTGCCGAGCATGAGCCCAAGGAACTGCGCATCTTCGTAAATGGGTCCGCAGTTGGATCGTTGAAAGTCAGCTCGAATCTCAGTGAACTCGACCTTTGTCTGATCCATGTGAGAAGGGTCGAGTTTGTCGAAATCTTTAGTGAGCAAGACATTCGACTTCTGTTCTTTAGCGTCAGTCCGAGCGCCGGACCAAAGCCTGACCAGTGGGCCACAATTGAGCTCAGCGAGGGGCGCACGTTAAAGGCATTCTTGCGGTGCGAGAGCGGCGGACCAATTCTGCATATTGTTTATCAGGAAACGGCTCTTCAGGAGCCTGAACTCACAAAGCCTCTCACCTTAGTCAAACGAAACCCAGCGCCCATTGTGTTTAGTGATATTGGCCACCGTTCCCAACCGGGAGAGCAGAGCCTGGTAACCCGTTTGACTTTGAATGACAAGCCTGATGGCTCAAAGCTCGAGCGACTCCGCCGGGCGTTGAAGCTCACGAGGCGAGTGACGACGACTCGCGTCGCCGGCTCTGCCAACGAGACAATAACTGCGCCTGAGGTTCAGAAGAACGACTACAAACCAGGCGAACTAACCTTCCTTAGCCGAATTTCGCCAACGATACCTAAACCGTTTTGGGCACATCCCGCTTGGCTGACTGTTCTGTTCACCTTGATCGCAGTTGGCGTTTTCATGTGGTACAGAACCAATGACGCGCCAACTCCAAGCGCCGTGAGCCTGCTCGAGCAGGCCAGCGCCGCTGAAAAGATGAATGCACAGATAAGCGGCCGGGTCACTCATCGAATAATTAATCTGGAAGTGCGTCGCATTACGGATGGACTGCTCGTTTCGCGGCAAAAAATTGAGGTCTGGCAGGACTCCGCGCGAGGTGAGCGCGCTCAACGTGTTTACGATGAGAGCGGTCGCCTGATTGCAGGCGCATGGCAGAGCGCGGATGGTGCTCGGACTATCTATCACCACGGAACGGGATCGAGAATGAATTCGGCGGAGGTGCCAACGGACAACCTGCTTCTTAACCTCGATGATGTCTGGCAACTCGAGCTTTCAGCGACAGAATTCAGAGCCCTCGTGAGAGACTCTCAAGAAGCTCG
>Ga0187893_10013007_pt1 | contig 11679 bp, 8 predicted proteins | sample MA1701074metaG_FD_139574 | JGI IMG/M metagenome (GOLD analysis project Ga0187893, IMG submission 139574) | White microbial mat communities from a basaltic lava cave in the Kipuka Kanohina Cave System on the Island of Hawaii, USA - MA170107-4 metaG ... | reverse complement strand
GAAAACGAAGTCACGCCAAACGCCCGCTTCATCGACGATCTTGGTGCGGATTCGCTCGACACCGTCGAGCTGGTCATGCGTTTTGAAGAAGAGTTTGGTATTGAGATTCCCGATGAAGATGCAGAGAAGATCCAGAGTGTGCGTGATGCATACAATTACATTGATCAGCATAAGAAATAGTGGAAAGTGAAAGCGAAGGCATTGCCAGCAGCAATTTCCAGGTGGCGGTGCGTGCGTGTCATCCAGGAAAGACTTTCCGCCTCGCCAGTGACGCGCCAGTTCTCATGTTAAACGCCGCCTATAACCTTTAGAGGAGTTCGTATTTTGACAAGTCGTCGGGTCGTGATTACAGGGTTGGGCCTGGTAACCCCAGTGGGCAATACGGTTGAAGAAACCTGGTCGGCTTTGATGGCCGGGCGCAGCGGCGCCGAGAACATCAGAAAGTTCGACACGGAGAAGTTTTCAGTAAAGTTTGCCTGTGAAGTAAAAGACTTCGATCCCCTGAAATTTGTGGAGAAGAAAGAGGCGCGCAAGATGGGCGCCTTTATTCACTACGCCATCGCCGCCTCGCAGGAGGCTATCGATAACAGTGGGCTTGAAGTTACTGACGCCATCGCAGAAAAGGTTGGCACCTACATTAGCAGTGGCATTGGCGATTTCTGGGCAATTGAACGCGAACACTCAAAGCTGCTAAATGATGGACCGGGCCGCGTCTCGCCTTTTTTTATTCCGTCAGCCATCGTGAACCTGGCCTCCGGTCAGGTTTCAATCCGCCACAATGCAAAGGGCCCTAACTCGGCAACTGCCACCGCGTGTGCGGCTGGTGCTCATGCGATTGGGGATAGTTTCAAGATCATTCAGCGAGGCGACGCCGACGTGATGATCTGTGGTGGCGCCGAATCGGCAATTACTCCCATGAGCGTCGCCGGTTTTGCGGCGATGCGCGCCCTTTCGACTCGAAACGACGACCCGCCGACGGCGTCGCGTCCGTTCGAGCGTGACCGTGATGGTTTTGTCATTGGCGAGGGTGCCGGAATTATGATTCTCGAGGAACTGGAGTTTGCGCGGAGCAGGGGAGCTAAGATTTACGCTGAGCTGGTGGGTTATGGCATGACCGCTGATGCTTTTCACATCACGATGCCCGACGAGACCGGTTCCGGGGCGATTCGAGTAATGCTCAAGACCATCAAAGATGCCGGTATCAAGCCCGAACAGGTCAATTACATCAACGCTCATGGAACGTCCACGCCTTACAACGACAAATTCGAGACCCTCGCAATCAAGCAGACATTCAAAGAGCACGCCTACAAACTTGCCGTGAGCTCTACCAAGTCGATGACCGGCCATTTGCTGGGAGCCGCGGGCGGAATTGAGAGCGTGTTTTCGGCCCTGGCAATCAGCCGCGAAATGTTGCCCCCTACAATAAATTATTTCAACCCGGATCCGGAATGCGATCTGGATTATGTTCCGAATGAACCAAGGCCGGCCAGGATCGATTTCGCCCTGTCCAATAGCTTTGGCTTTGGCGGTACCAACTCGGCCCTGCTCTTCAAACGATACGCAGAATAAACGGAATTCCGCGTTCTAAGACCAAAACCGAAAATGAAACTCGTCGTCATGATGAAGCAGGTTGCGAACAAGGACGCAATTCTGCGAATCAATAAAGAAGCCAAATGGATCGAAGAGGGCGACCTCTCGTTCGAGGTAAACGAATCGGACGGTTACGCGCTCGAGGAAGCCCTACGGGTCAGGGAAAAGGTTGGCGGCGAAGTGGTGGTTTGTTCGATGGGGCCGCAGAGGGTTAAGAGCGTAATTAAGGACGCTCTCGCGCGAGGTGCAGATCGAGCAATTCATGTAGTCGGAGACAATCTCGGCCAATTATCTCCCTATACTGCCGCCAGCGTCTTGGCTAAAGCCATCAAGGATGAGCAGGCCGATCTGGTGCTGACTGGCTTGCAGTCAGACGATCATGGATATGCGCAAACAGGCGTCATCATGGCAGAGCTTTTGGGTTTGCCCCACGCCACAATCGCCATCGAAGTTGATGCCTCGGGTGAAAAGTTACGCGTGAAGCGAGAACTCGAGAGCGGCTGGTACCAGTGGTATTCCATGCCCTTTCCAGCGCTGCTCACTATTCAGTCGGGGATCAGCCAGATTCGCTACGCCACCTTAAAGGGGATCATGGCTGCAAAAAAGAAGGAAATTAAGGAAATAGAGCCGTCTACTGACCTTGTCAATCGCCCTCAGCACCAGCGGATAGAAAAGATCTACCTGCCCGAGAAGATGAAGCAGACCCAGATGCTGGGCGATGGCGATGCCAAAGCCGGAGCAGTTGCGCTGGCCGAAAAACTTCATACCGAAGCACGAGCTTTTTAGTCTCATGAGCATTCTCGTTTTTGTAGAGCATCGAGGCGGGGTTCTAAACCGGACATCGCTTGAAGCCCTTGCTGCCGCACAGGATCTTGGCTCACAGCTGCAGCTGCCGGTCGACGCCGTTGTGCTCGGTGACAACCTGGATGCACTTCTCACTGAAATTTCCGCTTACGACCTCGGAAAAGTGTTTTATGCCAACAGTCCCAAGCTGGCTGACTACACTCCCGACGGCTTTGCCCAGGGGATGGAGCAAATCATCCGCCAGTCGGCCCCGCAACTGGTGTGCATGCCCCACACGTATCTGGTTAGAGACTACGCACCAAAACTTGCGGCCCGTTTTGGCAAATCGCTCATTAGTGATTGCATACGTGCTCGGGTAGCAGAGGGCAAGCCGGTTTTTACTCGCCGGATTTTTCTCGGAAAGCTCGACGCGGACGTAGTCTCAGATGGAGAAGCACCTGTGTTTGCGACTTTCCAATCCGGGGCCTACCGGCCTGACCAGGCAAAGAAGGGAAGCGGGGCGGTAGAGAAAGTGGAGCTTGAAGTTGGTGAAATTCGAATGGAACCTGAGCCACCCTTTCAGGAAGCGAAGCAGGCGGTTGATCTAACCAAGGCAGATATCATCGTGGCCGTTGGACGCGGCATCAAAAGCAAGGACAATCTTGTGTTGGCTGAGAAACTGGCGGAAGTTCTTGGAGCAGACATTGCGGCCTCGAGACCGATTTGCGACGCCGAGTGGCTGCCGATTGACCGTCAAATTGGTTCTTCCGGACAGACAGTGGCGCCAAAACTGTACATCGCTTTGGGTATCTCTGGAGCCATACAGCATCTGGTCGGCATGAAGAACTCAGGCACTATTGTGGCCATTAACAAGGACGCCGAGGCGCCTATTTTTGACATCGCCGATTACGGAATTGTTGGCGATTTGTTTGAGGCAGTGCCGGTCCTCACAGAGGAAATCAAGAAGCTCAAGGGACAAAGTTAGTTGTCTTGTTTTCAATGTTCTCTTAAAGCAACTAATCTCTGAGCACTTTTGTCCACTTGTCGGCCTGATTAAATAGTTGGATATGATTGTCAGCCACGCGGGTTATTGAATTAGTGTATTTTCTTCGTGTTGTTTCGTGTGATTTAGTGGATCGTTTTGAGATCTAGCTACCCGGGAATTAAAGAGCTCTCTATGCTTTAGACTAACAAACGATCACGAAATCACACGAAACAACACGAAACATTACACGAATCCATGCACTGAACTGAAGGTTGGTACGAACTAATCAGAGGGCTTGTTGCCTATAATCTGCTGGACATCTCTCAAGACTTCTTCCGGCTTCCATTCATTACCCCGATAGACCTTGTGAACCTTGCCGTCGGGGGAGATCACTGCGGTGCGCAAGCCATGAATAATCTGATTATTTCCTGAGTAATAACGCAACCCAAAATACTGCGCAATCCCTTTCACCTGGTCTGGTGTGCCGGAAGCGAATTCCCAGTGCTCAAAGTCTTCGTTTGAGTAACGTCCAGTGTGAGCTGCCCCATAACTGCGAAGCACGGCCGGAGTGTCGAACTCGGGATCAAAGCTCACACTCAACAAGTGGGTCTTATTAAACAGTTCGGGATTACTGCGTAGTGACTGCTCAAGGCTGGCGAAATTCTCACTCATCAGAGTGCACTGATCCGGTTCCGGGCAACGCGTGAAAATAAAGGTTAACAAAAGCGCTTTGCCACGGTAGTTGTGCAGCTTGATTGGCTTTCCATCCTGATTGACTAAACCGTAGTTGGGAACTTCATCACCGGGTTTTGCCTCGACTGGAACCTCCACCGTGCCGGAATCAACGCTCTCCTGCCTGATTACAAGGTCTTCAAGCCAGCTCCGGGTTCCGTCCACAACCAGCCTGGCATTAATCTCATCCCCGGGCCTTAAGATTGAGAATGCCGAAGCGTCCTTTACGTTAAAGGGCATGGTCATGCTCGGCATGTAATCCTTGATCTCTTCATGGGCTACAGTAATTTGCTGCTTATCCGCCTCGACCGATACCACTTTGCCTTTGAGTTCAAAACGCCTGGCATTCGGGGAGGTCCGTTCACCGCAGGCGAAGCTTGTGAAACCGAGCGCGAGGGCAAGAGCAACCAAGATGCCCCATTTGAAAGTTTTATTCATTCTTAAGGTTTTGTACCAGAACTGTTTCTCTGCAAATGCGTGTCATATAAGCGCTCGTAAATCCAGAAGTTTGACATTACTTTATAGACATAATCCTTCGTCTGCGTGAAACCAATTTCCGGCAAATAACGATCAGCTTCGCTTGATCGAGAGCGACCGATCCAGCGCGCAGTATTCTCTGGTCCGGCATTGTAAGCTGAAGCCACTGCCTGCGGTTGCTCGGGGAACTGCTGAAACAGGTTTGCAAGGTATTGCGACCCAAATAGAATGGCCGTATCTGGGTTATACAGCTCGTTGTGGTTGTGGGATTTGCGGCCCAGTTGACGGGCAATATCGTCTGCAGTCGAAGGAATGAACTGCATCATCCCCCGAGCTGCAGCCACGGATTTGGCATCCGCCTGGAAGCGAGATTCCTGCCGAGCTATTGAAAGAACAAAACGCGGGTCGATCTTACGGACCGAAGAATGTCTCAAGAGGGAATCGCGGTACGGCACCGGGTAGAGCAGCGCGACGAGTTCAGTTGGCGCTATTTCGATTACGAAGTCAGCAGGAACATTACGCCACAAACCCTCCGCAAAACGAACCGCTCTATTGGGAAGCCCTCCCCGAAGCGAATAAACCGCCAATGAATAGTCTTCGTTTGTTAGCCCACTGGCACCAGTAACCGGCCTGCTAGCCTCCCCACCTTTCTCCGTTTGTCCACCCGAATTTATGGTTGCGCGAGCAGCTATCAGCTCGGGTACACCTTCATCATAGAGTCCCAAAAAGAACAACTCGTCAGCTAAAGCCTGATGTGAAGGTTCTTCAAACGCGGCTGCCCGGGTCAGGAGCTCCTGGCGACCAAAGGTTACCAGTGAAAAAGCCGGCAACTTATAACTCGGCAGCTGGCTGTATCCTTTCTGAAGCTGGGCCAGCAGTTCAGCAGCCTCCTGCGGATGGTCAGTGAGCCTTAAAGCCAGCTGACCGGCAATCCGTGCCTGATCGTACTGTCCTGTCGCCAGCGCCTGTTTTGCCTCGCCCCTGACACGACCAAACTGGGCTTCAACCAGTGGGCGCGTCTGAGCTGCGAGCCGCAAGGCACGAAGTCTTTGAGTGGCCCTATGGCCGTAATACTCATTTCGGCCTTCAGGTAGGGAGAGATACAGTGAGATGGCCGCTTCCTGCTGGCCCAGCTGTTCCAAAGCATAAGCTCTTACAAAAGTCAGTTCAGATTTAGTGGTTCCACTTGGTACTCTCGTTCCCCCAAGGTCCGGTTGCCTAAAGAGTTCGTCAATGTCATTGATTGAAGCCCGCCAGTTACTTTGGGCCAGATGGATTCTTAACTGAGCGAAAAGCGCTAGAGCCTCGCCAAGTTGGTTGCGAAATTGGGCGCGTGCTTGCTCTACCCACTCAAGGGCTGGAGCGTGACGGCCTGCTTCGTGCAGGGCGTCAATGATATTCACATAGGGACGTTCAGGATTAGGGCTCTCCGGAAACCGTTCTATTAAGCGTTTGTAAGCGGCGACTGCCTCATCCGTACGTTTCAGGCGACTGTAGGTTGAGCCCATTGAGCTCAGCGCTTCACGGGTACTGGAGCTCTCTGGAAATTGCTGCTCCACGCGCTGAAAGTACTTCAATGCCTCGTCATAGTTCCCCTCAAGGAAAAGCCCTCGTCCGATTTGATAGAGTGCGTTGGGCACGCTTGAACTCTGAGGAGTTTGCTCAACAAGGGCTAGAAAATGAGCACGCGCTGCCACAAAATCCCGATTGAACTGGTATATCGACGCTCGCAGAAGACGCTCTGCATCGGACAGGGAGGTTGCTGGTGCCGCCGCTTTCTGTTCCAACTCATCCAGAGCCCGAACCGCAGCCAGGGCGAAATCGTCCGGGCGCGAGGCGTCAGGCATCTGCAGGATCAGCTTATTAAAGACTGAACGGGCTTCGGCATGACTTCCTTTGAACAGATAGCTTTGACCCGTCAGAACGGCAGCCTGGCGCTTTGTTGCTTCATTTCCGGTGTTATTTAGCTGTTGGAGAGTTGAAATTGCACTGTCGTAATCGGCGCTTTCGTAGAAGCTTTCCCCTAATCTGAATAATGTAGCCTCGCGTAACTGATGCCCCGAACTCATGATGACTAGAAGCTGTCGCAAACGCTCCCGCTCGAGGGTCAGATCTCCGATACGCCGAGCAGCCTGGGCCAGGTGCCACAAGGCATGGCCGGAGAGAACAGATTTGCGCGACACGACTGACTGATAAGCCGAGCTTGCTGTGGGGGCATCACCGGTTAGCTCTGAAAGGCGGGCTTGCAGATAATCATAATTGTTGGCGGAGTAGATGTTTGCATTCCCCTCACGCAGTCTCTGCAATTCTGTGAGCGCTGTCTTAAAGTCCTTGCTTTCGACGGCGGCACGAATTTGCTTCTGGCTGTCTGTGGACGCCTGGCCGGACGCCAGCTGCGTTTGCAGCAGCAGACAACAAATAAAACCAGTTACTTTGAGCTTACTGATTTGAAACATATCGAGGGATTATCTGTCACTAAGCCCCTGGTCTCAAGTGAGCTACCTCTGAAGCCCAACTGCAAAGCGGTTGTGGCCCTGGGTCACCCGTGCCGCAACCGCTTCGCGGTTGATTATATAACCGTGCTTTTACACCCAACGTAGCCGCGAAGCGCGGCAACGCCTGTCTGGAGGCCGGAACCGCTTCGCGGTTCTGCAATCCTAGCCCGCAAAAGGCCGATTTCACAGGATGTGTTACGATCTTAAAGTCTTTTGAACAAATGCGGGGAAAGATCACGAGAATGGTTTCCAGAAGTCCTAACCCGGCCCAACTGATGGACGGTGCTCCACTGGCGTCCAAGATTAAGAGTGAGGTGTGGGCGGAAGTCGAGCAATTGAAAAGTCGAGGAATCGTTCCTTGCCTGGCGGCGGTGCGTGTGGGAGAGGATCCGGCCTCTGCGGTCTACGTGCGCAACAAGATTCGAGCTTGTGACGAGTTGGGAATTCGTTCCGAACACCACGCCTTACCAGAGTCGACCAGCCAGGAAGCATTGTTGGGTCTAATCTCCGAACTAAATTCTCGAGACGAGGTTGACGGCATCCTCGTCCAGCTTCCTTTGCCCCGCTCCATCAATGAATCCGCGATTCTCGAGGCCGTGAGTCCAGCAAAGGACGTGGATGGGTTTCATCCAGAGAACGTGGGCAGGCTCGCCATGGGCCAACCTGTGTTTGTGCCTTGTACCCCGGCCGGAATAATTGAACTCCTCGTTTATAACCAGGTGCAGATTCGGGGCGCCAATGCGTGCGTAGTGGGCCGTAGCCAGATCGTTGGCCGTCCGATGGCCCAACTACTTTTACAGCAAGATGCGACTGTGACCATTTGTCACTCTCGAACCCGCAACCTGCCGGAAGTCACCAGGCAAGCAGATATTCTGGTTGCGGCCATCGGCCGGCCGGGGTTGATCGGGGCAGAACACATTAAGCGCGGTGCAACCGTGATAGATGTCGGAATGAATAAGATTACCGACGAGCAGGCAGGTAAAGCATTGTTCGGTGCGGAAGCCGAGAAACGCATTGACATCATTCGGAAGCGAGGATACACCCTGGTCGGAGACGTCAATCCCATCGCTGCGGACGAACTGGCTGGCCGCCGCAGTCCAGTACCAGGTGGAGTTGGCTTGCTGACAATTGCGATGTTGATGCGTAACTCAGTCAAAGCAGCCTTGTTGCGGAGGGGACACGGTTCAGATTAGATGCTACGCGTGGGCCTGACCGGATCGATTGGAGTTGGTAAATCTTTTGTGGCAGGAGTTCTCGCTGAGCTTGGCTGTTATGTGCTGGATGCTGACCAAACCGCCCGGTCCGTGGTTGAAAAGGGTTCCAAAGGACTGGCAGCCGTTGTCGCAGCCTTCGGGCCAAAGGTTTTGAGGGATGATGGGACCCTCGATCGACAAGGTTTGAGCTCGATTATTTTTGCCGATCAGGAAAAACGCGAACTGCTTAACTCGATCCTTCACCCGCATATAATTGAAGCGCAAAACCAGCAGCTGGATCAGTGGCAAGCGAGTGATCCAGACAGTATCGCAGTCGTAGATGCAGCCTTGATGATTGAGTCCGGGAGCTATAAACGATTCGATAAGCTGATCGTCGTTTATTGCAGACCTGAGGTGCAACTGCAACGCATTATGGTTCGGGATGGGATTTCACTTGCAGCAGCTCAGCTGCGCGTACGTTCTCAAATGTCGCAGGAGGAAAAGCGAAGGTTTGCGGATTTTCTCATTGATACCTCGGAAGGCTTTGCAGACACCCGTCGCCGAACTGAGGAAGTGCACAAGCAACTAGTGCGGCTTCCGAAGAATAAAACCACTGCTTGTTGACTCTAGGAAAGGTTATCCTGAACGCCGCTAGCGTTCGCCGACAAGCTTCTGACTTAAAAGATGAGACTTAGTTTCCCGGCCTTATTCTTCTTGCTCCTAAGCCTTTGCCTGCTCCATTCCGCCTGTTTTGGTGGACCGGATTCTGCTGGCTTCTATGGGCGCGTCACGGTGCCGAATTCTCAGGAGTTCCGCTGGAGTGACGGCGGACTGCCCCAGACCTTCGATCCGGCTTATGCAGCGGCACCACCGGACACTGATGCAGTGAGGGCAATCTTCGAAGGATTGACTGACCACGACCCGAAAACTCTCGTGCCAGTCCCGGGAGTGGCGAAGCATTGGGAATCCTCGGAGCAGGGCCGAGTCTGGACTTTCTATCTGCGATCTGACGCTCGCTGGTCAAATGGCGAGCCGGTAACGGCGCAGGATTTCGTTCGCTCCTGGCAAAGAACAGTGCGCATCGGCCAACTTTCGCCGCATACGAACCTGCTTACTAATATTGTTGGCGCACGCAGCGCCCTGGTGGCCCCGACGCCTCAGCAAAGAAGACGGGATCAGGAAACCCAGAGTTCACGCGGAAGGCGCAGTCGCTCAGTCGAACAATCATTCGGTGCGCAGGCGATGAGTGACCATGTATTACGCGTCCGTTTGCGACGTGCGGACAACAATTTCCCCTCCCTGGTAGCACACTCCGTCTTCCGGCCAGTTAAACTGGCCAGCGAGCTTCAGTTGCAAAGACTCACTCCCCCGGGTTTGGTTTCGAATGGTGCTTTCGCGCTGGCAAAATCTGATAACGACTCAGTTATCCTTGAGCGTGCTAACCAATATTGGGGCAGGTCGGATATCTCACTTGAGCGTGTGGAATTCATCAATACAAGAGACTCGGAAGCAGCACTGGCAGCTTACCGGGACGGACGCGTCGACGCGATTTCCAACGCCCCTTTTGAACCCCTGGCCCTAAAGCTGCTATCGTCGTACAAGGATTTTCGCCGCCATACCTACGGAGCGCTGACCTATTACAGTTTCAATAGTGCCCGCCCCCCTTTTGATGATGTCAGGGTTCGGGAAGCGCTTTCCCTGGCAATCAATCGGGAGCGCATTAGTCGCGACGACCTGGATGGGGCAACCGAGCCAGCCAGGAGGTTTTTGCCTGACTCCATGGTTGATGCTGGCCGCCCCGTTGTTGACAAGTCTCTGTACCAGGATCAGGACATGGCACGGGCGAAAGCACTGTTGGCTGAGGCCGGTTATCCGGAAGGAAGGGGATTTCCGGTCGTCCGCCTCCTGATCAATCGAAACGAACTGCAGCGTATTGTGGCCCAGTCTGTGGCCGCGATGTGGAGTAATGTTTTGAATATTAACACCGAAATCATCATTAGAAACTGGGACGAGTACGAGGGACTGTTACGCAACGGAGATTTTGACGTCGCACGACGCGGTATGGTTATGCAAACTACGGATGAGTTTACAAATATTCGAATGATGTTTCGCGACCTGGTTCCATTCTCAGCCAGTGCCAATCAACAATTAGCAGGGACACCGGAAACTAGTGAGGCAAAACGGAGCGCCAACAATGTACCAGTCGAGACCGAGTCGCAGGCGCTACGGCAGCTTCGTGCGATACCAATCTACTTCGCTTCGTCCTATACGCTCGTCAGACCGTACGTTACAGGCTTTGATACAAACGTTTTGGACGCGCCGTCCTTGAAGACCGTTAGGATAGATACAAAGTGGAATCAGCCGGGGACAGCTGCACTCATGCGGCCCTGATTGCTGCCGCTTAACGTTTTCGAGACCATTCTTGCTGAATATCCTTTAAGCGTGATAAGTTCCATTTACAACTGTTGCTCCCAGAGCGCGTGTCAACAATTGCATGTCAATCAGCGTGCGGAGCGGCGCAGGCTAAGGCGCATGCCCGCAAGCAGGGGAAGACTGGAAGGCGTTTTATGGCCGCATCAAACCTTAAACAGCTGGTAGCTGCCTGGGTCCTGTTGGCCCTGGCAATTGGTAGTATATCCTGCGCAGTATCAGCCGGAAATGAACCGTTTTTTGGGAAGACCGTACCCCCCAAACGCAACATTCTGCGATATGTGACGGGCGACGAGCCCGAGTCGTTGGATCCGCCAATCAGTACAGGTCAGCCTGAGGCTCGAATCTATATGGCTCTGTATGAGGGGCTGGTGGAATATGATCCAAAGACGCTTGATCCAATACCTGCCCTGGCCGAAACCTGGCATCCAAACAATGACTCTTCAGAGTTCATTTTTCACTTGCGGAAAAATGCGCGCTGGTCCAACGGTGATCCCATCACCGCTCATGACTTTGTTTATAGCGTCCGCCGGGCACTCTCGCCCCAGTTGGCATCGCGTAATGCCTATCTGGCCTATTACATCAAATACGCACACGCCTATAACGAAGGACACGTTTTCGTCCGCGATCCGCAGACGGGAAACTTCCTGCTTGAACGTGATTTCACCGAACCACGGTCGGCTAGCACTGCAGGCGCCGATCCACTGACCGCTCAACCGGTCTCAACCTCAGAGTACACCCCAACGTCGAAGGAGCCTGAAGGTGACCCCGATACCGCTTTCCATCAGTTTATGCACTCTCCAATGCGTTTGACTTTGCCGGCTGATGAAAAGTCTCGAGTCAAGTTGTTCGAGAAGAATGCAAAAATGAAGGCTGCGGTTGCCGGAAAAGAATTAGTGCCTGTCCAGGCAGAGGATCTAGGGGTGGAAGCAATCGACGACTACACGGTCAGGATTTGTCTAATTCAATCGGCGCCTTTCTTCTCCGGATTGCT
>Ga0187893_10013006_pt1 | contig 11679 bp, 13 predicted proteins | sample MA1701074metaG_FD_139574 | JGI IMG/M metagenome (GOLD analysis project Ga0187893, IMG submission 139574) | White microbial mat communities from a basaltic lava cave in the Kipuka Kanohina Cave System on the Island of Hawaii, USA - MA170107-4 metaG ... | reverse complement strand
ATGACCAAGACCAACACCGGCAATTTCTTCGAGGATTTCCGGCTCGGCCAGGAGATCACGCACGCAACACCGCGCACGCTCACCGACGGCGACACGGCGCTATACACGGCGCTCTACGGCAGCCGCTTCGCGCTCAACTGCTCCGATGCGTTCGCCGAGAAGCTCGGCTTCCCGCAGGCGCCGATCGACGACCTCCTCGTATTCCACACCGTCTTCGGCAAGACCGTGCCGGACATCTCGCTGAACGCCGTCGCCAATCTCGGCTATGCCGGCGGCGTGTTCGGCGCGCCCGTGTTCCCGGGCGACACGCTCTCGGCGCGCTCGCAGGTGATCGGGCTCAAGGAGAACTCCAACGGCAAAACCGGTGTCGTCTATGTGAAGACGACCGGCACCAATGCGCGCGGCGAGGAAGTCTTGCGCTACGTGCGCTGGGTGATGGTCCGGAAGCGCGACGAGGCCGCGAAGGCCGCCGGCGAGCAGATCCCGAATCTCCCGGGCGCCGTCACGGCCGCCGAACTGCGCGGGCTCAACGGGTTCAAAGTGAACGGCTACGACCGCGCCGCCGCCGGCTCGCGGCATCTCTGGGAGGACTACGCGCCCGGCGAGCGCATCGATCATGTCGACGGCATGACGATCGAGGAGGCCGAGCACCAGCTCGCGACGCGGCTCTACCAGAACACCGCGCGGGTGCACCTCAACCAGCACGCCGAGGCGCTAGGCCGCTTCGGCAAGCGCCTCGTCTATGGCGGGCATGTGATCAGCCTCGCGCGCTCGCTCTCGTTCAACGGGCTCGCCAATGCGTTCCGCATCGCCGCGATCAACGGCGGCCAGCACGTGAACCCGGTCTTCGCCGGCGACACGATCTACGCCTGGAGCGAAGTGGTCGAACGAATCGAGCTGCCCGGCCGCAAGGATGTGGGCGCGCTGCGGCTGCGCACCGTCGCCGCGAAGAACCGCGCCTGCGCCGATTTCCCGTACAAGGGCGCCGACGGCAAGCACGCGGCCGAGGTCGTGCTCGATTTCGACTATACGGTGCTGATGCCGCGCCGCGGCTGAGCGGCCACTCAAGTACCGTCATGCTGAGCGCCGCCCTCTTGGGCGGCAGCGAAGCATCTCTACGCAGTTTCGCACAGCGTAAGCGGCGCCAGGCCCTCTGAACCGCGGCTCATCGGTGAGAGATCCTTCGCGGCCCAAGTGGGCCGCTCAGGATGACGCCGCGGGTTGCGCGCACCTCGGTCGCCCCGGTGCCGAGGGGCGCGCCATGGTATAGAGTCGCGCTCCAAGTCTTCGCGCGGGGCATGCCATGGCGGCGGCGCCGTTCCGATGGATCGGCCTGCGATCGGGCCGCGCCTCTCACGGCGCGGCGCGGCGGCGGCCGTGACCGCGCTCATCGACGCGCTCGGGCGTTCGACGCTGCTGGCCGGCATGCCGCCCGCGCTCGTCGGCGCGATCGCAGCCGCGGTCGAGCCGGTCGGGATCGGCGGCGGCGAAGTCCTGTTCCGCGAGGGCGAGCAGAGCGACGCGCTCTATTTCGTGCTGAGCGGGCGCCTGCGCGTGCAGCGCGCGCTATCGGGCGGCGTGCGCGTCATCGCCGAGATCGTGGCGGGGGAGAGCGTCGGCGAGATGGCGGCGCTCACCGGCGACATCCGCTCGGCCACCGTCGTCGCGATCCGCAATTGCCGGCTCGCGCGGCTGAAGCGCGCGGCGCTCGAGCGCATCTTGGGCGAACATCCGCAATTCCTGGCGCCGATCGCGGTGCTGCTCGCGCGGCGCCTGGGCGGGGCCGGGCGCGCGGGCCAGGTGCGCAAGGCCGCCTCGTGCTTGACGCTCGTGCCCGGCTCCGAGGGCGTCGACGCGGCCGCGGTCGCGGCGAAGCTCGGCGCGGCGCTCGGCCGCCACGGCACTGTCGCCGTGGTGGGCGCCGCCGACGCGCCGGCCACGGATTTCGCCGATTGGGCGCAAACGCTCGAGGCGCGGCACGACTACATACTGTTCGTGGGCGGCGGCGAAACGGCCGACTGGAGCGCGCTCTGCCTGCGCCAGGCCGACATGGTGCTGGTCTGCGCCGATCCGGCGCGGCCGCCGCCCGCGCGCCGCACGATCCCCGATTGGGCCAATGTCGGCCTCGTGCTCTGCCGGGACGAGGCGGCCGCCGCACACACCGGCGATTGGCTCGATGCCTTCCCAGGCGCCGTGCATTTCAACCTGCGTCCCTCCGTGGCGGGCGATTGCGAGCGGCTCGCGCGGCTCGTTTCGGGGCACGGCGTCGGCCTTGTGTTGGGCGGCGGCGGCGCGCGCGGCATGGCGCATATCGGCGTCTTGCGCGCGCTGGCCGAGGCCGGCATCCCCGTCGACCGCGTCGGCGGCACGAGCCAGGGCGCGCTCGTCGCCGCCACCGCCGCGATCGGCTGGGACTACAAGACGATGCTCGAAGTGTTCGGTGCCTTTCGCGACAATAACCCCACCAGCGATTTCACGATGCCGCGCATTTCGCTGATCGCCGGAAAGAAGGCCGAGCGCGCGCTGCAGGCGCAGTTCGGGCAGCGGCGCATCGAAGACTTGCCGCTCGACTTCTTCTGCGTCTCGTCGAGCCTCACCAGCGGCCAGGCGCATGTACACCGGCGCGGCCTGCTGTGGGAGGCGCTGCGTGCATCGATCTCGATCCCCGGAATCTTCCCGCCGGTGGCGCGCGACGGCGAGCTGCTCGTCGACGGCGGCGTGCTCGACAATCTGCCGATCGGCCCGATGCGCCAGCGCGGCGCGATCAAGGTGATCGCGGTGAACGTCACCTTCGCCAAGGGCCTCGCGCCGCGCCGCGTGCGGGCGCAACGGCGGCCGTCGCTGTTCCGCTGGGGCAAGACGGCCGAGACCGGCTACCGTCTGCCGAGCATCGTGCAGACCCTGATGCACGCCGGCACGCTCAACACGGTCGGCCGGCTCGATGCGCTGCGCAGCGCCGCCGACCTCTTCATCGAGCCCAAGGTCGACGCCTTCCGCCTGCTCGATTGGGGCCGCGTCGAAGACATCGCCGAGATCGGCTATCGCGCGGCCAAGGAAGCGCTCGCGCGGTGGGCGCGGGCCTCGCAAGCAACATCGTCAAACGAAAACGGCGCGCCACTTTCGTGACGCGCCGTCTCGACGTCCGCGCTCAGCGCGCGGGGGAGGGCTCGGGCGGCGGCGGGGGAGGCTCGCTGCGCGGGGGCTCGTCGCGCGGGCGGCGGCGGTCGGCCATGAACTGGTCGAACTCGGCCTTGTCCTTCGCGTGCCGCAGCCGGTCGAGAAAATCGCGGAACTCGCGCTGCTCCTCTTCGAGCCGCCGGAGCGTGTCCTCGCGGTATTCGTCGAACGCGCGGTTGCCGCTCGAGGGCGGCCCGCCTTTGGCGGCGCGGTCGCCATGCCACCAGCGGTGCGCGGCCTCGTGCATGCGCTCGCGCCGCTCGCGCCATTCGCGGCGGTCGCCGTTTCTCCAGGAACAACTCATGCGTCCGCTCCATATCAGGTAAGCCAGGATTCCGAGGCCGATGGGCCAGAACAGGATGAAGGCCACGACCATCAGCGCGATCCAGGCGGGCTTGGGGATGTCGTCCAGTCGTGCCGCGATGCTGCTCATCGGCGCCTCATGCTCATGTGAATGTAAGTAACATTTACATAGAAGCAAGCGAGGCCGCTGTCAAGGCCGTCAGCGCGATTGTAGCGGATCAGCTGATTTGACTCATTTAGGTCAGGTGATTCGACTCATGACCCGCGAGGTCTAACGGGACCGCACTCCCGTCGCCGCCCAGAGCTCGCCGAAGGGGTGCGACCCGATACGGCATCGTGCCGGTCTTGTCGCGTTGACGGCCTTTTACTCGTCCTTGGGCGTGTGTTTAAATCGGCGTTGCAGGAGCGGGCTGGGCCGCGCTGTCCCACGCGCCCGTGGCGATCGCCTTCCGGCCGCCATCCTTGACGATCACGTCGGTCTCGATGCGTCCGCCGGCGCCGGCGGCCTTCAGCTTCTCAAGGGCCTCGCGGCTCTCATTGGCGGCGGAGACGAGCGTGTTCGTCTTCGCCTCGAAGCGGGCGCCGACGACGAAATCAACCATAGAGCGCAATCCTCACGACCGAGATACCGTCGGCATTGAGGCGCGCGATAAGCGCGTCTCCGCCGATGCCTGTGCCTGCCGCTAGCTTCCCCGCCCTGAAAGCGCGGTACTGATTCTGCAAGAGGAGCCGGTGGAATTCGTCGGCGCCTTCCCGTTCCAACGCCGGCTGCCACGAGTCGTGTAGTCGCGAATAGTCGGCATCGTCGGTGTCAACGATTGGGTGCATCGTGTGGCCCGGCTCGATCTCGACACGATCGAAACTATCGGCGCTCGACCACGCATAGCCGACGATTTGCCGTTCCGAAACCACCCATCCGAGCGCGACGACATTGAATGCGTGCCCGGGGTGGCACGCAAAAGCTTCCACAAGCTTCGCTTCGCCGCGCTCGGTTGCGCCACGAATGTCTCTAACGTCTGGCGGCGAATCGATGAAGGACCCGGCGACGCGAACGATCGATTTAGAGAACCCGACTCCGGCCACCAACATGTTGAGGTGCGGAATCACGATGATCTTCGACATGACGGCGATCGGCGTCATGTCGGGCGCGGTACCGTCGCCCAAAAAAGTAGATCGCGCCGCGTCGGCAACGCTGGTCGTCGTCCGCGAGTCGACCGAAGGCGCGGAGTCTGCGCGCCATACGGCTGTGTCGGCCGACATGACGGCGAAGCCCCGATCCCGGCCGATCGTCGCATTGAGGACACTCATTTCGGGCCACCGAGATTCTCGATCGCCCGGCCTTTTGGAGCGTTGAGAACGTTGACCGCGAGGCGGCCGAGCGTCGGAATTGCAGCTGCAGTGACGGTGCCGGCGATCATCGCAAACGCCTGGCCGATTAAGGGAGTGAGGGCTGGCCCGACAAAATACGACGCGGCGATCGCCACGATCAGCACGACGATGCCCAGGATGACGCGCAGGGTGTCCTTGCCGCCGCCACCGCCGCCGGCGGGCCACAGCATCACCGTGGTGATCGTCCCGGCCTTCGGGCGCACCCGGCCGAAGTGTTCGCGAGCGATCGGCATGGGTTCGCGCCGCCGCTCGGAATCCTCGATCCAGCATTTGCCGCCGCCCCAGCGCCGGTGCCGGTGCCTGACGCCGGCGATCGCGAGCAGCTCGGCGATCGTCTTGCCGGCAGGCCCGCGAATTGTCGTCACTTCCTTCGTGAGCGGATGCACGAAATCGAGCCGGACCGGCCCTTCGCCGATCTCGCCGCCGCCACGGGGAGAGCTGCGGGGCAACCGGACCCGAGCGAATCCGTTGGGCGATGGCGGGATTGTCTGTGAGATGATCTGCATCGGGCCGACTCACTTCCACTAGAAGAAAGGCCGGCGAGGCCGCGGCGCTCAGCCTCGCCGGCCGTCGTGTCGCAGGGGACATGACACCCCCGCGATTGACAGCGCCCGCCCAACGATCCCGCGAAGGTCGGGCGCCGCCCGGCGCTCTAGGCGCTCAGACCAGCCACGCAGTGACGATCGGCTTCGCGGTGCCCTTCCAGACGTTGGTTGCGCCGCCGGCGCCGTATTCGGTGTTCAACAGCGTCATTGCGGCTTCCTCGAGCGCGGGCGGCACGACGAGCACCTTAGGATTGATGTTGAGCGGCCGGCCTCCATCGCCCTTGAAGCCCATCATCGCTTGGCGCGCGGCCTTGTAGTTTGCCGCGTCGAGTGTGGCCTTGCTGCCGAACGCGAGCTGCCACAACCCGAAGCCGGCGACGCTGCGGCCGTCCGCGCCGTAGATGAACTCCTTGTTGAAAAACACGTTGTCGTCGTCGGGGTTCGTCTTCGACACGAGCTGATAGGGCCGGCGCAGCTGGTAGATCAGCGGTTTTAGGGCGCGCGACGTGTCGAGCAGGAACCACGCGGGGCCGGCGCCGGCTTGCATGTTGCTGACCGACACCGGTGCGGCCTCGCCGTCTCCCACCGGATGGTCCGTGTCGAAAAAGAATTGGCCGTCGTAGCACAGCGTCGTGAAGCCTGCGGCCAGAAGCGAGAACGCTAGCTCGTTGGGGTGGTCGCCCGCCGTCAAGCCGATTTCCCGGACGATCGGCCCGTAGGCGCCGTAGCTGTCGTCCTCGATTGCGTTGCGCGGTACCGAAAACGTCGCTTCGAAATCCTTGTTCTTGAGCCTGAAGCTGTTCGCTCCCAGGTTCTTGATCACGCGCGAGCCGATCCACTCCCGCACGCCGGGAAGTTGCGACAACCACGGATAGATATTCTCGTCCGTGCTGGATGGGACTTGCAGCGCGACCTCATCCCAGTGCTTGGGCGCGCTCTCCAAGCCACCCTTGAAGGCTGCGGAATAGCCGGTGAAAAGCACCGCGAGATTCGTTTGGTTGATGATCACGCTCAGTCTCTCCTTTGTTTCACGCCGGCACGCGCGCCGGCTCCGCGAATTCGTGCGGTCGCAGATCGGGGATAAGGACGACGCTCAAGATGTTCTCGACGGCGCCCGTGCGCGAATGCGCGACGATCGCGCCGATGCACGAAAACGCGCGTTGCGTGATGTGCGATGCGCCGCGCGGAGTCCAGTGCACCAAGCCGTTTATGCCGGCTTCGTCCGCCTCAAATTCCGAAATGCGGCCCGCGACCGGGATCACTTCGTCAACGTCGTCGGTAGGATAGGGAAAGCACAGCGGGATGCCGTGCGGCGCGAAATGCCGGATGTACTCCGCTGTCTTTGCGATGACGCCGGCGGGGTTCAGAACAGCGACCGCGCCCAGCTCCGGGGTTCCGGCCATCAGGTCATCGATGGCTCCGCTCGGCAGTAGCCGGATGCGCTGCGCACCCGTCTTCGCCAGCGGCAGGCGGACCATAACCATGCCGCCGCCTACGCTGCCGTACGGCCAGAGCGCACAATCGATCATTGAACTGTGCCACCGCGCGCTGGCCGAGCGCGGCGCTTCGCCTCTGCGCGCGCCTCACGGGCGGCCATCGCTTGCGCGTACCGCCCCGCCGTGCGGTGACACACGCCCAATGCCGCCGCGATCTCGCTTGTGCCTTTCCCTTCGCGGATTAGCTCACCGCTGCGAAGCGCCCGGTAGAGCCGCGACATGCCGCCGATCGGCATGATGTCGATGCGCGTGCCGCCGAACTGCCTGCCGATCTCGCGCGCCGCCGCCTTGCCAACAACTGACGCGAGCGCAGTTTGCTTGCTGCCGCGCTCGTGACTGATCCTGATTCGGCGCCCGCCGCGACTCGCCACGAGTTTTAACAGCGCCTCGAAGCCGCAAACGGCCGCGACAGTGGCCATGTCGTGTGGCAGGCGTGCCAACGCCTCCGAGCGGTGACGCACAAGCAGCGCAACGATCTCATGGCGAGGCGCGAGCATTCGTGCTCCTGGGCGGGGGGGGCGGACTTATGTCGCCCCGACATGATGCTGAAGCCCGAGAGCGCGCCTAGGCCGACAATTGTCGGCCCCAGAAACGCGGGCGGCCGGCGGTCGCTTTTTTCTGGAGGTGGGCGCGCGGTGGGACTCCCAAGTCCCCACACGCGCTCCGGCGGCTGGCGCCGCCGTGCTACGGCCGGGAGGTTCACCGTGTTTCGCGCGCCCGGCCCATCTTTGCCGCCCCAGGACTCAAATCAAGTGATTCGCGGCCCCTTGGCTGCGGCGCCTAGCGCGCCACGGAAACGGCCCTAGGAAGCGCTTTCAACGAAGGGGCCGCACCCTGGGTAGGGCGCGGCCCATTTAAATGCGTATTAAACGGTTTAACGGGGCTTCTTGCCCCGGTCTGCAGCTCGACAACGCTGCCTATACCGGTGCACCGCGCTCCGAGACGTGCAGCGCGGGCCGAAAACAGCTTCGGCGCCCGTCACGATCTCGTCGATCGTGAGCTGGTAAATGTGGTCCTTTACGAATTCTCTCAGGGCACCGTTCTTGTCGATCCGGGAGGTCCTTGCCTTCCCGCCGCAGCGCTTCTTGGAATAGCGGGCTAGCGCGGATTTGGACGGCGTGTCGCGGCCGGGAAACATCGTCCGCAGCGCGCGCGCGAGGCCAAGGTAGCTGAGCGAAGGCGGCGCGCCGTCTACGGCGCGCCGGATTTCCTCATCGTTATACCAGCGCTTCAATGCTGCCTCCCTTCGATCGCCTCTTCGCGGCGCAGCAGCTCGGCCCCTGTCGGCGCGCTCCTGAGAATTTCCTGAAACGTCGGGCGCCGAGCTGGCCCCCAGCAGAAGCTGCGGAGCACTAGGCCGTCGGCGCGGGGCGTGCCGATCAAGGACCGCAGTCCCCATTCCGATCGCAAGAACTTCACCGCCGCCTTATATCCTTCAGCCCGCGCTCTACGCACCTTCGCCGTGCACCGGCAACGCACTTTCTGTACTTTCGTCTTGGCACTCATGGTGCCTCCGCATCATGGGTGACGCGGCGGCGTGATTGCCGCCGTGACGGCCGGCGGGCGTTCGCACCGCCGGCACATTCCTTCAAAGCTCCACTCCGACTCGGGCCGCCGCGCGCCGCAGCGTATCGAGCGTGACGCCGCCGATCGCGCGCGCCTCATTCACGAGGCGGACGACAACGCGCAGGTGCCCGGGCTTCTCGGCGGTGTGGTGCAGGCACGCGCGCGCGCCGCGATCGCCTACGCCGAGGTGATCGAGCAAGGCGGAAACGTCGTCGTCACCTGACGACTCGATCGGCATCCGAAGGCCGATACGGCTGACGAGCTGCGTGAACCTGGCCTTGTGCCCCGGGTCGCGCGGATTCCACCGCGTGGCGAATTCTTCGTTGCCGACGAACAGCAGTCCACAGCGGCCGCGCTCGCCCGGCTCGTCGTCTTTGTCCCAAAGCGATCGGAGAAGATCGAGCGCGGGTATTTCAAGATTCTGTGCCTCATCGACCGCGACCAGGACGGGCACGCGCTGTTCGTCGATAAAGGCGCGAACCCGCGCCAGCAGCGAACGCGCGTTGGATGCATCCCGGCGCAATCCCATCGCGCGCGCGACTTCTTCGAACACGGCCTTGGGATGCTTCATGTCGGCGTTGGCGGTGACGACGAACAGGCTCGGTCCACGGACACGATCGGCGTCCAGAAACGGCTTGCTCGGGATCAGCGGTTCGTCGCCCGCCGGCGCGGCTGAACGGTCCAACAGATCCAGACTCCGGGAGAACTTCCACGCCCTCCGCTCTTCATACGCCTGATGCCATTCCGAGGCGGCGGCCGCGCGCGCAGCATCGGCGGCGGCGGCGCGATGCAGCGCCACACTTTTCCCGACTCCGGGCGGCCCGTAAATCAAGCCGATGAGGCACTCGGTTTGCACGCGCGCGATGTTCTTTCCGATCCGCTCCGTCATCGGCAGCGGTGCCCAGGTGGGGCGCTCATCGCGTTCCTTCCGCAATTGCACGACTTCGGCCATACCGCTCTCCGTTATCTCTTGGCGCCGGCCGCTTCCGGCGGTGCGTCGCCGCCGGAAGGCTCGTCCCACAGCGCGGCGAGTCGCTCGCGTTCGGCTCTCAGTTTGTCGATCGGAATTGCCGCCCCGGCGGTCTCGTCGAGCGGCGCCCCCGGCGCATTAGCGCTTCGCGTCATGATGGCGCCGATCGCCGCGGGCGCGACCGGCGGCGCCGTTGTCGGGCCGCCTTGCGGGGCGGGCAGCGCGCGCGCCACCTCCAGAGCGCTCATGCGAACCTCGGCTTCGAGTCGCTGTTTGTCGGCCCGCATCCCTGCATTGCGCTGGCGGTTGAATTCCTGCGCGGCGTTCTTGTCGCGGAATCCGATATCCGCAATGCACTCGGCCTCGCCGAGATACCGGCCATCGCGTGCATAGACGCGAAGCGGCCGGTGAAGGCTCTGAGGGTCGAAGCGAATCGTCAGGCTCTTGCCAACGTGATCGGAGAGGAAGCTCGACCAGAATCGGTTGCCGTAGAGATGGATTTCCCCGCTGGGTTTGCGCGCCTTCACACCCTCGGCCGCCAGCAGCCACAGCGCGCGTTGTTTCGGTGACGCCCTACGAATCACGGCGCTTGGGATCAGCTCGGCAAAAACGACATCCGGGCTACGGCCATCGAGTCCATACGCCGTGCTGGGCCGGGCGTTGAAAGACTCGACCTCGCGCGCGATCACGCGCAGCAGAACGTCGAGCGCGACAGCGCGACTCTCGTAGTTGTCCGGCTTGTCGATTGGATTGCGGCCCGTGTAGGCGCCGGCCAGGTCGGGCGCCTTGGCGATTCGTTCGGCGCACAAGGTCCCGAAGGCGCGCTCGATCGGTTTAGATTGTCCGCTGTACGGCGTCGTCCAATCGACCTCGACGCCGAGTTGCGTGAAGATGCCGAGCGGTTCATCGGGCTTCGCCTTGAAGCGGAAGCGGTGCTTCATGCCGCCCGAAAGCCACTTGCTCGCGAATTCCCGTCCGTTGTCGAACACCGCCGCTCTTGGAACTCCGAAATGCTCGACGACATCGCCGAACGAAAGCCGCACCAGCTCGGCGCACGGGTCCGGGCCGACTCGCCACGATAGAATCTTCCGGGTTCGGACATCCTGCCACGCGAGGATATGCGGGCGGCTGATCGGTCCTTTTGGCCCCCAACGCACGAAAACGTCGAGTTTGTGGGCGTCGGCGTTGACGACGTCGAGCGGCGCGTATGGCGACGTGTCCCGGCGCTGCGGCGGGAACATTGCCTTGCCCGCATCCCGGCCGAAGCGCGCGAGCCGCGTCAGCCGGTTTCCGATCTCGCGCTTGATCTTGCGCTTGAATGTCGCGATCGATGGTAAAATCCATCCGCGCTCCGACTCGATCCGCTTCAAACGTTCGTAGCAGGCGGAGAGCGATGGGCGCTCCGGCCGGAGATAATCGGCCTTGAACGCATCCCATGCGTCGGCGTCTATCTCGGCGGTGGTGCTGCACCCGACATGGCGCGGCGCCAGCGCGTACAACCATGTGGAGCGATCGCGGCCCTTCACGAGTCGATACCAGACGTTGACCGTGTGCCACGAGAGCCCGCGCTCTGCGGCGACGGCCTGGATGGCCTCGCGCTTGCCGCGCCCGCGCCATCGCTCCGACTCGCATTCTTCGATCACGGCGAGTCGGTGGTTGGCTTCGTCTTTGATGGACTGCGGCCGACGCTCGTAATGTTCGGCCAGAAGCTCAGCCTCGATAGCCGCCGTCAAAGGCCCGCCGCCTTCTCGATGCGCGCAACCAGCTCGCGAGCTTTGTCGCCGCGCCAGCGCCCGTTGAGCGCCTTGTGAAGATTGCTGTCATCCACGTGCTCGACGCGGCACCAAGCCGCGATCGTCATCCCTTTAAGAATCAGGGCGGCGCGGATGCGTTGAACGCGCCCCTTGTTCTCGTTTGTGGCTTTCCCGGGCATGGTGTACCGTCAGCGCGATGTTACCGGTCAACGGTATACCATTTTTGGTGCCTACTCAAGATTTTAGGCGCAGGAATCGGTGCGCAAGAAAAAGGGCACGGTGGACCTGAGAGAGCGGCTGCGCGCGATCATCGATCGTCGTGGCGTCACTATTCGGCAGTTCGCCGCTGAAATCGGGGTGCCATACCGGACGCTGCAGAACGCCCTACTAACGAGCGCTCCAAATGCCGCGCACCTCGCCAAGCTCGGGCTGGCTGGCGTAGATGTGAACTGGCTCCTCACGGGGCGCCAACCGACGTT
>Ga0187893_10013005_pt1 | contig 11679 bp, 10 predicted proteins | sample MA1701074metaG_FD_139574 | JGI IMG/M metagenome (GOLD analysis project Ga0187893, IMG submission 139574) | White microbial mat communities from a basaltic lava cave in the Kipuka Kanohina Cave System on the Island of Hawaii, USA - MA170107-4 metaG ... | reverse complement strand
TCCGTTTGATCAGCCATTCCTCTACAATCCCGCTGCTGGGAATCTCTTGCTGGACATGCGGAATTATGGCTCAGGCGATATCCCTTCATTGGATGCCTTTGCTGTGCTTGGAGACGCGGTTTCGGTTGTCGGGAACGAGGGGGTCAATTCGCCTATTGGAGATACATTCACACACGGCCTGGCCACGCTGTTTTGGGTGGATATCGTTCCCATCCCGGAACCCAGCACCACCGCGCTGCTTTTGTTATGCGCGCTGGCGCTCGGCTGGAAACTGCGCCGTTTTCGCAAACCGGCTTCCACTCTTCGCTAAACCATGTCACTACTCGACGCCCTGCTCAACGAAGGCTACCGCGATCCGCGCGAGATCTACATCTCATTGAGAGATGGCGGCATTGGGGCGGTACCAACTGGTTCGGGCACTATTGATGATCCCTACGATGGCGGCACAATCCAAGGAACATCTATCTCTGGCACTCCCTCATACGACTTGAAAGAGGTGGTCGTTTTCACGCCGATCAACCATCCGTACAACACGAACGACACCGTCCAAATCAACAACGTTACCGGACCCAGCGCTTCGGTGTTCAATCAGGCGCATCAGATCACCAGGCTGAACAACCGGGAGTTCAAATTCATCCTGCTCAGTGTTCCTTCGGCGCCGCCCAATCCGAGAGACTACATTACCTGCCAGAAGTCGGGCGGTAGCCTGATCGAGGGTATCCGCCTGTACTGGCCCGTCGCCATGGTAGATACAGGCGCGACCAGCCATGGCTACTCGAATTTCGAGGTCGTGACTATTGCTGGAGCGGCGGAGGGCGCCTTGAACAGCACAACGGTGATCGTAGGCGTGGAGGCAACCAAGTTCAGGCTTCGCCTGCTGGCCTATCCGACGGGCGCCGCGGGATCGAGTTGCACTTGCACAAAGACCATCCACCGCTTCGACGAGGTGATGCGAGCGACGCCGGCCAACGCCATCATCCACCTCGGTCCGGGTACCTTTCAGACGCGTGGGCTTTGCTCCGCCTACAGTTCCAACCAGAATGATTACAGCCAGCTTTATGTCGGCTGGGCGCTCAAGAACAACCAGCACCTCGTAGGATCGGGAATCGATGTCACGGTCCTGAAGCTCGTCCATGCGGCCGATTCCCTTACGCCGCTGCTGGCCGTGGGTTCATTCGTGGAGGTCAATTCTACTGAGGTAATGGCTCTCACGGTGGATTGCAACATGGGCGGCCAGCCACTGCCGGCGAAGATGGACTTCGCGCCCTTTACCTGCGGGGCCGCCGGCTTTGGCGGCAGCTTCAATCGCCTGCGACGCATCCGGGCCATCAACTTTGGCACGCAAGCGTATCCGGAGTGCTTTGTGTTATTCCTCAGCGGCCACTCCGCCAACTTGAACAGCGGAGTACACAACGTCATTTCTGATTGCATCTTCGAAAAACCCTCGGAAAACAACACGCACGAGAGCACCATCGCCGGCAGTGTGGGTTTGGATGCGGTTGCGGCCCTGGGCAGAGCGCCGGTGGTGCGCCATTGCTTCGTCAATTGCGGCTACGCCAACGGGGTGTCCAGCGAAACGGTGACGGTTGACTCGATTGTCCAGCAGACCGACCCGGAAAAATTTCTGCTCACTACTAAGCGCCCGCACAACCGTGTACAGAACCAAAATGTTCTCGTCAATGGAGTGTATGACCCAAATGCTCCGAACTTGCCTCACCCCCTGAACGGGTCGTTTACCGTCATTGACGTTCCCGGAGGTTCGCCGACCCAGTTGATTTTCAAGTTCCCAAGCCCGCCTACCATCCCGCCCTTCACAACAGCTAAAGCCTTCATCGGGGTTGATTTTCATGGGCCGGCGGCAAGTAATGCCTCCGGTTGCGTGACTGAAGGTAACAGTGTTTACGACTGCCAGAACCCGTGTTACTCGGACACGGGCGTCAGCCGGAGCCTCATTCTCCGCGATAACTATTACTCCAACGTGCTCTATGGGATTTATTTCAACTTCAATCCTGTTTACGCGATTGAAGTGCCAGGACGCAATGCAGTTCTCGAAAATGACGCGCTGACTCACGTCGGTGATCTCGCAACATTCAAGGCACAAGCCCCTCACCGACTTTTGGTGGGCCAAGTAATTGACATCGTAAATGCCCAAATCCAAGGAAGCACAAGCAACCCGTACAACGGCACGTTTTCCGTCGAGTCAGTTTCTGCGACAGACAATCGCGTATTCTCATACCGAATGACGGGGATTCCGACTGCGAACGCAGATCCGCCAACGACTGAAGATCCGCTGACGTTTGCCGCGCGGTGGCAGGTGTTTCATTACGTCGTCGAAAACAACGTCCTCGACGTCTATCGCATTGACACCGACTCCGTGACGCCTGCGCGCGGCGTCCTGATGTATGGCTATGAACAAGGACCACCCTATGTCTTTTCGCAGATGGTCATCCGGGAAAACCTCATGCGCCATGTGGACCACACGCCGAGTGGCGCGATTGGTGGATATTACTCGTCTGGCTTGAGGCTGGATGGTTTGGAGAACGCGATCGTTGAGGAGAACATCATCGACTTTGGCGGCCCCAATCCGAACCACCACCTGAACAGTAAGACGGTAAAATCGTTCAACAATAAGACAGCTTCAGGAATCTTGGTGCGTGGCCACACGGAGAGCGATCCCGATGATCCAAATCAAAAAGACGATGAGTTGAGCACGCTGATTGAAGACGCTCTTGTTTTGTCAATCTTGTAGAAGTTCGAGTATGAGAATTGTCATCTTTTGCACACTGATTTCAGGCTTGGTGAGCCTTTCCGAAGCGGCCGAACTAATAGCGCCACAAAGCGCTACAGGCGTGGAAGGGAACAGTTACCAGATCCCGTTGGACACAGGCGGGCCACAGCGCTTTCAACAAGTGTACTCGTCTTCGCTCTTTTCGGATTTTACTCAGGGGATCCTCATCGATGAGATCGATTTCCGCGGCGATGCATTTGTTGGGCACGGGTTCATATCGACAGTGTCGAACATCGAGATTCATTTGTCCACGACCTCGAAAGCGCCCGACGGACTTAGCCCGGTATTTGACGACAATGTCGGCATGGATGACAGGATTGTAGTAGGGAGAGATCCCTTTCTTCTGCGAGGAGCAGGAGGAGGTAGAGTTGTTGGTCCATGGTCCGTCTATTTCTATTTGGATCCAAATCCATTCTTCTACGATCCGAGCAGGGGCAATCTGCTTTTGGACATCAAGGTCTTCAGTGGTGCTAGCACGGCGCCTTTCGATGCCGTGGATATCACAGGCGACTCTGTTTCGAGCGTGTTTGCCTACGACAGAACCCTCCCAAGCATCGGCCAACCGAGCAGCCTGGGTCTGGCCACTCGTTTCGTCTTTCAACCCGTGCCTGAGCTGATTGTCTTCCTCCAATCCACAAATCTTCTGTTTCGTTGGATCAACCGACCAAGCGGCTTCATGCTGCAGCAAAGCCCCGTCTTAGGTCTTGGCGCTACGTGGCAGATCGCAAGCGGGATGGCCACGACCAACGGTGCGTACAAAAAGGTTACTTTGCCACTGGACCCGCAAGTCGCAGCGAGATTCTTCCGCCTCGTCCTGCCATTCTCGCCTTCAGGCACAGCCGGGCTTCCATCAAATAGCGAAGCGACGGACCTCTCAAACCAAGAACGTTGATTATGGGTTTACTAGACGCCTTCTTACTCGAACCAGCGTCATTCCAATTCTGGATTTCCAAAAGGACGGATGGCATCAAGGGATCCGGTTTGACGCCCGAAGATCCGTGGGATGGCAGCACGCAAGCCCGGTTTGACGAGGCGATGAACCTTTTCGCCAATCAATCCAACGTCATCATCCATCTCGGCCCGGGAGAGTTTCTGACCAACGGCTACGCCGACGGCGTGAGCGGCGGCTGGCAGGCGCGGCCCGGCATGAAGATCATCGGTTCGGGCATGGAGGTCACCAAGCTTCAATTGGTCAACCACACTGCCTCGGAATACTACTTTGCCATCGGTCACGATATCAGCGCAGGAGCGAAGGTCGATTTTGCCGAGGTGTCGGATCTGACGATTGACTGCAACTTGGTGGACGCGGGCGCTTCCACCGCTTCCAGCGCCGTCAGGCTGATGGGCGAGCACGTGAGAATCTTCCGAGTGCGGGCCATCAACTGGGGCAGCAAGGACAGCAACAAAGCGTGTTCCGTGCTCTCCTGTATCACGGCCCATCCCGCCGTCGGCGTGTCCGAAGTGGCCCATTCAGGGGTCGATGAATGCGTGGTCGTCTCTCCCGGAGCAGGGAACGTGGCCGCTTGCACTGCTCTGAGCGCAGGGAACCCGGACAGTGTTTCCTTCGTGGCCGACGGCCACGGCAAGTCGCCTTACATCCGCAACTGCTTCGTGGATTGCGGCGTCGCCACGCCCAATCCCAATCCGGCCACCGGGAAGTATCGCGGTGTGGCCATGGGGTGGTGTCGCGGCGGAGTGGTGGAAGGCAATCATTTCCACAACTGCGACCTTGGCGGGCCCTATCAAGAGGGCAAGAGCAGCGCGCGCGATGTCATCGTGCGGAACAATTTCTACAAGAACGTGGGCCGCGGGCCCTATTGGAACCTGGGAGCGCCCGGCCTGGAACGGGCGCAAGGTTCGTCATCCTTGAGCCGTTCAGGCACCGTCGGCACGGTTACCAATCTCACCACCTTCGGTGACTTTGATGCAGGCGTGCGCGTCAAACTTGTCACGGCCGCGCCCGGAGACTTTACGGGAGTCTATGCCATTCAGAGCAAGACCGCCACGTCCATGACGGTGACCGTGCCGGAGAGTGGCCCGTCATCGATCAACGTGACCTCGGCCCGCAAAATCTTTGGCCTCAGCCGGGCCATCGTTGAGGGCAACGTCATCGAACTGGCGCAAGTCAGCGGGGCGGTGGCCATCGCCGTGGCCGACAACAACGACTCGAACCCTTACGTCGAAACCCCGGACTACGTTCATGGCGATGTGATCGTGCGGAACAACAAGATTCGCTACGTGAATGGCGCTGCGCCCAACGACGGCGGAGCCACGCTGATCGACCTGCGGGGCGTGAAGCACCTCATCGTGCAAAACAACGTGCTCGACACCGTGGCCACCGCCCCCATTCAAGCATTGCGTTGCGGCGCGCAAACCTATTTCGACAACCGCACGGTGGCCGGCGCGCTGCTGGCCGCGACCGGTTTTACCGCGGCTGATTTCTACGAAACCCTGGAACGACCCGCCGAAGACGCCTTTGTGCTGGCCCACTTCAGCAAGCACTGACTCGAACCTTTCACCACCAATGGACACCAATCGACACGAATGGATCCGCGAAACACGCGAACGACGCGAAAGCTTGACCCGAATTTTGAAATCCGAATTCCCGAAACCCGAACCAAGCCCGAAATCCGAAGGCCGAACGCGGGTTCGGCCGTCCGTTGGAAAAAATGTTCCGCGGACCGGTTCCAGAACGCGTTCTTTCGGGCTTCGGACTTCGGATTTCTTTCGGATCTCGGATTTCGAACTTCGGTTTCCGGGCTTCATTTCGCGCCGTTTGGCGTGTTTGGCGGACCACACTTCGGCTTCTGTGTCGCGGGCAGCTTCGTTCTCCTGCGCTCCTTCCCGGAGTGCGCCCGTCCTCGGGCGCAGAAACGTCCGTCCGAACTGGGGCTTTGGAAGTGCCAGGGGCCAACGGACGCCGCCCATGGCTGCGCCCGGGGACGGGCGCACTCCGCACGGCATTCGTGTGCCTTCGTGTCCACCCTGCTCCGCCAAAGCGCTACGCGGCGGCGAGTTCGTGGTTTCACAATCAGAAGATCCTAAATAAGTCGTACCTATGAAAACCATCGTTCAATGCTTCGTGTTGTGCTGCGGCGTCACTGCGCACGCTGCACAAACTCAAATCGTCGTGCCGAACAACCTGGCCAATGTGGAGGGGAATAGTTCCGGTTCCGGACCGTTTCTTCAAGCAGGTGCGACGTATCAACAAGTGTATTCGGCGTCCGAATTCACTTCGTTGGGCGCGCCAACAGGTATCATCACGGGGATTTCCTTTCGTCTGGATTCGACCGCGGCACAGAGACTCCTTGGTCCATGGTCGTCCTTAACAATTACGATGGCAACCACCAGCCAGTCGCCGGACGGATTAAGCCCAAACATGGCCGACAATGCTGGACCGGCAACATCTGTTTTCGGTGGGCCACTTTTCTTCAATGCCACGCCTGATCCAGGGATGGCTTCTCAACCATTCAACATTCACATTGGGTTCTCTCAGCCCTACTACTATGTGCTCCCGCAGGGAAATCTGTCGATGTTCATGTTTGGAATCGGCGGCCAACAAATTGTTGCGTTGGACGCTGAGGCGACGGTAGGCGATGGGATTGGCAGCGTTTTCGCCAATGGCAGCACGCTTAGTGGAACTCCCAGCACGCTAGGTTTGATCACGCGGTTCGATATTACGCCGGTTCCTGAACCATCCACCGGCGCGCTCTGCATCCTCGGCGCGTTTATGCTCCGCAGCTTCTCCTATTTAACAAAAATCCCTTATCAGAAAGGAACACTATGAAATCTATAATTCAATGCCTGGCGTTGGGCTGCTGCATGACGGCGCATGCGGCGCAACAACTCGTCGTCCCTGGCGGACTGGAAAACGTCGAAGGCAACAGTTCGAGTGCAGATTTATTCGTGAATGGAATTGCGCACTTGCAGCAAGTTTTTTCGTCCTCTGAATTCGCTTTTGGTGCGCCGACTGGTCGAATTGATGGAATCTCGTTCAGGCTTGACAGTGGAACTGGGCAAAATTTTGTAGGGTTGTGGCCTGGTGTGACGGTTTACATGTCCACTACGAGTCGATCGCCGGACAGCTTAAGTCCGGCTTTTAGTGACAACATCGGCTCGGATGTCATCCGTGTTTTCGGAGGAAGTCTTGGCATTTTTGCTACCAGCGCGGGTGCAGAACCCAGGCCCTTCGAAGTGCGGATTCGATTTGGCACGCCATTTTTTTACGACCCGTCCACAGGAAACCTCGCCATTGACGTGTTGGCGCTTGGAACCACGGGCCTGACATTGGACGCTCAATTTGCGGCGGGCGACTCGATTGGGCGTGTGTGGGCGAATCCCGATGCGCTGACTGGGACTGTAGATACGCTGGGACTAGTCACAAGATTCGATATTACTCCAATTCCGGAGCCATCAAGTTCAATCTTTTGGTTAGTGGGTATTGCGACATTGTGCTTTCTTTCGCACCGGAGGATGCGTAGTCGAAAAGTTTGAGGAATATGCCCTTGCTTGATGCATTTTTGTTGGACGGCACAAAGACAAACGTCTGGATCTCTTTGCGGTCGGACGGAATTCGCGGAGATGGCACTCCAAGTAGTCCTTTCAATGGAAGTTCAAGCAGTGGCGCAGGTGTTCCAGTCGCCCTGACGAGAAATGGCAGCGAAGGCATCGTAAATACTGGAGGAATTGCTCATGGCTTTTCCGACGGAGAGATGGTCCAAATTAGTGGCGTTACTGGCGCTGGAGCCGGTGATTGGAACCGAACGTTTGGAATTTACGATGTCATACCGAACTCATTTAAGATTGCCTTTGGATTCCTCCCTGCCCTTCCCGAAGGCTTCCCCACCGCCGCCCGCGTCACCTTTCTCTTCGACGAAATCCTGCGCGTGCTACCGCTTTACACTCGCGTGAATCTTGGCCCGGGCACCTTCCAGACTCGAGGGTATGCGCCACAAGGCGTCAACAGTTGGCAGCCCAAGGCCGGACAAAAGATTGTGGGTGCCGGGATGGGTGTGACCACGTTGCAACTGGTGGGTGCCGCCGTCGTCAAGGTGGGGAGCGATTTGGTGGAGCAGCATTATCACGCCATCGGCATGAAGGTTTCGCCCACCGGCACCACGCCCGCGACGCCCGTGGACGGATTAGAAATCAGTGACCTCACCATCGACTGCAATATGGACGGCCAGCCTCTGCGGGAGCAGAGCACCTACACCCCAGTCGCCTGCGGAGCCGTGCGAGTGTTCGGGAGCCACTGCGGCATTCGCCGCGTCAAGATAATCAACTGGGGCACCAAGACGCTGAAGGAAGGCTGCTTCGTCCTTTCGATCATCGACGCCAGTGCAGCCACCACCGATGGCTCCGGCCAACCGGTGGTGCAGGAAACAACCGGCAGTGGCATTGAGGATTGCGTGGCCATCCAGCCCTCGCCCAATTGCGCACGAGAGACCACGGTGCTGCACATCGGCGGATTGAAGAACGCGCAGAACCAAGCCCAAGGCTTCGCCACCGCGCCGTTCATCCGCCGGAACTTCGTCGATGGCATGCTACCTCAAGCGCCACTTGTGACCTTGCCTCCTCCGAGCAGTCTGCCAATCACCTCGGGACCAGGCACCAGCACGACTTCAGACTTCGATCCGGCGACGGCTTTGTTTGTGGGTCGGCGTCCGCACAACCGTGGGGTCGATACGTGGCTGCGTTTTTCCAACCCGCGCGATCCCGCCAGTAAATGGAACGGATACTTCTTCTCTTTCCTCACCGGCACCGATGATCGCTCGCTGTATGTCAATTTGACGGGTTCCCAAGGTACGACGGACGACAGCAGCCTCGTGATCCTGGGCGCGGAGATTCGCGCCATTGCGGTGAGTTCATGCGCGGAAGCCGTGGTGGAAGGCAACCACATTTACAATTGCTGGATCGGCGGGCCGTATGCGAGTCCGCTCTTTGATCCTCCGGTGGGTGAGCCAACGCCGCTGCCCACGCTGGCAGAGGAAGAACGCCGCGATCCGCTCAACGCCCTGAACATCCGCAGCCTGATTGTGCGAAACAATTTCTACAAGAACGTGGCCGCTGGCCCGTATTGGAACATGGGCGGGGTGAGCGGATGGGTGAGTGACGACATCGGCTATAATCTCAACACCGGCATCGTGACCATCACCACGATTGCGAAGCATCACCTCTGGGCAGGCGCGCGAGTGAAAATCGAAGGAGCGCCGGACGTTCGGTACGATGGCGTGCGGGAAATCCTGGCCGTCCCATCCGAGAACACCTTCACTTATCAGCTTGCGCCGGGACAAACCGACCTGACTGAAGACGGCTCCTGCTATTGGCGAGTGGTCAGCGGCATCGATTACCTGACCATCGACGGTAACATCATCGAACTGGCGGACCTTGATGAAACCGAATTCGCCATCAAGGAATATCCGCTGGCTGCCAATTCTACCGCGCAAACCTATCGCGCTTTCGGCATTGTGGTCGGGGACAACGAGCTATCCGCGCTCGCCGGCCCGTATGCGCACCGCCAGGTTTTCATCCGCAACAATAAGGTTCGGTATGTGGACGGCCAGAAAGCTCCCACGGTCGCCAACCTTGGCCCGCCTGTCGGCTCCGCGATGCAACTGGCTGGCATCAAGCAACTGCACGTCACGCACAACGTGATCGATTTGAACGCGACGCCCAAACTGCGGACGTTCCGTATCGGCACTGCGCGCTTCTTCCACAACACCCGTCCCGACGGCGACATCATCCCCCACCGCTACGACGAGCCGGAAAGCCTGGCCGAGGATGCCTTTATCCTTTCGCTCTTTGAGAGGAGGCGGCGCTGAGAACAAATTTCCGATTGGTTGCCCCGCCACGACAAGGCGCTGGCGGGAGAACAACCAACGGAGCATAAACAACCATCGAAAGGAGAAGGGAAAACTATGGCCAATGAAATTACCGTTCAGGCGAGCCTGGCGTTTCAACGAGACATCATCGCGCTACAAGCTGCCGGAACCAAACCCATCACGCAGTCGCCCGGAACGAAGGGTTTGCTCAATCAACTCAGCGTTTCGAATGTCACGGGTGGTTCCGCCGTGAAGCTGATCGATACGACGGCGCCACCGATTACTTCACTTGGGTACCTTTTTGTGAAGAACCTCGATAGTTCTCTCAACGTCGATCTCGCCTTGGACAACGCTTTCGCGAACATCTTCGCAAAGTTGAAGCCTCAAGAATTTTGCCTGTTGCCGCTGAACGCAACAACTGTCCCTTCGCTCTATACCAGAGCCTCCGCAGTCGGACCAGTGGGCGTGCTTGTTGGTGCCGCGGAAATTTGACAGCAATAAACCTCAGCGGAGCCATTTCGCATCATGGCTCGCGCTGGCAATCCAAGAAGGAATAAATCATGTCTGTTCAAATCAAATCGCTAACGAACAACGCGCCCGTCAGGGATCTTTCCCTTGCTGCGCCGCTGGATACGTTCAACATCATTCCGAGCGCCAACCAAGTTTACGATTTATACACGGCCCCAAATGAATCCAGCAACAAAAAGGCGGCCATCGTGAAGAGCATCCGGTTGACAAATATCCTAGCACAAACTGTGGACATCAGCCTGTACCTCAACAAACCTACTGCGAATGGGCTTAATCGACGCCGCTTGCTTGCTCCAAAGGGACTGTTGATTCCGCAAAAGGGTGCTTATATCGACGATGCTGAGATCACCTTGGAACCGGGGGACAAGATACAAGCTGAGTCCGGTACCGCGATGGCTATTCATTATGTCATCAGTGGCGTGGAGCGCGACGCGACATGAAACTCATCGACTCCCAGGGGCGCGACGTAACGGTGGCCACAGTGGATGCGCTTCCTCCGGGCCGTGTTATGCAATCGCGCCTGCCGAACGTGGCCACGTCAATTACTCTGGTCAATAACACCGGCTATTTCGTTTACCTTGGCTGCACGACCAGAGCGCTGACCGTAAAGTTCGTCGAGTTCTACATGAACACCGTCGGCGCGGGCGCTCAAACCGCAGAAGTAGGTTTATTCAGTTCATCCACTGCTCCAAACAAGAGCAACCAGAGTTTGACTGGGCTGATCGCGACAGGAGCGGTCGATTCACTTACGACTACCGGAGTCAAACGCAACACGTCTTCATTCGCTTACGCCGTTGCCGCCGGCACGCACCTCTGGGCCGGGATCAGAACGGCGATGGCGAGCACACAACCGGCGCTGGCAGGCCTGTGCATGGATTTCAGCCAAGGCTTGGTGCTCTCGACTGCATCCGCGGGCGCCTTGACCGCTGCCGGGCCATGGACCGGTTCGATCATCGCCCTTGGTTCGTATCTCAACACGCCTATTGCGCCGGACCTGAGAGTGACGCTGGACTGACCATGAGCGCGGAATTGTTCACGGTGGCCACGCGGCCTACACCGGGGCTGACGCGGCTGCAAACCAGCCTTTCCAAGTTCGGAGTATCGATCACCAAGCTGGCCGAAGGCGAAGCGCAATATTGGGGACACGGCTGGCGCTGGAAAACTTTGATCCGAGCCGTCAAGGCCAGTTCGGCGGATACAGTGATCTTCTGTGACGGCTACGATTCGCTTTGCCTGGATTCGATGGCAGCGATGCAGACGAAGTTCGCGTCCCTGGCGCATCCGATTGTTTTCTCTCACGAGCCGCAAACCCAGCCAGAGCCGTGGCTGGCGCTGAATCCCGGCCTGATGATGGCGCAGCGCAGCGCGCTGCTGGCAGTCTTCGACGATGGAACGCTTGATGCGCTGTTCCCCGATCACTTCAACGACATGTACCAAATCCAGAGCCTCTATTCGTGGAACCCCAGCGCCTTCAAAGTGGACACGCAGGGAGTGCTGTTCCACACCGCCGGTCCGCGCTCACCCCAATTGACGGAGCAAGGC
>Ga0187893_10013004_pt1 | contig 11680 bp, 10 predicted proteins | sample MA1701074metaG_FD_139574 | JGI IMG/M metagenome (GOLD analysis project Ga0187893, IMG submission 139574) | White microbial mat communities from a basaltic lava cave in the Kipuka Kanohina Cave System on the Island of Hawaii, USA - MA170107-4 metaG ... | reverse complement strand
TAGCCGTGCATCAGCACGATCGCCAGCGAGCGCAGACCGGTATCGAAAGCCGCGCGTAGTTCGCGTTCGATCGACGTCGGATCGAGCGGTGTGACGACCTCGCCGCGCGCGCCGATGCGTTCATCCGCTTCGATCACGCGTGCGTACAACATTTCCGGCAGAACGATGTGCCGGTCGAACAGGCGCGGGCGGTTTTGATACGCAATGCGCAGTGCGTCGCGAAAGCCACGCGTGATGACGAGCACCGTCGGCTCGCCCTTGCGCTCGAGCAGCGCGTTGGTCGCGACCGTCGTTCCCATCTTCACGGCATCGATTTCCGCCGCCGGTAGCGGCGCATCGGAACGCACGTTCAGCAGATGCCGAATCCCGGCGATGGCCGCGTCGCGATACTGCTCGGGGTTCTCTGACAACAGCTTGTGCGTCAGGAGTTCGCCATCCGGCCGGCGCGCGACGACGTCGGTGAACGTGCCGCCGCGATCGATCCAGAATTGCCAGCCGTTTTTCACTTCGTCACTCCATTCCCATGAACCTCGGTTTCGATGAGGTACCGAGGCGAGTCGGGTGTCGCACCGCTCACAACGAAATTGCGAGAATCGGAACGAGGGGCTCGGGGCCCCGGCGCAGCCGGGGAGTCCGACCTTGCCCTGCGGGCCGGCGCGCAGCGCTGGCCCCCTCGTGCACCCCTAGCCAGGGTAGACGCATCCGATTCATGGTTTCAATTGGGCCGGCCAGGGCCGCGCTCGGACTTCTGCGTCTCCCTGCATCCCGGCCCACAGCCAGTTGAGCATCGTCACGACGTCGTACACGGGGCGGCCGATCGCGCGCCTGACGGCGGCCGCGTACGGTGGCATGTTCGTGCATTCGAGAACGATCGCACCGGCCTGCGGGTGTCGAGCGATCAAGCGCCGCGCAGCGTCGATCGTTTCATCTTCGGCTGCCGCCATGTCGAGCGCTGGCTCGTCGTCAAGCAGACATCGCGCGAGGCGACCGTTGGGGTCAATGCCTTCGACGACAACTGGTTCCTGCACGCCAACTGCCTCGAAGTGATCGCGGTCAAGCGCCAGCGCATCGACGGTAATGACTCCGATCTCGCGGGCTGGCCACAGCGCGCGCAGCCAGGAGATCTGCAGCAGGCTCGAGGTCGCCACTGGCACCGCCAGCGCCGCGGCCAGTTGTCGCTGATAGAGGCTCAGGAACCCGCAACTCGTACCGATCGCGAGCGCACCCTGCGCGATCAATCCCTGGCCCGCCGTGATGAACGGTTCGAGCAGGCTGTTCGCGCGCTCACGCACCACGCGCTGCGGGCTGGCGCCCGAAACTATGGCGTGGCGCACGGGAAACGCGAAGGTCTGCGCGTTGCCGATATCGCCGAGTGGCCGTGGGAAGCGCGTGTCGAGCCTCAGAATGCCAAGGAAGCCCGTCATAGGCTCGTGGCCGCCCTCGCCGCCTGGTCATACATTCCCGACAGAAAGCGGAGAAACCCTGCCAGTTCTCCGAGCCTCGCATTCTCGCTGCCGTCCTTGGACAGTGCAGCGACCAGGCAGGCGTCGCGCACTTCGCGATAGCGCGTGATGTAAGCCTGGCCGTTGCCGGTGGTGGAGAACACGACCTCCTTGCCGCGCCGGTCGGTCTGCAGCAAGCCCATCGCCACCAGCTTCTTCAGCGCGTACGCGACGATGTGGGTGTCTTCGATATTGATCATGAAGCAGATGTCGGCCAGCTTTTTCTCGCGCGCGCGATGATTCACGTGGTGCAGCAGCAGCACTTCCACTGTCGTAAGGTCTTTCAAGCCGGCCGCGCTCATGCAGCGCACGACCCAGCGATTGAATGCATTCGAGGCGAGGATCAGGCCGAACTCGAACTCGGACAGTTCCTGGCTCTTCGGCGAGACCAGGTGTGCCGACGAGACGAACAGCCGCGGCACAACCGGCTCGACCGGCGGATCCGCAACGCGCCCGGTGTTGGCGCGCAGCTTGCGATGGCTGTTGCGTGGCAACGTGGTTCTCCGGGGCGAATGGCGTGTTGGATAATTTGTCAATAATTTGTTGACATACTACCGACTCATTGCTACGTTCGCAATCGGTGTCGCGGGCGCTGATGCGTCTGGCTTCTACACTGTTCTCAATTCTTTCCAGGAGGCAAGCATGAAGCGAGTCGCGTCCCTGCTCGTAGCGGTCGCGGTGGGTCTGCCGCAGACCGTGGCGGCGCAGAACAAGTGGGATCTGCCCGCCGCCTATCCGGCAACTAATTTCCACACCGAAACCCTGGTGCAGTTCGCCGCGGACGTGGACAAGGCGACCGGCGGCAAGCTGAAGATCCAGGTTCATCCGAATGCGTCGCTGTTCAAGGCGCCCGAGATCAAGCGCGCCGTGCAGGGCGCGCAGGCGCCGCTCGGCGAGATCCTGCTGGTCAATTTCGAGAACGAGAACCCCCTGTTCGGCGTCGACGGGATTCCCTTCGTCGCCACCGGCTACAAGGATTCATTGCGGCTTTATCAGGCATCGCGGCCGGCGCTGGAGAAACTGCTCGCCAGCCAGGGACTGATGCTGCTGTACGCGGTGCCGTGGCCGCCCCAGGGCATTTACGTGAAGAAGCCGATCAACAGCGTCGCCGACATGCGCGGCCTCAAGTGGCGCGCGTACAGTCCTTCGACCGCGAAAATTGCCGAGCTGATCGGCGCGCAGCCGGTGACGGTGCAGGCGGCCGAGCTGCCGCAGGCGCTGGCAACCGGCGTGCTGGAGTCCTACATGTCTTCCGGCTCGACCGGTTACGACAGCAAGACCTACGAACACATCAAGTACTGGTACGACACGCAGGCGTGGTTGCCAAAGAACGCGGTGATCGCGAACAGGAAGATGTTCGATGCGCTCGACAAGCCGACGCAGGATGCCGTGCTGAAAGCGGCGAAGGATGCCGAGGCGCTTGGCTGGAAAGTCTCGGAAGAAAAAAACGACTGGTACAAGAAGGCGCTCACCGAAAAGGGCATGCAGATCGTCGCGCCCTCGCCCAAGCTGAAGCAGGACATGCAACAGGTGGGCGACACGATGCTGGCGGACTGGTTGAAGAAGGCCGGTCCCGAGGGGCAGTCGATCATCGATGCGTTTAGAAAGAAGTGAGGTCTTGTCATTCCCGCGCAGGCGGGAATCCAGCGGCGTCAATCTGAAAGACACTGGGTCCCCGCTTTCGCGGGGACGACACCAATGCGCAAACTGCTCGACGCGCTGTACAACGCCGCCGCTTATCTGGCGGCGTTTTTTGTGCTCGCGATTTTCGTGTTGATGGTCGGGCAGTCGGTCTTTCGCGGTCTGGGCCTGCCGACTGGCGGCGTCAACGACATCGTCGGCTGGATGACCGCAGCCGCTGCGTTTCTCGCGATGGCGCATACGTTTCGCAACGGCGACTTCGTGCGGGTGACGCTGGTGTTCGACAAGGTGTCGCCGGGAGTCGGTCGCGCGCTTGAGCTCGTTTCTCTGGTGATTGCGGCGCTGTTCGTCGGCTACCTGGCCTGGTGGGCGGCGCGTTTCACCTTTGAGAGTTGGCAGTTCAACGATATGCCGACCGGCCAGGTGGCATTGCCGCTGTGGATCCCGCAGTTGTCGTTCGTGATCGGCGCCGCGTTGCTGCTGGTCGCCGTGGTCGACGAACTGATCAACGCGCTGCGCGGGGGCAAACCGGGATACGCGCGCGCGGTCGAAGAGCGCCACGCGCGCGGCGACTTCTCCGAAGACTTCTGAGAACGGCGCGTGGACCAGGTCACCGTTGCCGCCTTGCTGCTCGTTATCCTGCTCGTGCTGCTGGTTGCCGGTGTGTGGATCGCGATGGCGCTCGCGATCGTCGGATGGTTTGGCCAGGCGTTCTTCACGACAACGCTGCCGGGCAAGAACCTGTTCTCCGCTTTCTGGGGCTCGAGCGAGTCGTGGGAGCTGGCGGCTTTGCCGCTCTTCATCTGGATGGGGGAGATCCTGTTTCGCACGCGCGTGTCGGAGCAGATGTTCGAAGGGCTCGCGCCGTGGCTGAACCGCATCCCCGGCCGCCTGATGCATGTGAACATTCTCGGTTGCGGCATCTTCGGTTCGGTGTCGGGTTCATCGGCCGCAACCTGCGCGACGATCGCGAAGGTTGCGCTGCCGGAACTGCAGCGGCGTGGCTACGACGAACAACTCGCGCTCGGCTCGCTCGCCACCGCCGGAACACTGGGCATTTTGATTCCGCCGTCGATCACGATGGTGGTCTACGCAGTGGCCGCCGACGCGTCGATCATTCGCATCTTTCTCGCCGGCTTTCTGCCCGGGCTGCTGCTGATGGTGCTGTTCTCCGGCTACATCGCGTGGTGGTCGCTGCGCCATCCGGAGCGCGTGCCGAGCGCGGGACCGAGCCTGCCGTTCATGGAGAAGGTGCGCCGCTCGAAGGAGCTGATTCCAGTCGCGCTGCTGATCGTCTTCATCATCTGGGTGCTGATTGCAGGCTGGGCCACCGCGACCGAATGCGCGGCCTTCGGCGTGCTCGGTTCGCTGGCGATCGCGTGGTGGAGCGGCTCGCTCAGGCGCGCGTCGTTTGCGCGCAGCCTGATGGGCGCCACCCGCGTGTCCTGCATGATCATGTTCATCCTCGCCGGCGCGGCGTTCCTGACAAAGACGATGGCATTCACCGGCATTCCGCGCGAACTTTCCGCGTGGGTCGACTCGCTCGGCCTGCATCCGTTTGCGCTGATGGCGGTGCTGGCGGCGTTGTACATCGTGCTCGGCACCGCGCTCGACGGCATATCGATGATCGTGCTGACGGCGGCGGTCGTGTTGCCGATGGTGCAGAAAGCCGGCTTCGATCTCGTATGGTTCGGCATCTTTGTTGTACTGCTGGTCGAGATCGCCGAAGTCACTCCGCCGGTCGGCTTCAATCTGTTCGTGCTGCAGAACATGACCGGCAAGGACAGCAACACCATTGCGCGCGCGGCCGTGCCTTTCTTTGCGATGCTCGTCGTCGCCATCGCGCTGATCACGGTGTTTCCACAGATCGCAACCTGGTTGCCCGATGCGGTGATGGGCAAGGATCGCTGATCTCGCGCTGGCCGCCGCCGTGCACGTCATCGTCATCGGCGCCGGCATCATCGGCGTCACCACGGCTTACGAGTTGCGCCGCTGCGGTTTCGACGTGACCGTCATCGAACGCAGAGAGGGCGTGGCGCAGGAAGCGAGTTATGCCAACGCCGGCGTCATCGCGCCCGCGTACGTGGCGCCGTGGGCACAGCCGGGAATGTTGGCGAAAGTGCTGCGCGGCTTCCTCCAACGCGAAGCGCCGGTCGTCTTCCGCCCGCAGGTCGACCGCGCGTTGTGGCGCTGGCTGTGGACCTGGTTTCGCGAGTGCAACCCCGAGCGCTTTCGTCGCAACAAGTCACGCATGTTGCGCCTTGCCGCCTACAGCCGTGATCAGTTGCACATCGTGCGCGAGCGGCATTCGTTCAGCTACGAACAGTCGCAGAGCTTCCTGCAGTTGTTTCGCTCGGAAGAAGAGCTCGAACGCAATGCACCCGCGCGAAGGATGCTGGTTGAAGCCGGTGTGCCGCACGAGTTGCTCGATGCTGTCCAGTGTCGTTCGGTCGAACCTGCGCTGCACGATGGGACGCGTTTGGCCGGCGGATTGCTGCTGCTGGAAGACGAGACCGGCAACTGCGCTCACTTTGCGCGCCTGCTAAAGCAGGTGTGCAGCGCCGATGGTGTGGTTTTCCGGTTTAACGCCGTGGTCGATGGACTGCTTCGAGAAGGTGATTCGGTCCATGCCGTTCGGATCGGCGGCGAATCGCTTGCGGCCGATGCCGTGATCGTTGCCGCGGGCGCCGACAGCGCGCAACTGCTCGCGCCGCTTGGCATCAAGCCGCCGCTGTATCCGATGAAAGGCTATTCGGCGACCGTTGCGATAAACCGCCACGAACACGCGCCGGTGTTGTCGGTCATGGATGAAACGTACAAGGTCGCCATCACGCGCCTGGGCAACCGGCTGCGGATCGCCGGCACCGCCGAAATCGGATCGCGCAGACTCTTCGTCCGCGCCTCCGCGCTGCGCACTTTGCTGAAAGTGGCGAGCGACTGGTTTCCGCACGCGGCGAGTTATGCGCAGGCCACCTACTGGGTCGGCGCGCGGCCGATGCTGGCCGATGGCCCGCCGGTTCTGGGGCGTACCCGCGTGCGAAACCTGTTCGTCAATTTGGGCCACGGCTCAAGCGGCTGGGCAATGGCATGCGGCTCGGCGCGAATCGTTGCCGACATCGTTGCAGGCCGCACACCTGAAATCGACATCGACGGGCTCACGCTCGAGCGGTACGGAGCGCACTGAGTTCCGAGCGCACGTCATCGCTCGAACACAGCGCCCGGCGGCTTCAAGATCCCTTTCGCAGCGGGTCATACCCGCCGGATGCCGCGCCTGACCGGCGGCCCTTTTCGTTACCAGAGGTATGCGGATCGCTATTTGGAAGTGGCCCTGCGCTACGCGCACGTGCCGGTGAAGCAGGCGGTCATCTCACCTTCGGCCTTAAGTCTCCTGTATCCAGCCACCGAGATTCCGGGTTAGCCCCGCGAGCAGTTTATCCAGGACCTGCTGCACGAGCACGAAACGGAGGTTCGCAGCTGCCTGCAGAAAGGCGCCCACAACGTTCAGATCGACTTCACGGAAGGACGGCTGGCGGTCAAGATCGATCCGACCGGAAATCTTCTCCATAGCTTCGTTGATCTGAACAATCTCGCGCTGTCGCGATTCTCTGCGGAGGACCGCCGGCGTATCGGCGTGCACACCTGTCCCGGTGGCGATCGCGATTCGACCCACAGCGCGGATGTCGATTACGCCGAGTTGTTGCCCAGCTTATTCGAGTTGAAGGCCGGGAATTACTACATCGCGCTGGCGGGCGAACAGGACCGCGTCCGCGTGCTGAAGATGATCCGCGATCACATGAAGGCGGATCAGCGGATCTTCGTCGGCGTCGTCGCGCCAATCGACCCAGGCATCGAGACTCCGGAGGAGGTTCGGGACCGCATCTTCGAAGCGGCTGAATACATTCCCGTCGCGCAGCTGGGCACTACGGACGACTGCGGATTCGCGCCGTTTAGCGATGACACTTGCACGAGCCGCGACACCGCCTTTGAAAAGATCCGGGCGCGTGTGCGCGGCACCGCACTCGCGGCGGAGATCATCGGAGGGAGGTAATGGCCGAAAACGAGCACGAGGAAAAGCTGCTGCGCTCCGTCGCTCTGCAGAACGCCAGGAGCATTCTCCTCGCGCGCCGGCGTGCCGAGGAGGAGCTTGCCCGCGCGAAGGAAGCGTTAGAGCGGAAATCCGCGGAACTCGCCCATTCGCTCGCACGGTTGCGAGTCACTCTTTCCAGCATTGGCGATGCCGTGATCACCACGGACACGCAAGGGCGTGTGACGTCGTTGAATCCCGTCGCCGTATCTTTAACCGGTTGGGCGCAGGACGAGGCGGCGGGGCAACCGCTCGATGCCGTGTTCCGCATCGTCGACGAGCAGACACGCCAGCCGGTCGAGAACCGAGCGACAACGGCCTTGCGGGAAGGCGTGATTGTCGGACTGGCGAACCACACGGTCCTCATCACGAAGGACGGCGCGGAGCGGCCGATCGACGACAGTGCCGCCCCGAACCACGACGAGCATGGGCAGGCCGTCGGCTGCGTGCTGATCTTCCGAGACGTGACCGAGAAGCGAGGAGCGGAGGAGGCGCCAAGCCCAACGGCGACGTGGACTACTTCAACCCGCAGTGGACCGAGTTCACCGGCGTGTCATTCGAGCAGATCAAGGATTGGGGCTGGACGAAGTTCATCCACCCCGACGACGTGGAAGAAAACGTCCGCGTCTGGCAGCACTCCATCGACACCGGCGCGCCGTTCCATGTCGAGCATCGTTTCCGGCGAGCGGATGGCGAGTACCGCTGGCATTTGAGCCGGGCCGTGCCGCTGTGGGACGCCGAAGACAAGGTCGTGATGTGGGTAGGCTCGAACACCGACATTCATGAGCAAAGGCAGACGGCGAATCAATTGCGACAGTACGCCGCCGATTTGTCGGAGGCCGACCGCCGCAAGAACGAGTTCCTGGCGATGCTGGCCCATGAGCTCCGCAACCCCCTCGCCCCGATCCGCAACGCCGTGCAAATCCTGCGGTTGACGGGCGGGAACGCGAAGGCAGTCTCTTCGGCGTCCGAGATGCTGGAGCGCCAGATAGGCCAGATGGTCCGGCTGGTGGACGACCTGCTCGATGTGAGTCGCATCAGCCGGGGCAAAATCGAACTCTGCAAGGAGCAGGTCGAACTGGCGTCGGTTGTGAACCAAGCCGTCGAAGCCGCCCGCTCGCTGGTTGAGTGCATGGAGCACGAACTTACAGTCACCTTGCCGCCGCAGCCGGTGTACCTGTACGCCGACCCAACCCGGCTTACTCAGGTGGTGGGCAATCTACTCAACAACGCCTGCAAGTTCACCATTAAGGGCGGTCGCATTTCGCTGATCGTTGAGCGAGAGGGGGAGCAGGCCGTTATCCGGGTGCGGGACAACGGCGTCGGCATCGCCGACGATCAGCATTCCCGTATCTTCGACATGTTCACGCAGGTCGATACCACTCTGGAACGTTCGGCAAGCGGGTTGGGCATCGGCTTGTCGTTGGTGAAAAACCTGGTGGAGATGCACGACGGCACGGTGGAAGTCCACAGTGTCGGTGTCGGTCAGGGCAGTGAGTTCGTGGTGCGTCTGCCCATCTTGGTTGAAACGGCCAAACCCGCGCCAGATCCGACTGTCAGCGAGCCGATGACCATGACTGCCCGCCGCATCCTCGTTGTCGAGGACAACCGGGACTCGGCAGAGTCCCTCGCCATGCTGCTCACGCTCGCCGGCAACGAGACGCACACCGCCTACGACGGCCTTGAGGCAGTGGAAGCGGCGGCGACCTTCAGGCCCGACGTAATCCTGCTCGACATCGGCCTGCCGAGGATGAACGGCTACGAAGCATGCCGCCTCATCCGTGAACAGCCGTGGGGCAAGAACATGGTGCTGGTAGCGCTCACCGGATGGGGTCAGGAAGAAGACCGGCAAAAGTCTAAGGACTCCGGGTTCGACGGCCACATCGTGAAGCCGGTGGAACAGGCCGCCGTCATGAAGCTGCTGGCCGAGTTGGAGCGGACGGCGGTCTAGCTGCCGGCGTCTCAAATTCGTCGCCCGCGCTGCGACCAGTACTGGTCGCGCAACTTTCTCTTCGCGAGCTTGCCATTGTCGTCGCGCGGCAATTCGGCAACGATTTCGATCCGGCGTGGGACCTTGTAGTCCGCGAGCCGCTGTCGAAGGTGGCTGCGTACATCGCCGGGTGCGAGGTGCACGCCCTCGGTTGCGCAGACCATCGCGACCAGCGACTCGCCGTACTCCTCGTCGGGGATGCCGAAGACGGCGCAATCGGTCACACCAGCATGCGTCATCAAGACCTGCTCAATCTCAGCGGGATAGATGTTCACGCCGCCGGAAATCACCATGTCGGACGCGCGGTCACAGATGTACAGATATCCGTCAGCATCGACATAGCCGACATCACCCACGGTGACGAGACCGTCGCGTCCGATGGCTAGCCGCGCTTGCGGATTGTTCTGGTACGTGAAGTCTGCGTAGGCAGGGTGCCGTCCATAGATTTCGCCGGCCTCACCGGTCGCGCACGCTGCGCCGTCGGGTCGAAGGATCCTGATCTCCGCGCTGGCCAGCGGTTTTCCCGCGCTTCCCGGTTTGAGTCGTGCAGAGGCTGGGTCAAGGACTGTCAGCAAGCCGGCTTCACTCGATGCGTACGTCTCGTAGATCACGGGTCCCCACCAGTCGAGCATCGCTTGCTTGACGCTCGGCGCGCAGGGCGAACCGGTCGATGCGACGAATCGCACCGAAGACAAGTCGTAGCGGTCGCGCACGGCAGGTGGGAGGCGCAACAACCGCACGTACATGATTGGCACCAGATACACCGTCTCAATGCGATGCTGTTCGATCAGTGCCAGCGTTTGCTCGGCGTCAAAGCGCTCCGCGAGCACCAGCAAGTCGCCTTGCTCCATCGCCTGTTGCGCGAACAGGCTGGGACCGCTGTGATACAGCGGCGCCGGCAACAGCATGCGTACGCCCGACGTAATGCCGAACGCGGCGGCGATAACCTCGCGCACCACCGCTTGCTGTGTTTCGCGTTGTTCGGGCGGAACGACAAAGCGTCTGATGCCTTTAGGCCGGCCCGTTGTGCCGGACGTGTACGCCATGTGGCCGCGCGGTTCTCTCGGCGACCCGGAATACTGAGTCTGTGTTGCAAGCCAATCGTCATAGTCGATGACATGACGGTCCGCGACGGCAACATCGTTTTCCATCCTGACCGCGAGAACCGGCAGCCCGCGTGGAATCGCATCGGCGATCATGGGCAACAGATCGGCGTGCACGAAGAACGCCTTCGCGCCGGAGTCGCGCAGGATGTAGCCCGTCTCTTCGGACTTGAAGTGCCAGTTGATCGGGCAGTAGTAGCAACCGGCGATACGGCACGCGCGGATCAGGTCAACGAAGACCGGATCGTTGCGCAGCATGACGGCGATCACGTCGCCGTCTTCGATACCCAGTCCGGCAAGGCCGCCGCCCAACTGTCGTGCACGCGCGTCGATCGCGTCAGCGCGATACAGCTTGTCGGCGAAAATCAGGGACGCGGTCATACCGCATTTCACCAGAAACGGCGCACGCTCGGCTGCGTCTAACATCGACGCGATGTCGCTGCCGCTATTCACTGTCGAACAACTGCGCGCCGCCGAGGCGACCGCAAGCGAAGCACTTCCTGCCGGAACGTTGATGGAGCGCGCAGGTAAGGCCGCCGCACAACTCATCGACGCTCGACTCAAGAAGTCCGGCGGCCGGCGCATTGCCGTTGTCTGTGGCGGCGGCAACAACGGTGGCGACGGCTACGTGTGCGCGGCTGAGCTCAAGACACTGGGATACGACGTGGCCTGCTTCGCAATCGCGGCCGCAGCCCCGAGCGACGCAATCGCTGCCGCCCGGCGCTGGAAGGAGGTCGGCGGGCCGACATCGAGCTTGCCGTCCGATTCGCACTTTGATGCGGTGGTTGATGGGCTGCTCGGCATCGGATTGGCGAGGCCGCTCGCCGGTGCCTATCTCGACGCAGTGCGCTGGATCAATAAGCAGGACTCGCTCGTGCTCGCAATGGATGTGCCCAGCGGACTCGATGCCGATCGCGGTTGCTGGCTCGGCGCGGTGCCCGGTGTCGAAGCCGACGCGACGATCACCTTTATCGGCGCAACGCCGGGTCTGTTCACCGGCGATGGCAGCGACGCTGCGGGCAAGGTTGTCACGGAGGCGCTGGGCGTGTCACTGCCACCGGGCGACGGCTTGCTTTCCTCGCCCGCGGACTTCGCTCGCGTGCTCGAGCGCCGTCGCCGCAATTCGCACAAGGGCGAGTTCGGCAACGTCGCCGTCGTCGGTGGCGGTGCCGGCATGGTCGGCGCGCCTCTGCTTGCCGCGCGCGCTGCATTGAGAATGGGCGCGGGCCGGGTCTTCGTCGACTGTGTTGGTGCGCGCGACGTGCGCGTCGACCCGCAGCAGCCGGAGTTGATGTTCCGCGATTTCAGTTCGTTGCGCGATATCGACGCGTGGGTGATCGGCTGCGGCCTTGGCGCGGAT
>Ga0187893_10013003_pt1 | contig 11680 bp, 8 predicted proteins | sample MA1701074metaG_FD_139574 | JGI IMG/M metagenome (GOLD analysis project Ga0187893, IMG submission 139574) | White microbial mat communities from a basaltic lava cave in the Kipuka Kanohina Cave System on the Island of Hawaii, USA - MA170107-4 metaG ... | reverse complement strand
TGTAAATGCATTGGGCAGCGTATGTGTTTTAGAAAACCCATCTGTGCGCATTTCAAGATTGTAAAATCCGAAAGGCGCATTGGAAGGAATTACAAAAGATGCTGTTGCCGTATTGCTGTCAATTGCAAAAATGGAAACTGTGGTGGCATAGTAGTTAGCACCAGGACGGTAAATTCGTAATTGGTTAATATTTCCCTGCTGTGGTCCGGCAATGTTGATGATTCCACGTGCGGAAATCGTAACGTTCACGGTCTGATTCTGGTAGCTCAGATTGGGAGTCATATTGACCAGTCCGTAAATAATTCCGAAATGATTTGTTGAGGAGGTATCATTATTAATCGTAACTGTATAGCTTGCTGAATCGGTGGTGCGAATCATAAAATTCTGATTATTCACAACCCATGTTACCGTATAAGTGCCGTTGAACTCGCCATAAGCATAATTTCCCTGGGCATCTGTTGTAAGATTTACATTTCCGGGTTGGATGGTGATAGTTTGATTGGCTGCCGGCTGCTCGCCCGGATCCTTGACTCCGTTTTCATTGGCATCAATAAATACATTGCCGCTGATGAGTCCATCGGGTGGTGCAATAGTAAATGCGGTGGGCAGGTTATAAAGCATCTGGTTCCATGTAGGATCAAATACATCTCCCACAGTCACATGCAAATCATAATCGCCAAGCGGAGCGTTTGCAGGTATAGTTAGATCCATACAGTGGGCAGTATCGGGATGAGATACAACCGTATTATAGTTCCATTGCTGGTTGAAATCAAACAGGTAAAATGTATAAGCTCCTTTCTGAAGATAAATCTGGTACAGGTTTCCCGAAGGGGATGAGCCCTGAATAAATACTGAAGCGGAAGTTACAGCAGTTGTAAAATGTTGCTGTCCCGGATAACCCGTATTTGGATTCATTCCGGTGAGTTGTGCTGAAGTCCGGCTTGTACATAAAATTACAATTGCCGCGCATAGTAATAAGGATTTTTGTTTCATGGTATTTTGATTTTGATCGGGTAAAGCTAATAAATGTTTTTATGATTATTGATTATGCAAAAGAATTAACATTTGGCTTCTGAATGCTGATTCGTTTTTATGTGCCTTGAAATATGCCTGCAGCAATTGATTTTTGTCAGAAAGGAGTTCAGTTTTTCTTTTGTTGAAAACTGTCTCGGATACTTCGGAAAAATACTGTGCGGCTTTGGAAACAAGAATTGCATTCAGAATATTAAAGTACTGATTTCTGTCGTCATAGATATACTTTGAAATGACGTTGAAAGCGCTGTCGGTTTGCTGATTGTTATAATAGACTATTGCAAGATTCAGCAGAGCATCGGGAAAATAAGGCGCAATCCGCAATGCTTTATAATAATATTCTATCGCTTGTGCCTGAAATCCTGCCTGATCATAGTAGCTTCCAAGATCATTAAGCAGCAAAATGTGATTCGGATTCTGCTGTTCGGCTTTTTGGAAATATCTTCCCGCTTCAGCCAGATCGCCAAGGTGAAATTTTGCAAGTCCTTTATACCATTCCACCGGAGTGCCGTTATAATCTGAATTAAAATATTGAAGCTTGACCCGGTCGAGCTCGCGTGACATCAGGCTCCAGTTTCCGCTTCTTTGCGCATAAAGCGCTTTTGATAAATGAATATCTGATTGTAACCGGTTCCATCCGTAAAATAATCCGATTCCGCCTGCTGCAATAAACAGCAGGAGCATCGGAATAACAAATTTTACTGTGATTCTGTGCTTGAGATTTAAATCAAAGCGTTCCGTTGCGTATGATTGGATCATTGCCAGCGCCATTACCGTCATCAGGAAAGGATAATATCTTGAAAACGGCATGCTGAATAAAGAAATAACACAATAGATCAGAACTGCCGACCCAAGCAGGAGCAACTCCATTTTAACCTTTCTGTTTGCGTCAGAATTAATGCATTTGCGCATTTGCACAAATCCAGAAATAAAAATCATAATAAAGCATATTAATCCAACCAACCCAGATTCAGACGCAATATGAAGATAGTCGTTATGCGGTCTGGTAAACCGGATGAATCCTGCATTCATATACCGTGCTGCTCCCATTCCATAAGCGGGAAACTGGATTTTCCATTCGCCCAATCCTGCACCAAGCACTGGATGATCCTGAATTAATTTCACAGAATTTCTCCACAATATCAGGCGTTCGTAAACACTATTATCATTCATCTGCCCTGTCATTTCCATTTTAGAAAGGTTGCTGATGTAATCTTTCGCCAGTGTAATGCGTTTGATAATACCACTGTTGAACCGGGCATATTTAAAAGTAAAAGCGGCTGCAACAATTAATATCAATACAACAGCTATCAGATAACTAACAATTTTTTTTCTGTTTAAAATAATAATTCCGATAAGCCCCTGCCTGAATATAATTAATGCAGCCATAAAAAAAATGATCGCTGTTCCGGCTGCCACCCATGCTGAAATTGTTTTTAAAATCAACAGGGTGCTTATCGCAAAGAGCAAGGTTATGGCAGAAATAATTTTCCATACGCGATTCAGATTAATCATTCCTGCAACCAGAAACGGCACAGCAATCAGAACTGTTTCGCTGTAAAAATTTTTATTTGCAAGACATGAGCTTATCGAATAATTTATCCGGATCAATTTTTCGGTACTAATCAATTCAGCATATTGAAGGACTCCGATGGCTGAGAAAATAAACACTCCGGCATTTATGCTTTTATATAATGCGAATCTTGCAGAGAAATTCCGCATCAGCAGAATATGAACAATAAAAAAAACCGAAATCATAAGCGCTGCCTTAAGAAGCTCAAAGAATGCATCTGTTTTATTTGAAGCATTAAAGAAAGAAATGGCAACTACACCCATGAAAATTAAAATCCAGCGGCATACTCCCGATAATCTGAAGCCGATACGCTCTTTCATCAAATTTCGGATTTGCAACATCATCCATAACGATATGAGAAGTACGATAGCAGAAAGGCAAACAAAGCGTGGTGAAAGCTCTGAATCGTTCAAGTTGAGGGAATAGAAAAACGGCATCGCAAAAAAAAGGCCTGTACAAAGCACAGCTATGCCTGCATGTTTTATCAAAAAAAATTTCCTTAATTGCATCACAAAACCCGGGCAATGGATCGCATAAATATAGTAAGGGAAATCAAAAGGAGGAAGTATGCCTTGTTTGCTTCAGCAGTCGTGGTGTTTGCCTTAGCAGTCTGGATGCAGTTCCGGGCATTAAACAAATTTACATCTACTGCCCGCTTCATTGTAAATGAATCCGAAGTCATAAATCTTGATGTACCGAATGAGTTCAGAACGGAAGTTTCACAGATGAGCTTTCCGGGAATGAACCGTATGCACATTTTCGTTTATTCTACCGAATGCCTTGAAAGCACTATCAGAGAATTCGGACTTTACAGGCATTATAATATTAATACCGATAAAAAATTTGCAACCGAGCGTGCTATTGCAAAGCTTTCCAAAAATATAAGTCTTAAAAATAAGCACATGAATGTTATGGAGCTGACTGTAAAAGACAACGACAGATTAGTTGCTGCTAAAATGGCAAATTTTCTTGTGAGCAAGCTCAACAAGATGAATGAAAATTATTTGAAAAGGCAGCTTAAAAGAAAAATTGTAATTTATAATATGCTGTATCTAGATATCAAAAATGAAATGGAGGTTCACAAGCAAAATTTTGCAGAGCTGTTAAAAAATTATGACAATATTATCAGGGAATTATCGCGCCAGAATATTGATGTTGATGATTTAAAAGCCTCGCTCCAATCGCTTGCCGAATCATTAAGAGGCAAGGAACAGGAAATCATAAAAATCCGGCAGCTATATACGTTGATCATGAATACAATTGATAATGAAAAACTCGAAACCATTACGCTGGTAAACAAAGCGCTTCCCGATTATCGCTCACCTGCTTTGAAAATTGCCGGCATTTCAGGATTAATTTCCATTGTATTTTTTTCCACATGCTGCTTCGTGATGTGGGTGTATTATGAAAATCGTGAATTTTGGAAAGCGGTTTTATCAGGCGGGGATGATTCTGCTTTATAAACATTATAGCATCTCTGCTATGCTTTTTGTTTAAAATTCATTTCAATATGATTCATAATAACCGCTGAAGCGCCTTTGTTGCTCTGAATATAGTTTTTGTTGCCATTAATAATTTTCTGAAGGAGCTGTTCATGGTTTTCAAGTTCCGCAATTTTGCCGTTTAGCTCCACCCCGCTGTTCACAGAGAATGCAGTTCCCATTTTCACAAGCTCTCGTGCTTCGGGAAAATTCGAATAATGGGGTCCGAAAAAAACAGGCAATCCAAAAGCAGCCGGTTCTAAAATATTGTGCAATCCTTTTCCGAAACCGCCTCCGATGTATGCATAGTGACCATACCGGTATAAGGATGCCAGCATTCCGATATTATCAATAAGCAGGACGCTTTGATGATTATAATTTTTCAAAGTTGAATGCCTGATTACCTTTGTCTGAAATTTTTGTTCAATGGCGAAAAGCCGGCTTTCACTTATATCATGCGGAGCGATAATTAATTTCCAGTCCACCGAAGCGGATTCAAAAAATCCTGATATTACTTTTTCATCCTCTTCCCAGGTGCTGCCTGCAATAAGGATTTTTTTTCCTTCACAGAATTTTTCAATTTCTGGAAACGATTTTGCCCGCTGAAAATTCTGGAATACCCGGTCAAAGCGCGTGTCGCCACTTACGGTAATATTGGCAAGTCCTGAATCATAAAATATTTCGAGCGAGCGCTGATCCTGTGCAAAAATGTGACTGGCTCTGCGCAGCATCTTTTCAAAAAATTTTCCATACCATCTGAAAAAAATCTGCCCCTTCCTGAATCGTGCTGAAATTATGTACAGGGGAATTTTTCTTTTTCTCAGCTCCCGGATATAAAAATGCCAGAATTCATTTTTTACAAATACAGCCATCATGGGAGATACTTCATTCAAAAATCTGCGTGCAGTAAGGGGTCCGTCCAGGGGGAGGTAAAAAATATAATCTGCTTCAGGTTTGCTTTTTAAAACTTCATATCCGGAAGGAGAAAAAAAAGTAAGGAGGGTTTTGTAATCCGGATATTTTTCTTTCAGAGCATCAAAAACCGGCTTTCCTTGCTCGTATTCGCCCAGCGAAGCACAATGAAACCAGAATCTCTTTTCGCGTTTATTGCTTAATTGTTCGGAAAGATTTCTGAAAATATTTTTTCTGCCTGCCACCCATTGCTTTGCTTTATGGTTGAAAAAGGAAAAAAGATAAATAAACAATCCATACCATTTGACTGCAACCAGGTAAATAATCCACATATTCAGTAATAATAATATTTCTGTGGCGCCTTTTTATAAACGGGAAGCATCCACCCTGCCCGGATTCCGAAAAGCAAATCCAGCCGCGTTTTATCATCACGGCTCATCGTATCAAAATTATAATCCCTCCTGTTTTTGGTAATTGCCTGGATGAATTCAAATCCGAAATAAAAATTCACGAGGTATTTGTTTCCGAAATAATAATACCCGATAATTTCATGCAGCCCCACCCCGTTGGTCAGGCGGTCATACCCTTTTTTATATTCTTTATCGAGCTGCGGAATGGTGTTACCGATGGTTTCAATACGAATTTTATGTTGTATGAAAACAGGACCGGCACTGAGCAAAAGTCCGGAATTCGGATTGGGTTTTTTCCATGTAAGAATTTTTCCTGCGGCAGCTGAAATTACATACCCCCTTTCGAACATGCGAACATCGGCAAACTGCCCGTCATCCCCCAATATGGAACCGTTTTCATTCAGCAGGTTTTTCAGAATTCCTGTTTCCTTTAATTGGTTTCCGAATATAAATCCTCCGTTCAGTGAAAGCATCCAGCTTGATTTGAGTTTGTATGAATAGCTTCCTTCAATCATTGAATTCCAGCCAAAGCGGTCAGCCATATCTCCGCCCGGCAACTGAAAGCTGTATCCCATACCCGCAATGTGCATGGCAATGCTGCTGTCGCGGATGCTGCCCTGAGCAAAAATTTTTCCTGATGCAAAAAGGATCAGAAAAAGTAAGTAACTTTTTTTCATTGCATTGCCGGGTCGCCAAATTATAAATTTTGCTTTGCTCAATTTTAAGAACACTCTAAAGTGAATTGAAAAAATCCGGATGCTGATTTTCTGCCGAATCCGGAATCAATGAACAGATGTCTTGAAATACATCTCCACTACTTTTCCGTCCTCAGAAAAAATTACCTGGTCGGCAAGGTGTTTCATCAGGAAGATGCCACGCCCGGTGGGCTTTTCCAGGTTTTCAGGAGCGGTTGGGTCGGGCAGATTGTAATAGTCAAATCCGGGACCTGAATCGCGCACAGTGAACATCAGGTTGTCGCCTTCAATTTCCCAGTTTATTTCGACCTTTTTTGATTTATCGTATTTATTGCCGTGCTGGATGGCGTTATTCACAGCTTCGGTGACAGCTACAAGGATGTTGCCGAAGCAATCTTCGTGAATGTTGTGCTCGCTGCGGAGGTCTTCAATGAGATGCTCTACGATGTTGATGGATTCCGGCTCAGAGGTGATGGAGAGCGAATCGGCAAATTTTTCTGCGTTGGTCATGGACGGTTGGATTCGAGATTTTGAAAGTACGAATTTACGAGGTTTTTATAAAACGGGTTGAATGATGGCGGAATAGTTTTCAATAGCTCCAGCTCGCGCATTTTCAGCTTGCGGTATTCTTCGAATCGGGCATTATCGGGCTTTGCCATGTCGCGCCCTTCGTTGGATTCCCGTTTTTCATCCTGCTCCCGCTGGCGTTCTGCTTTTTCCGATTCGAGCAAACGTGTGAGGATGTCTTGCTGTCGCTTTAAGGTTTCTTCACTGAGACGTTTGTTCACAAGGTCTTTTTCTGTTTCTTCCATATCCTTTGCCATTTTGTCGAGGTTGCCGAGCGTACCTTGTCCGTCTTTGTTTTCCTGCGAGTTCAGTTTCTGTAATTCATTGCGGATGGCTTCCTGTTCGGCTGCCATTCGGGCAAGCTCTTCTGACAGCGACTGCCCCTGACGGTTGGGCTGCCCCTGTTCACCCTGCATTTTGCCTTTGAGCTTTTTCATTTGTTCGTTAAGCTGCTCCTGCATTTTGCGAAGCTGCGCTGCTGACTTGGGATTTCCCTTACCGGGTTTTTTGCACGAACTGTTGGACATCATCTGCATCTGCTGCTGCATTTGCTGCATCGCTTCCGAAAGCATGAGCGCAAGATTATTCACCGAGGTCATCACATACTGCTGCTCCGAACGTGCCTGCGGAACCAGCCGGTCCTGAAGGTGCGAGATGGATTTTGAAAGGTTGTCGTTAATAATACTCATCTGCTCATTCACCACCGACTGTATCTGAATGACCCGTTTACTTAGCGCAAGAAGCGAATCTTCCAGGATTCTGGCATCGTCTTTCAGCTTACGCTGACGCTGCGATTGTTTTACATACTGCGGATTGTTTACATCGGCAGTTTTCAGTTCCTGCATCAGCGCTTCCTGGTCGAAGGAAAAGCGGATGAGGTTTTCCAGCAGGGCGCGCAGTGCATTGAGGTCTTCTTCCGCCTGCTCCATTTCCTGCATCTGCTGCTGCTGCTGCATTTTCATTGAAAGCTGCTGCATTTTTTCGGAAGCGCTTTTCTGCTTTTTCGAAGCATTTTTCTTCTGGTTATCTCCTAACTGCTGCTCGCTGTCTTTCATGTCCTGTTCAATGTCCTGCTGATCCGTTTCATTATTGCCAAGCTCCTGTGGAAATTCAAGCTCCGAGTTTTTCTTTTCAATATCCTCCATATCCTTCTGCCAATCGTCAAATTTTTTATTCAAATCCTGTTGCTTCTGCTGCAAATCCTTTGCATCAGCATTTTTATCAAGCGACTGCTCGGACATTTTATTTTCCTCTTTCGCCAATTCATCCAGTTGCTGAATTGCTTCTTTCAGTTTCTGCTCCACTTCCAGTTGCTTGAAAAGTTCGAGGGTGCGGTCGAGGCGCTTTTCAAGGTCTTTGGTATCGAGCTTCATTTTGTCGAGCATGTCCTGCAGCTTGTCTTTGTCAACCTGCGAAAGCATTTTCTGCAGCTCTTCCATCATTTTACGCATTTCATCGCTCATCACCTGGTTGAACAATTCCTGCAGTTGCTGCTGCTTTTCGGCAATTTGCTGCATCTGGCTTTTGTATTCATTCTCGCGCGACAGCTTCTGTTCGTTCTGCTGCTGCATCTGCTTTACCTTTTCTTCGAGGTCGCGTTGCTGCTGCAGCAAATCTTCCACCTTTTTCTTGTCATCATAATTCAGATTTTTTTTCTCCATCAGCTTCCGGGCCGTTTCGCTGATTTCTTTCTGGAGCTTTTTTGATTCTTTAATTGCATCTTTTAAATCATCTTTAATCTGACTGTTTGCCTTTTCGGTATTTTCAGCAAGCTCCTTTAAAGTGGGCGCTTTGAAAACCTGAACCTGCGAGCGTGCCGATTTTGGTCCTGTAACAGCATCGTTATCCCAGACCTCGAAATAATATTCAAGCTCTTCACCCGGCTGTATGTTCAGCTCCGACAAATCCCAGTAATGGAAAAACTGGTCTTGCAATGAATTTTTATTGATGGAAATATTTTGCGATTGAACGAGCATTCCACGGACAAGCGAATCGTTATGCTTCAAAAAGCGGTAATTGAATTGCAGCCGTGAAAAACCATAATCATCCTTCACCATTCCCTGGAAATACAAGCGCTTTGAAAACAAGGAATCCGTCTGCTGGTCGGAAATAATGGAAGGAGACAGGTCGGGAATTACATTGATGCTGTACAACATGCTGTCTTTGCCGGTAAGTAAGCGGTTGGAAGTAACCACAGAGTAGGAATTGCTTTTAATGAAGCTGCGGCTGAATGTGTATTCATCCTTATCGCTGCGTGCTACATTCACCGAAGTATCGCGGAAATTTACTTTAAGCTCCTCGGTATTCTGCGTGTTGAAATTCCAGTTCACCTTTGTTCCGGCAGGTATAATCATATCGCCCGTGTTGCTGAGGTCTTCATTCTTTTTGCGGATGTAAGGGGGATATTCGAGTGAAATGCGGAAGCCGAGCACCACAGGATTGGGCAGTACTTCAAGCACATATTCTCGCGAAGCATAACCATCAGCCATCAACTGAAAGGAAACATCCTTGTACAGGTTTCGGAATTTGTAATGGAATGAAACCGTGTTTTCTTTTTCCAGCCGGAACTGGCTTTCGCCTGCTTTGAGATAAACCTGGTCGGGAATCTCTTTGCCTTCAATTTTAATGTTCAGCAAAAAATCTTCCTGCTGCAGTGCTTTCAGCTCATCGTTGAGGACAACAAACGAAAACGGTACGGGCTTTTCAAAATAGGTGGTGTGATGAATGATGCGCGAGGTGCCGTCACGCAGCAAGCTGGGCGCAGCAAACAGGATGATGGCAAATACGGCAACAGGGATGATGGCATAACGCACATAACGGTAATTCTTTTTTAAATCAATGGCGCTGGTAAAAGGTACCGGTCGCAGCTCTGCTATCTTCTGGTTGATGCCGGCAATGATAAGTCCGGAATTTGAAGCATGCTGCTCCGAAAGTTGTTTGAGCTGAAGCGTGTTGAGGAGCTTGTCGCTGACATTCGAAAAATGTTTTCCGATAATCTCTGCTGCCTGCTCGTGCGAAATGATTTTACCCAGCCGGTTTATTTTTAAAAGCGGAATGATGATGAGCCGGGTGATGATGAATACATTCACAGCAAGGAATGAGTAAAACAAAAATGTGCGCGCAGCAATGCTGAAATGCCCGAAATATTCGAGCGCAGCCACGATGAGATAAAAAGCCAGCACCGTAGTAAAGCAATAAATAGCGCCCCGGATGAGCTGGTTTTTATAATACTTGCGGATGAATTCATCCAGCTTGCGGATGAGGATGTGGTATTCGGAAATCATTTTTTATGCAGCCCTAAAATAGGCAAATTTTTATGGTTGAAAACGGATTTATGGTGAAGTTTATTTCACAATGATGTTGAAGCCAGTTATCGTAAATAATAAAACGCAAAATGAAGGGAATGGTTTGGAGCCAATAAAAGAAAGTGGCAGGGGCAGTGGCAGGGGCAGTAGCAGTGGCAGTGGCAGGAGCAGGAGCAGGAGCAGAATAAAATTTCAGATTTGAATTTCAATGTTTAAAGTTTAACTCGCATTTATTTATTCCGTTTTTATTTGGCTTAAATGAATGGTTCCGTGCTGATTTGGTGAGCGAAGGTTTCGGGACCGGAATAATTTTTAAGACGGTGCATGCGAATGATTTCTCCCATGGCATATAAAAAAACCTGTTCCTGTTTTGTAAATTCCGCAGGGCGAATAAAGCAAAGGGAAATCGGAATTGTTAGGACTTTAAAGTGGAAAAAGAATTATTAAATTGGGATGCGGAGTTGTTTTTCAACTTCCCTTTTTACATTTTCGATTTCCTTATTATTTAATTTTTTTCTAATTCCTGAACAGCTACTTCCCGGATGTCATCTGTTGTGAGGGAGTAAAAAACTTTGCTTTTCAAGATTGTATTATTTGAATTTTAAAAAATATTTATCAATCTCGGGCCGAAGTTCAATTCCAACTCTTTCGAAACAATCAAGTAATTCCTGATATGTTCCTTTACCGCCAAGAAAATCCCAGAATTCTTCAGCTACTTTTAGCTCATAAGGCAAATCGAGCATGCCTGCCATTGTCCAACGACTGTATGGTTTGGGTTCATAAGGATTATAAGGAATTGCAATCAAAGTATTGACTTTTGCACTTGGGTTTGTGGCTAATTTCGCTGCGGTCCATTCAAGCAATGTTCTTTTAAATTCTTTGAAACCACCTTTGTTTGGCTTGGCAGTTTTAATATCGAAAAGAAATTCTTCCCCTTTATCATTCATAAGATAAATATCCACGTTGGTAGGATTCACTTTTCGCATTTTGCCAGACTGACAAACTTTTCTCAATTGCTTTATTTCATTTTCTTTATCCGGTTTTATGTGTGCTGCTGTAAGGTTATCCATTATTTCCTGAATTACGAAAAGCGCTTTTTCACTTATCTTATTTCCTGATTCCACCTGTGTGGCTGCAACTTTAAAATTCTTTTTTGCAAGTGCCAATGCAACAGGTTCAAATATGGCAACCCCAAAGTTTGTATTGAGCGAATGAATAAATGAAAACAAAGCCATCCTGTCTTTTCCAAGCAAACGCAAATGAAAAGGCATTGAAGCGGGTTCAGGTTTGTAAACTGAAAATTTCTTTCGAAGAGATAACCGAAGAACTTCTTCGATGGATTGGATTTCGGATTTTGTGAGAGACATTCAAGTTAATTTCTTTAAAAAAATTTTGATTGCCGGAATAATATACTCGTTATCAAAACCCCTATTCTTAAATAATGTGTTCATTACTCTACCAGTAGTTTTCCCATATTTTTTTGCACATTTGATAAAGATAGCTGCACTATCTGAATAAATAGCTTCCATTTTGGCTGTATCGCTTAGAATTGCGAAAACTTCAGCTTTAACTTTTGAAAATCTATTAAGGACATCTCTAAAAACCCCATTGTGTAAAAGTATTTAAAATTAAAATTCATTTCATAGCGTTGTGATAAGATATTTGCAAAAAGAAAAATAATCATGACTGCAAACAAGCACATCAC
>Ga0187893_10013002_pt1 | contig 11681 bp, 9 predicted proteins | sample MA1701074metaG_FD_139574 | JGI IMG/M metagenome (GOLD analysis project Ga0187893, IMG submission 139574) | White microbial mat communities from a basaltic lava cave in the Kipuka Kanohina Cave System on the Island of Hawaii, USA - MA170107-4 metaG ... | reverse complement strand
TCATGCCAGCAGCGGTCATGCCAGCAGCGGTCACGGTGACGGCGGCCCGGAGCTCGGGGCCGGGCGCCGCGGGCACGGCGGTCAGACGCGCGCGGCGGAGATCTGGGGTGTGGCCCCCGGCGAGTACCTGGCCCGGGCCGATCCCTGGCCGCTCGATCCGCGCGGCGAGCTGCTGCTCGGGATCAAGGTGGAGAACAAGCGCGCGCTCGCCGTCGTGGAACGCACCACGCGCGTGCCCGGGATCGCGTTCGCCGAGTGGGGTCCCGGCGACATGGGCATGTCGATGGGCTATCCGGATCAGCACGACGAGCCGTATCCGGCCGAGATGCGCGCCGCGCGCGCGCGCGTCATGGGCGCGTGCAAGGCCGCCGGCCTCGCCTTCCTGGAGGCGGTCACGCCGGAGAACGTGATCGGAAGAATCGAGGAGGGCGTGATGATCGGCTGCGGGCCGCGCGCGCAGGAAGCGGCGGACATCGGTCGCAGGCACACGCGGCGCGCGCTGGCCTGGTGAGAGCGACACCGGCCGCAGCCACCTCGTCCGAACCCGATAGGAGGCACGGATGAACCGATTCACCCGACGCCGCTTCCTCGCCGCCGGCACGGCGGCGGCCGCCGCGGCCGCCGTGCCTGGACTGGCGCCGGCCCAGGTCGCGCCCCTCAAGTTCGACCCGGAGAGAGGCGCCACTCTGCGCCTGTTGCGCTGGAAGCGCTTCGTGCAGGGCGACGAAGATCAGTTCATGGCCAACACGCGGCGCTTCACGCAGCTCACCGGGGTCGAGGTGCGCGTGGACAGCGAGAACTTCGAAGACCTGCGGCCCAAAGCGGCGGTGGCAGCCAACGTGGGCGCCGGACCCGACATCATCATCAGCACCGACGAGCAGCCGCAGCTCTACCCGGACAAGCTGCTCGACGTCACCGACCTGGCGCAGTACCTGGGGCAGAAGTACGGCGGCTGGTTCGAGGTCTGCCCGGAATACTGCACGCACCAAGGCAGATGGATCGCGATCCCGACCGGCGTGGCGGGCGGCGCGATGGTGTACCGGCGCAGCATGCTGCGCGCGGCCGGGTTCGAGCAGTTCCCGAAAGATCTGGACGGTTTCCTGAAGCTGTGCCGGGCGCTGAAGGCCAAGGCGGCGCCGCCCGGGTTTGCCCTGGCACACGCCACCGGCGACGCCAACGGGTGGACCCACTGGCTGCTGTGGGCCTTCGGCGGGCGGCAGGCCGACGAGCAGAGCCGACTGGCGCTCAACTCCAGGGAGACGGTCGCGGCGCTGGAGTACGCGAAGGAGTTGTATCAGACCTTCGCGCCGGGAACGCTGTCGTGGCTCGATCCGAGCAACAACAAGGCGTTCCTGGCCGGCGAGATCGGTCTGACCATGAACGGCATCTCGATCTACTACACCGCCAAGACCGGCACCGACCCGAAGGTGAAGGCGATGGCGGCGGACATCGAGCACGCGACTTTCCCGATCGGGCCGATCGGGCGCGACGTGCACGGGGCGCTCATGTTCCCCGGCGCGATCTACCAGTACTGCAAGTATCCGAACGCGGCGAAGGAGTACCTGCGCTTCATCATGGAGCGCGAGCAGTACGAGCCGTGGCAACGGGCGTCGATCGGATACATCTCACACACGCTGCGCGCCTACGATGCCAATCCGGTATGGAGCGAGGATCCGCAGCACGTGTTCTTCCGCGATATCGCGAAGGGCGCGCGGCACACCGGATACGCGGGAAGGCTGGGGAAGGAATCGGCCGCGGTGCTCGCCGACTTCATCATCGTCGACATGTTCGGGGAAGCGTGCACCGGCCGCTACACCCCCAAAGAGGCGGTGCAACGCGCGGATCGGCGGGCGCGGCGCCATTACCGCAGATCATGAGGCGCAGATCATGAGGCGAGCGCCGCCGCGACGCGGTCGCGGATCTCCTCCACGCTGCCGCTGCCGGACACCTTGCAGTACTTGGGCGCGCGCGGATCGCCGCTGGCGGCCCAGGCCGAGTAGTACTCGACCAGGTGCTTGGTCTCGGCGTGATAGATCTCGAGCCGCTTGCGCACCGCTTCGTGCTTGTCGTCCTCGCGCTCTATCAGATCCTCACCGGTGACGTCGTCCTTGCCCGGTACCTTGGGCGGGCGCAAGCTGACGTGGTAGGTGCGCCCCGAGCCCGGGTGCACGCGCCGTCCTGACAGGCGTTCGATGATCTCGGCGTCGTCCACCTCCAGCTCCACCACGTAGTCCACGTTCACGCCGGCCTGCTCCATCGCCTCGGTCTGCGGGATGGTGCGCGGGAAGCCGTCGAACAGGAAGCCGCTGGCGCAGTCGGGCTGGGCGATGCGCTGCTTCACCAGGCTCATGATCACCGCGTCGGGCACCAGCTGCCCGGCGTCCATGTACTTCTTGATTCTCAGTCCGGCGGCGCTGCCGGCGCGCACCGCCGCGTGCAGCATGTCGCCGGTGGAGATCTGCGGGATGCCGTACTGCTGGCAGATGGAGCCGGCCTGAGTGCCCTTCCCGGCGCCCGGCGCGCCGAGCAGGATCAGTTTCATGCGGATGTCCTCGGCGAATGCTGCCGCGAAGAGGCGTGATTATACGACTTCGGCTCCGGCGCGTAGCGCCGGTCGGCCGGCGGATCGGCCGGCGTAGCACCCGCCGCGGAGGCGGCCCGCAGCTGCGCCGAAAGCGTTTATCATCGCGGCATTCGCGACGGGCGCACGGCGTGCGGAGAGGCGATTGGCCGAACGCGAGTTCATGGAGTACGACGTGGTGATCGTCGGCGCGGGGCCCTCCGGCCTCGCGGCCGCGATTCGCCTCAAGCAGCTCGCCGCCGAGCTGTCGGTGTGCGTGCTGGAGAAGGGTTCCGAGGTCGGGGCGCACATCCTTTCGGGCGCGGTGCTCGAACCGCGCGCGCTCGACGAGCTGCTGCCGGACTGGAAGGCGCGCGGCGCGCCGCTGGACACGCCCGCGCGCGAGGATCGCTTCCTGTACCTCAGTGCCGCGCGCGCCTGGCGCTTGCCCACGCCACCGCAGATGCACAACCGCGGCAATTACATCATCAGCCTCGGCCGCCTGTGCCGCTGGCTCGCGCAGCAGGCCGAGGCGCTGGGGGTGGAGATCTATCCGGGATTCGCAGCCGCCGAGGTGCTGTACGGCGAGGATGGACGCGTCACCGGTGTAGCCACCGGAGACCTGGGCATCGGCCGCGACGGCAAGCGCACCGATCGCTACCAGCCCGGCATGGAGCTGCGCGCACGCCAAACCCTGTTCGCGGAGGGTTGCCACGGCTCGCTCACGCGGGAGCTGTTCGAGCGTTTCCGGCTGCGCCAGGGCGCCGATCCACAGACCTACGGCATCGGCATCAAGGAGCTGTGGGAAGTGGAACCCGCCAAATCGCAGCCCGGGCTGGTGATCCACACCATCGGCTGGCCGCTGGACAGCGCCACCTACGGCGGCTCGTTCCTGTATCAGCTGTCCAACAACCAGGTCGCGGTGGGCTTCGTGATCGGCCTCGACTACCGCAACCCGTACCTGAATCCCTACGAGGAATTCCAGCGCTTCAAGACCCATCGGGCGATCCGCGCGACGTTCGAAGGCGGCCGGCGCCTGGCCTACGGCGCCCGGGCGCTAAACGAAGGCGGCTTCCAGTCGCTGCCGCGGCTCACCTTCCCCGGCGGCATGCTGGCGGGCGATGCCGCCGGCTTCCTCAATGTGCCCAAGATCAAGGGCACGCACACCGCCATGAAATCGGGCATGACCGCGGCCGAGGCGGTGTGCGAGCACCTGCGGGCCGGCGGCGGTGCCGAGGTCGCGGACTACGCGCAGCGCCTCGCGCGCACCTGGGTGTGGGACGAGCTGTACCGGGTGCGAAACATCCGCCCCGCCTTTCGCTGGGGCCTGCCCGCGGCCATCGCGTACAGCGCGGTCGACACCTACCTGCTGCGCGGCAAGGCGCCGTGGACTCTGCATCATCACGCCGACCATACGCAACTCAGAAAGGCGTCGGAGTGCCGTCCCATCGCCTATCCGAAGCCCGACGGCAAGCTCACCTTCGACCGGCTGTCCTCGGTGTTTCTGTCCAACACCAACCACGAGGAGGACCAGCCGGCCCACCTCACGCTGAAGGATGCGTCGGTGCCGATCGACGTGAACCTGGCCCTGTACGACGCGCCCGAGCAGCGCTACTGCCCGGCGGGCGTGTACGAGATCGTGCGCGACCAGGACGGCGGCAATCCGCGGCTGCAGATCAACGCCCAGAACTGCGTGCACTGCAAGACCTGCGACATCAAGGACCCGACGCAGAACATCCGCTGGGTGGTGCCCGAGGGCGGCGGCGGGCCCAACTATCCGAACATGTGACGCGCGAGGCCCCAGGAGTGAGGCACGAGGCATGGGCATGAGACACCAGGCGCGCGACGGCGGCGTTCGAACCGAACGCGCTCGGCACGGTCCTAGCTTCGCCATCAGCCTGGCTCGCCTCCCGGCAGGATCCTTCATGCCGCTCCGTCGACACTGGCTCCATCTCCTGCTGCTGCTCGCAGCGCTGCTCACCGCCGGCACCGGCTGGGCGCGCCCGCTCGAGCGGCGCACCGCCTGGCCGCACGAAACCGCCGACCTGACGCCCGACCCGACGGTGGTCTGGGGGCGGCTCGACAACGGCATGCGCTACGTGCTGCTGCCCAACCACACCCCCAGGGACCGGGTCAGCCTGCGGCTGCTGATCGACGCGGGATCGCTGATGGAGGGCGACGAGCAGCGCGGACTCGCGCACTTCCTCGAGCACATGGCGTTCAAAGGCTCGGAGAACATGCCGGCCGGCGACCTGGTGCGATACCTGGAGCGCCTGGGCATGGCGTTCGGCGCGGACACCAACGCGCGCACCAGCTTCGAGTCCACCGTGTACATCCTGGAGCTGCCCGCGAACGACGCTGAGCTGATCGACCGCAGCCTGTTCGTGCTGCGCGAGAAGGCCGACCGCCTGCTGATCCCCGCCGGCGAGCTGGAGCGCGAGCGCGGCGTGGTGCTGAGCGAGCGGCGCCTGCGCGACACCGCGCAGTTTCGTGCCGTGGAGGACAACCTCGCCTTCCTGTTCCCGGGCACGCGCGTGCCCGAGCGCATGCCGATCGGGCTCGAGAGCGCGATCGCCGGCGCGCCGCGCGAACGGCTGCTCGACTTCTACCGCACTTACTACACGCCCTCCCGCACCACGCTGGTGGCGGTGGGCGCCATCGATCCCGCGAGCTTTGCGCAGGCGGTGCGCAAGCACTTCGACGGCTTCCGGGCGCGCGGCCCGGACGTCCCCAACCCGGAGCTGGGCGAGATCGCTGTGCGCCGGCTGGAGACGCGCTTTCACCGCGAGCCCGAAGGCCGCACCAGCGTCGTGCTCCAGGTGGCCAAGCCGGTGCCGGCGCAGCCCGACGTGCATCCGCGCCGCGTGCACGAGATCAACCTGCACCTGGCGCATGCGATCGTCTCGCGGCGGCTCGCCACGCTCTCGATGCAGCCGGGCGCCGTGTTCCTCGGCGGCTCCGCGCACAGCGACGAGTTCCTCGATTTCGCGCGCACCGGCACGGTGATGCTCAACGCGCGGCCGGAGCAGTGGCGCGCCGCGCTGGCGGTGGGCGAGCAGGAGCTGCGCCGCGCGCTGACGCACGGCTTCACCGCGAGCGAGCTCGACGAGCAGCGCCGCTCGCTGCTGTCCGACTTCGAGGAACGCGCGCGCGCCGCCGCCACGCGCGACTCGCCGGACCTGGCGGACGAGCTGTCCCACACCCTGACCGAAGGCCGCGCGTTCACCAACCCGGCGCAGGATCTGGCCGAGGTCAAGCGCATCATGGCCTCGGTGACGACCGAATCGATGCTGCGCGCACTGCGCGGCCTGTGGTCGGGCAGCGGTCCGCTGGTGTTCCTGGCCGGACCGCTGGAACTGGACGATCCCGAGGCGGCGATCGCCCAGGCGTACCGGGCGAGCCAGACGGTGGCGGTGTCCGCCCCCGCCGAGAACGCGATCCAGGAGTTCGCCTATCGCAGCTTCGGCGGGGCGCCCCAGGTGATGGAGCGGCGCGTGAGCGACGTGCTAGAGGTGACCCAGCTGCGCTTCGCCAACAACGCGCGCGCCAACCTCAAGCAGACCAAGTTCGAGGCCAACAGCGTGCTGGTGGCAGTGCGCTTCGGCGGCGGGCGGCTCGAGCTGCCGCGCGACAAGCCCGGCCTGGAGCGGCTCGCCCAGTCGGCGTTCGTGGCCGGCGGCCTGGAGAAGCACAGCCTGGACGAACTCAATCGCATCATCGCCGGGCGCAGTGTCGGGCTGGGCTTCGAGGTGGAGGACGACAGTTTCGTCCTGGGCGGGCGCACCACGCCCGGGGATCTCGAGCTGCAGCTGCAGCTGTTGGCCGCCTACCTGGTCGCGCCCGGTTTTCGCGAAGAGGCGCTGGAGCGCTTCCGCCAGGGTCTGCCGCAGCTCTATCAGAGTCTGGAGCGCACGCCCATGGGCGTGATGCAGAAGGACGTGGTGCGCTTCCTGCGCGGCGGGGATCCGCGCTTCGGCTATCCCGAGCAGGACGTGCTCGCCGTGCGCACCCTGGATGAGCTGCGCGCCGCGCTGCGCGATGCGCTGAGACAGGGCTATCTGGAGGTTTCCGTGGTTGGAGACTTCGACCTCGAACGCGCGGTGCAAGCGGTCGGCAACACCTTCGGCAGCCTGCCGCCGCGCGCCGCGCACAAACCGTCCTACAGCGCGGCGCGCGACGTGCGCTTCCCGAGGAACCGCGGTATCACCGCCTTTGCCTACGACACCAACGATCCCAAGGCGCTGTCGGCGGTGTACTGGCCGACCACCGACTTCAGCAAGGTGAGCGAGGTGCGCCGGCTGTTCGTGCTCGCCAAGGTGCTGGGCAACCGCGTCCTGGAGCGGGTGCGCAACGAGCAGGGCCTGACCTACACCGCGCAGGGCGACCACGCGCCGAGCCAGGCCTTCCCCGACTACGGATTCCTGTACGCAATCGTGGACGCCCCGCCCGACAAGGCGCGACTGGTGGTGTCGGAGATCGCCGCGCTGGGCGCTGCGCTGCACCGGGACGGCGTCACCGAGGACGAACTGGAGCGCGCGCGCAACCCGGTGGTGAGCGAGCTCAAGCGCCTGCTCAATACGAATTCCTACCTGCTCTCGGCGATCATCAGCGGCTCCCAGGAACAGCCCGAGAAGCTCGAGCGCGCGGCGACCAGCCTGCAGGAGGTGTCCTCGCTCTCGGTGGCGGACCTGAACGAGGTGGCGCGCAAGTACCTGCGTCCGGAGGCGGCGCTGCCGGTGGTGGTGGTGCCGCGCGCGCCGGCGGCGAAGAAGGCGTCGCTGTGGCTTCCGCAGACCACCTATTCCCCGCCTCTCACGAGGCGGGGTGCCGGCGGGCCCTCACCCTACCCTCTCCCGCAAGCGGGAGAGGGACCTGTGTACTCTGTGCGGCGGGGCGGTGTGGAGTGAGGCGCGCACAAGCCTCACGCCCGCGCCTTCCCCACCGCCTGCGCAAGCGTCCCGAGCATGTCCACCGGGATGACGATGGTGTTGCTCTTGTCCCCGGCGATCACTGTCAGCGTCTGCAGATAGCGCAGCTGCATCGCCTCGGGTTGTCGGGCGAGCGTCTGCGCGGCCTCCAGCAGCTTCTGCGAGGCCTGCAGCTCGCCTTCGGCGAGGATCACCTTGGAGCGCCGCTCGCGCTCGGCCTCGGCCTGGCGCGCCATGGCGCGCACCATGTTCTCGTTGAGGTCGATGTGTTTGATCTCGACGTTGGACACCTTGATGCCCCAGGCGTCGGTCTGGTGATCGAGCGTGCGCTGGATGTCGAGATTAAGCTTCTCGCGCTCGGCCAGCATCTCGTCCATCTCGTGCTTGCCGAGCACCGCGCGCAGCGTGGTCTGCGCCAGCTGGCTGGTGGCCACCAGGAAGTTCTCCACCTGGATGATCGCCTTGGCCGGGTCGACCACGCGGAAGTACACCACCGCGTTGACCTTCACCGACACGTTGTCGCGCGAGATCACGTCCTGCGACGGCACGTCCATGGTCACGGTGCGCAGGTCCACCTTCACCATCTGCTGGATGCCCGGGATGATGATCACCAGGCCGGGGCCCTTCACCTTCCAGAAACGGCCGAGCTGGAACACCACGCCGCGCTCGTACTCGCGCAGGATGCGGATCGAGTAGAACAGCGCGGCGATGACGAGTATGAGGATGATGGTCCCGCTCAAGCCTTCCATGGGTCACGCTCCTTGCTCCGGTTGTTCTGGTTCGACGATCAGCGTCAGGCCGTCGCGGCCGGTCACGCGCACCTTCTGGTGGCGCCGCAGCGGCCCGTCGCTGCGCACCCGCCACAGCTCGCTGTGCACCCGCGCCCACCACTCGTCCTGGTTGTGCTCGACGATCTCGCCCGCGGCGCCGAGCAGCTCCTCGCCGCCGCTCACCACCGGCCGCCCGCGCGCCTTCAGCGCCATGCCCAGCACCAGCAGCATGAACGCCGCGCTGCCGCCGGTCAGCCCGGCGATCAACGTCCAGGGGATGTCGTAGCCCGGCACGTCGGTGTCGATCAGCATGATCGACCCCACCACGAACGCGATCGCTCCGCCCACGCCCAGGGCGCCGTACGAGGTGATGAACAGCTCCGCCACCATGAAACCCAGGCCCAGCGCGATCAGCGCCAGCCCGGCGTAGTTGACCGGCAGCATCTGGAAGGCGTACATCGCCACCAGCAGGCAGATGGCGCCGATCACGCCGGGGAAGACCATGCCGGGGTTGTAGAACTCGAACAGCAGGCCGTAGATCCCGATCAGCATCAGGATGTAGGCGACGCTCGGGTCGGTGATCACGCCGAGCAGGCGGCTGCGCCAGTCGGGATCGATGCGCACCAGGGCGGCGCTCTGGGTCTGCAGCGTGCGCTTGGTTCCCTGCAGCTCGAAGCTGCGCCCGTCGAGCGCCTTCAGCAGGTCGGCGACGTCGGAAGCGATCACGTCGATGACCTTCAACTTGAGCGCCTCCTCCGCCGGCAGGCTGACCGCCTCGCGCACCGCCTTCTCGGCCCACTCGGCGTTGCGCCCGCGCAGCTGCGCCAGGCCGCGGATGTAGGCGACCGCATCCGAGACCACCTTGCGCGTCATGGCGTCGTTCGCGGCCGGGGACGGCTGCGCGTCCTTGTCGGCTTTCTTGCCCGGGCGCTGATCGCGTTCCTTGCCGCCGTCGGGCTTCTCGTCAGGCTTGGCGGGCGTGCCGCCGATCTGCACCGGCGTGGCGGCGCCCAGATTGGTGGCGGGCGCCATCGCGGCGACATGACTCGCGTAGAGGAGATAGGTGCCCGCGCTCGCCGCGCGCGCACCGCTGGGCGACACGAAGATCGCCACCGGCACCGGCGCGGCGAGGATGTCCTTGATCATCGCCCGCATCGAGGTATCGAGGCCGCCCGGCGTGTCCATCTGCACCACCACGAGCTGGGCGTTCTGATCCACCGCCTTGTCGAGGCCTCGATGAAAGTAATCGGCGGTGGATGGACCGATCGCCCCGTTGATCGTCAGGACGATCACCGGCCCGCTCTGGCCATGCGAGACGAGCGCGGCCAGCAGCAAGATCGACAGCGCGAAGAGCCGGTGCATGCGGGCAATATAGCCCTTTCGCACCGGTCACGCAGGCGGTCCGCGAGATGCGAGGCGCCTGCGGCAGATCACTGTTTTTTCACCGAGCGCGCGGGCAGCCAGGCGGCGAGGCCGTGCCTCGGCAGAACGCGCGCGCCCCTGTGAAAGCGGGCGGCCGCCGGCTCAGCGCAGCGCCCGCGCGCGGTGGAAGAACGCGTCTTTGAGGCGCTCTTCTGTGCTCTCCGGCCAATCCTTCGGGCAGCCTTGCGTCGTCATATTGCGACGCCGCAAACAAGCCTCCAACTCGACCGCGCCCAGCTGATAGGCAAGTGCGCTTCCAGGGCTCCCCGCGGCCAGCAGCGCGCCCATCGGCTCGGTCCAGATAGTCCTGAATCTCATCTCATATCTCCATTCTAGCCAATGTGTTGCGTACAGGTGTCCGATCGCTGCCAGGATAAGGCAAGCTCTGGAGGAGGCTCAAATCGTTTCCTTGGATGGCCACGACCGGCATTGCTTACGCGTTTGACAAGACTGCATTGCGACGCAGCAGACTATGCTGATATGGGGTCTCCCCAGGCAATCCGCAACCCCGCGGAGAGCTCTATTGAGGAGGAACTCGAAGTGGAGCTGTTCGAGCGCAGGTCGAGCGGGATGGCGTTCTACCTCGACCAACGCGAGAGCGCCCCCGTCACCCGCGCACTGCTGGACACGCTCCAAGACGTGTGGCAGTTGCCCGGCGGCCGGGACGCCGCCGGCAGGCGCGCTACCGGCTCACGATTTGGTCGCCGCTCTGGCAGATCGCGAGGAACAGATTGAACGCCTGCTCGGGTGTGGCCGGCAGCTCGTGTTGCGGGGTGCGCATCACGAAGTCGTAGCCGTACAGCACGCTGTCTTCGAGAAACGCCTTGCTTTCCGGCTCCTCGTAGTGCTCGACCAGCACCGGGATGCCGTCCATGTCGAACAGCAGGCCGTGCTCGACGGACTCGCGGATGCCGTCGCGGCTGAGCGGGATCATCGTGCGCGAGTGCCCCATCATTGCATGCGAGCCGCCGATGATCGCGTTTTGCGCCCAGACGGCGCACACCGCGTTGCGGTCCAGCCCATCTTCGTGCGTCAGGAACGCGAGCACGGTCGCGGCACATACCAGAACGTTCATTTCGCTATCTCCTGTGAAGCATGCGATGACGGAGATGCCATTGCCTTGACCGCAGATGCGCAAGATCCGCGCCAGTAGATCGATGCCGCCGGGCCGCGGGAAGCCGCCGGAAACGTTGTGGAAACGTGCAGCGCCGTCGCACCACCCCGTCACGCTTCGCGTGCCACCCCTCCTCGACGAGGAGGGGAACCCACAGCTCCCCGCCTCTCACGAGGCGGGGTGGCTCTCCCCTCCTGGCAAGGAGGGGTGGCGCCAAAGGCGACGGGGTGGTCGGCGCCGGGGCGGTGTGGTGTGCTCAGGCGGGATCGAACAGCACGCCGGGGTTGAGCATCCCCTTGGGATCGAGCCGCTGCTTCGCGGCGCGCAGCGCCTGCGCGAACAGCTCGGGGCGCTGCCGGTCGTACCAGCGCCGATGGTCGCGGCCCACCGCGTGATGATGCGTGATGGTGCCGCCCAGGCGGTTGAGTACCTCGGAGGCGGCGATCTTGATCTGCCAGCACTGCTCGATCATGCGCGGCTTGTCGCCCGCCGCGTGGAACGAGAAGTACGGCGCCGGTCCGTCCGGGTAGACGTGGGTGAAGCGGCAGGTCACCAGCCCGGGCTTGCCGGTCGCTTCCAGGATCGCGCGCTCGGTGGCCGCCTTCACCTGCGCATGAAAGTCCGGGAACCGCTCCCAGGTGATCGCCGTCTCGAAGGTCTCCATGATGATGCCGCGCGGGGTGAGCACCTCGCGGAAATACGGCATGCGGATGAACGCGTCGCGCCATTGTCCGGCCGCGCCCTCGCGCTGCGCGCCTTCGCGGCCCGGCGCCGGCTCTTCATACTCGCCGCCGTGCGCGCGCGCGATCTCCAGCGCACGTTTCAGCGCCTGCTCCTGCGGGCGGTCGGCCGACTCGAAAGTGACCACCAGGATGGCGTGGATGCCG
>Ga0187893_10013001_pt1 | contig 11682 bp, 12 predicted proteins | sample MA1701074metaG_FD_139574 | JGI IMG/M metagenome (GOLD analysis project Ga0187893, IMG submission 139574) | White microbial mat communities from a basaltic lava cave in the Kipuka Kanohina Cave System on the Island of Hawaii, USA - MA170107-4 metaG ... | reverse complement strand
TCTTGATCTCTTTCGGAACGCCGATCTTCATCTCGTGACGGGTGACTAGTTACTAGTGACTAGTACGCTCTGCGTTTGAGGTGGGCCGTCGACCGGCATTCTCGCGGTCCAGTCACTAGTCCCTAGTCACTAGTCACTTGGAGCGCCTAAACATACGTCGCAGCTGGCCCCATTTCATCCGCGCGCCTTTTTTCGCTTTGGCGGCGTCGAACGCGCCGCACGCCTCGCCGACTTTGTCGGGCCGAGGCTCAGGACCGTCTGCCGTTCGGGCGCAAAGAACTCGGCTGCCAGGTCTCGCACCACGCCGGCCTTGATACCGTCCACCATCGCCAGCATCTCGTCCAGAGACCGGTGCGGCTCCCCGTACAACTCGACTGCAGCCGCCCGGTACATGCGGGCGGACGGGCTTTCGAGCGACAGGGTGATCTGGCCTTTGAGCTGGCCCTTGCCCTGAGCCAACTCCTCTGCCGGCAGGCCCTTGGCAGCCACGTCCGCCAGCTCCCTTTCGATGGCGGCGAGCGCGGCGTCTGCCGTATTGGGGGCCGTGCCCACGTAGACCCCGTGGATGCCGTTGTCAGCGTAGAAGGTCTGGTAGGTGTAGACCGCGTAGGCAAGCCCAAGCTCCTCGCGGATCCGCTGAAACAGCCGGGAGCTCATGCCCCCACCGAGGAGGACACCCAGGAGGACCATGGCGTGCCGCCGGGGGTCGCGGTGCCCGATGGTGGGCGAGCCGAGAACGATGTGGGTCTGGCTCCCCTCCCGTTCGACGTGGCGTCGCGTTGCCGGCTGGCGCCTGGCAGTCGCCAGCTTCGGGAGCGCCAGGCGTGCTCCGGCACGCGACGTCCAACCGGTCCGGTGGAGGATCTCGAGGAGCGTCTCGTGGTCCACGTTCCCGGTCGCCACCACCACCACCATCTCGGGCCGGTAGGCCCGCTCGTGCAGCGCCCGCAACTCGCGTACGCCAAGCTTCGAAACGGTGTCCCTGGTACCAAGGATCGAGTAGCCCAGTGGATGGCCGCCCCAAAGGGCTTCGTTTTGCAGCTCGAACACGAGGTCGTCGGGTGTGTCTTCCACCATCCCGATCTCCTCGAGAATCACGTTCCGCTCGAGCTCGAGGTCCGACTGTCGCAGCGCCGGCTCGAACACCATGTCGCCGATGACGTCCGCCGCCGTCTCGAGGTGTTCGTCGAGCACGCGGGCCTGGTACACGGTGTGCTCGCGCGACGTGTAGGCGTCGAGTGAACCGCCGACCGCTTCCAGCGACAGCGCGATGTCCTTGGCCGAGCGGCGGCGGGTACCCTTGAAGACCATGTGCTCCAGCATGTGCGACACGCCCATCACCTGGCGTTGCTCGTGGAGCGAGGCCGAGCGCACCCAGGCCCCGAACGCAACCGACCGCACGCCCGGCATGAACTCCGAGAGTACGGTCAGTCCGTTGGGAAGCGTGGTGCGGCGCAGCCCGAGGTCAGCACGCGCCCGCGCGCCCCGGCGGCGGCGCGTCGGCACTAGTCGCGGGCGCGCTCTCTGTGCCCGCTCCGGCCAGGCCCGCCGCGGCCGCCCCGTCGACGCTCACCACCCTCGCCGCCCTCGCCGCTGTCGCCGCCGCCGGAATCATCCGCACCACCATCCCCGCCGTTGCCTCCGGGCGACGGCGCACCGGACGCGTCAGGCGCTGCGCCCTCGGGCTTCGGCATCAGCGCCTTGCGGGACAGGCGCAGGCGCCCGCGCTCGTCGCGCTCGATCAGCTTGACCTGCACGCGATCTCCCTTCTTGACCACGTCTTCGGTGCGCTCGGTGCGGCCCCACTGCATCTCGGAGATGTGCAGCAGGCCCTCGGTGCCCGGCATGATCTCGATGAACGCGCCAAACGCGGTCGTCGACTTCACCGGACCCTCGTACGTCTCGCCCACGACGGGCTCGGCCGTGATCGCCTGCACCATCTGGCGGGCCTTCTCCATCGACTCGCCGCCGACGGCCGCGATGGTGACGACGCCGTTGTCGTCGACGGTGATCTCCGCGCCCGTTTCGTCCTGGATGCCGCGAATCGTCTTGCCTTTCGGGCCGATGAGGTCGCCGATCTTCTCCGGGTTGATCTGCACCGTGACGATGCGTGGTGCGTACTTCGACATCTCGGCCCGCGGCTCCGTCATCGCCTTGTTCATCTCGGCCAGGATGTGCAGGCGGCCATCGCGCGCCTGCGCCAGCGCCTCCTTCATGATCTTGAGGTCGAGGCCCTGGATCTTGATGTCCATCTGGATCGACGTGATGCCGTTCGTCGTGCCGGCCACCTTGAAGTCCATGTCGCCGAGGTGGTCCTCGGTGCCGAGAATGTCGGTGAGGACGGCGTACTTCTTGCCTTCCTTGATGAGGCCCATGGCCACGCCGGCGATGGCCGCCTTCATCGGAACGCCGGCATCGAACAGCGCCAGCGAGCCGCCGCAGATGGACGCCATCGACGATGACCCGTTCGACTCGAGGATGTCGGACACGATGCGAATCGTGTAGGGAAAGTCCTCGAACGCGGGCAGCATCGCCTGGAGGGCGCGCTCGGCGAGGTTGCCGTGCCCGATTTCCCGCCGCGACGTGCCGCGCATCGGTCGCACTTCGCCAGTGGAGAACGGCGGGAAGTTGTAGTGCAGCATGAACGACTTCGTCTGCTCCTGCGCTTCGTCGATGCTGTCGAGACGCTGGACGTCGTTCGCCGTGCCGAGCGTGGCGCTCACCAGCGCCTGCGTCTGGCCGCGCGTGAAGAGCGATGCGCCGTGCGCGCGCGGCAGTACGCTGGTGTCGATCGAGATCGCGCGCACCTCGGCCGGCTTGCGGCCGTCCACGCGAAGGTTGGTCTCCAGCACCTGCGCACGCAACGTGTTGTACTCGATGTCGCCGAGTGTGGCGCCGATGTCGCCGCCGGCCTCGGGGAAGGTCTCCTTGAGCTGCTCCTTCACTTCCCGCTTCACCTTCTCGACCGCCTCGATGCGGGTGTGCTTCTCCTTCTGGTTGATCGCGTCCTTGATGCGTGACTCAGCCAGCTCCTTGACCTTCTGTTCGACGGCGGCCGACCGTTCGGCCTTGGTCCACTCCATCTTCTTCGGGCGGTCGACCTTCTTGAGCAGCGACTCCTGGGCCGCGATCAGCTCACGGATGCCGTTTTGCGCGACGCCGAAGCCCTCGACGACGTCATCCTCGCTCACCTCGAGCGCGCCGCCCTCGACCATCACGATGGACTCGCCGGTGCCGCAGACCACCATGTCCATGTCGCTGAACTCGAGCTGCTGGAACGTGGGGTTGAGCACCCATTTCCCCTGGAGCCGGCCGACGCGGACGCCACCGATCGGACCGATGAACGGGATCTTCGACGCGTTCAGCGCGGCTGACGCCGCAACGACCGCGAGCACGTCCGCGTCGTTCTCCTGGTCGGCCGAGATGACGTAGATGAAGCACTGCACCTCGTTCTGGAACCCTTCCGGGAACAGCGGGCGGATCGTGCGGTCCACGATGCGCGCCGAAAGGATCTCGCCGTCCGACGGGCGCCCTTCGCGCTTGATGAAGCCGCCCGGAATCTTGCCGGCGGCGTAAGTCTTCTCGCGGTATTCGACGAGGAGCGGGAAGAAGTCCTTGTCCGTGCGGGTGTCCGCGACGGTCACGGCGGCGAGCACCATGGTGTCGCCGTATTGCACGAGTGCCGAGCCCGAAGCCTGCTTGGCCATCCGGCCGGTCTCGATGACGAGCTTGCGGCCCGCGAACGTGGTTTCAACGCGTTGCATTGTCTGTTTTCTGTGTGAAATGCCAAACGCGCGGACCGCCGACATGGCGCCCGCGCGTGTTTCTCAACGGTGTCCTAGTAACGGAGCCCCAGTTCCTGAACGAGGCGGCGATACGTCTCGATGTCGATTCGCCGCAAGTAGCTCAACAGGCGCTTCCGCTTGCCTACCATCTTCAGGAGGCCGCGGCGGCTGTGGTGGTCCTTGCTGTGGACGCGGAAGTGGTCCGTGAGATAGTTGATGCGCTCGGTCAGCACGGCGACTTGAACCTGGGCGGAGCCGGTGTCCCCATCGTGCTGCCGGTACTTCTGGATTGTGCCTGCTTTGTTGAAAGACATGCTCTGAAAACGGTTCCTTTGACTTAGCCGATTCGTTTGTAGCTGTTGAAGTTAGGGCACCGGCGGGCCAATGGGAAGCGCGAAGTTACCGCAGCAGCGCGAGCACGTCGTTCCGGGTCGCGAAGACGAAGATCAGAAGGATCACCAACAGGCCGCCCCTCAGGATGTACTCCCGGGTCTGGAGCGTGAGCGGCTTGCGGCGCACCGACTCGACGACGTTGATGAGGATGTTGCCGCCGTCGAGGACCGGAATCGGAAGCAGGTTGAGGATGCCGACGTTGATGCTCAGCACGGCGATCAGGTAGAACCAGTTTTCCAGCCCCGAACGAGCCGCCTGTACCGACGCCCGGACGATGGCAATGGGGCCGCCGATCTGCTCGCGAGCTTCCGGCCTGGAAAAGAGGTCGCGCACCGTCGTGAAGACCGACGTGCCCATGAACCAGGCGGCTCGAGTGCCGATGACGGATGCCTCACCCAGCGAAACCGGTTCGCGCGTCGAGATGTCCGGCGGGTACGCGCCGAGCTTTCCCACCTCGCCCCGAATGCCGGTCACCGGGTCGACGCCGGCCTGCGGACGCGGCGTCACGGCGATCGTGCGGCGTCCCGACCTGCCTGCGAGGTCGAGCGTGATCTCCTTGCCGCCGGATCGTGCAATCAGGACGACCATGTCGCTCCACGTGTCGACGCGCCGCCCGTCGATTGCGCGCACCGTGTCGCCCTCCTCGAGGCCGGCCTTCGCCCCGGGTTCGCCGGCCACCAGGGCGCCGATTACGGGTGGCTTGCGATAGTCGAGCGCGCCCGCCACGTCGGCGGGCGTCGGCGCGCCGGGTGCGTCGAGCGGAATCGTCACCGTGGCGCGATTGGTTGCGATGACGAGGGAGTCGGTGGCGCGCCCGATGCGAGCAACGACATCGTTCCAGGATGCCACAGCCTCACCGTTGACGCTCACGATCGAGTCGCCCGGCTGCACCGCAGCCAGCACCGGCCGGCCGTCGATCGGCAGGACCGAACCCACCACGCGCGTCGTGATCACCGGCTTGCCGAAGTGCATCGCCAGCCCGATGGCGACCACGAGGCCGAGGATGAAGTTCATCGTGACGCCGGCCACCAGGATGTAGAGCCTTGCCCAGAGCGGCTTTGACTCGAACCAGCGGTGCTCGGGCACCGGCTTGGGCCCGAACGGAATCATCGCGTTCGGGTCGAAGTTCGGGTCCTGGGCAGCCAGCTTGTTGCCTTCTTCAGTCCCGCCCTCGAGTCCCGCGGTGGCCTCATCGAGCCGCGACGCCATCCGGACGTAGCCGCCCAGCGGGAACGCCGCGAGGATGTACTCGGTTTCCCCGCGCCGCTTGCGCCAGAGTGCCGGCCCGAAACCGATCGAGAAGCGCGGGGCGTAGACGCCCACCGACTTGGCGGCGATGAAGTGTCCCAGCTCGTGCACGAAGATCACGAGCCCGAACACGATGATTGGCGAAAGCACTGCTAGCATCCGAAACGCTCCTTCACGAAGGCGCGAGCCGCGGCGTCGGCGGATAGAAGCGCTGCGCGACTGTCCCCGATGGCCCCTGCAAGATGGTCGAGCGCAGCCTTGATCGCCGAGGCGATCTCGCCGAACGCGATCGTCCCTTCCAGAAACACCGCAACTGCTTGCTCGTTCGCCGCGTTGAACACGGCCGGCGCCGCACCACCCGTACGGCCGGCCTCGATCCCGAGTTGCAGCGCCGGGAACCGGTCATGCTTCACCGGCTCGAACGTCAGCGGCGACAGGGCTACCGGGTCGAAGGCCGGCATCGCGGCGTCCGCTACGCGTGCCGGGTGCGTCAGGGCGTACAGGACCGGCAGCTCCATGCTCGGCGCGCCTACCTGCGCGAGGACGCTGCCGTCCACGAACTCCACGAAGCTGTGCACCACGCTCTGCGGATGGACCACGACGTCGATGCGGTCGAAGTCGAGGTCGAAGAGGTAGTGCGCCTCGATCACCTCGAGCGCCTTGTTCGCCAGCGTGGCGCTGTCCACCGAGATCTTCCTGCCCATCTGCCAGGTCGGATGCCGGAGCGCCTGTGCGGCCGTCGCGCGAAGGACGCGCTCCGGCTCCCAGTCGCGAAACGGCCCGCCCGATGCCGTGAGTACGACGCGGCGCACGTCGTCGGCCCCTCGACCCGCCATGCACTGGAGGATGGCGCTGTGCTCGCTGTCCACCGGCACGATCTCGCCGCCGCCGCGCGTGATGGCCGCGCGAACCAGGTGTCCTGCCATCACCAGCGTTTCCTTGTTGGCCAGCGCAACACGCTTGCCGGCCTCGAGCGCTGCGAGCGTCGCGTCCAGGCCGGCAGCGCCGACCACCGCGTTGAGCACGATGTCGACATCGGCGCGCGTGGCCGCTTTCACCAGGCAGTCGCGCCCGCCATTCGTCACCAGTTCGGCGAACTTCGGCTTGAACGCGTCCGTCTGCTCCTTGAGGAGACCCGAGTTCGAGAATGCCGTGAGCGCATTGACCTCGAACCGGTCGCGGTGGCGGGCCAGCACCTTGAGAGCCGTCGTGCCGACGCTGCCGGTCGAGCCGAGCACCGCCACCCCTCTGCGTTTCGTCATCGCGGCGCTGGAACGAGCAGCCAGCCGAGCAGCAGGTACGCCACCGGCAGCGCAAAGAAGAGGCTGTCGAGCCGGTCGAGCACGCCGCCATGGCCGGGCAGCAGCCGTGAGCTGTCCTTTACACCTGCCTCGCGCTTGAACATCGACTCCACCAGGTCGCCGAGTTGCGAGACGAGGCTGACGGCCACGCCGAAGGTGACCAGGCCGGCTGGTCCCATGGCGAGCTGCGCCGCCGGTTGGAGCGCGAATCGAACGTAGAGCCACGTGGCCACGACGCTGAGCACGGCGCCGCCGATGGCGCCGCTCACCGTCTTCGCCGGGCTGACCGACGGCATCAGTTTGGGTCCGCCGACACCGCGGCCGACAAAGTATGCCCCGACGTCCGTCACCCAGACGATGATGAGGGGCAGGCCGAGCAGCACTCCGCCGGCAGCGATCTCCACCGAACCGACGCGCGAGCCGCCGACCGCGTAGTCGTGATTGCGGATTGCGTACCCGAATGAGAGCAGCCCGCCGGTGTAGAGCGCGCCGAGAATCGTCGTCGCGATCGCGGCGGTCGGCTTGCCCCCGGACCCGCGGGCCCAGAGGGCCACGCTGATCACCAGCACCAGCACGGCCGCCAGATGCGAGAACTTCGGCTGGTAGAGTCCGAGGTGCTCCGCGTGCACCGCGAGCGGGGTCAGGCCCGCCAACGCGCATCCGAGATCGGTGAGCGGATCATGGCCGGCGGCCTTGGCGAGCCGGTAGAACTCCCAGGCGCCGATGGCGGCGGCGACCGCCAGGAGGCCGGCCAGCGGCGCACCGCCGGCCAGGACGATCACCAGCGCAATCGGCGCCGCCACGACGCCGAAGAGGACCCGTTTCGTCAGCTCGGACACGACCTCACTCCGGCGACGGTCGTGCGCCCATCAGACCGCCATGATCTCGACTTCTTTCGCCTTGATGAGGTCGTCGATCTTGTGGATGTACTCGTCGTGCATCTTCTGCAGGTCCTTCTCCGCGTGCTTCACGTCGTCTTCCGGCACGCCGCTCACCTTCTTGAGCGCGTCGCGCCCGTGCGTCCGCGCGTGGCGGACCGCGATCTTGCCTTCCTCCGCGAACTTGTGAATCACCTTCACGAGTTCCTTGCGACGCTCCTCGTTCATCGACGGCAGCGGCACGCGGATGATCGCGCCTTGGTGCGCCGGGTCCAGCCCGAGGTTGGCTTCGCGAATCGCCTTCTCGATGGCCTTTGCCTGCCCCTTGTCGAACGGGGTCACGACGAGCAGGCGCGGCTCCGGCGCGGCGACCGTGGCGCACTGGTTGAGCGCCATCGTGGTGCCGTAGATCTCGACCTTCACCGTGTCGAGCATCTGGGGCGACGCTTTGCCCGCGTGAATCCCGGCGAACTCGCGCTTGGCGCTGTCGACGGCCTTTTCCATCGCCGTGCGCGTGTCCCTGGCGACCTGCTGGATGTTGTTCATCGCACGATGGTGCCGACGCGCTCACCGCGCACTGCCGCCGCGATCGCGCCCGGCCGGTGAATGTTGAGGACGATGATCGGGAGGTTGTTCTCCTTGCACAGCGTCACCGCGGTCTGGTCCATCACTTTCAAGTCTGCGACCATCACGTCCCTGTAGCTGATCTCCTCGTGGAGCTTGGCACTCTTGTCCTTCTTGGGGTCCGCCGAGTAGACGCCATCGACGCTGGTGGCCTTGATCACGAGGTTGGCCTTGATCTGGATCGCCCGCAACACGGCTGCCGTGTCGGTGGAGAAATACGGGTTGCCCGTGCCGGCCGCGAAGATCACGGTTCGGCCCGTGTCGAGGTGCCGTACCGCGCGCCGGCGGATGTACGGCTCGGCCAGCTCCTCCATGCGGATGGCTGTCATGACGCGCGTGTCGATGCCCTTCCGCTCGAGAATGTCCTGCACGGCCAGCGCGTTGATGACGGTGCCCAGCATGCCCATGTAGTCCGCATTGACGCGATCCATGCCCATTTTCGCGAGCTGCGAACCGCGAACGATGTTGCCACCGCCGATCACGAGCCCCACGGACGCCTCCAGCTTCACGACGGCCACCACCTCATCGCACAGGCGGCTCATCGTTTCCTGGTCGTGCCCGAATCCCTTCTCTCCGGCGAGCGCCTCGCCGGAGAGCTTGATCAGCACGCGTGGATAGCGGAGGTCCTTGGCAGTCATCCGGTCACGAGTGAATAACTCAGGATTCTCCCATCTGGAAGCGCACGAAGCGGCGCACTTCCACCTTCTCCCCGGTCTTGGCGGACGCCTCCTTCACCAGGTCACCGACCGTGCGCTTGTCGTCGCGTACCCAGGGCTGGTACAGCAGGCACACTTCCTTGAAGAACGCCTCGAGCTTGCCCTCGACGATCTTGTCGACCAGGTGGGCCGGCTTGCCGCTCTGCTTGACCTGTTCCGCGAAGATGCGCTTCTCGGACTCGACCTTCTCGGCCGGAATCTGGTTCTTGTCGACGGCCAGCGGCCCGGTCGCCGCGATGTGCTCGGCGATGGCTTTGACGAGGCCCTTGAAGTCGTCCGTGCGGGCCACGAAGTCCGTCTCACAGTTCACTTCCACCAGCACGCCGATCTTGCCGTTGTGGTGGATGTAGCTGCTGATGAGGCCCTCGCTGGCAGCGCGCCCGGCACGCTTTTCAGCCTTGGCGATGCCCTTTTTGCGGAGCAACTCGACGGCCGCGTCCATGTCGCCCTTCGTCTCCTCGAGGGCCGCCTTGCAATCCATCATGCCGGCGCCCGTCCGTTGACGGAGCTCGGCCACTTCCTTTGCGCTGATTCCTTTCGTCTGCGTTGTCATCGCGTGATTCTCTGCACCATGTGTGGAAACGCCGCCGGTTACGTCCGGCGGCGCTGGAAATGTACGTGATTCGGTCGGGTTACTCCGCGGCCGCGACGTCTCCTGCCTCGCCACCTGCGCCGGCGTCGCCCGCATCGCCCGCATCGCCCGCATCGCCCGCATCCGCGCCGGCGTCGTCCGTCCCGCCCTCAGACGGTGACTTGATGCGGGCCGCGATGGCGCCCGGGTTGGCGCGCCGGCGACGCCGTGGGCGGCGCCGCTTGTTGCGGTCGGGCTCGTCTGCCGGTTCGGCGCCGCGATCCGACGAGTACGTGTAGCTCTCGCCTTCCTCGACTTCCTCGCGCACCGGCGCGGTCCGGCGTGCCTCGGAGATGGCGTCCGCCATCGCCCGCGTGATCAGCTCGACGGACCGGATCGCGTCGTCATTGCCGGCGATCGGGATCGTGATCTTGTCAGGGTCCGCGTTCGTGTCGACGATTGCCACGATCGGGATGTTGAGCTTGTTCGCCTCACTGACCGCGATGCGCTCCTTGCGCGAGTCCACAACGAAGAGGAGGCCGGGCAGGCGCGTCATGTTCTTGATGCCCGTGAGGTACTTGCCGAGCTTCTCGCGCTCGCGCGAGAGCATCAGCTGTTCCTTCTTGGTGTAGTTCTCGAATTCGCCGCCCGCCTCGGCGCCGGTTTCCAGTTCCTTCATGCGGCGGAGCTGCTTCTTGACCGTGCCGAAGTTCGTGAGCATCCCGCCGAGCCAGCGTTCCGTCACCCACATGGACCCTGACCGCTCGGCCTCGGCCTTGACGATGCCTGCCAGCTGCGGCTTGGTGCAGACAAACAGCACGTTCTCGCCTCGCATCAGCACTTCGCGCGCGAGCTTCTGGGCGGCTTCCAGCTGGCGCAGCGTCTTCTGGAGATCGATGATGTGGATCCCGTTGCGCTCGGCAAAAATGAAGCGGCGCATTTTCGGGTTCCAACGACGCGTCTGGTGGCCGAAGTGGACTCCGGCGGCCAGCAACGATTCGACTGTCGGCTGGGTGTCAGCCATTGAGTTGTTCCTCACTTCAGTTCGGGTTGATTCGTCCGCACCCTTCGTCGCCCTTCTCGACCGTCTGCTGCCCGGCACCCGAGAGGAGCTCCAAGTGCGTGTGGGATTGAACTACCGTCGAGCGTTCTGCGTCATGCGGCGGACCAACGCGCGCACCGACGCAGGACGCATGACGCACTACCGTTTCGAGAACTGGAACCGCTTCCGTGCGCCCGGACGGCCGGGCTTCTTGCGCTCAACGGCCCGAGCGTCGCGCGTGAGCAAGCCAAGGTCGCGCAGCTTGCGCCGATGCGTCTCCTCGATCTTCACGAGCGCGCGGGCCACGGCGAGGCGGAGCGCGCCTGCCTGACCCGTCTGCCCGCCACCTTCGAGGCTCGCCTTCACGTCGTACCGGCCGAGCGTATCGGTCGCCGTGAACGGCTGCTGGATGCTGGTCACGAGGCTGGGCCGCGGGAAGTAGTCGCCGAGCGTGCGCCCGTTGACGTTCCACTTGCCCGACCCGTTGGAGAGATACACACGACACACGGCTTCCTTGCGGCGGCCGATGGCGTGGAAGTTCTGCGATTCCATGGCTACCTGGCCTCCGTCTTGAACTTCAGCGGCTTCGGCTGCTGGGCCGCGTGCGGGTGTTCGTTGCCGGCGTAGACGCGCAGCTTGCGCCGCAGGATCTGGCGGGCCAGCGCGGTCTTGGGCAGCATGCCGTACACCGCTTTCTCGATGACGCGCTCGGGGTGCTTGGCCTGGAGTGCCGAGAACTTGGTGTGCCGCTCGTGGCCCATGTAGCCCGAGTAGCTGAAGTACGTCTTTCCCTCGGCTTTGCGGCCCGTGACCTTCACCTTGGATGCGTTGACGATGATGACGCCGTCGCCAGTATCCATGTGCGGCGTGAAGATCGGCTTGTGCTTGCCGCGAATGATCTTCGCGACCTCGGAAGCGAGACGGCCCAGCACCTGGCCGTCTGCGTCGACGACGAACCAGTCGTTGGTGATGTCGCTGGGCGTCGCGGAAAACGTTTTTGTCACTGACGAAAAGAACTGGGAAGTGCTGCGCCTCACCGGTGCGGGCTGCAACCCGGGTCTCGGCCGCCCGCAGGCGTTTTTAGACAGACATTCAAGCTACAGAAGGACTTAGCCAAGGTCAAC
>Ga0187893_10013000_pt1 | contig 11683 bp, 11 predicted proteins | sample MA1701074metaG_FD_139574 | JGI IMG/M metagenome (GOLD analysis project Ga0187893, IMG submission 139574) | White microbial mat communities from a basaltic lava cave in the Kipuka Kanohina Cave System on the Island of Hawaii, USA - MA170107-4 metaG ... | reverse complement strand
TCTCGTGGACTCGACTTCGTGCGATGCTTGCTCATGACGGTGGTCCCTCCTTCTTTCGCCAACCCCATGATGTCATGGGGCGAAGGACCGCCGTCAACTTTCAACGCTCAGTGGGACATCCCCCGGGGACCCTCGACCGGTAACGATCATACGCAGCGCCGAACCTCCGGCCCAGCTCCCGTTCCTCGATCGGTATCGTCACCCTGCAGCTCGCCCCGTACAGCGCGCCAGAAGGAGCGCGGCGCCCGAGCGGCCGGCGACGGCAAGGCCTCCAAGCGATAGACCCCATCCGAGGCTCTGTGGATGACGGCTGAATCGATAGACCCCCGTCTCCACGGTCAGGCGGAACGACCGAAACTCGAGGCGGGCAGCGAGCCAGAGAAACATTCCCCCTGCTGCCACGATCCCGCCGACCGCCCGCGCCGCGCGCGCGGGAGCGCGAACCCCCCGCCAGGACATAGAGGCATGCTCCTGTGAAGAAGGGCAGCATCTGGGGATCAGGTCCACGATCTGATGCTCCCCCAGACGCCCGAGCTGCATCCGGAACTGGCCGCTCTTCCCGTACACGTTCGTGTACCGCACATCGTAGCGGCCTGCCTCGCCGCGGCTCACGACCACACGGTCCCGGTCGCCCCCGGTCATCAAGACCCACTGGCCCAGGAGCTTCGGTTCCACCGCCGTCTCCGATGGGTCCAGCGTTGGCTCGATGGACAGGACGCAGGCGGCGCTCAACATCACGCACGGGAGGAGCGCCCAGACCCCTCCATAGCTACTTTTCATGAGCCATCTCCAGTCCGGAAGGGCCGGGGCCCGACCGGGGCGCCCCGAGTGGCCGCCAGAATCCTCCGCCGTCTCCCCTCCGGGTATCTCTCGATCGCGTATCTTACCGTCGTCCTGGGAATGCGCGGTCCGTGCCGGATCAGGAACGCCTCCAGCCTGACAGGGTCGGTCCTGCCCGCCTCGCGCAGCAGCCAGCCGACCGCCTTGTGGATGAGGTCCTCGTCATCCCCGAACAGGCTTCGTGCGACCCGGTAGGCGGTGGAGAGATGCTCGCCTCTTCGCGAGAGCGGGACGAAGGTGACGGCGGAGGCGCGCCGGAGCCAGACGTTGCGCGAGTCCGACCATCCTCTGACTCTCGGGATCAGATCGGGGTGCCTCCGGACCAGCGGGGTGATCACCCACGGGCACAACCCGTCCACGGCCGCCCAGTTGCCGCAGGCCCCTTCCTTCAGCCACGACTCCACCACCAGGATCAGGTCCTTCTCGAACCTCCCGTGGAATCGTCCCAGCAGGAGGAACCCGAGCGTCTTGGGCTCCTCGTGGCCGTGCCGCACCAGGATGTCGCAGAAGGCCACCGCCGCCGCGACGCCCCAGGCGCCGCGGACCTCGGAGTACAGCTCTCTCTCGATCTCACGCAGCCTGGGGGCGGAGACTCCGTAGAAGCTGAGCGACTCGCCTTGCTTGAAGTAGGTGCGGCTCTGAATCGCGGCGCGAGGGTCGCCGGCCTTCTCCAGACGCGAGACCGCCTGCGCGGCGAGCCGCTTCGGGGTGACTCTCAGGCGGTCACCTCCGTGCCGGCCGTGATCTCCCGGCGGATCTCCTTGATCTTGTTGGAGGCATCCACCAGCACCACGAGGGGACGATGGGCGCTCATCTCCTCGGGAGCGAGCGAGGCGTACGAGGCGATGATGATCCGCTCGCCGGGCTTCGCCAGATGCGCCGCCGCGCCGTTGACGCAGACCACCCCCGAGCCGGCCTCCCCCGGGATCAAGTATGTCGAGAGCCGGGTCCCGCTGTCGGCGTTGTAGACATCGACCCGCTCGTAGGCGACCATCCCGGCGGCGGCCATCAGGTCGGCATCGAGCGTGAGGCTTCCTTCGTAATTGACGTGCGTCTCGGTGACCGTGGCCCGATGGACCTTGGCCCTGAGCATCTCCCGCAACATGGCTTCTGCTACCTCCTGTTCATGCGCTGAATGAGGAGCCCGTCCGAGTCATGGCTCGGGTCGCGTTGCGAGCGCCGCGCCGCCGCAACCCTCCGGGCAGCCGGGGATTGCGGCCGGATACTTCGTCGCTCGTCGTCGGCGACTACCAGAATCGCGCTCCTCCTCGCTCCTCGTCTGCGGCTCGCAAGCCCCGGCTGCGCGGCCCAAGCCATGACTCGGACAGGCTCCTAGTCCTTCACCGCAACCGTGATGTTGTCGATGAGGCGTGTCACGCCGATCCGGCCGGCCACCGCCAGCAGCGCTTCGCCAGAGAGCTGGGTGGTCGCGATCGGCTTCAAATCGTCCAACGAAACGATCTCAAGGTACTCGAGCTTGAGCAGCGGCTCGGCCTCGAGCACGCTGCGAGCTTTCCCCACGATCTCCCGGGGTGACCTCTCCCCCCCGGCGGCTGCGGCGCCCGCCGCCGACAGCGCCCGGTACAGCGCCGTAGCGGCCCGGCGCTCGGGTGCGGACAGGTACTTGTTCCGGCTGGACATGGCCAGACCATCGGCCTCCCGCACCGTGGGGCACACCTCGATCCGGGTGGTCATGTTGAGGTCACGCACCAGCGTTCGAATGATGATCGCCTGCTGCGCGTCCTTCTGGCCGAAATAAGCGACATCCGGCTCGACGATGTTGAGCAGCTTGGTCACGACGGTGGCCACGCCGCGGAAGTGCCCGGGTCGGGACAACCCGCACAGCACGTCGGAGAGACCTTCCACGCCGACCCAGGTGCTGTACCCGGGCCCTCCCTGTGGGTAGATCTGGCTCGCGGCGGGATGGAACAGCAGGTCCGTCTCGCAACGCTCCAGCAGCATCATGTCGTGGTCGAGGTCGCGAGGGTATCGCGCGAAGTCCTCCTCGGGGCCGAACTGGAAGGGGTTGACGAAGATGCTGGCGACGGCCAGCCCGCACTCGCGCCGGGCGCGACGCATCAGGCTGAGATGCCCTTCGTGCAGATACCCCATGGTGGGGACGAACCCCACCTTGATCCCCTGCGCGTGAGCGGCGCGCGAGCGCTCCCGCATCCTGTCGATCCCGGTGATCGTCTCGAGCTTCATCGGGCCTTGTCCAGCTCCTCGCGGGCGAGCTTCGCCTCGAGAGCTGCGGCCAGCTCCGGAGGGCAGGGGTACGACTCTCTCTGATTCGGATACCTCCCCGCCCTGACGTCGGATGCGAATTCCAGAGCGGCCTGCACGACGGTGTGTCTCAGATCCGTGTAGCGGCGCACGAACCGGGGCGGGGAGCTCTCGGTGAATCCCAGAAGGTCGTGCGTCACCAGCACCTGACCATCGCAGTCGGGTCCCGCTCCGATCCCGATGGTGGGCACCGTCACCGCCTGAGTCAGCAGCCGCCCCGCCTGAGCGGGCATCCCCTCCAGCACGATGCTGAAGACGCCGGCCGCCTCCAGCGCCCGGGCGTCCTCCAGCAGCGCCTCGACCTGCGAGAGGCTCTTTCCCTGGACCCGGTACCCGCCCAGCGCGTTGACCGACTGGGGAGTCAGCCCGATGTGCCCCATCACCGGGATGTCGGCGGCCACGAGTGCCCTGACGATCTCGATGCGGGCGAGACCCCCCTCCACCTTGACGGCCTCGGCCCCCGCCTCCTGGAGAAACCGGCCGGCGTTGCGCACCGCGTCGGAGGGCCCCGTGTGATACGAGAGAAACGGCATGTCGCCCACCACCAGCGCCCGCGGCCTGGCGCGCGCCACCGCCGCGGTGTGGTGCAGCATGACCTCGAGCGTGACGGGGAGGGTGGTGTCGTGTCCCAGCACCACCATCCCGAGAGAGTCGCCGACCAGCAGAATGTCCACTCCGGCCTGGTCGAGCGCTCGCGCGGTGGGGTAATCGTAGGCTGTGAGAGCGACGATCCGATCCGGGGATCCCTTCCTGCCCCGGATCCCGGGCACCGTCACCTTGTCCTGTGCCGCCCTGCTCATCCTGCTCATGGCGTTGTCCTTTCTCCCCGCATCGGTCGGGGGAAAACCGCGCCGCCTGCTCGCTTGTTCTCCTATGTCTTCCGGGTGGCCCGCCTACCGCCGCGCCATCGGCATGTAGTACTGGACCCCCTTGCCCATGCTCCGTATCTGCGCCACCAGGTCCTCCAGGTCCGACTCGTTGCTCACGAAATCGATGTCGGTCGTGTTGATGACCAGCAGCGGCGTCTCCGCGTAATGATAGAAGAAGTAATTATATGCCTGATTCAGATCCTCGAGGTACTTCTCCGAGATCTCGGCCTCGTAGTCTCTATGCCTTTTCTTGATCCTCTCGGCCAGGACCTGTGTCGAGGCCTGCAGGTAGATGACCAGGTCGGGCCGGGGCACCTTCTCCGAGAGCAGCGCGTAGAGGCGCTCGTAGATCATCAGCTCGGAATCGTCCAGGTTCAGGTAGGCGAAGATCTTGTCCTTGGCGAAGATGTAGTCGCACAGGGTGACCTGCTGGAACAGGTCGGACTGGGACAAGTCGCGCTGCTGCATGAACCGGTTCAGCAGGAAGAAAAGCTGGGCCTGAAAGGCCGCGCCCGGCTTCTCTCTGTAGAAATCGCGCAGAAAGGGGTTCTCGATCTGCTCTTTCACCTTGACGGCGTTGAACCGCGTCGCCAGAAGGTCCACGAGGCTGGACTTGCCCACGCCGATCGGGCCTTCAACGGAGACGAAGCGGGAAAGCATGGCGCGCGATCTTACCGGAACGAGGGAGCTTGTTCAAACCAATCGCGGGCCGCGGCCGACAGCTTGACCCATGCCGTGTCCGTGCATCCGGCGAGCAGCGCGGCGATCTCCTCGCCCAGGATCGGGTGGATGATGTTGGGCGCAATCTCGGCCAGAGGGATCAGGACGAATCGGCGCTGATGCAGCCGCGGATGCGGGATCGCCAGGCCACCGGTCTGGAAGACCCAGGCGCCATAAAGGAGGATATCCAGATCGATCGGCCGCCAGTCGGGCCGCCCGCGGTCTCTCCCGAGCTGCCGCTCAACGTCGAGGCAGACTGCCATCAGCTCCTCCGGGCCGAGTGCCGTGGAGACTTCAACCGCAGCGTTCAGCAGAGTCCGGTCTCCCGGCAGATCCACGGGTTGCGTCTCATAGAGGGAGGAAGCCTGCAAGGTGCCGACGCCGCGGCGCGCCAGAAGATCCAGGGCCGCCGCCATCGCAGCCCTCAGGTCGCCGTCGCGCGCTCCGAGCCCCAGATGAGCAATGTTGTTCCGCGCCGACGGTTCGTGGGATTTCATCTTTGAAAGGGGACGGGGCCGCGCCTATATTACCACCGCCTCGAGGGGGACTTTCAAAGACCCTGTGTTGACGGGTCGAAGAGCGCGTCCGTATAATGCAGCATTCACTGGGACCTTACCCCACAGTCAACCGCCCCCTCTCTATATCAATAGGTGAATAACCTTGAAGACTTCCACCCGCAGGTCCACGGCGGCAAAGAGCGCGAAAAAGGCGGCGCCCGCACGGAAGAAGGCGCCTCCGGCACGGACTGCCAACCTCGACAGGGCCATCAAGGATTACGAGGAAGCGGTCAAGCTGATCGCCAGGAAGGAGTACGGCCGCGCCGCCCACTTGTTCGAGGCGGTGATCAAGGCGTATCCGACAGAGCGCGAGGTGATGGACCGGTCGCGGATGTATCTGGCGATCTGCAAGTCGCACTCCGCCGGTGCCGCTCCCAAGCCGAAGAGCTCGGATGAGCATTACTACCTGGGCGTCATCGCCTCGAACGACGGCCGGCTCGACGAGGCGGTCGAGATGTTCGACAAAGCTGTCAAGCTGGATTCCGGCAGCGACAAGGCCCTGTACGCCCTGGCGAGCGCCTGCGCGATGAAAGGGGATGGGGCAGCCGCGAGTGAGCATCTGGCCAAGGCGATCGAGCTGGACCCTCGCAACAGAACGCTCGCGATCAACGACTCGGACTTCGATTCGATCCGCGAGGACCCCGAGTTCGCGTCGCTCGTGGGAGGCCAGGCGCAGGAGGCCGGCGCGTGAAGCATGGCGCGAGAGTCGTCTCGCTGGGAGGCGGCACCGGGATGGCCGCGCTGCTCGCCGGGCTCAAGCGCTATGTCGTCCCCGCCGGCCGAGGGCGCAACATCGAGGCGCTGACCGCGGTTGTCGCGGTCACGGACGATGGGGGATCCTCGGGGCGGCTTCGCGACGAGTTTCAGATCCTGCCGCCCGGAGACATCCGCAACTGCATCGTCGCGCTTTCGGACCACACCGCCCTGCTCTCCCGTCTGTTCCAGTTCCGGTTCAACGGGAACGGCCAGCTCGCCGGCCACTCGATGGGGAACCTGCTGCTGACGGCCCTCACCAGCGTCCAGGGGGACTTCATCCAGGCGATCAAGGCCGCCAGCGACGTGCTGGCGATCAAGGGGACCATCTATCCAGCCACGACGCACGACGTCCGCCTCGTCGCCGACATGGCGGACGGGACGCGCGTGAGGGGTGAGTCGGCGATCTCGCGGGCGGGGTCCAACATCAGCACGGTGCGTCTGGAGCCCGCCGACTGCGAGCCCCTGCCCGAGACCCTGAAAGCTCTGCGCGCCGCGGACATCATCACGATCGGCCCCGGGTCGCTGTTCACAAGCATCATCCCGAACCTGCTGGTCCCTGGCGTCGCGGTGGCGATCAGGGGATCGCGCGCCATCAAGGTATTCATCTGCAACGTGATGACCCAGCCTGGCGAGACTCCCGGGTTCACTGCATCGGACCATCTGCGGCGCGTGATGGAGATCTGCGGCCCGGGACTGGTTGACGTCGCTCTGGTCAACTCGGCCCTGCCCACGCCGGCGGTCATGAGACGCTACAAGCGGGACGGAGCGGAGCCGGTCGCCGTGGATCTGGCCAGGTTCCGGCAGCTCGGCGTGGGGGTCCACGCCTGTCGAGTCCTTTCCGAGGAAGCGGCACGACACGGAGCCGCCGGCAGGATCGTCCGTCATGACTCCGCGAAGCTGGCGCTCCAGATCCTCTCTCTGGGCCAGCAGGGCAGCAAGAGAAGGCCCCTGGCGCTGGCTGGGGGAAGGAGAGGCTGATGTCGTCGCGCGCCGCCGCGCGCCCGTTCTCCACGCTGATCCTGGCGGCCGGCCAGGGGAAGCGGATGCGCTCCGGCCGGGTCAAGCTGCTCCACGCCGTGGCCGGCTCTCCGATGGTGTGCCATGTGGCGCGCGCCGCGGCCAGCTTGAGACCGTCGCGGCTGGCGGCGGTGGTCGGCAACCAGGCCGACCAGGTCGTGGCCGCGCTTCGGGCGGACCCCGATCTCGTCGCGGCGGGTCTGACGTTCGTGACGCAGGCGAGCCAGCTCGGCACCGCCCACGCCGTGCTCCAGGCCGAGCCGTTGCTCAAGGGCTCCAAGGGGGACCTGTTGATCCTCAACGGCGACGTCCCTCTCATCACGGCCGGGACCCTCAGGGCTCTTCTTCGCCACCACCGGCGTCGCGGCGCCGCAGCCACCCTGCTCACGACCATCGTGGAGGATCCGTCCGGGTATGGCCGGGTGGTGCGCGACGAGGACGGGGAGCTGGTCTCGATCGTGGAGGATCGCGACGCGTCCCCCTCCCAGAAGAGGATCCGGGAGATCAACGCAGGGCTCTACTGCGCCGACCTCTCGGTGCTGTTCGGCGCCCTGCGACAGACCCGGCGGTCCAACGCCCAGGGGGAGTATTATCTCCCCGACCTGTTCCCGATCCTCAAGAAGCGGAAACGTCGGGTCGAGGCGTACAGGCATCCCGGCACCGAGGAGGTCCTGGGGGTGAACGACCGCCGCGAGCTGGCCGATGCCGGCAAGACGCTCTACCGGCGCCGGGCGCTCGAGCTGATGGAATCGGGCGTGACGCTGGTGGACCCCGACTGCACCTACATCGACCCTCAGGTGACGGTGGGCCCAGACACGGTGATCCACCCGATGGTGCGCCTCGAAGGGCGCACGCGGGTCGGGTCCGGGTGCACGGTCGGGACGCTGTCTCATGTCACCGACTCGTTGCTGGGCGACAACGTGACGCTGCGCGACATGTGCGTGGTGGCCGACTCGAAGATCGCGGAAGGCGCCGTGGTCGGCCCGTTCGCCCACCTGCGCCCCGGGACCGTGCTGGAGCCGGAGGCCCACATCGGCAACTTCGTGGAGGTGAAGAAGTCCCGCGTGGGGAGGCGATCCAAGGCGAACCACCTGGCGTATCTCGGGGACGCCGACATCGGCGAGGGGTGCAACATCGGCGCGGGGACGATCACCTGCAATTACGATGGCGTGAGAAAGAACCCCACGACGCTGGAGGACGGCGTGTTCATCGGGAGCGACACCCAGCTCGTGGCTCCCGTGCGGGTGGGGCGGGAGGCGTACGTCGGGGCCGGGTCCACGATCACCAAGGATGTCCCGGCAGGCTCCCTGGCGCTGAGCCGGGCGCAGCAGCGCGTCATCGAGGGATGGGTCAAGCGCAAACAACAGGAGCGCGAGGCGGAGCGCAAGGAGAAAGACCCGGGAGCTTCGGTCTCCGCGCGAAAGATCCGGAGGAAGGCCTGAAATGTGCGGCATCGTGGGATACATCGGAAACAAACGCGTGGTGCCGGTCCTGCTCGACGGTCTGCGGAAACTCGAATACCGCGGGTACGATTCGGCCGGGATCGCGGTGGTGGACGGAACCGAGCTGAAGATTCGCCGCAGCGCGGGCAAGCTGCGGGATCTCGAGGAGGTGCTGCGCGTCTCTCCCGTGGACGGCAAGTTCGGCGTGGGCCACACCCGGTGGGCCACTCACGGCCGCCCCACCGAGGAGAACGCTCACCCCCATCGCGACTGCAAGGGGCGGATCGTCGTCGTGCACAACGGCACGATCGACAACTACGTCGAGATCAAATCGCGGCTGGTCGCGGCGGGCCACCGCTTCGTCACCGAGACCGACACCGAGGTGATCGCCCACCTGCTGGAGGAGAACAACGGCGGCAACGGCGTCCCGCTCGAGGAGGCGCTCCGCAGGGTGATGCCGCGGCTGAAGGGGATCTTCGCCCTGGTGGCGCTGTCCTCCTCCGAGTCGCAGAAGATCGTCGCCGCCAGACAGGGGCCGCCTCTGGTGGTGGGGCTGGGAGAGAAGGAGTATTTCGTCGCCTCGGACGTGCCGGCGCTGCTCCAGCACACACGGGACATGTTCTTCCTCGACGACGGCGAGGTGGCGGTGGTCACCGAGTCGGGGGTGCGGATCACCGACGGGTCGGGGCGGACCGTTTCCAAGGAGGTCCAGAGGATCACCTGGGACCCGATCATGGCGGAGAAGTCCGGCTTCAAGCATTTCATGCTCAAGGAGATCTACGAGCAGCCACGGGCGATCCGCGACACGCTGGTGGGCCGATACTCGCTCGAGACGGGCCGGATCTACCTCGACGAGGTGGGGATCGGCGAGGAGGAGTTCCGAGGCTTCACCAAGGTCAACCTGGTGGCCTGCGGGACATCGTGGCACGCCGCGCTGGTGGGGAAGTTCCTGATCGAGAAGTTCGCGAGGCTTCCCGTCGAGGTGGACATCAGCTCGGAGTTCCGCTATCGGGACCCGATTGTCGGCCCCGAGATCCTGACGGTGGTCATCTCCCAGTCGGGGGAGACCGCCGACACGCTGGCCGCCCAGCGGGAGGCGCGGGCCAAGGGGTCGCGCACTCTGGCCGTCTGCAACGCCGTGGGGAGCATGATGACCCGCGAGGCGGACGGGGTGATCTACACCCATGCCGGGCCGGAGATCGGCGTGGCCTCCACCAAGGCGTTCACCGCGCAGCTCGCGGCGCTGGATCTTCTGGCGCTGTATCTGGCTCAGGCGCGCGAGCGGATGACGGCCGACGAGATCCGGACGCACCTGGAGCACCTCCAGCGGATCCCCGCCGCGATCGAGGCGATCCTCACCAAGGACCCTGAGATCGAGGACCTGGCGCGCAAGTTCACCGCGTCGAGCGATTTTCTGTTCCTGGGCCGGGGAGTCAACTACCCGATCGCGCTGGAGGGGGCGCTCAAGCTCAAGGAGATCTCCTACATCCACGCGGAGGGGTATCCCGCGGGGGAGATGAAGCACGGGCCGATCGCCCTGATCGACGAGAAGATGCCCGTGGTGGCGCTCGTGTCGGACGACCAGGTGTACGAGAAGATGCTGGTCAACATCGAGGAGGCCAAGGCGCGCGGCGGGATCATCCTGGCGGTGGCCGCGGAGCAGGACCCCTCCAGAGCCTCCGTCATCGAGAAGGCGGACGAGACCTTCTTCGTGCCGCGGACCCTGGACGTGCTGAGCCCGTTGCTGATGGTCGTGCCGCTGCAGCTTCTGGCCTATCACATCGCCCTGCGCCGCGGGTGCGACGTGGACCAGCCGAGAAACCTCGCCAAGAGCGTCACCGTCGAGTAGGTCCGCATCCGGCAGGTGCCCGTGCTCCAAGGTCACGGGCGCTCCCGGTGCATCGTGCGCCATACCGCCGGCCCGCCCGGACACGAAGCCACGCTCTCAGGCCTGGTTCCCCCGTTCATAGCCAAGAGGCATAATGTCGGCCAAGGAACCGCGGAGGAGATCGTGAGCCAGCTCCTGGACCAGCTCAACGAGCAGCAGCGCGAAGCGGTGGCGGCTACCGACGGGCCGCTGCTCGTCCTCGCGGGGGCCGGGTCGGGGAAAACCCGCGTCCTGACCTGCCGCGTCGCCTGGCTCATCGAGTCGAGCGTGGCGCGGCCCGACGAGATCGTCGCGGTCACCTTCACCAACAAGGCCGCCGGGGAGATGAAGGAGCGGATCGCCGGTCTTCTGGCGCGCGACCCGGGGGGCATCCGGATGGGCACCTTCCATGCCCTGTGTCTGAGGATCCTCAGGGCCGAGGCCGAGAAGCTCGGGTACAGGAGGGACTTCGTCGTCTTCGACACCGCGGATCAGACCGCCGTGATGAAGGAGGTGATAGAGGAGCTGCGTCTGGACGGCGGCCGCATCCCCGCGCGCGTTCTGCTCCACCGCATCAGCGCGGCGCGCAACCACGAGGTCACGCCGGAGGAGATCGCCGAGGCGCTGAGCAACGTCAGCATCGACGGAGTCCGCGTCCCGGCCGTCGAGGCGGCTCAGGCCTACGCCAGGAAGCTGCGCGCCTGCAACGCGATGGATTTCGACGATCTGATACTCAACGTCCTGACGCTGTTCGGGGAGCAGCCGGACATCATGCGCCGGCACCGCGACCGCACCCGCTATCTGATGGTGGACGAGTACCAGGACACCAACAGACCCCAGTATCTGCTGATCAGCTCGCTGGCCGCCGGCACGCGCAACCTGTGCGTGGTGGGAGACGACGCCCAGTCGATCTATCGGTTCCGCGGCGCCGATATAGGCAACATCCTGCGCTTCAGCAAGGATTACCCGGACGCCCGGACGATCCAGCTCACGCGCAACTACCGCTCCACCTCCCGCATCCTGAAGGCGGCGGGGGATGTCATCGGCTACAACGTCAGCCGCATCCCCAAGGAGCTCTGGACCGACAACCCGGAGGGAGCCCCCATCACCTATCTGCAGACCGAGACCGACCGGGAGGAGGCGGCGTTCGTGCCCGACCAGATCCGTGCGCTGAGACGCGGCGAGGAGGGATGGGACCTGTCGTCGTTCGCCGTCCTGTACCGCACCAACGCCCAGTCGAGGCTGATCGAGGAGTCCCTGGTGAAGTCCGGCATGCCTTACCGGGTCTTCGGGGGGCTGAGGTTCTACGACCGCAAGGAGATCAAGGACCTG
>Ga0187893_10012998_pt1 | contig 11683 bp, 9 predicted proteins | sample MA1701074metaG_FD_139574 | JGI IMG/M metagenome (GOLD analysis project Ga0187893, IMG submission 139574) | White microbial mat communities from a basaltic lava cave in the Kipuka Kanohina Cave System on the Island of Hawaii, USA - MA170107-4 metaG ... | reverse complement strand
GTTGTGGGTGACGAAAACTCGGTGACGCTGTCGATTGTTTGAGTTTTCAGGCGTTGAGACACCCCCGTGGCTGGGTGTCGAGACGGCTGAGCGCCGGTTTGGATTTGGTGCCATGTATTCATGCCCAAAGGACCACGCGGCGCTTTGAGCCGCTCTGACAAGCCTCCGGCTCGCTTTGCCGAAGGGGATGAGTTTTCAGAACACGCCGTTAAAAGGTGACGGCACCACCGTCTTGCCGTCCGACAAGGGGTGCCAAAACCTCACGCTCTCACGCCAGGGATGGCGGGGCGAATGTGTAGGGATCAATTTCTAACTGGCCGTGGCCGGTCAGCGCTTTGTGGAAGGCGTCCATCAGGAGGTCGCGCGCGGCACGCTTTGGCGAGCGTCCCGCCGGGTAGCACTTGGCATCCGCTTCAATTTCCACCGCATCTTTGGAGCGTTCGGCCCGCTCGGCCAGGGTGGCGGAATGGACGTTCATTAACTGCTCGCGTTGATCGGGGTCCGGCACGGAGGCAAGACGGAAATAGTCTGCCAGTGCGTCCTCGGTCTTCTCCTCGACGATCTCGGAGACAATCTTCGCGCTCTGCGAGCCGCTGTAGACCGAGCCTTCAATATTCTTGAACTCGATCGAACTGGGCAGGCTCGTCTTGAAGAACTCCAGCGACTTCGTCAGCGTGGAATGCAGCGACTTCATGGCCGCCGTGGCCACCGCGGCTGCTTTTGAGTTGGCCAACTCGCCCTGGATCTGGGCATTCGGGCTCAGGGCCTTGACAACATCTTCGGGGGAATCGGAGACCATCCGTGCTAAAGCCGACGTCGTCAGCGACTGGGCGCGGACGCGCGAATCCAGCGCTGCTTCGATTTTGGCGTGGTAGCCTGGCACATGCTTGCGGCCGAACTCATCCAGTTTTTCGGCAATACGCGTGTTGTTGCGATCAATCGCCTCGTGCAACAAAAGAACCGCTGCCGCCTCGGCTCGGGTCATCGAATAGGAGTCCACCAGGAAACATGCCTCCTTCGAGTACTCCTCGAATGTGCGCCCAGACAGAACCGCCGCCTCCTTGAGCAAACCGTCCACTTTATCATCTGAAAGCTCAGGATTCCGAAAGACAGCGCAGGCGCTCCGCAAGAGAATGCCACGGGAACGGGATACTTCCGGGAGGCCACCGCCCTTTTCCATCAGACGGCTCAAAATGGTCTTTGGCGGCGACAGCATCTCCGTGGCGGACTTCGCGCAAAGGAAGTTCGAGACGCTTTCCACCAGGAGTCCACGCGCCCGATCAAACTTCCGGTAAACCTCAGCCGGATTCGGCAAGGGCGCTCGGTTCTTGGTGAAGCGATCCGTGAGCTTGTGCTCGTTCTCGCCTTGCAGCGCCTGGATCGCGGCCATGCAGGGGATCGGCTCGCTGATACCCCAGTAGGACCGGAGCATCTCGCGCGACATGTGATTCAGAAGGGCCACCTGCGCAGCGTGCTGAACGGCGGCGCCATTCTCAGGCAGTTCGACACCGAAACTCCGCGGATCAGCAACGAGGCGAGCCAACTCGTTGGAGAAATCAATCTCGGTCCCATCGGACAACTTCGCCACATCGGATTTGGCCCAGACACTTTCCGTGGCCAGGTGATTCAGCACCGCCAAACCGTGGCGCGGAGTGTTCCGATGCCCGCCGCCGACCGCGCTCGTAAATTCATCCAGCGGTGCCAGGTGCTGCTGACTCTCTGCCAGCAACCCGTCCATGAACTGACCGAAAAGCTGCTTCACTTCTTCCTGCTGAGTCGCTGATAACGGCCGGCCCAAGCGCTTCTCCACTGAGGCGGCAATACGCAGCGGCAGCTTGCTCTGAACGTAGTTGTCGAGGGTGGAGACTGCGTAATCGAGACGCTGGGTCTGACTGAGGGCCTTGTCGAGCTTCTCTCCGACCGCTTCTGTCCACTGCCGGTCCGTGGATGCCCCCAGGACGTCAGAGAGAGTGACCTTCCCGTGGATCGGGCTGTTGGGTTGAGTCTTGGCAAAAACCCCTTCCGCTGCCAGCACACCCGCGAACGAATCCACCCGCTGCCCGATTGTCAGGTAATCCCCCTCAAATGAAGCATGGCCGAGCGCCTTCGCCTTGTCCGGGGAATCGCAAAACGACCGGCAGTAAGGCGAGAGAATCAAGGCCAGTTCCCTCTGATAGGGTTTCAACTGTCGCCCCTCTTCCGCCGGCAAGAGAAAGCCGTGGTTGTCGCGGAAGAAGGATCTGGTGTGGTTGAAAACAAAGCTGTTGGCCAGCTCCCGCACGTTTTGACGAAACAGGCGGTTGAACCTGGCACTCGGGCGGAAGCCGGTCTTCTCATTCCCGGCCAGGATGTAGGAGAGATCCGAAGAAGCACCGACGACCTCCAGTGAATGATCCTTGGCGATGGCGACCTTGAGGTTGATGCAGTTCCCCTGGAGCATCGCCAGCTTGTGCTCGCGGGTGCCGAATTCGTCAGGGGAGGACATCTGCTCCAGCATCGCCATGGGCACCTCGGCCACAAAGCTGTCGGAGTCGCCAAGCTTGTTCAAATGCCGCAGGAAATCCCGCGTCTCGTTGTCAGAGGGAGACAACTCCAGGCGCAACGACTCCTTGCCCATCGCCGTGGCGTTGCGCACGAATAGCCCGCCGATGCTGTGGTAGGCCCTTTTCACCTTCTTCATTCTACAGCAGCACCGAGGGGACGAGCGGCAAGCAATCAGTTTCCGGTCAAACAGATCAAAATCGATCCAGTCATGGTGTCTTTCGCGCCAGGCCCGGGATCTTCATCGACCCCGCCCCGCCTCGGACTCTCCTGCGCTGCGCGCAAAATATAATGAAGGTGTAGCGAAACAGCATTGTGAGCAACGAACTTCAAAACCCTCAGATCCGGGAACGATGGGAGGCTGTCGCGGAACCCGCGTGGGAGGTCAACCAGACCATCTTCCAGAACTTCAGCCAGAAGGGACGGCAGGGCCGCAACGTCTTGAACTGCGCGATCCCGCTGGCGAGCGCCAAAAGTCTGACCGATTTCCAGTTCCCCGCAGGCTGGAACACCGACAAGTGCCTCATCGCCAGTCTGGGCCGGGGCAAGCTCTCCGAAGGGCTTGAGGGCTGGGAATACACTCCAAAGATTCAGGCAGTCCCCCAGCTCCCGCAGTTCAAATCGTTGCCGCCGGATTACGCCTCGCTGATGCGGTCGCCTTGGTTTCAGACCCCGTCGCAGGCCCAGGGGATGGGGATCAACGCCCGGCATCTCCGCTATCACCACCAGCTTTGGCAGGATCTGAAACCCCAGATGCTGCGTGGCGTGCAGACGACCCTCGTTTACGTCACTCCCCAGATCGGCTTCAGCCTGACCCCGCATATCAAACTGGATAAGGTGTTCCACTACTTTGCCGCGCTGTCGCGCTCGGCGGGTCCGGCCCAATTGTTCCCGGCAGAATTCCTTTACCCAGACGCCGACCTGCAGGGAATGCAGAAGGCGCCCGCCCCCATCTTCGCAGACATCCTTCCGTTCGTCGGCGGAGTGAACACGCCAATCATCGATGAGACCCCCGATCCGTGGGGAACTCTCGCGCGATTCGATGGGCCAGACTATTTCTACGGTTATCCGTTCAACCGAGTGGACAACCCGGTAGAAGACTCGACTCTTCAGAACTGGATTGCCGGGGCGATGGTCCTGCCGAACGGGACACACGCGCGCGCCCGCAACTCGGAGAGCTTCGTTTACGCGACCCTGGACTCCAAGCTGAAGAACGACCTCAAGCTCGACCGGCAGTCCTTCCTGGATACTCACTGCCTGGTCCGCGGTGTTGTCACCCACGACGGCCTGCCATTCCAGTTGCCGGTGGAGATGCAAGCAGCGGTTTTCGCCATCATCCTGACCGAATGGGAACTGGAGATGGACAAGCCTGGGGATCTGACTTCCTACACACTGAAAACCCAGCACGCCGCCATCCAGGGCTACAACTACTACCAGAAAGTGGAGCCGTACTACTCCAACTTCATGCGCCTGGTCCGCGAGCTTGGCAAGGGCCCTGGCTTCGAGGTGTACCCGCTGGCCAGCCACCTGACCCACGCCTGGCTGGGCGGGAACCTCCGGACCGCGAACCAACTGTCCGAATCCGAGCGCGTCCTGGGGCTGCAGTTCATGCGCAGCTACTACCAGCAGCAACTGGACTGGTCCATCGGGGTCTTCAATCTCTGGAACCATGTTGAGTTCCGCAAAGGGAGCGACCTGGAGAAGAGCCTCGCCTTTGACGGCCTGGCCTTCCACCAAATGCGGCCGCAGTTGCAGTTCGATACCCACCTCTACCAACGGCCCCTTAAGCGCGGGTCTCTCTGGCCGGATCTGCACGCGGACTGGCTGGAGTACGACCAGACCTTCAAGGCCAAAAACCTCCCGCGTCCATCAGAACGCTGACGGAAGACCCACAAAGCTAACGCTGAACCAACCCAGGATGCATGATGATCACGAACACCACCGACGAGAAACTCCAGGAAGTCATCGAAGACATTCGCAAATACAACATCGCCATCAACGATCACCAGCCCATCGATCTCTTCACAGATGGGCTTTGCGAGAATCCGGGGGCGATGCACATCGGGCTGTTCGCGCGCCAGGGATCGAGCTGCCTGTTCACCCGGCACATGTTCGTCGGCCACGGCACCTGCAACGAGGCGGAATACATCGCCGTCAAGGCCGGCCTTTGCATCCTCCAGGCCCTTTATCCAGAGCCGAAGGTTCCGGTAAACGTCCACTGTGATTCGCAACTGGTCACCAAGCAGGTCAACGGCCTGTGGAAAACCTCGGGCAAGATGCAAACCTACTGCGCCTTCCTGCGCAAGCTGCGCCACGCCTACCCCTACGAGTTGAAGAAAATCCCTCGTGACCAAAACGAGATGGCGGACAGCCTGGCCCAGAAATACATCCTGAAGAACTCCGGCCGCTGCATGACCATCGAGCAAGGCCGCTTCAACGTGCTCAAGCAAGTTCCGGCCACCGTCAAGCGAGCGGACACCTACAACGCAGTCACCAGCCAGGAATTCCGGGAATACTTGAGTCGGAACAATCTCAATGGAGACCTCCGTCAACTCCTCCAGTTCGCGGCCGACGGCCGGAAGGAGGAAGCCATCGCCCTGTCCCAGAGTATCCGCGCCAAGGCCGAGGCCATCCTCAAATCGGCTCCGAAGACCAACGACCTGGTCGCCCAATGGGTTGCCAACACAGTCAACCTGGTCCAACGAAGCGTCGACCAAATCGTGGAGTCCTTGCAGAACGGTGACGCACTGAACGTGCATTACATCGCGGAGGAACTGGCGGGCGAGGAAAGCGGGGAATCCGAATTCTATCTTTCTCAGGTTGGGATCCTCCGCGAAGGCCACCATGCGGAAAGCTTCGCAAGCGACGGTTTCGGGGCTGACGAGGAATTTTGAGAATCTCGCCCAAAATCCCAGCGCACGCTCCATAATGTTGTATGAACTAATCGCCTCTGGCAGAGGCTGGTTTGAACACAACGAAACAAATGAGCCGTCCAAAGCGAATGTCGCGGTGGGAGACCGCCGGCCTGATCGGGCTGGGGATGCTCACAATGGTTTTCCTCAGCCCACTGCTCGCGCAGGACTACTCGGTTCCCCACCTCCGCACGTCACTCATCGCGGTGATTGCCGCTTGCCTGATCTACCCAGCCTGTCTCTTGGCCTTTACGCGAAAGGCCATCGCCCAGAAGAATGGCGATTGGAAAATCCTGCTTTTCGTCCTGCTGTTTAACTACGCGCTCTTCTGGCTGATTGCATCCGGCTCAGTGCTGGACATCGGGCTGAAGCTCTTCATGTAGCCATGCTCCCCAAGCACTGGCCATACCTTCTGGGTTTGGCAATGCTGCTCGCGGCAGCAGTCGCGGGACCTCGTTTACTCAAACCCCAGACACGACCCGAACAGCCGGCACAAGGGTCTGTGCAAGGAGCGGCAGCTATCCACGAGCTGAAGCCGATCCTCGCGCAAAAAGCACCGGAGGCACTTTACTTCCTGCTGGCGGAAGCGCTGGTGGTCAAGTTGAAGCCCAGCGACATGACGTTGACGATCCATGAATTCAGGGATCTCACCCGGAAAACAGCCCAGCATCTACGGGACGATCTGGGGTTGGAGATGCCGACCGGATTCACACTCCCGCCGGCCGTCCCAGCGGCGTGGCTGGACAAGCCGGTGTTCGAGAGCATGGACCACTACAACTATATCAATCAGGTCCACACCAGCAATCAGGGTTATCTTCACGACCTCGTCAATCGATTGCTCGACGAGTATGGCCCCAAGACCGTGCCGATGCTGATGGAGCGGTTTGTCGAGGCCCGCGCCCTCCGCAAACCGGGGGACCAAGTTTCACTTTCCTTCATCAAGGCGCTCTACGGAGACAACTTCGTCAACGACTACGCCAACGCCCGATACCCGGCCGAAAGTGTCAAACCGAAACCGCGGGCCGTCCTGAAAGGGGAAACACTGAAAGTCACCGTGCCACCAAAGCTCGTCGCTGAAGCGGAATCCGAAGCGGCTGCCCTTTGGCGGACCGAGTTCAACGACGATGGTCTGGCGGCAGTGCGTGACTTCATCCTGAATCAGCGGCTGGGCGACAAACTTCGAGAGGATTTGCTCTACAATGATATGACGGCCGCGGAGAAGGGGCTGATTGAGAAGAACATCGTCGGTTACCGCTTGCTCTACCTGCACGGACTCACCCGGCAGGTGGTCTCCGCCCGTTGCAAGACCAGGCCCAGCCTGAAGTAAATATGCTTTTCAACCAATATGTGGCCACCGTTCGCGACGAGAGTCAGCAGGTCGTCAAGAAGCTGGTTCGCGCCGTAAGCACCCAACGAGCGATCGCGCAGCTCCAGAAGGAAAAATACAAAGTCATCTCCGTCGAAGCCCGTAAGAGCCCTTTCTGGGAGGCGCTCCGGCGCGGGAGGATTGAGATCGGCAGTCCCGCCAGCAAACGGGATCTGGCCACCTTCTCCAACAACCTAGCCCTGATGGTGGCCACCAAGGTAAACACCGCAAACGCCTTTCAAATCCTGGCGGACTCCACGCCCAAACCCCGCTTCCGGGCCATCATCCAGGCAACCCGGAGCCGCATCATCGACGGCGAAAGCATCTCCCAAGCGTTCGCGAATTTCCCAGAGGCGTTCGATGACGTTTACGTCGCGATCGTACAGGCATCCGAAACCTCGGGCCAGTTGCCCACCGCTCTGAAGGAAAGGTCCAAGGCCCTGAAGCGGACCGACCGGGTGCTGCGCAAGCTGAAGAACGCTTCGATCTACCCGGCCATCGTCATGGTCATCGCCTTCGCCGCGGTCATGATCTTCTCGCTGCTGGCGGTGCCCGCCTTGGCGGAACTCTACAAAGGTTCAGGGGCTGATCTGCCGTGGATTACCCGGATGATTGTGAGCTTTTCCGACATCCTCCGCAGCAGCCCGCTCGTGGTCCTGGGAGTACTCGCCCTCCCGGTCCTCCTGTTCACGCAACGGCGCCGCTTCCTGGAAAACCGCAAACTGCAAAAGCTCTTCTTGAAGATTCCGTTCATCCGCGAGCTTATCTCTAAAGGCGCTTGCCTGCGCGTGCTGCAGTTGCTGCACCAGTTCTCCACCGCCAACGTGACGATGCCCAAGCAGCTCTACCTCTGCCAGAAGGCTGCGGGCAACATCGTCTTCAACCAAGCTTTGGGACGGATCCGCAACGCCATTCAGACCAGCGGCATCACGCTCTCCGATGCGTTCAAGCGCGAGAAGGTGTTTCCTGCGATCATCCCCGGCAACATCCAGGCAGGCGAAGCGACTGGCAGCTTGCCGGAGGTGTTGAGCAACCTGACCGAGTACTACATTGAGGATCTCGACGACGCTGTGACGCGCTTCACCGCTATCATCGAACCAGTCATGATCGTGTTCCTCGCTGGCATGATCGGCACCATGGTCATCGCCATGTATCTTCCGCTATTCAACCTTGCCCAGGTGCTGAACAAGCACAGATAGCCGGCGAAGCAATCACGATGGGATGTCTCTCGGACCACATGAGTGTCCGTCTGTGGATTCCACGTATTCCACATCGCTTCTCGAAAGTCGAGTTTGACCATTTTCCGTCGGCTGGTATCCTTACGACCGTGAAGTGGCTGAAGACAGTCGTGGCGATGGTGTTGCTGGTGATTTGGATGCCAGCGACGATGTGCTGCGCCTTGGAACGGGCCGGGGTTTCATTCTTCGACAAGTGCTGCGCAGACGAGACGAGTCACGACACCCCACAGCCGCCTTGCACGGACAAGTCCTGCTGCCTGTTGGAATCGGGCAGATACACCGCTCAAATCACCCCTCCCGTGGCGGTCGTGCCTCTGGATGTTGTGGCGCTGGTTCCGTGGGCGCTCGTTGACACTCCGCAGCGCCCGCAACTCGCTTTCGATTTCTCCAACCTTGCTCCGCCTGACCTGCGAGTCACCTGGCAATTCTCCTGCCGCACGGCTTTGCCGCCGCGTGCGCCTTCCTTCCTCTCGTAAGTAGTCCCTCGCGGGACATCCTCTGACGGTCGCGGTGTGTCAAAACGCCGCGAAAGTTCAATCCTGTTGGTTGTTGGTTTGACCGGTTTTGGTCTGCTTATGAAACGATGGCATTGCAGTTGGCCGCTGCTCCTGGCGGCGGCGTTCGGTGGCGAACTCGCGCTGCCGACGAACGGCCAAGAAACAAAATCTCCGCCCGGCGCGAACCCCTCGACGCTTGACGCGCTCGTGGCCGATGCGTTGGTTAAGAATCCTGAACTCCGATTCTACGAAGCGGAAATCAGCGCGGCCAAGGCGGGACGCAAGACCGCCGGACTGCTCGCCAACCCGGAGTTCAACGGCAGCGTCGGCCAAAAGACCGTACGCGGTGGCGGATTTAGCGCCGAAGGCGTGGCGTGGTCGGTGTCGGTCGTCCAGCCGTTTGAATGGCCGGGGCGCATCGGATTGCGCAAGGCAATCGGCAATCGCGATGTCGAGTTGGCGCAACTCGGCTTGGAGCGGTTTCGCGTCGCGCTCGCAGGCCGCGTGCGCGCGCTGGCGTTCGGTTTGTTCGCGGCGCAGGAGAAAGCGGCGGCGGCGCGCGAAGTCGCGGAACGTTTTCAGGCGTTGCGCGAAGTGCTGGTGCAACGCGACCCGGCGGGACTGACGCCGTTGTTGGAAACCCGCGTCATCGAGGCGACGGAACTGACCATGCAGCGCAAGGCGAGCGAGGCGACGCTTGCCACGCAAGCGGCATTGCTTGAACTGAATCAGCTTCGCGGCGTGGCTCCGACTGCGCATCTTTCCGTCGCGTCCACGCATCTGGCCTTCCGTCCGGCGGAGAGCATGGAAACGCTCGTCGCGTTGGCTCGGACAAACAACTTTGAGCTGCGGTTGCGCGCCGTGGAACTCGCGCAGCAAGGCTTCCGCGTCGAGTTGGCGAAGAACGAACGGTTCCCCGCGATTTCGGTGGGCCCCTCCATCTCCGAGGAACGGGCGGGGGCCGAGAATCAGCGCATCATTGGCGTGGGCGTGTCGGTGCCGTTGCCGTTTTGGAATCGGAACAAGGGCAACATGGAAACGGCGGTGGCTCGGCAGATGCAGGCGGAAGTTTCGTTGAACGTCGCGGAGCGGGAAATTCAGCGCAAAGTCGTCGAAGCGGCGCTGGCTTATGAAACGAAGCTGCGCGAAATGGCGAAGTGGCGGCCGGATTCCGTCCAGCATTTCAAGGAAGCGGCGGAACTGGCTGACCGTCACTACCGGCTCGGCGCGGTGCCGATTTTCACCTACGTCGAGTTGCAGAAGCAATACCTGGAAGCCGTCGAGGGCCTGCTTGACACGAAGAAGGAGGCTTTGAACTCAGCGCAACAACTGGAACTGCTCACGGGCCTGCCGCTGCCGCTGGAGGATACGAGCGCAAAGGAGGAAAAGAAATGAAACGAAACCTTTTCACGGCAATCGTCGTCGCGGGGCTGGTCACGCTGCTGGCGGGATGCAAGCCTAAGACAATCGAGTCGGCGGAACAGGCGGCGTTGGTTCCACAGTTCAGTGCCAAGAAAGGTTTGCTGTTGCCCGAGGCAACACGGCGTTCGCTCGGACTGAAAATCGTGGAGGTCAGCGAACACAAGGTCGGCGCCACGCTCTCCCTGCAACTGCGCGTCTATCGCACCGATGGCGGGGTTGCGCTGGCCAGCGGCACGGTCACGCCGGAGCAGGCGAAGCTGTTGCAAGCCGGACAGCGACTCGAAGCGAGAACGAGCGACGGCAAAGCAATCACCGCCAAGGTGAGTGGCGTGAACGACCAGTTGCAGAAGGCCACGGGCGCGACCGAAGTGCTGGTCGAGATTTCCAGCGCGCCGGAACCTCTGGCCGTCAGGGACTTTCTCCAGGCCACCGCGACGCTGGATTCCGGCGAGAGCGTCGCAACCATTCCTCGCTCCGCCTTGCTGGCATGCAGCGAAGGGAACTTCGTTTACACCGTCAGCGGCGAACATCTTGTTCGCACGGCGGTCAAGGTGGGTGCAAGCAACGGTGAGTGGGTGGAAATCAAAGACGGGCTTTACGCGGGCGACCAGGTGGCTTTGCAGCCCGTGATGTCGTTGTGGATGACGGAACTCGCAGCCATCAAAGGCGGGCAGGCATGCTGCGTCGAGCCGCCCAAGGGGAAATAGGGGATGATTCTCAAGACCGTTGAGTTCTCGCTGCGCCAACGGGCGCTCGTGCTGCTGGCCACGCTGGTCCTCATCAGCGTCGGCGTGTGGTCGGCCCTGCGGCTGCCGATTGACGCCGTGCCGGACATCACCAGTCCGCAAGTGCTGGTGAACACGGGCGTCCCCGCGCTTGCGCCGGAGGAAATCGAAAGGCTCGTCACGTTTCCGCTGGAAAGCCAGATGGCCGGGCTGCCCGGCATGACGGAACTGCGCTCGCTCTCGAAATTCGGACTGTCGCAGATTCGCATGACGTTTGAGGACGGCGTTGACCTTTACCGGACGCGCCAGCTTGTGAGCGAGCGTTTGCAGCGCGCGGCGGAAAAGCTCCCACCGGGTTTGCAGCCGCAGCTCGCGCCCATCAGCACGGCGTTGGGGGAAATCTTTTACTACACCGTCGAGTTCTCGGCCGGCGCGACGAACAAACCGGTCACGCGCCGCGAGCAACTGATGGCGCTCAAGGAGATTCAGGAATATGTCATCAGCCCGCTGTTGCGCACAACGCCGGGCGTCGCGGAAGTGAACACCTCGGGCGGATACGATCGACAGATAGTCGTGATGCCGAATTTGGAAAGGCTGGCGAGCGTGGGGCTGACGGTCGAAGAACTGGCCAGCAAGGTCGGCGAAAACACACGGAACGTCGGCGGCGGGCTGGTCGAAATCGGCGGCGAGCAAATCGTCATCCGCGCTAACAGCCGCGTCACGACCGCTGACGAGATTGCCGGTATCCCCCTGAAGTTCGGCGGCGGGTCGGTAAAGCCGCTGCTGGTGCGCGACGTGGCGGAAGTCGGTATTGGCTCCAGCTTCCGCATTGGCGCGTCCACCGTGAACGGCGAGGAAGGCGTCGTGGGCGGAGCGTTGATGCTCGCGGGCGGCAACAGCCGCATCGTGGCGCGGGACGTGGCGACCAAGCTGGAGAAGATTCAAACGAAGCTGCCGCCCGGCGGGGAAATGCGCCCGCTCT